>Ga0164243_10011926_pt1 | contig 12359 bp, 9 predicted proteins | sample OricompcompostOP_FD_108781 | JGI IMG/M metagenome (GOLD analysis project Ga0164243, IMG submission 108781) | Organic Plus compost microbial communities from Emeryville, California, USA - Original compost - Organic plus compost (OP) | ecosystem: Engineered > Solid waste > Mixed feedstock >...
AAGGAGGAGACAGTCTCCGTGTGGCTGATGGATATACCAATGTGGCCTTGCCCTTTATGAATTATGGGGAGTATGTCAAAGCAATTTTGTATTTAAAAAGATCCGCCTCGATATTTGAAAGGCTTGCGCCGCGGGACCTCAGAAAGGTTGACGTCTATTGCCATCTGGCAAAGGTGTATCTATTGATGGGAAGGCTCAATGGACACCATAGGGTATAATTTTGTATGTCATTTCGATGAATGAATATTAGCTTAGAAGCGCTAAAAAGATATGATTTAAACTAAAAAAGCACTCCTAGAGTGCTTTTTGTGATCCCGCTGGGACTCGAACCCAGGACCCATACATTAAAAGTGTATTGCTCTACCAGCTGAGCTACGGAATCCCTTCTTTCTTGAACTGCTGTTCCTTGTTTGAAGTGATGCAAAAGTAGGGTTTTAATCCTGCCTATGCAAGTAATTGAGTCTATTAATCGCTTCGTTAACCTTAAAAAGCTGATTTTAAGGTTGAAAAATTAACGTTCTTGCAGTTCCATAATTTCGTCAGCAAGTTGTTCCCACTGTTTCTGGAATTGTGCCAATTCAGCCTTTGCCGAATTATAGGCCCGAGTGATTTCCTGTAGCTTAATGGCGTCCGAGTAAACGGCCTCATCCGCCAGCTTCAATTCGAGTTCCTTGACGACCGCCTCCCGGTCTTCGACCTTTTGCTCCAAAGCGGCCAATTCCTTATTCTTTTTGCTGAGCAAGCGTGTTTTATCTTCTGTGGGCGCTTGTTTTTCTTTCTTGGGTTTGACTTCCTCCCTGATTTTTTTTTCGGCTTTGACCGGAGATGCTATCGCACGTCTCGCTGCCCATTCTTCATATTCCTGATAAGTACCCGGGTACTCTTTGATCTGTTTATCTTCAATATACCAAATTTTATTTGCGACATTATCGAGGAAATAACGGTCGTGGGAAACGACAATAAAGGTTCCTTCAAACTGTTGAAGTGCCTGTATCAATATATTGACCGATTGCATGTCCAGGTGGTTCGTTGGCTCATCGAGCGCCAGAAAATTCGCGTCAGCTGTGAGGGCTTTCGCCAGCGCAACCCGGGATTTCTCTCCTCCGGATAAAACTTTGATCTTCTTGAAGACATCGTCACCGGTGAACAGGAAACAACCTAAAATGGACCGCAATTCGGTTTCAGTATGTTTTGGCGCAAAAGCCTGAAGTTCTGCGAGGATAGAATTCTCCAGGTGTAATGCTTCCAGCTGGTGTTGCGCAAAGAAGGTCTGTGATACATTATGGCCATGCTCTGCTTTTCCGTCAAACTGATCGTCAGTTCCAGCAACAATGCGCAATAATGTGGATTTACCTTTTCCGTTGGCCCCGATCAATGCAATTTTATCGCCTTTTTCAATAATGGCAGACGTATTTTTCAATATTTCCAGGTTTGGATAGGACTTGGAAATATTATCCAATGTGACCACGTGGCGGCCTGAGGGTTTTGAAAACTTGAAGCTAAAGTTGACTGTTGGATTATCGTCATCTACATCTTCGATCCTTTCCATTCGGTCCAGTGCCTTGATCCGGGATTGCGCCATTTTTGCTTTGGACGCCTTGGCGCGAAAACGTTCGATCAGCCGCTCTTCTTGCTTGATTTTGGCCTGCTGATTTTTAAACTGATTGGCCTGCAGTTCATTTCTGAGCTCCTTTTCCTCGAGATAATAGCTGTAATTACCCGAATAGAGTGTTAGTTTTCCTTTGCGGGATTCTACCGTTTTTTTGATGATACGGTCAAGGAAGTACCTATCGTGGGACACGATGACGATGGCGCCGTCAAATGCCTGTAAGTAGCTTTCCAGCCATTTGATTGAAGGTAGGTCCATATGGTTGGTAGGCTCGTCCAGCAGCAGGATATCAGGTGCCTGCAATAGAATTCGCGCAAGCATAACACGCATGCGCCAGCCTCCTGAGAAGGTCGCAAGGGGGCGTTTTTGTTCTTCCTCCGAGAAACCCAGACCAGCAAGTATTTCGTGGGCTTTGAATTCCAGATTGTATCCGTCCAAGGCTTCAAATTCCAGCTGTTTATCACTTAGTTTGTTCAGAATTTCATCGGAATAATCGGTCTCCAGCTTACGAAGTAAGTCTTCGATCTCAGTATGTAACTGATTCTGACGCTCAAATGCTTCCATCGCGACATGCAAAATGCTTTTGTCAGAATGGTAAGACAATAGGTCCTGATTGAGATAGCCGATCTTGAGATCTTTGGCCATGGAAATTGTGCCGGAAGTAGGGGTGTACTGTCCAACGATCAGCCGCAATAACGTCGATTTGCCTGCTCCATTGGCCCCGATTAAACCGACTTTGTCGCCCGGCTTGATATGCCAGTTGGCCTCATCATAAAGTGCACGAGATCCTATTTCAAACGTTAAATTATTTATTGATATCATTTCAACTGCAAAAGTACAAAAGTAATGAATATTTCTTCTTGTTTGAGTAACTTTGCGATTATGTATAAATTAGTCAAACCTATATTCTTTACCATGAATCCCGAAACGGCGCATCACAAGGTGACCAGCGGGTTGAATGTTTTCTCAAAAATCTGGGGTGCAAAGCAGCTGTTGAACGCGATCTTTACGGTCGAAGATCCCCGTCTGGAACGTGAAGTTTTTGGCCTAAGGTTTAAAAATCCTGTAGGCTTGGCTGCTGGCTTTGATAAAAACGCTGAGTATATATCGGATATGGCTAATTTAGGATTTGGTTTTATCGAAATAGGTACCGTAACACCAAAACCCCAGCCCGGAAATGATAAACCACGAATGTTTCGCCTCGTATCAGACGAAGCCTTAATCAACCGGATGGGCTTCAATAACCAAGGGGCGGACGTTGCCGCCAACAGATTAAAAAATCTGAAAGACCGGAAGGGGCTTCTGATCGGGGGCAATATCGGGAAGAATAAAGTCACACCAAATGAAGAAGCGGTGAACGACTATATTTATTGTTTCAATGCGCTATTTGATCAGGTAGATTATTTCGTTGTCAACGTTAGTTCTCCAAATACTCCAGGCTTGCGTGATTTACAGGAAAAAGAGCCGCTCAAAAACATCTTAAACACTTTGCAGGAGTTAAACAACACAAAAATTGCACCTAAGCCTATTTTGCTTAAAATTGCGCCGGATCTAACTGATAGTCAGCTCGATGATATCGTTGAAATTGTGTTGGAGACAAAGATTGCAGGTGTAATTGCTACCAATACCACAATCTCCCGGGACGGGCTGAAAAGCCCGGTAGCGTTGACGCAGGAAGCGGGTGGCGTCAGTGGACGGCCACTGACCAAGCGTTCTACGGAAGTTATCCGTTATTTGAGCGACAGGTCCAATAGGGCTTTTCCAATTATCGGAGTCGGCGGAATCCATTCGGCCAAAGATGCCATCGAAAAACTGGAGGCAGGCGCTAGCCTCATACAGGTTTATACAGGATTTATTTATGAAGGGCCCGGACTGGTCGCCAATATCTGTAAAGGAATATTGCAGGCAGGACGATAATGGCAGCAGATTTTAACCTGAAGGATTTTTTGGATAAGAAGGTGGAGCAATACAACCAACCTGCTTTTATCCCCAATGATCCCATATGTATTCCGCATCAGTTTTCCCGCAGACAGGATATCGAAATTATGGGCTTTTTGGCTTCGATTATGGCTTGGGGCCAGCGAAAAACCATTATCAACAAGTGCAATGAGTTAGTGGGACGCATGGACGGTGCACCTTACGACTTTGTGATCAATCATCAAGAGCAGGACCTGAAAACGTTGCTCGGTTTCCGGCACCGTACGTTTAATGATACTGACATTCTGTATTTTATCGCATTCTTTAAAGCCCATTATAGCCGTTTTGACTCGCTGGAGGACGCTTTTTTGGTAGGACAGGAGACAAGTATCGAAATTAATCTTGAACAGGCACTTAACTCCTTTAAAGATTATTTCTTTTCTCTGCCTGATTATCCGCTGCGCACGCGTAAACATATCAGCAGTCCTGCACAGAAGTCTACAGTCAAGCGTATCAATATGTTCTTGCGCTGGATGGTACGGAAGGACAAAAACGGTGTGGATTTTGGTTTGTGGAACCGTCTTTCACCGAAGGATCTGATCTGTCCATGTGACGTACATGTAGAACGCGTTGCCCGCAAATTTGGGCTGATCACCCTGGACAAGGTGAACTGGAAGACCGCATTGGAACTGACTGAGAATCTGCGGCTGTTCGATAGGGATGACCCGGTGAAGTATGATTTTGCACTCTTCGGTCTGGGGGTAGAAAAGGAACTGTAAGGTATAAGACATTCATAAAAAAATCCCGTATGAAGGCATACGGGATTTTTTTATCGTATTTCGTCAATCTTCATCAGTAAATCCACCAAGCGGTTGGAGTAACCAAATTCGTTATCGTACCAGCCTACAACTTTTACGAGCCCGCCGACAATTGAAGTCAGCTGTGCATCAAAAATACAGGAGTAAGGATTGTTGATGATATCTACAGAAACAATCGGATCCTCTGTATAATAAAGCACTTGCTTCAATTCATTTTCTGAAGCAGTCTTAAAAGCTTTATTAATCTCTTCGACGCTGGTTTCCTTCTCCAGGGTACAGGTAAAATCTGTCAACGATCCATTTAATACCGGAACCCGGATACCGGCTCCTCCGAGTTTGTTTTGTAAATGTGGAAAGACGTTGGTAATCGCCTTTGCCGCACCTGTGGTTGTCGGAATAATAGCTGCGGATGCAGCACGTGCGCGGCGTAAATCTTTATGTGGAGCATCATGTAGATTCTGATCTCCGGTCATCGAGTGAACTGTGGTGATGTACCCGTCTTTTATTTTCCAATGGTCGTCGAGTATTTTGACCAGCGGTGCGACATTGTTGGTCGTACATGAGGCATTGGAAAGAATAGGCGCGGAGAGGTCTATTTCCTGATCGTTGATACCAAGGACAACTGTAGGAATGTCCCTATCTGTCGGTGGGGCCGAGATGATGACCTGTTTCGCTCCCGCATCGAGGTGACGGGACGCTTTTTCCCGACCCGTGAAATGACCTGTCGATTCGATAACGACATCGATATTCAGGGACTTCCAGGGAAGTAGAGCCGGATCTCTTTCGTTAAGGACCAGAATGGCTTGTCCGTCCACGATAATGTGATTGTCATCATGGCTGACATCACCAGAAAAAGGGCCGTGTACGGAATCGTATTTAAATAAATGGGCCAAGGTCTCTGTATCGGTCAGGTCGTTGATAGCCACTACACGTAGCTGGTCCGACGCCTTCCGTAGCGAAATGTTGCGCAGCGTGTTTCTGCCTATCCGGCCAAATCCGTTTATCGCGATGTTGAGCATGGCGCCTATTTATGAAACTGAGTGATTGCTTCGTTAATATTTTTTTCCCCTTCCCAGTGTGCTTTCAGTTTTCCGTCAGCACCATAAATATAGTTGGCCGGAAACTGTGACGGCACATGGATGCTCTGAATGAATGTTTGATCTTTGTCAATCAGCACTTCAACGTTTGGCGATTTGGATAATTTTGGAGCAAAGGAGTCGAAAAAGCCTAATACCAATGCCGGATCGTTCATGGAGATGTAGAAGATATTGATGTCTTTGAGGCGCTCGATATTTTTCTCCAGTTCAGCAGCTTCATGCTGGCAATGGCTACATCCGGGATCGAATAGGATAAATACGGTGTTTTTATCTTTCGCCAGATTTTCGTTGGTCACCCGTATGCCTGAGCGGAGCTGATAGAAAGCAAAGTTAGGGAGAATCGCTGCCGGGCCCGAGGACGGTGTTGGCGAAGTCTGTCCATGGTCGTGTCCGGTATGGTCATGATCTCCCGAACTACTTTCCTGCGCCGTACCAGACGCAGTATCCTGCTTTTGGCTTCCCGCGTTGTTACATGAATAAAGCATACCCGCCGTAAGCGCAGCGGTTAATCCTAAAATTATTTTTTTGTTCATAGACTACGTTTTGTTTTCATCCGTTTCGGGATTTAATTTTTATCAGCCTTGCATCAGTATTCTCCTGCAAAAAGCCGTTCCTTAGCTTGGCCGTTGGAAGCTCAAAACTATAAAAAAAATAGAATTAAGCGGTAAGCAATCTTCAGTTATGACAGTTTGCTGGTTATCTTTACGGCAAATAGCCTTATGGAGGCGTGCACGGTTTATTTCGTGCTGTCGATAATGTCCGGCGGGCTGGTCGGCTCTGTCAAGGAGGTGGACTGTATGATTTCCGGTGTCCCCCGTCCAAATTCGATGCTATATACTTTAAGCAGTACACCGACACAGGATAGGATTAAGGGACCGAATATTAAGCCCAGCATACCAAATAGATTCAGTCCCAGCAGCACGCCAAAAACGGTGATCAGCGGGTGTACATCGCCTAGCTTCTTCAATATGGTAAAACGAAGTACGTTGTCAATACTTCCGATGATAATAATTCCATACAAAGCCAGACCGATCGCGTTCCCTGACTGACCGTTGGCCAGCAAAAATACTGCTGCGGGAATATACACGACCATAGTTCCCAGTATCGGGATAATGGTAGATACCGCGGTCAAAATGCCAAGAAAGATAGGGTTCTCCAGACCAAAAAACCAGTAACCAATTCCTGCGACTACCCCTTGACACATCGCCAGGATCGGAATGCCTATTGCGTTTGACTTCACCATCATGTCAAACTCCTGCCATAGTTCGGCTTTGCTGGTCGTAGAAAATGGAATGGCCCTGTAAATAGTTTGCTCAAGCTGCTTACTGCTGACCAGCATAAAGTAGAGCACGAATAGCGCAACCAGTGTGTTGACACCTACTTCTGCAACCGAATTGAGGATATTGGGAATAAATTTGGCCGCACGCTGCAGCGCACCCATTAATGCCGAATCAGACAGGTCGATATTACTGAGGTAAGGGTTGTCTTTAAAATAGGTCTTTATGGAATCAAATTTCTGTATGATTTCATCTTTGTTATTAATGACATCGGTCACTTGGGGGACCATATAGTTGATCAGTAGGTAAAGCGGCCCTACCAGAAAGATAAGCGTTAGCAGGATAAGCAGCAGACTTGCCAGCGATTTGTTCCATCTGCGCTCTTCGGTGAGTTTAAAATTCACTTTGCGAAACAAAATGTATAAGGTCACTGCGCCAAGAAAGCCCGGAAGATAATAGAATAAACTGGTGAATATCAATATGCAGATCAGCAGGATGATAATGATGAGCATAATCTGATTGATCGAATTGTTGTTTATTTGTTTGTACTTCATCTGTTTATATCACTATGAGGTTGTTGTGTGTTTTATCGTATGACAATATTTTTATAGAAAAGTTTTATATTGTTAAATTAAACTTCCTTTTTTATAATTTCAATGACTTTTTAATATTCTTTTTGTCTTTAGGCAAAGTTTCCAGCTGACATCAATCATATGGCCACTTGTATATCTGTACCTTGCTGCTTCCAGCTGTGAAAAGGGGCCATAGGATAGGCGATCCCGGAGAGAGGTAGGGGATGAACGGAGTAATAGCCTCATGTGTTTAAAATCACTTTGCGCCGGCCGATTTTAATTCTGATTCTGCGGCATAAGAATCTCTTTAAGGATATGGAGTATATCGTATTGTTTAACTAATAATGTCGAATGCGTACGTATTCCCTCTACATTGCCTTTATCAGGACCTGAGCCAACGACCGTTTTGCTCGTCTTATGAAAAAATGGATGAGACCCTTTCCCTTTTCGATTGTTTGAAAATAAGCCCATAATCTTCGTTTTTTGGTTATAGAGGCGACTGTATCGGAGACCGCCTCTATAACTAAAGTACAAAATAACTTTTACATGATCAACTAATTAATATAAATCTGGCTGCCATGCTCTTCGTCTTTTTCAATGGAAAGTGAAATCGGGATACGCTCTTTCAATTCTTCTACGTGGGAGATGATGCCGACTATGCGGTTTTCCCTCCGAAGCTCCAGCAAGGTTTCGAAGACAATATTGACAGAGGCAATGTCTTGGGTACCAAATCCCTCGTCAATAAAAAAGAAGTTTTTACTGGCCCGTGTGTTGGACTGTACGCTTTCTGCCAGTGCCAGAGCGAGACTTAGGGAGACCTGAAAGGCTTGGCCTCCGGACAGGGTTTTTACGCTACGGCTTTTGCCTTCATTCAGATAGTCGATAATTTCAAAATCATTGTTATCATTGATCTGCAAGCTGAGCTGATTGCGGGTCATACGGTGAAAACGGATGTTGGCGTGATCGCAGAGCTGTCGTAGGTAGATAGAAGATACATATTGGACGAAACCTGCTCCCTTGAATAAATTAAACAGCTGTTTTAAATTATCATTACGCAAGCTTAATTTGGCCTGTTGTTGTAGCAAAACTTTCTTTTTGTCAAGAGCTGCTTCCAGCTGGAGGAGTTCTTGCCCGGACCGTGCAACCTGTTCGGTGAGCAACTTCAATTGTTGCAGGGCCTCCCCGGCGGCTGTTTGCTGCCGCTGAAACAATTCGTCATCATAAACTTGGTCCGCCAGCTTTTTCTCCAGCTGACTGATTTGTGCTCTCGTTGTCTCCACTTGGATCTGAAACTGTTCGAGTTCTGCTCGGATCTTCTGAACGGGCAGTTCTTCTGCAAGTAGCGCTTTGATTTCTTCGATACTTTCGAAAGCTGAGCTCTGAAGCAGCAGCTGGATATTATTCGCTAATTGTTGCCTTTCGTCATTGATTTTGGTCAGCTGGTCACTGAGCGCCAGCATACGGCTATTTTGTGCAGCAAGTTCACTATTGGCCGCGTTTAATCTGTTGGACAATGCTGTATAATCCTGCTCTAAACGCAAATTGGAAGCCTTTAACTGTTCATACTCATTTTTTACCGTCGCCTGCTCTCTGGATCGGTAATCTGACCAGGACAGCAACTTTAAGTTATCCAGATTTTGACTGATCTGTGCCTGTTTTTTCGCCTCATCGACTTCAAATTCACTTAATTTTTTGTTGTATTTTTCCAGCTTTTCTTCAATGTCTGCTAAGTTCTGCTGTTGCTTGATAAGCAGTTGTTCGGCATTGCTGATCTGGTTTTCTATTGCTGCAAGCTGTTGTTTTTTAGCTAAATACCCAGCGTAGTCTTCACTCTTATAATTCGGCCAGATAAATTGCTTCAAATGATCAGATTTGCTGTTATGGACAAGCTGCAGTTTGCGCTGAATTTCCGTAGATTGCTCCTCTAAAGCCTGTAGACGGAACAGCAGTTTACCGGCCTGAAATTTTTGTTCGGTCTTCAGCTTGATCAGTGCATTGATTTCCGTAGTCAAGCGGTTGTTTTCGTTAAGCTCTTCGGTAATATCGTCGCCAATAGCCACAGCAGGGTGATCAAGCGAACCGCATAGGGGACAAGGGAATCCATCAGCTAGGTCTGAGGCAAACTGGGTTAGTCTTTGTTGCAGTAATAAATGTGCTTTCTCGTCCTGTAGTTTGCTGGCTTTGGTTTCGAGTTCCATCAATGCACGCTGATAATCAGCTTCCAGGTCTTCGCTATTGATCGGCAAGGCTTCCTGTTCCTCCCGCAGGACGCTTATTGAGGTCGCCAGCTCATGATATTGCTGGGTGAGTTCCACTTCCTGCTGCAGGATGTTCTGTTGTGTCGTATACCATTGACCCACCGCCATCAACTCGTCGACCGGGGGTCTGGACCTTTTCAGCTGTTCAAGCATGGCTTCGGTCTCCTGAATCCTGGATTTCCATTGCAGCTGCTCTTGCTTGGCCTCCTGAACAAAACTCCGCCCTTTTTCCGCACGTTCTTTTAGTGTTTTAATTTCATCCGAAAAGACCAGCAGTTGTAGTATCAGCTCCAGGTCCAGTTCACTTGTGCGCCGTTGTGGCAAACTGTCGTACTGAGCTCTGAGTTCTGCAAGTCGATCGGATAACTCCTGTGTCTGTATTTGCGTTGCTTTCCATTTTGCCGTTGCGGCCTGTAGCTGCTGGTATTGCTCCTGATTTTCCTGATCTAACTTCTCTTTTGATTTAATCAGGTGAAAAAAAGTAGCATGTGCCGCTTCATAACGCATCACGTGTTTACGCAAATCTTCTTTTGCTGTACGTTGCGTGGAAAGTTCCTGAAATATATCTTTTATTCTCTCCAGTTCCAGAAAGTCTTCTTTTAGGTTTTTCAGGGTCTGATACTGCTCTTGAATAATTTTATTTTGCTGCTCGGCAGCCGCAAAGGCCTGCTGTTCTTCCTGTAATCGTGCGCGTGTTGTCTGGACATGTTCATCGGTGATACCTTCAAATCCCAGCAACTGACCATTGAGCTGATCCAGTTCGGACTGATTATTTTTATAAAGATGGGAGACCTTATCCTGCAGATCGAAGCGGTGAAGCTGGAAGATCTCTTTCATCATATCTGTACGTTCTTTAGCTCCCAGTTCTATGAATTCCTTAAACTGTCCCTGAGGAATTATAATTGTCCGTTTGAAATTTTCATAGCTCAATCCGATGACCGCTTGGACGTTGCTGCTTTCCAGCGGGATCCATTGTCCTTCGATCTGTTCGTATAAGACGACTGTCGGAGACTTGACATCCTCAAAATTTCTAGAATTGCGCTTAAATTCCCTTGTGACCTTGAATACACGATTTTCAAAGTTGACAAAGTCAAGCTCGATATAGGAGCGGTTGGATTTGAGATTCATCATATTATACGCGCGTTTGTCGCGCGCATTGAGTCTTTCAGTCTCACCATACAGGCCGTAGGTAATAGCTTCCAGTAAGGATGATTTACCCGAACCTACCGCACCAAAAATACCAAATAGGCCAGCCTCCGACAGTTCGCTAAAATCGATGGTCTGACGTTGTTGGTAAGAGTATAAGCCTTCTACAATTAACTTTAATGGAATCATGCAATTAAGAATTTAGTATTTCGCGGAAAAGGTCGAGGATGTCGTCGTTTGGTGCCTGATTGGCATTTTTCGATCTGAAGTAGTCCTTAAACAGCGTTGAAATATCCTCTGTGAGACGAATTTCTTTTGTGTCGGGGGCATTTGTTTCCTCCTGTTGTACCACAGGGATCAGATAAACGATGCCCGGATGGGTCTGATAGATCAGCCTGCGGTCTTCGGCTTTCAGGAAGGTAGTGGATCTCAAGGTGAGTTCCACCAGTGCATCCCGATTGTCGGATAGCCAGCCGACACATTCGGCAATATCGTCAAATGATTTCCGGATCAGTGGTTTTCCCTGTGTTAATGGGATGCGTTCGACCGTGACATTGGTGGCTGGTACGGCATTGATCATAGCGACGTATTTGGTTTGCCCCGCTTCCGAAAAGCTATAACATAGTGGAGACGAGGCATAAACAGCGGGCTTGTCTACCGTGCCGATGTTTTTATACCCGTGGATATGACCTAAGGCCGTGTACTGAATCTGCGGTGGAATGGACTCCGCATAAATCAGGTCGGCGTTGCCTATTTTAATCGGCTTTTCGCCATCAGGCTCCTCGAGTAAGGCCATGCCGTATTTATTCATATAGAGATGAGCTGTCAGTATATTGACACCCTGGTCATCACAATAGGTTTCTGCCAACTGCTTCCAGTTGGCAGCCAGCGCTTTATTCAACTGTACTTCTTTGTCTTCGCCCAGATACTGCTTGAGACGGATTTCGTTGGCATATGCTGTATGAATGATTCGGATAGGATAGTCAAAGTGGTTGATCTGTAGTTCAATAAAACCCTTGTCCGAGCGCAGAACGGAAAAGCCTTCGGCGGTAAACGGAGCTACCGTGGCTTGTGGGTGCCCGATCAATATGATACCTGATGCGCGCGCCAGAGGATCGGGGGCATCGATCAGGTTAGGTGAGTCATGGTTGCCGGCGATCGCGATGACGGGGCGCATGCCGTTTTTCGCTAGCCTTTTGATGGTCCTGTAGAAGAGTTCAATGGCCTCAACGCCCGGGTTGAATGCGTCAAAAAGATCACCGGCGATAATAATGAGATCGGCATCCTGCTCGTCAGCCAGCCGAAGGATTTCTTCCATCACTGCTATCTGCTCATCCATCCGCGAAAAGCTGTCCAGTCGTTTCCCTAAATGCCAGTCGGCGGTGTGCAATATTTTCATGATGTCGATTGATATTAGCGTCAATAATACAAACTAAGATAAATTTGGTCTGATATGCAATAAAATTTGCAGATCAGACCAGTCTAACCCATCGTGAAGACGTCCTATCTGCGCTTTTGTCGATGGTATAACAGGTTTGGGTGAAATGTTAAAAGTTGTTAAATGCGATGTCTAAAAATCATTAAATTGTATTTTTAATGCTCCAAATTAAGCTAAATAATCGTAGACGAAATTAGTATTATGTATAAGTTTTATTTCTTTTTGTG
>Ga0164243_10011927_pt1 | contig 12358 bp, 6 predicted proteins | sample OricompcompostOP_FD_108781 | JGI IMG/M metagenome (GOLD analysis project Ga0164243, IMG submission 108781) | Organic Plus compost microbial communities from Emeryville, California, USA - Original compost - Organic plus compost (OP) | ecosystem: Engineered > Solid waste > Mixed feedstock >...
CAGCGCAGGCTGGATACGCAAGGCGTCCGCCAGATCGATGATCTCTATCGTCTTACGCCCGGCATCAACTTCGAGCGCACGAATCTCCGCTCGAGCATCTCGATCCGTGGCATCTCGTCCGGCGCGGGCGCGGCGACGACCGGCATCTATATCGACGACACGCCGATCCAAGTGCGCACGCTCGGCTATACGGCGAGCAACCCCTATCCGGCCGTGTTCGATCTCGAACGCGTCGAGGTGTTGCGCGGGCCGCAAGGCACACTGTTCGGTGCCGGATCGCAGGGCGGCACGATCCGCTTCATCCAGGCCGCGCCGAACATGAGCAAGGCGAGCGGCTATGCCCGCGCGGAAGTGGGCACCACCGCCGGCGGCGACATGAGCTACGAAGGAGGCATCGCATTCGGTGCGCCGCTGATCGAGGACAAGATCGGCTTTCGCGCCAGCGTCTATTTCCGGCGCGACGGCGGCTATATCGACCGCGTAATCGGTACTGCCAAGGTGCTGAGCGCCAACGGCAGCGCGGGGCCGGACAATTCGGTGCTGTTCACGCCTACCGGCATCGGCCGCGAAAACAGCAACTCGACGGAGACGACCTCGCTGCGCCTAGCGGTCGCGTTCCAGCCCACGGAGACGCTGAAGATCACACCGTCGGTCACCTATCAGAAGGTGCATTCGCCGGATAACATCTCGCTCTTCTGGCCCTCCGCGTCGGACGAGGGCAATGGCGACTTCCGCACCCCGATGTGGGTGCCGACCGTCGACAGCACGCACATCTCCATCCCCGGCGCACCGTTGACCGAACCCCTGGACGATCGGTTCGTGCTGCCCGCCCTGCTCGTCAATTGGGATATGGGCGGTGTCGAGCTGGTGTCGAACACCTCCTATTTCGACCGTAATTCGCATTTCGCGCCCAACTACACGATGACGTACCAGACGACCTATGCGAGGCGGTCGGTGCCGCTGCCGGGTGACTACGCCACTTCGCCACAGGACAATATTCAGGAGAACCTCTCGCAGGAGATCCGGCTCCAATCGACCGACAGCAGTGCGCGCCTCACTTGGCTGGTCGGCGGCTTCTACACCCGGAACAAGCAGCGTTCGGTCCAGAACAGCATGGTGAATTTCGTGTCGCTGGTGCCGAGCATCGCAAACGCTACGGTTCCCGGCTTTCCCACCCCATTGCCAGCTGTGAACGACGGTCCGCCCTTCGGGCCGGGATACAGCGCCTATGTCAATTATTACGGCATGGAGCCGCTGAACGGCGTCACGACCTATTATGCCGATTTGAAGACGGTCGATGAGCAATATGCGGGGTTTGGCGAAGCCAATTTCAAGATCACCGAGAAGCTGAAGCTGACGGCCGGCGTCCGCGTTTCGCGCAACAAGACCAGCATCAACGCGATCTATGACGGTCCCAATTCCAACCTCAACGCGCCGCGCGGCTACGCTTGCGTGCCGGGCACCGGCGCACCGGGGGCACCGCCGTGCGAGCCGGTCGCGATCGGCCAATATGCGCCGGGCGAGGGGCCGTTCGCGCCCGCTTTCGCCAATGGCAGGGCCAGCCAGAGCGAAACGTCGGTTACGCCCCGTTTTGGCCTCTCCTACCAGGCCACGCCCCGCAACCTGATCTATGTGACGGTCGCAAAGGGCTTCCGGCCGGGCGGTGCGCAACCGCGTCAGCCGTCCACTTGTAACGACCAGCTGGTCGCGCTGGGCTATGTCGACTCCCAAGGCCGCGCCGACGCGCCGGTCACCTATGATTCCGACACGGTCTGGAGCTACGAAATCGGGACGAAGAACCGGATTGGCCGCGTCCAGTTCGACGTCAGTGCTTATTACATTGACTGGAAGAACATCCAGTCATCGGTCTCGCTCAACAGCTGCGTCCAATCCATCATCGACAATCTGGGGTCGGCGACCAGCAAGGGCTTCGATCTGCAGGCGCAGTGGGAGGCGTTCGACGGGTTCGTGCTGTCCACGGCGGTGGGCTATAACAAGTCGACCTTCGATGATGCGACGGTGCTGGGCGGGCGGACGCTCTATACGGCGGACTCGGGGATCCCAGGCGCGGGTGCGCCGTGGACGGTCACGCTGTCGGGTCAGTATGATTTCGCGCTGGGCGCCAATGACGCCTATGTCCGAAGCGATTATACCTATGCCAGCGAGTTCCGGCGGACGGGCAGCACCGACCCGGGGTCGGTGAATTATGATCCGATGGTCGGGCCCCGGCCGGAGACCCATCTGGTCAATGCCCGGGCCGGCCTGCGCTTCGGAGCGGCGGACATCTCGCTGTTCGTCAACAACCTGCTGAACGCGCATCCGGATCTGGGTCTGTCGCGCTCCAACAACCAGCCGGTCTACACCAACTACACCTTCCGTCCACGGACGATCGGTGTGACCGCAGCCTATCGTTACTGACAGGACGTGGCGGGCAGCTCCTTCCTGCCCGCCACACAGAAGGCAGACCGGATATGAAACTGCGCTTTCCTTTCCTGGTTGCGGTCTTGCTGGCTTCTGCCGGCCTGACCGGGGCCGATGCCGCCGAGCGGGTGGACCTGCTGCTGTTCAACGGCAAGGTGGTGACGGTCGACGACCGCTTCTCCATCCAGTCGGCGATCGCCGTGAAGGATGGACGGATCGTGGCCGTGGGCGGCCCAGAGATCGCGCGCGACTATCCGGCCGCCAAACGCATCGACCTGAAGGGTCGAACGCTGATGCCGGGCTTCATCGATACCCATCTGCATCTTCAGGGCCTGTCCAGGCGATCGATCGAGCCCGACAAGGCGAAGTCCATCGCCGAGCTGAAGGCGATGCTCGCGGCCAAGGCAAAGCAGCTCGGCCCCGGGGAGTGGATCACCGGCTATGGCTGGGACGAGGCGCTGCTGGCCGAGAAGCGCGTGCCGCTCCGCGCCGATCTGGACGAGGCTGCGCCGGACAATCCGGTCGTGCTCACCCGCGCCGGTTCCCATAGCGCCGTCGGCAACAGCCTCGCCCTGAAGCTCGCCGGCATAGACGAGCATACGCCCGACCCGGCAAGCGGATTGATCGAACGCTCGTCCGATGGGCAGCCGAACGGTATCATCCGTGAGCGCACGGATCTCTATTCCCGGCTGGTCCCTCCCGACACGCCGGCCGACATGCGGCCGAGCTATATCGCCAGCCTGAAGAAATTGCTGGCGCTCGGCATCACCAGCTTCATGGAGGCGTTCGGCAGCATCGACGATGAGCCGGTCGGCAAGGGCGGCACCGGCGAGATGCCACGCCGCCACAGCTACAAGCAGCTCAAGTCGATCTATGACGAGATGGGCGCCGATCTGCCGCGTGTCGCGCTCTATATCGGCTATCCCGGCGCCGAGCGACTGAAGGCCTTTCCCTATCACACCGGCTATGGCGACGATCGGCTGAAGCTGGGCCCGATCGGCGAGAATCCCTATGATGGCGGCTTCACCGGCCCGACCGCACTGACCAAGGCGGATTACAAGGGCCAGCCGGGCTTCCGCGGCAAGGCGTTCATGACGCCGGAACAGGCCCGCGAGATGATCGAGACGTCGGCGAATCTCGGCTGGCAGTTGGGCATCCATGCCATCGGCGATGCGGCGATAGAGACGGTTGCGGGCCTCTACCATGAGAGCCTGGAGAAGCATCCGCGCGCCGACCATCGCTGGTTCCTGTCGCATTTCACCATGATCCCTCCGGGCGCAACGATGGACATGATGGCGAAGGACGGGGTCTGGGCGGCCGCCCAGCCCAATTTCCTCTACAATCTGATGGGACGCTACAAAGCGACGCTGGACGGCGATCGGCTGACCCATATCAATCCGGTGGCGAGTCCGCTCCGCCATCATGTCCATATCGCGTTCGGCAGCGACAATCTGCCGATCGGGCCGATGGTCGGCATCTATGCCGCCACGACGCGGAAGGGGCCGGACGGCGATGCGCTCGGCATCGAGGAGGCTGTTTCCCGCGAGGAGGCGATCCGGCTTTACACTCGCGATGCCGCTTATCTGACCTGGGACGAGAAGAAGAAGGGTACGCTCGAGCCCGGCAAGTTCGCCGACTTCGTCGTTCTCGATCGCGATCCGCTGACTGTCCCTGACGCGCAATTGCTGCAGACCAAAGTCGACCTGACCATCATCGACGGGCGCATCGTCTATGATCGCGCCACCGCGATCCAGTGAACCCCGTCCTTTCCGCCGCTCACGCAGGAGTCCGTCAATGCAAGTGAAGCGCTACCTCGGCACGATTGCGATAACCATGCTTCTTTCTTCCACCGCGATGGCGGCGGAGAAGGCGGATTTGATCCTTCGTGACGGTAAGGTTCTGACGGTCGACAAGGATTTCTCGGTCAAGTCGGCGGTCGCCGTGAAGGACGGCAAGATCGTGGCGGTCGGCGGTCCCGAGATCATGCAGCGCTACAGCGCTCCGACGGTCATTGATCTGAAGGGCCGGACACTGATGCCGGGCTTCATCGATGCGCATGTGCATATGCAGCCCATGGCGCCCCGCCAGATCAGCATGGAGGGCGTGAAATCGATCGCGGACCTTCAGGAGCGTATCCGCGCGAAGGCGCAGCAACTGGGGCCGGGCGAATGGATCACGGGCTTTGGTTGGGACGAGGCTTTGCTGACCGATAAGCGCGTGCCGCTGAGAGGCGATCTCGATGCGGCGGCGCCGAACAATCCGATCGTGCTGACGCGCGCCGGCGGTCACAGCAGCGTGGGCAATTCGCTGGCATTGAAGCTGGCGAAGATCGACCGCGGCACGCCCGACCCCAAGGACGGCGTCATCGAGCATGACGCCCAAGGCGAGCCCAACGGCATCATCCGCGAGCGGAGCGATCTCTATCGCAATCTGGTGCCCGAAGACAGCTTCGAGACGTTGCGGGAAAGCTATATCACGTCCATCCGGAAGCTGCTGCCGCTCGGCATCACCAGCTTTCATTCGGCCAGCACTTCGATCGACGACGAGCCGGTCAGCAAGGGCGGCATCGCCGACCCGGGCGCTGGCCTCACCTATCGCCGCTTGCGGGCCATCTATGCGGAGCAGGGGGACAGCCTGCCGCGCGTGACCGCCTATATCTCCTATCCCGGGCCGGAGCGGCTGAAGGCCTTCCCCTATCGCAGCGGCGACGGCGATGTGCGGGTCCGGCTCGGCGGCATCGGCGAGAATCCGGCGGACGGCGGCTTCACCGGCCCGGCCGCCTGGCTGATGGTCGACTATAAGGGCATGCCGGGGTTCCGCGGGAAGGGCCGGTATACCGACGCGGAATTGCAGGCGATGGTGGACGATTGCGCCCGCAACGGCTGGCAGATGGCGCTGCACGCGATCGGCGACGCGGCGATCGTCCAGGCGGTGAATGCCTATGCGAAGTCGCTCGAGACGATCCAGGGGCCCGGCAGGCAGGGCAAGGACCGACGCTGGTTCCTCGACCATTTCACGATCATGCCGCCGGAAGCGACCATGAATCAGATGGCCAAGGACGGCATCATGATCGCCCAGCAGCCCAACTTCCTCTACAATCTGGAAGGCCGCTACCGCGCGTGGCTGGATGATGAGCGGCTCGCGCACAACAATTCGGTGGCCACGCCCGTGAAGCACGGCATCTTCGTCGCTTTCAGCAGCGACAACCTGCCGATCGGGCCGATGGTCGGCATCTATGCCGCGACGACGCGGAAAGGCCCCAGCGGACAGACAATGGGCCCGGAAGAGGCTGTGTCGCGCGCCGATGCGATCCGCATGTACACGCACAATCCCGCGTATCTGTCCTGGGAAGAGGACATCAAGGGCACGATCGAGCCGCAACGGCTGGCCGACATGATCGTGCTCGACCGTGATCCGTTGACCGTCCCCGAAGAGCAGCTCCTGACGACCCATGTCGACATGACGATTGTCGGGGGAAAGATCGTCTACGAACGCAAGTGACGATGGGTAAAGTTTCAAGAGTGATGTGAGAAAACAATGAGCTTGAATGAAGAACTGCTGCATCGGCGGCATGCCTCGGTCGGTCACGGCGTCGCAACGGCTACACCTGTATTTGCCGATCGTGCGGAAAATGCCGAGATCTGGGACGTGGATGGCCGGCGCTATATCGATTTCGCCGGCGGCATCGCAGTGCTCAACGTCGGCCACCGTCATCCGAAGGTGATGGCTGCGGTCCGCGAGCAACTGGATCGTTTCACGCATACCGCGTTCCAGGTGATGGCGTATGAGTCCTATGTCGAGCTCGCCGAGCGGCTGAACGCGATCGCTCCCGTCGGTGGTCCGGCCAAGACCGTGCTGTTCACCACCGGCGCCGAGGCGACGGAAAATGCCGTGAAGATCGCCCGTGCCGCCACGGGCCGATCGGCGGTGATCGCCTTCACCGGCGGGTTCCACGGCCGCACGCTGCTGGCTTCGGCGATGACGGGCAAGGTCGCGCCCTACAAGCAGCAGTTCGGGCCATTGCCGGCGGAAGTCTATCATGCGCCTTTTCCGTCGGAAGAGACCGGGGTCAGCCTGGATGAGAGCCTGCGCGCGCTGGCGTTCCTCTTCGCCGCCGATGTGTCGCCCAACCATGTCGCCGCGATCATCGTCGAGCCGGTGCAGGGGGAAGGCGGATTCCATGTCGCGTCGCCGGCCTTCCTGCGCGCGCTTCGCGAGATTTGCGATCGCCACGGCATCCTGCTGATCGCGGACGAGGTGCAGACGGGCTTCGCGCGGACGGGCCACATGTTCGCGGTCGAGCATTCCGGCGTCGCGCCAGACCTGATCGCGATCGCCAAGTCGCTGGCCGGCGGCTTTCCGCTGTCGGCCGTCGTGGGGCGCCGCGAGATCGTCGACAGCGTGAATCCGGGCGGGCTCGGCGGGACCTATGGCGGCTCGCCCATCGCCTGCGCTGCGGCGCTCGCAGTGCTCGACGTCATTGAGGAAGAGCAACTGGTCGCCCGCGCCAATGCCATCGGAGAGCGGCTGCGCGAGCGCATCGGCTCCTGGGGCAGGCGCAATGGGTTGCTGCCCATTTCCGCTCCACGCGGACCGGGCGCGATGGTGGCGTTCGACGTGCTGCGCGAAGGCGGAGCGATCGAGCCCGACGGCGCCGCCGCCAAAGCGGTGACGGTCCGTGCGTTGGAGGAAGGCCTGGTGGTCCTCAATTGCGGCGCCACCGGCGGCACGATCCGCATTCTGGTGCCGTTGACGGCGTCCTTGCCGATCATCGACGAAGGACTCGATCGGCTGGAGGCCGCGCTCGCCCTTAGGGCCGACGCGAAATGAGCGAGCTTTTCGCTGTCGAGCGGGCGCGGCTGGGCCTTGTCCGCGAAGACCTGCTGCGCCGCCACGCCTTCATCGACGGCATCTGGACCGTGGGCGAAGCGGAGCTGACGGTCCATAACCCCGCGACCGGGCGTCCACTCGGGTCCGTGCCCAATCTCGGCGCCGCCCAGGCTGAGCGCGCCGTTGCGGCCGCGCATGCGGCCCTGCCGGCATGGCGCGGAATGACGGGGCGGGCGCGGGCGATGGTGCTGCGCCGCTGGTTCGACCTCATGATGACGCATCAGGAGGATCTCGCCCGGCTGATGACCGCCGAGCAGGGCAAGCCGCTTGCGGAAGCGCGCGGCGAGATCGCCTATGCCGCGGCCTTTGTGGAATGGTTCGCGGAAGAGGCGCGCCGCGTTTATGGCGACCTGATCCCGACCCAGCACGCGGGCCGGCGGCTGATGGTCGTGCGGCAACCGGTGGGGGTGGTGGCCGCGATCACGCCGTGGAACTTCCCCGCGGCGATGATCACCCGGAAGGTTGCGCCCGCGCTCGCTGTGGGGTGCACCGTGGTGCTCAAGCCTTCGGAGCTGACGCCCTTCTCCGCGCTCGCGCTCGCGGTGCTCGCGGAGGAGGCGGGCGTGCCGCGCGGCGTCCTCAATGTCGTGACGGGCGATGCGGCTCCCATCGGCGAGGTGCTCACGGGGGACCCGCGGGTCCGCAAGTTCACCTTCACCGGATCGACTGCCGTGGGCAAGATGCTGGCCGCCCGCTGTGCCGCCACCGTGAAGCGCGTCTCGCTCGAACTCGGCGGCAATGCGCCCTTCATCGTCTTCGACGACGCGGACCTGGAACGGGCCGTGGACGGGGCGATAGCTTCCAAGTTCCGTAATGCCGGCCAGACGTGTGTTTGCGCCAATCGCTTCTATGTCCAGCAGGGCATCCACGACGCTTTCGTCGGACGCCTTGCTGAGCGTGTGGCCGCGCTGACCGTTGGCGACGGGCTGGACGGCGCGTTCGACCAGGGTCCGCTCATCAATCCTGCCGCAATCCGCAAGGTCGAAGCGCATGTGTCCGATGCCATGGCCGGCGGCGCGACCATAGTTACCGGCGGCGAGCGCATCGTGGCGCCCGGCTTCTATCCGCCCACCGTCCTCGCCGATGTGGCGCCCGATGCCTTGCTGTGCCGTGCCGAGACCTTCGGGCCGGTCGCGGGCATCGTGCGCTTCTCGACCGAAGCGGAAGCGATCGCCCTGGCCAATGAGTCTCCGGCCGGCCTCGCCGCCTATGTCTATACGGCCGACGCGGATCGTGCCTGGCGCGTTCCGGAAGCGCTCGAATATGGAATGGTCGGGCTGAACACGGGCCTGATCTCCACCGAAGTTGCGCCTTTCGGCGGCGTTAAGGAGGCGGGCCTCGGGCGGGAAGGGTCGCGCTACGGCATCGACGATTATCTCGATATGAAAACCATTTGCGCCGAGACGGCCTTGGCGGCTTGACCGGCGGACGCCCCAAGGAGAAATGATGAGCGATCCACAGCAAGCCGAACTGGGCAAGACCCTGCGCTCCCGTCATGTCGCGATGATCGCGATCGGCGGGATCATCGGCGCAGGCCTGTTCGTCGGCAGCAGCACCTCGATCGCCACGGTTGGGCCGGCCGTCATCCTCAGCTACGGTTTGTCGGGGCTGGTGATTCTCTTCATCATGAGAATGCTGAGCGAAATGGCGACGGCAGTGCCGGGTGTCGGCTCGTTCACCGAATTCACCCGGCTGGGGCTGGGCGACTGGGCTGGGTTCGTCAGCGGCTGGCTCTACTGGTATTTCTGGGTGGTGGTCGTCGCGATCGAGGTGATCGCGGGTGCCGTCATCCTGAAGCTATGGATGCCGTTCGAGACCTGGCAGATCGGCCTCGTCCTGCTGGCGCTGATGACCGGCGTGAACCTGATGTCGACGCGTTCCTACGGCGAGTTCGAATTCTGGTTCTCCTCGCTCAAGGTCGCCGCGATCCTGGTGTTCATCGCCGTCGCCGGCGCCTATGCCACCGGCCTCACCTCCTCGGCGGGCCCGACTTTCGCCAATCTGACCAGCCATGGCGGCTTCGCGCCGCACGGCATGGCTGCGGTGCTTGCCGGGGTGACGAGCGTGATCTTCGCGCTGTGCGGTGCCGAAATCGCCACCATCGCCGCGGCCGAATCCGCGGAGCCGGCGAAGACGATCGCCCGGCTGACCGGATCGGTCGCGCTGCGCATCATCCTCTTCTACGTCGTTTCCATCGCACTCATCCTGGCCGTGGTTCCCTGGAGCGAGATCCGGCCCGGCACCTCTCCCTTCGCGACCGCGCTCGACCGCATGGGAATCCCCGCGGCCGCGACCATCATGAACGGCGTGGTGCTGGTGGCGGTGCTCTCCTGCCTGAACTCGGGCCTCTACGTCACATCCCGTGTGCTGTTCACTCTGTCGCGCAAGGGCGACGCGCCGCAATGGCTGGTCGCCGTCAATCGCCGTCAGGTCCCCGCGCGCTCGATCCTGATCGGCAGCCTTTTCGGTTATGCTGCGGTCGCGGCCTCGGTACTGTCGCCGGAAGTGGTGTTCAGCTTCCTGGGCAACGCTTCCGGCGCGACCATGCTCATCATCTATCTGCTGGTCTGCTTTGCCCAGCTCCGCCTCCGGGGCCGGCTGGAGTGGGACGATCCGGCGCGATTGATCGTACGCATGTGGTTCCATCCCTGGGGAACCTATGCGGTCATCGTGGCGATCGCGGCCGTTCTGATCGCGATGGCATGCACTCCGGCGCTCGCCAGCCAATTCTGGTCGAGCCTGGCGGTCGCGGTGGCCGTGGGATTGGCCTATCTAGCCTTCCGCCACGGGAGCCGTACCCGGTCTGAATCCGAAATCGCAACCATTCCCTCCCTAGACGCGAGCGGCCGCTGATCTCTACCTTAGGGGACCGATGAGAGGAGTCCGCTGGTGGAAAAATGGGCGCTGCCGCCGTTTGGCGCGCTGAGGGCATTCGAAGCGGTGGGGCGTCATGGGGGAATCCGGAAGGCGGCCGAGGCCATCGGCATCGATCACGCAGTGGTGAGCAGGCACCTGCGCACCCTCGAAGCCTGGGTTGGCGCCGATCTGTTCGTTCGCAGGGCAGGCGGCGCAACGCTCACGCCGAAGGGCGCGCTCTATCATAGCCGGATTTCGGCGGCGATCGCTGAGATGGTGGACGCGTCCGAGCAAGTGAGCGGGCGGAAGCAGGCGCCGCGCGTCCGCATCTGGTGCGTGCCGGGGTTCGCATTCCAATGGCTGATCCCGCGACTGGGCGAGTTCCGCATCCTGCACAGCGACGTCGAGCTGGATTTGCGGCCGACGGACGAAGGGCCGGACTTCTCCACCCGCGAAGCCGACGGCGACATCCGCTATGTTCGCGATTGGGCGACGGACCCCCGGTTCGGCGATAATGTCCGCACGATCATGCTGGCCCGCCCGCCGGTCTTCCCGGTGGCGAGCCCCGCACTGCTTGCCGAGCATCTGCCCGTGCAGCAGGCGGCCGACCTGCTGTCCTGGCCGCTCCTGCATGAGGAGAGCGAAGAGGAGTGGCGCTATTGGTTCATCGGCCAAGGAGTGGAGATCGATCATCGCCTGGCCGGCCCGCGCTTATGGCACGCACATATGACGCTCGATGCGGCGCGGCGCGGACAGGGCGTGGCGCTGGCCAACAGCTTCCTGCTGGGGAACGATCTCGAAACGGGAAGGCTGGTTCCCCTTGGCGTGCCAGGATCGTCCTTCGCTTCCACCCCGCTGGGTGGCTATTGTTTCTTCGCCCGAGACGACCGATGGACTGCACCGGCCGTCGTCCTGTTTCGCCGCTGGCTCGCGGATGCGGTTACCGTCTTTCGGTCGGAGTATGCATGGTCAAGCTGATTTTGGCGGTTTGGCCTTGGAATGAAAGCAACTCGCCGTTGCGGCTTCGTGTCACTAAGCCTTGATTCGATTGCGGATGCGTTGATCGACAAGGCGATCCCACGACCCTCGAAGCGCTCGGCTTGTTCGGCGTCTTCCGCTTCGGATGACAGCCGGCTGAGAAACGTGTCGAGCTGAGCGCGGCGATCGGATCGACCGTTCCCAAAGATGGACATCGGGTCGCGCGGGGGCGCTGCGGCCAGGCAAAATCGGGCGGCAAATCCGGCAGTCCGCCCTGTTTGCTGACACCGCTCGGCAAAGGATCGTCGAACACCTGCCGGCGCTGAAACCGAATGGCCGGCCGCGCGGTCGCGACGAGGCGGTCGGTGGTCTCGTTCAGTCCTGCGACGTGGATCAAGCAGCGTAAGTCGTGCTCGTCGCGAAATTGGCCAAGTCCCAACTCCAAATGCCCAGGCGAATGGCGCTACGTGGAAATTACCGCTGGACTCGACTGTACCGTCGAATGTCCGCTTCGATCCCCATTCCGGGCATTGCCGCGAAGGGTGGAAAGTGCAGAGCGCAAGCCGGCCGGTTTGGGCAGCGTGCCCTGCTCAGAGGATGTCTGCTTGACGAAAGTGCGAGCGTGCAAGCCCTCGAATTTTTTATCGCGCCGCCTGTCAGATTTGCTCCCGCGCGTCGTCATGGGAATAAAAACAAAAATAGCATAAAAATCGGAGGAACCCGGGTGCATATTCAGCATGTGCTGAGTCGTGCTATGTGCGACTGTGTCAAATTTCCTAGAAATAGTGCTAGTAATAAATTTGAAATATTATTGAAGCGGCGAAGAATTGCTTTAGGAAGCGCCGCCATGCGCGGCGCGGTGGTTTCATTATTGTCGCTCGCGATTCTTGGATCGCCGCCGACAAGCTTCGCTGCGGCTCCACATGCACCCAAGCAGGACATGTCCCGCAGGGCTGAGCTCGAACGTCGCCTGGCGAGCCCGGACGGCACGGTGATGGTGGTCGCGCATCGCGGCTGCTGGAAGCAGGCGTCGGAAAACAGCCTCGACGGAATCCGCGCCTGTATCGCGGCCGGTGTCGACATGGTCGAACTGGACGTGCGCCCCACGCGCGACGGCAAGCTGGTGCTGATGCACGATGCGACGGTCGACCGCATGACCGATGGGCACGGCAAGGTCTCCGACCACAGCTTGGTGGAGTTGAAAAAGCTGCAC
>Ga0164243_10011929_pt1 | contig 12356 bp, 9 predicted proteins | sample OricompcompostOP_FD_108781 | JGI IMG/M metagenome (GOLD analysis project Ga0164243, IMG submission 108781) | Organic Plus compost microbial communities from Emeryville, California, USA - Original compost - Organic plus compost (OP) | ecosystem: Engineered > Solid waste > Mixed feedstock >...
AGGTACGATCAGCACGTGAGTGGAAGTTGGCGATGAATCAGTTCGCTGTGCTGTACGGAGATCGCTTCGTCAGTCACGCGAGTTAATGCAACCCGCCTCGAACACAGAAAATCTGATACGTCCACGGAGTGAGCCGCCCCTGCTTACTTGAGAATCGACGGATCAAAGTACGCGCGAACTTCACGAAACTTTCCTGCCTCGACTCGCACAATGTTGACGCCAACTGGCATGTATACCTTGCCGGACGCGTCGGTGAGAGTCGCCTTCCATTCAAGTGAAGCCTCATTGCCATGAGTGATGTCGTGGACGATCTCGACCTTGACTCCTCGGAATTGATGATATGTGGCTTCATACCATTGGCGTATGCTGTCCCAACCAACGAGACGTTCCCCCGGGGGCATGAAGATGGCGTCAGCGTGATAGTGCTGTCTGACTTTCTCCACGTTTCGCTCCCCTTCCGCTCGCCAATATGACTCGGCAACCTGCCGCGGCGTGGCATTTTGACTGAGACTAGGGGCCGTTGTTGCTGGTGCCGCATGAGCGGACGTAGGAAGCATTTTGCTCGTTGCGCTTGCTACGGCAATCGCGAGCGAAGTCGAAGTAGTCCGGGTCAGAAAGCGACGACGACTGAAGAAGGTGTTGTTCATATGTGGCTTGGTTCAGGGGAGATGGATAACTTTGATAAGAATGAGCGCGAACGGGGCGAGAATTTCCGATCCCGTTCTATAGCAGGGCGGCAATATGCTCCGCGGAGCCAAGTGGTTTACAGATTCGCTTCCGCTTGCGTGATATTACCCCCTGACGAGGCACACTGGCCCCTCTATGTGTGCCCGATGATCAGAATTTCTTGGTGGACAAGCATGCTCGCGACTGTGCGGACAATCAGAGGCGGTAAGTTCATCCTATCCAGAGTGCGCGATCTTATAGTGGACCGGCGCCCAACTTCAGAAATTGGCGCATGATTCAATGGCTGACATGAGTGAGTCACGATGACGGCGCATTGCGGATTGCAATCAGAGCGAACCCGGGTCGCCGCTTGCGAATAGGGATTTTTTTCGAGTCGCTGCTGTTCGCTCATTCTGTCGCTGTATGGTCCTCACACACGACAGCGGAGAGGGTAGACTGGGGTAGTCTCCCGCGCGTTCCTCATGAGCGAGTGTGAAGATCAATTCTCGGAAGGTTTGTGAGAAAGGCATAATGATCCAAGCCGAACGGATGCGAATAACCCGACAGCAGGATGTCGCCGATGTGATCGGCCGAGATCTTCCATGGCAAAAACTAGCTGGAAGCAGAGTTTTCATCACAGGCGGCGGAGGGTTCCTGGGGGGGTACCTTGTTCGGACGCTGCTCGCACTGAATTCGTCCAGAGAGCTGGATCGGGCGATTCGGGTAACGGTTCTGATTCGAAACGCAGCGAAAGCGCGTTCGAATCTCATGGATGTATTGAACGATCCGCATTTGGAGTGGCGCCAGGCCGACTTGAGTGATATCAGCAAAGTCGATGCTGCGGACAGCAACTATGTGATACACGCGGCCAGTCAAGCCAGCCCGCGCTTCTATGGCTGCGATCCGGTTGGCACCCTTCTGCCAAACGCAGTAGGTACCGCCGCACTGCTGGAAGGATTGAGAGCTAGTTCAGATCCGCGCGGCATGCTGTTTGTCAGCAGCAGCGAGGTCTATGGCGACGTGCCGCGCAGTCAATCGCTCCATGAGTGCGCCTACGGCATCCTGAATCCCACTGAGACTCGCGCCTGCTACGCGGAGGGCAAGCGCTTTGGGGAAGCTCTCTGCGCGGCCTGGTATCACCAGTACAAGCTTCCTACCTTCATTGTTCGTCCATTTCATACGTATGGGCCAGGTTTGCAGGAGAACGATGGCCGTGTGTTCGCGGATTTTCCATTTAATGTGATACGAGGCGAAGACATCGTCATGAATAGCGATGGCTCTCCGCGTCGCGCCTTCTGCTATGTGAGTGACGCGATCGCAGGAGTCTTTACGGTGCTCCTGAAGGGTGAGCCCGCCGTTCCCTATAACGTCGCGAACGACGCAGGCGAACTGTCGGTGTACGAACTCGCTCAACTTCTCGTAAGTCTATATCCGGAGAAGAGGCTTTCGGTCGTCCGCCGTCAATCGGCACCATCGGCATCGCAGGTAAAGGGCATCTCCTCGGAGCTCTTACCTGATACGGCCCGACTCAGGGCACTTGGTTGGCGCGCTACGGTTGATCCGGCAAGTGGGTTTCGACGGATGATTGATGCATATTTAGCGTGAAGCGAGTCAGGGGGGCGGCTGAGCGCGTATCGATCCTGCGGTGAAGTTCTTGCAAGCCGTGTAACCGCCGTCAACGACGACCTCCTGTCCCGTGACATGACTTGCCATATCGGACAACAGAAAAGCGCAGACGTTGGCAATCTCATCCGCTGTTGCCGGGCGGCCCATAGGAATGAGTGCTTGGGCTTCCTCGTCACTCATTCGGCGCAGCGCTCCCTCGGTTGTGGTGAACCCAGGGGCGACGGCATTTGTTCGTACGCCCCGTTGTGCCCACTCGACGCCAAGTTGTCGAGTTAGCCCCGCGATACCGGCCTTCACGGCGCAATAGGCGGCGCCGCCGTCCACCGCATTGTGGCTAGCAATGGAGGTGATGAAAACGATCGCGCCTGAACCTTGCTGCAACATCGGTCGCGCCGATTCCTGGGCGCAGCGGAAATAACCGGTCAATCCTTGACCGACGACCATGTCCCAAGCCTCATCTGAGAAGTCCTCAGCAGGCTGGTAAGCGCGCCGCATCCCGCCGCACACGAGCCCATCCATTCGACCGAACGCCTCCAAGGTGCTACTGACCATGCGATGGCAGTCACTGCGACGACTGACATCCATCTCCACTGCGATTGCTCGACCGCCCGCGGAGATGATGGCATCGCTGACCATGCGGACCAGGGGGGCATTGATATCGCATACAGCCACGTTCGCGCCGAACCGTGCGCACACCAGCGCGGTGGCCTTGCCGATTCCTTGAGCCGCGCCGGTGATTGCGATGGATTTTCCGGAAAGCATGTTTGACCACCTTGGTTAGTTCGGTTGTTCACTCAAGCAGGGCGAAGGTGCTGCTTGTTCAAACAACTCCGCAGAGCGCCCTTCTTCAAATAGCCCACCATCGTCTGCATAGAAATCTTCCTCGCGTCATCGCGACTCTCGGCGCTGGACCAGGCCGCATGGGGCGTGATCAATAACCGGCCGTGGAGCCAGGGCTCGCGGTTCGCATGGCAGCGCAGAAGCTTTGGCACTGGATCCGGGGGCTCTGTGGGCAACACGTCGATGCCCGCGGCGCGTACATGTCCGCTCTTCATCGCGTCATAGAGCGCGTCCCAGTCGATCAAACCCCCGCGGGCGGTGTTCAGGAGCGTTGCGTGGGGCTTCAATTTCGCAAGCGTCGTGGCGTTGATGAGATTCGCCGTTTGAGCAGTAAGTGGCGCATGCAGGCTAAGGATATCGACAGCGCTCAACAACTCCTCTAGCGATTCGACCCGTTCGATGCCGAGTGCGAGTTCTTGCCCTCGGGGAAGGTAGGGGTCGTACGTCATCACCTGCAGCCCGAATGCCTTTGCCCTCAAGGCGGTGGCGGTCCCCACGGGGCCTAGTCCGACGGTACCGAAAACTCGACCGGCAAGCCGCCGCTCATCCATGAAGACGCGATGATCGAAGTTCTTGATCGGATCGGCGCGAACCGCTTCATCGAACGGAATCAACCCACGCTCCAAGGCGAGCAAGAGCGCAAGAGTATGGTCCGCAACCTCGGCCGTCCCATAGTCAGGCGTGTTGCAGACCGGGATGTTCCGTTCGCTCGCCGCGGCAACGTCGATGTTGTTGTACCCGGTGCCGCACCTGACGATGATCTTGCATTTGCGCAGCCGAGCGATCGTTGGTGCGTCCAAGTTGATCATCTGCCACAGCAACAAGCCATCGGCACTGGCGAGCAGGTCTTCGTTCAGCTGTTCCTGACCGCGCCACTTCTCCACGCGCAAGTCGATCAGATCGCCGCCGATCTGCCGTTCCAGCACGCCGCCGTCGTCATACACGGCATCGGGGGTATACACGAGGAATTTCATGATGAAGTGTGTCTCAGAGCAGTTTTGCGAGGAGACCGCCATCGGCGATCAAGCCATTTCCGTTGATGAATGAGGATGCGTCCGACAGTAGGAAAGCGATCACCGACGCAATTTCGTGCGGCGTACCCACCCGCGGAATTGCATTCGGGCTGAAAGAGAGACCCAATGCCTCAGCGCTGCCGGCGGCAGCGAACGCAGGTTGTGACATCCGGGTGTCCACCGAGCCGACGATCAGCGCATTCACACGGATGCGATCGGTGGCGTAGTCGAGCGCGAGTTGACGAGATAACGACAACACGGCACCTTTGCTCGCGGCGTAATCGGCGTGACCTCGTGCCGTCGCCATCGCGTGAACCGAGGAGACGTTGACGACGCTGCCGCCCCCCGACCGACGCAGAACGGGAAGCCCCGCGCGGCAGATTCTGAAGATTCCCTTGAGGTTGATGTCAAGGGTGGTGTCCCACTCCGCATCGGACAAATCCTCGATGCGCTTGCCTGTGTTGCACACGGCCGCGTTGTTCACGATGCCATGCAGTTGTCCAAAGTGTCGCTCCGTGAACTTGAATGCAGCATCGATCTGTGCCTGATTTCGGACATCGACTTCCAAGAAATGCAGTTGCCCCGACATCGCTGCACTCTCGTTGGTGAGCGACTCCGCGTCCCGTGCATCGCGACTGACGGCGAGCACGGAGGCGCCCAGATCTGCGAGCAGAAGAGCGGTCGCGCGTCCGATGCCCTTGCCGGCGCCCGTGACGAGCACCGATTTACCGGTCACTGAAAATTGCGTCTTGTTCATTGCTGCAATACCGGGCTTGTCTGAGTACTTGCCAATGCAGTGGGCGACGATACCGCGCGCAGAATTCGCTTCTCATCGCCGTCGTCACGGCGGAATTCATCCACAATCCGCCCATCAGCCAGGACCACAATCCGATGGGCCAGCCCCAACACTTCCTCTAACTCGGAGGAAGCAATCAGGACTGCGACGCCGCGCTCCGCCACTTTGGCAACCAGGCGATAGATCTCGTGACGCGTGGCCACATCCACGCCCTTCGTTGGGTCGTCCAGCAACAGGATCTTGGGCTGGGGCATCAGTACGCGCGCAAAGAGGAGCTTCTGCTGATTGCCGCCACTCAAGTGGGAGACCGTGGCTTCGGGCGATAGCGCTTTCACCGAGAGTTCCTGCATGGTGCGGAGTACATGATTGCGCTCGGCGCGCGCGCGAACGAATCCGGCTGTCGATAGCAGGCGCAGATTTCCCGCGGTTATGTTCGCCCGCAGCGGAAGATTGAATAGCAGGCCGTCTCGCTTTCGGTCCTCCGTAAGTAGCCCGATGCCCAGCGCTCGCGCGTCGCGAGATGAGCGCACAAAGCGCTCGTGACCCTCGACATACATCTTACCGGTGTGCGGGAGATGGCCGTAGATCGCGTTCAAGAGCTCGGTTCGTCCCGCGCCAAGCAACCCGGCGATGCCCAAGATCTCACCTCGATGCAACTCGAGGCTGATCTCTCTCACCCGGGACCGACCGTTATGACTGACCGAGAAATTCTCGAGCTTCAATACGGCAGACCCGTCCGCTGGGAGCTTGACCTCTGGGAATTGAGCCGCGACTTTGTAGCCCGTCATCGCATCGTGGAGGCGATGGATGTCGAAATCCCTGCGCTCGAACTCTTCGGCGATCACGCCATCGCGTAGCACTGATGCTCGATCACACAGACTCAGCACCTCCGGCAGCCGGTGCGTGATGTAGATGATCGTCGTCGATCGCTCCTTCAGTCGGCGCAGCACGCCGAACAGTCGCTCGATTTCTCGGGACGTGAGCGATGCGGTGGGTTCATCCAGCAGCAGTACGCTGGGGCGTGCGACGAGCGCGCGAGCAATCATCACGAGATGACGCTGAGCGGCGGACAACGAAGCTACTTGCGCTCGAGGTGAGAAGGACAGACCCAACTCGGCCAGAAGCTGGCCGGCTCGCTGTTCAATATCTGACCACGGCACGAGTGAACCTAGACCGACACGCAGGTGGCCGCAGAACATGTTCTCCGCGACACTTAAGTTCTCGATCACCTCGATTTCCTGAGGGACGAACCCGACACCTTGCTTTCGCGCATGCGCGGGGGAACGGAAGGCGACAGCGCGTCCGTCGATCTTGAGCTCACCGCGAAAGGCTTCACGCGGATGCACACCGTTCAGTATTTTCAGGAGCGTGGATTTGCCAGCGCCGTTCTGGCCGAGCAACGCGTGTATTTCTCCGCGTCGCACCCGCAAGTCGCAGCCACGTAGGGCAAGCACGCCCGAGAAGTCGAGCTTGATTCCCAAGGCCTCGACAGCGAAGGGCGACATTTATTGCCCAGCCTTGTCGAGGAGCGCGTAGTACTGCCCGACCTCGGCGGCGGTGATGACTCGGGCGGGCAGGGGATTGTGATAAGGAACTTCCTTACCTTGCGCCAACGCGGCTGCAAGCTCGGCGGTTTTGGCACCTTCCTCATAGAGGGGCTGCGCGACGATGCCAAAAACCTCGCCGGACTTCACTAGGTCCAAGTTCGCTCGAATGTAGTCCATGCCGATGATGACCAGGCTACGCCCCGCGGTCCGGGCGGCTCCTGCCCATGTTTGCGCGCCATTACCTGTGGTGGAGAAAACACCCGTAATGTGCCCGTTCCCCTGAAGCAGGCTGATGGCCTTGGCTTTAGCAGCTGTGGCTTCATACCCTTCGAGCTGTGGCGGTAGCACGGTGATCACAGGAAAGTGCTCCGCCATGGAGCGACGGAAGGCTTCTGCTTTGGCGTTCTCTTCAACGTTGAAGCTGCCTTGCGTCAGGGCAATCACACCTTTACCGCCAAGGCGCGTTCCTAGTGCCAATGCGGCTTCCTTGCCGACCTGTTCGAGGTCCTGCCCCGTCGCGGCTTTCAACCCTTTGATCGTGCCGGGCGGCGGCAACTCATGCCAGGTCACGACCGGCAAGCCTTCCGCGGCAAGCTTTTCAACAAAGGGATAGATCGCCGTGTCGAGCGTGAAGACCCCGACGGCACCAAACGTGTCTCTGGCAAGAGCGGCTTCGGCGAGCGGAATGGTAGCGGCCACATCCAGGGTCGTGGCGCTTGGATTGCCCACCACCTCGCACGTATAGCCGAGTTCCTTGCAACGGTTGAGGAAGCCAGCTTGCATCAGCTTACAGACGGGATGATCCCGGAGTGGTTGTACCCATAGCAGACGCTTGCTTGCGTCCTGCGGAACATTGGTACTCGGAACGGTGGCTGTCGAGCTCAAGTGCGCTCTAACGCCCATCGCGCCGAGCACTGCTACCAGAACGAGCATGAAGACAGCTGATCCTCTTCGGTAGGTCTGGCCGAACAGCTTGCCGAGCCTGGATGAGGAGGGCGTCTGTGATTGCAGCTCTGGCGACTCGACGTGCAGGCCGCTCACTGCCAGGCGCCGACGCGCTGTGTCCAGGGCCACCGCGAGAATCATGATCACTCCGACGGCGATCTGCTGCCAGTTCGCGCTGACGCCTACCGTGACGAGACCACTTTGCACGACCTGTAATAACAAGACGCCAATCAAGCCACCGATCACGGTACCGGCACCACCGAACAAGCTGACACCGCCTACGACGACGCCGGCGATGACGGCCAATTCCCAGCCTGAGCCAATGCCCGTGGTGGCGCTGGCAAGATCGGCCATGACAAACATGCCGGCGATCGAGGAGAGCGCCCCGACAGCCACGAACGCGGCAACGCGGTATCTCCGAGTGGGAATGCCCACGAGATCGGCCACCAGTGCATTGCCTCCCACGGCATACATGTTACGGCCGATCACGGAGTGGCGGAGCAGGATGTCAGCGCTCACCGCGGCGAGAAGAAAGAAAACAAAACTCCAGCCGAGGCCCGCGATCACCGAGCTCTGACCGATCTGACCCACGCTCGCGGGCAAAGGGTAGACAGGATAGCCACCCGTGACGAGTTGGATGAGTCCCTGTCCGATGAACAGCATCCCCAGCGTTTGTATGAACGCGGGAATGCGAAGCCCGACCACAGACAGGCCATTGATCAACCCCACCGTGCAGCCACACAGCAAGCCGCCGAGCAGAGCTGCGGGGACCGGCCAGCCCAATGCGGTCATCAGCTTCCCGCTGACGACGGCGGCCAGGCCCGCTACCGAGCCCACGGAGAGATCGAATTCACCATTGATGAGCAGGATGATCTGGCCGATCGCGATGATGCCGATAAACGAAACCATGTTGAGCATGGCCCGCACGTTGCGGTCGGAGAGGAAGGCCGGTTCGAGCAGCCAGAACAGAAGCGCGATCGTCAGCAGCGCGGCGATGACACCGGCTTCGCCTAGAGCGAATACGCGCAGCAGTCGTTCGGACGTCGATCCTGCCGCAGTTGTACCTGCAACCGCCATCTAGCCATTCCCCCGGATCAACGTTCTATGTTGTAGTGAATTCGAGATATCACATATATCAGCGACCGGTCAAAGAACGCGGCGACCCCCTCGACATTCTCTGATTCAATGTGGCAGCCACTGAATGTTCTCTGTCAGCGAGGCGCCCATGTGACCGACCAGAAGATCAAGAAGCCCAAGTCTCTTACCATTCTTGCGTTGGAGAAGATTCGAAACGGAATCACCAACGGGGACTATCCATTGGGTTCGCCCCTGTACGAAAAAGCGCTCGCCGAGCAGTTTGGATTCAGCAAGACGCCGGTTCGCGAGGCCCTCGTGCAACTGCAGCGAGAGAATCTCGTGGTGGTGCAGCCGCATTCGGGAACATTCGTCTTCGAGCTTGCCGACAAGGAGGTTACCGAGTTGTGCGAGCTACGGCTGATTCTAGAGAGCAACGCGCTGCAGCTGGCGCTGCGCCGTCAAGCAGGCCGGCTGGTGGTCGAAATGCACGGTATCGTCGAGGGAATGCGGGTGGCCATCAGGAACAAGGAATCCGGGCATTATCGCCGGCTCGATGCCAGGTTCCACGCCGCGTTCTTCAAGCACTGCGGCAATGCCTATCTCGCGGGCGCGTACTCGATGATCGATGCCAAATTGCAAACTCTGCGGGTCAGTCTGATCGCGCCGATTCCGAGTCTGCTCGATGTATCACTCGATGAGCACCTTCGCATCGCTAAGGCATTGAAAGACTCAGACATCGAGACAGGGCTGAAAGTACTGAGCGAGCACATCAAGCGGGCGCGAGAATTGATGCGTGGCCTTCGGGAGGTTGATCCAGTCACCGTGGAGGAGATGTGATGTGAACAGGGATGAATCTGTCTCGAACCGATATATCTTGTGGCGATGGAAGACGGTCCGACGCGCCACCAAGGACGGTCCACCAAAGATGAGTCGCGTCGATCTCGCTCCTCAACTATGAACTGGAGAACTCGTGTTAGCGGATAGACAGATGGCGGATACGTCCGAGCCCACCTCAGCGCGCCAGGCCTCCGGGGAAACACTGCTGAAACTCTTCGAAACCATGTTTCGGATCCGACGCTTCGAGGAAACGGCGACGGATCTGTTCAAGAAGGGCGTCATCAAAGGAACGGCCCACAGTTACATCGGTCAAGAGGCGATCGCGGCTGGCACCTGCGCCAATCTGACGGAACAGGACTTTGTCGGCAGCTATCACCGCGGACACGGACACTGCATCGCCAAAGGTGCGCGCGTTGATCGAATGCTTGCGGAGCTCCTTGGCAAGGAGACGGGCTATTGCCGTGGTCTCGGTGGGTCCATGCATGTCGCCGATCTCGAGCTCAACATCCTGGGCGCCAATGGCGTCGTCGGCGCGACCATGCCGTTGGGCGCGGGCGCGGCGCTGGCGGCGCAGTATCACAAGACGAAGGCCGTCTCGATCGCATTCTTCGGCGACGGGGCGGCGAATCAGGGCGTGTTCCACGAGGCGCTGAATCTCGCGGCAGTGTGGAAGCTGCCCATGGTGTTTATCTGCGAGAACAACCAGTACGCCCTGAACACGGCATTCAGTCAAACAACCTCGGTGCCCCAGATCGCACAGCGGGCATCGGCTTATGGCCTGCCTGGGCTGACCATCGATGGCAACGATGCGGAAGAGGTGTATCACGCGACTCGCGCGGCTATCGAGAAAGCGCGTTCGGGCGAAGGCCCGAGTCTCGTTGAGGCGATGACTTGGCGCTGGGGCCCGCACAGCATGCGAGCGAACCTGCGCGAGCCGCGTACAGACGAGGCGATGAGGGCCTGGAAGGCACGCGATCCCTTGATCCGGCTTCAAGAGAAGATGCTCGCGGCGCGCGTCCCGGGCGAACGGATAGAGCAGATCAAGGCAGCGGTGGAGCGGGAGATCGAAGCAGCCGTGGCCTTTGCCACGCAAAGTCCGGAGCCGTCGATCACGATCCTCGATACTGCGGTGTATGCGCCGCATCACGCTGATCGGGAACCCACCGACAAGGGTGAACGTCAACTCACGTACACCCAGGCGTTGAACGAGGCGCTCCATCAAGAAATGGAGCGCGATCCCAACGTGCTGCTGCTCGGGGAGGACATCGCGGAGACGGGCGGAATTTTCCAGGTCACTAAAGGCCTGGTGGAAAAGTTTGGGCCCACCCGCGTGCGAGACACCCCGATCTCCGAGGCCACGTTCTGTGGCGCCGCCGTCGGTGCTGCGATCGCGGGCCTGCGGCCGATCGTCGAAGTGCAGATCTTCGACTTTGTGACTCAGATGATGGACATGATCGTGAATCAAGCCGCGAAGTTCCGCTTCATGAACGGAGGCATCGCGAAGGTTCCCATTGTCATTCGCGGTCCGCAGGGCGGTGGCATCCGGCTCGCCGCGCAACACAGCCAGAGCTTGGAGGCATGGTTTGCTCACATTCCTGGGTTGGTCGTCATCGCGCCGTCCACCGCTTACGACGCCAAGGGGTTGTTGACCGCCGCTATCCGCGATGACAACCCGGTGATGTTCCTCGAACACAAGATGCTCTACCTGGGTGAGAAAGGGCCGGTGCCGGCAGAAAGCTATGCGATTCCAATCGGCAAAGCGGACGTGAAGCGCGAGGGCAACGACGTGACGGTGGTCGCAACCCAAGCCATGGTCGCCAAAGCCCTCTCGGTCGCGGTGTTGCTGGAGGACGAGGGCATCAGCGTCGAGGTCATAGACCCTCGCACCATCCGTCCGCTCGACGAGGACACCATTCTCGCTTCGGTGCGCAAGACCCATCGTCTGCTCATCGTTCATGAGGCGTGTAAGACCGGCGGCTTTGCGGCGGAAGTATGCGCGCGTGTCGTGGAACGCGAGTTCAGTTCACTGAATGCACCGGTCGTTCGAGTGTCCGCCTACGACACCCCAATGCCATTCAATGACAAGCTCGAAACTGCCGTGATTCCCTCGCGAGAGGCAATCGCCGATGCCATTCGGGCGGTGATGAAGTCGTAGCTCATGACCGACATTCAATGCGTGGTCGATGCCAAGGCACTGCTGGGTGAAGGCGTGTGCTGGGACCCGCAGGAACAATGCCTTTGGTGGCTGGACATCTTCGCGCAGGCCATCCATCGCTACGAGCCCAAGACGGGACAGACGAACACCATCAGCACGCCTATGCGGCCGGGTTGCCTCGCCGTTCGGCGTCAGGGTGGCCTGGTGCTCGCGATGGGTGACGGGTTCTACTTCGTGGATCCGTTGCGCGAACGGTTCGAGTCGATCGCCAATGTAGAAGCGGATATTCCCGAAACGCGCATGAACGACGGCAAGACTGATCGGCAGGGAAGATTCTGGTCGGGCACGGTGTTCGAGTCCGAGGGTCAAACGCCTCGGCCGATCGGTTCGTTGTATCGTTTGAGCGCTGATCTGACCACTCAGAGAACGGCGACGGGGTTCGTCTGCTCCAACGGCCTGGCGTGGAGTCCAGACAGCAGCAGACTCTATTTCACCGATAGCTCGACCCCCTATGTATGGCAGTGGGACTTCGATCCATCCACGGGCGAGATGGAGCGTCAACGAGTGTTTATCGACCTGTCCTCCGAGCAGGCCGTTGGCGATGGTGCCACCGTCGATGCGGACGGGTGCTACTGGTTGACCTTGCCCTTCAAAGGTAAGGTGCAAAAGTACGATCCAGACGGGAAGCTCATGCGGGCGATCTCACTGCCCACAGACACACCCACGTGCTGCGAGTTCGGCGGGCCCGAGTTGGATATATTGTATGTGAGCACGGCCACGTTGCGGCGCCCTGATGAGCAGCTGCGAAATCAACCGTGGGCCGGCGGGCTGTTGGCGATCGATGCGGGTGCGAA
>Ga0164243_10011930_pt1 | contig 12355 bp, 9 predicted proteins | sample OricompcompostOP_FD_108781 | JGI IMG/M metagenome (GOLD analysis project Ga0164243, IMG submission 108781) | Organic Plus compost microbial communities from Emeryville, California, USA - Original compost - Organic plus compost (OP) | ecosystem: Engineered > Solid waste > Mixed feedstock >...
CAAAGTCTTCCGCCTTGCCATCGCCGGATATATTTTCCTCTCTGCGTACGGCCACGCGACTTACTTCCTGACGACAAATGACTACTCGCTTCGCAGAGTTGCGACTGTATTGCTCCGGCTCAATCTCATGAGCTGCCTCCTCGCTTTTACTCTTTCCACGCCATGGACAACATATTATTTCGCCCCGCTCATTTCGTTCTGGTTCTTGACTACCTTCACGATCATCGCCTCCCATAAACTTTCCAACGAGGATCTCCTCTCCTTCTTCCTCAAAACCGCCGCCGGCGCGCTCTTCGTGAACGTAGCATTCCTACACCTTGGCCTTCTCGAAACCCTCTTGAGCCTCGCAAACATAATCTTAGGCACCTCCTGGGACGGAGGCAGAATGGCCCGAGAACTAGCATTCGACAGCATAACCCCATTCATTGGCGTCATCTCCGCCGGCGTCGTCCACCGCGCCGCGCAACTCCGGAACCGCGAGTTTTCACCGCCACCTAGCTTCCACCATGCGCCCCCTTCGGATTCCTTCTCTGCATTTCTCGACGACGTAATCATCGCCATATCCGGCTATGGGCACTACCGGTTTGAAGACGGAAAATTAGCCAAGAAGATATTTACCGTCTTTACGGCCGCCGTCCTCGGCCTGGTGGGCTTCATCCTCTTGTCGGACGTGGTAATTCGGTACCGAGATACCTACGAAAACTGCCACCTTTTCCTCTCGTGGATTCCGATTCTCTGCGTGTTATACCTCCGCAGCACTCAGAACGGACCATACCTCGCCCTCCCGGCATTCCTGGGTAAGATTCCCCTAGAACTATATCTCCTCCACCACCACGTGTGGCTCATAGACAGCGGCACCCGCCTCCTCGCCATCTGGCCGCGTAAAGTCCCCTCTTCCCTCTTATCCCAGGCCCTATTCTCCTTTCAGCGCGTCCCCATAACGGTGGCTTTCATCTGGATCGCGGCAAAGTGCCACGAGGCTACGCGCCTCGCTGTCAATGCCATTCTCGGCGTCTCCGACGAGGGGAACGACGCCGAGGTTTTGGACGCGGATTTGTTGGAGAGTAAGGGCGCGGAGGTGAAGCTTCAGAGGGCGCAGATGGGCTGGCGGGATGTTAGTAGGAGGCTGGGTCTTTTGTTAATGGTTGTTTGGGGTGCACCCCGTTTGTGGAGTTTGAGCGTGGGATTCTTTTTTTAAGAGCGTATTAATTACTGCATGGGCATGATGCATTTGTGGATAGTATTGTTGTTTAATACTCCGTGGACACCGGATGAGATCGCATTCATTCTTGGGAGATGTTGACTCGATGGCCTGCGTCCGTTCTTCGTTTTTAATTCTTCTTTCTCTTTTTCGTTGTATTTACTTTCGGTTTGCATTGTATAGAAGCAAACATCTACGGATATATCCATCCATCTATGGGCGGTAATTAGAAATTTAAATCATTTGTTCTGTTATCCGTAGTCCTTTAATCTGTTTGTTTGTCAGGACTACTCCCATCCTGGGGTACTAAATGTCTTGTTGGCTGATCGTAACTGGCAGGTCGCCGAACGGACTTTCGATTCTGGAAATCGTGCTTCATCTCCTTTGTCCAAAATGGATTCGATAATCAGCTAAGGTATATGAGTACAGGTATATGTGCGGCTATAGTGTTCAGGTAATAATATCATGGGTATTTCTTGCCCATCCACAACGGTATTCCAATCCAAAAGAAGAAGAAAAAGTTCAACGGCAAGTGGTATAAAACTCCAGCTTTTCCCATCAATCTGTGCATGTACATGCCCATATAAAACAGTAGCAACGCCCCTATACTCGAGGCAATATCCTCACCTGCCAGTCGTTCAAAAAAGTCTCCTCGGGATCCAACTCATCCCGGATCTCCCTCCACCTCTTGTAGCCAGGGTACATCCTCGGCACCCTCTCCTCATCCGGATCTCTCATCATCTGCCCCCAATGCACCCTTACAACTTCCCCCTCGTCTTCTACTGCCTCATCCTTCTCATTTGAAACATCCTCTGTTGGGTCTTTCCCATTCCTATTCGCGCTTCTCCCGCTCTTGCTCAACGCAACCCTTAACGCGGCGTCGTACCCATCCACAACCTCCTGCGCGTATTCCGTACTCGCCGTAAAGATAAACTCAAAGGCGCATGAATCATCCGGCACACCCAACGGCGCCTTCGATCTGGCCACAAACCTCATGGCCGCCGGCGCCGTATTATGCTTTCCCTTAGCAGCAAACTGACGCGCTCGTTCCCTCACGGCGTCAAGGGCAACGAGGTACTTGTCTTCCGCCAACGGTACATAAATGGTGCAAGCAAACGCAGGAATGGCATTCGTGCCGGCGCCAATGTTAAACACGTTAAAGCTGCGGTCAATGTACGCATGGTCTAGGAGTGTATCCATGGCCGAGTCGTTGAGCCGCGGAACGAGGCGTGGGAAGAGAGCAATGAGTGTATCAATAGCGTGCACAAGCACATAACCCCAGCGCTCCTGGAACCACGTCGATAGGGCAGGACGGCTGAAACGCGCTGGCATCTCGAGCGTGCGAATCAGGTCCCTCCCTGGGGGCTGGAACCCAAACTTTGAGTCCTCGGACGGGGCCAGGGTGAGGGGGTGGCGGGTGGTGATGACGGCCTTGTCGCTGTGAGGATTAATGAGAACCTCGAAATGGTAAGCGGGTCTAGGGTGGTGGGCGAAGCCGCCGTCGTTGCCGTTAGAGATGACGGGCGTCGTCTTGGCGATTTCAGAGGGAGGAGGAGCGCCGTCGACGCCGGCAAGCTGGTAAATCTTGCCACCAGCCAGCTTAGCCTTGACCTCGGCGATAGAGCTGAGGGTACGGACTTCCTTGAGGTGGAACTTGGGCGTCAACCGGAGCAGGTAGGACCGCACGATGCCCATGGTTCCCATGTTGATGAGAGCTGCATGGAAGTAGTCGTCATCCTGGATGAGGCGGGCGTCGCGGAAGTGGGTCTGGAAAGCAGTGGGGTCCGTGACGGCGCCGGTATTGGGAGAGGGCTCGATACGTACGAGCTTGCCGTTGCCGCGTACGAGGTCAATGCTGATGATGACATCGGCGAGGTGCGACGACGTGATGACGGATCCGTGGGTGCCCGTGTTGAACATACCGCCGAGGGTCTGACCATCGAATCCACTAAGCACGGGGAAGGCTAGACCCTGCTCCCAGGCAAATTGGTTCACCTCGCGAATCGTGTTGCCAGAGCCACCTCGCACCAGCAGGCCGAGCTGGATTTCCTTGCCATCTGCTGTCTTCTGCACGTAGACGGCGGGGCGTTCGTCTTGCGCGCCCTGTAGTGACTTGAGGTTCTGGGGTAGTATGTGCACACCCTCGGTGACGGCTACCCGAGACCAAGAGTGCAGGGAGCCGCCGGCCTTGATTTTGAAATTGGACAGTAGGCCAGTGCGTACCCAAGCGAGGGTGGGGCCAAGATCGTCCATGGAGGGGCACAACATGATATTTGGTGTCCAGACGAGCAGACGGCCGTTATTCGCCAGTTCGAAGGGCACGATGCCCTCGATCCAGGGCTCGGCAGAAGGTTCCTTGGCGGGTAGAGCAGCGTCGCGCGCAAAGTAGCCGTCTTCAACCCAGGCGATCTCTCCAAGGTGGCCGTCGGTGCCAAGGATGTAAGTCCAAGGCGTAAGAGGGTGGCCGCCGAGGGGCAGGCCGTCGAGACGAATTTTCTGGAAAGGAACCTGGAAGAAGGTGCGGTTTCGATATTTGAAAATGGTCCAGGTTACCGTAGGAGGCTCGGATGTTGCCGAAGTCGGGACGGCAGAAGAGGACGGGGCATAAGGAGAGGCGCGGATACGGGTGATTAGGAAGACCTCTCTTCCCGATCGTTTAGAGACGGCTTCGCGGAGTGAATCGACGTCGCTGTAGTAGGATATCGTAGTGGGCTTTAGGGTGAGCTCACATAGGTACGAGCGAGGGCGCCACCGCAGCCTCGGGTGTGTGGGCTCAGGATCCATCGTGGAGGCGAAAGAGGGGTCTTTGCGAGGTTCTAGGGTCATCCTTAGGAAGATTCTCAAGATAGAGGCAGCGGTGGAGGGGAGGAAGAGCAGAGGCGACTGTCGAGGACGGCAACACGGAAGGTTGGCGGTTCCAGGAGGTGAATATAGAAAAAAACTAGGTATATACTGTGTAAGTTATGCTAGGGACTATCGACTGGAGGTTAATTCCTAGGAAACGAGTAGGTACACCACCATCTTGAGATGGTGCCTCAAAAGATGCGCGGCAGTGTGACGAGGTAGAAACGAATATATTATAAGAAAATATTAGGAATAATACGCGATGAAAAGAGAGGGAAAGGAAAATGAGGAGGAAAAAGTAACAAGAAAGACGAAACAGGGGCCGAGTCGCGAGGTTGAGAAAAGAAGGTCGATGATGCTGAGATTTGGGACGAGATTGATGCAGGCTCCATTTTGCCCTTTCCCAATTGAGCCTGGGGCTGTCACCATGCAGAAGCTCAAAGCTTGGCTCCTCCATTCGCTGCCTTCAAACTCTGCTAGCTCCTTCCCTGGGAACGTTGGTTCCTTCCCCGAACCAAGCGCCAAGAGGGGCCAGGCCTAGAGTTTATTACCCGAATTTTCAGCGAACGCCTTCCTACGAAGTACGATGTACAAGTCCTTTCCTGAAGGCAGGCACATCCAACTTCGTCGTTTAGACTTGAGAGGGGCAGAGAGACCGGGAAGCAACGACTTGCTTCTGATGTCATTGAGATCAATTGATCGTGATCGACAACGCAGTGACACGTGCGCATTGTTCCTGCGTATTTGTGAAATAAACTTTGTCTTCGCATCAACAGGAACCGCAGCTGAGCGCACGCTTCTTTGATCGCTTCGAAATCTAGATCAAATCTGCGACGCCTCGACCATTGGCAACTGCAGTTGATGGCTGCCATGTCGAAATATCAACTATCCCTGAAAGCTATGGGCATTGGCGCTGCTAACCACTGATTTCAAGATGAAGACGAGTTCCTCTCCACCACTGTGCGTCAGCCAACACATACAAGAAGCAAATCTACTCCTTGAGATGGGGATAAATGATGATTTGCCTCAGCACTGTCTGAGGATCCGATTTATTTGCTTTTGCCATCCCCTTTTCTTTTCCCCTGCCTTCTCTCTCTATTCTTACCCTTCTTCTTACCCTGGTTTAAAACACATTTACTCTGCAGCGGTGAGAAAAGCGAGCAAAACCGGAATGCTCGGCGTAAAGAGATACAGCCCCATATGGATGACGAGACGGAACTTGTATGGTTTATATTGAGCCTCTAGGTTCCCCGCCGACTGGGACAACTTTTGGTCCAACCCGGTACCCGTAGATCCTGGTGCTTGGATGGCAAGTCCCGCAAAACCACCGCAATTGGTATCTTGAGGATTCTCGCGCTCATTCAAATGCTCCGTTATTAAACGCATTCGAACTCAATGCAACGGGAGGTACGCAACGGGCCGATCCCAGCATATGGCAGTACCTGTTTACGCCATCACGATATGATCTAGCCGTTTCCGACTAATGGGTAAGTCATAAATTTTTGAAGATCGAGATGTCATATTAGCGATTATTATACAAGGTTTGTCTTGAAATATTACATAACTCTCCTCCTATTAGCCTACACGTGGATACTCCATTGTCGTTTATATGTTAGCATCATCTACCTCATTCGTCTCTAATTCTCTACTGTTTCTTCTTCGTCGCGGCCTGTGCCTTCTTCTCGTTCCCACTGCGTCGAGCGGCAAAGAACAAAGAGATCAAGACCCAGCCGAACCCAAGCAAAATCGTCAGTGTCGTCCCTGTTTCAACCCAACTCGACTTCTCTACAGCCAAGACAGGGACACGCAACGTCGTGACCAGTCGGTTGTCCTCTGCGTTGGGAAGGGGCTGCACGTGCCAGTAGACCGCATGGGGTCCAAACAAGCTGTCATAGCCTACGTTGGCTCGGTCAAAGGGGTTATCGGTAAATGGAGTGTCCTCGTTGGCCTTGCAGGTCCAGAAAACTGCAGGGTAGGGCACTTCGGTGTGAGAGAGGCCACCGGGCGTCGGTGGCATGTAGCGTAAGTGGAGAGGGACTTCAGCCGTCCAGGGTGAATCGCTATTGGTAGGTGGGGCGAGGTCGAGGAGAACCGTTGATCCCCATTGAGGAGTTTTGTATTCGGGCATTTCGAGATCAACTGGTTGGCTGGCATACCTAAGTTTGGTGAGGTTCTTCGAAGCCATGAAGAGGCCATCGGCCAATTGGTACCGGTCGGCAAAAATGGTCCTTGGAAGCGTAAGGTATGCGTGTAGAGTACATTGCTCCTCGTATCCTGAGTTCGTATCATCTGCAGAGGGTGGATGAGCCGATGACACGGCCAGCTGTAAGGTGGGATGAAGGCCCTGTGGCTCAAGGACCTTCACCGAGAAGCTCGACTCGGCCTGTCGATGGCGGGACGGGATAGCGTAAGCCACAATGGAAGGTTCTTTGATCTCATCGGCCGCTGCAGTTGCGACGAGCCCACCGAGTCCGATTTCGTGCGGTTCGCCCGCCAACGGGTCGGTCGAGAAAATCCCCACTTCGGCTCTGTGTTCCGCTGTGGACTTGGCACTCAAGACCTGGGGCCCGGTAGGCCATAGGGCGGTTACTCTGAGAGTTTGGGAAGCAGGGATCCAGGAGATATCGAGGGACGCAGCGCTAGCGAGCGCCTGAACACGTGCGGAACACTCATCATCATTACTGGACGACGGACAGAGGGTTGGTTTGGCCTTGCTGGTGAAGTCATCTAGCTTCTCGTAGATTTCGTAATACAGCAAAAGTCCTCGCTTGGCTGCATCGTCTGAGGGCACATCGATGAATGACTCGGGGTTCTCACAGCCAAGGGGGCCGAAGTAGCCCTCAATGAGGGAGCAGATACGTGTCCTGGGTGGTTACATCAGCTTACAGGGCTTTGATTGGAAAGCTGAACGAGGCTGCAAGTGACACAAGCAACAAGAAGAAAAAAAGGGGCGGGGGGGAGGGGGAAGAAAAAGAAAAAGAAAGAAAATACTCACGAATCTTCAGGGCCTTGACCGAGAGGTGTGTACAAGATGTGAAGCCCAGGGGAGATGCGTGAGCTCAGGGGCTCCGTAGTTTCATAGGGTGCCGACGTGGTCCACCTGATATGAATATCTTGAGTGAGGTTCTTGAGAGCCAAGGCAAGATTGCCAGGGAGCTCATCTACGTCCAGCGTGAGGCGCTCTTCCCTGGCAGCCAAAAGGACGGGACCTGTAATGCTACCATGGGCAACCTGGATGGAGCTAGGGTCAATACCGTCTTCCGGTCTGTGGATAAAGGTAATTCTCCGCCTCATGGTCCGCAGCTCGGGCCTTGATCTTGCTCAGACCAAAGCGAGTCCTCGGAGCTGGTTAGGGGCTGGGCAAACTTTGGTAAAGTCGGGGCGCGAAAGGGCCGATGGGCGGTCTCCTGAAAGGGGAAGGGAGCTGAACGGGATGGTACCGCTGCGAAGGATTGGATTAGTTTGTTTCTTCCGTCTACCGACAGATCCCCAGACGGGTACGATTGGGTGTGCTCAGATGGCTGGCTGGGTCGTGTTGGGATCTCCGAGATAGGTTATATGTAGGCGATTGGGAGTGTGTGTGGTCGTGTGGTCGTGTGCCTGGCTCGGAGCTATTCTAAACATAGGTGTCGGTGACGTCGGACTGGGATGGATGATATTTGCTGGCAAGGCTCAGGGCTCAGATTGGTTTGCATTTGCGACCTGTTTTGCAGCTGCGCGGGAACATGCCAGAAAAACGTGGGAGCAGCAGTTACTCACAGTTACTCACATCCAAAGTAGCGAGTGGCAGCAGCAGCCTCAATGAAATTGAGAGACGCGATAGGCTGCGATTTACAGGGGCCTGATGTACTGTACACTGGCGGTCAGGCCGATTTGTTCCCCGAAATTGGCTGACATGAGCGAGGGAGCCAGCAGCCAGCACCCCGCCCTGGCAACAGACGGTACCAGGCACTGTAGGCAGTACCAAAGTCCCCCTCTGAATTTTCAGACTCGTCTCTGAGCGGGGCTGCCAACCAGAAGTACCGGTACCGTCCATCCCTCCTCTTTGGGTCACCGATGCAAAATGGCAGCTAAACCCGATTCGGCCACCGACATCACGCATCGCCGCACGACACTCTTCTCTTTCATCCCACCCCATCGGCCTATTCGTGGACGACGAATTGTTCTTCGATACCGAAGGCCAACAAGAGAATTCCGAGTAACATGTCCCTCAAACAATCCAATATCTTCCTTGGAAGCCTCTCTGTCCCGTCTGCCTGTTTTCCGCCTTGAAGAGTTATCCGACATAATCGAAACGACAAACTCGACAAACTTTCTCCCTTTTTGTGCGCCTGCGATGATCGAAATTCCGTAAATCTTATTTCCTGTTGGACACCCCGATTCCGTCCAGCCGGATTTGCGACGCCTGAGTTTTTGCGCCCCTTTCAAATTTGTGCCGAAGCACAAACATCACCATGCCCGAGACACCCTATGTGACGATACGGTCGAGGCAAACAGTAGGAGGAGGCAGCGGCTTGCAGACGACTGTATGTGTAACATGCGATGCGGACGATCTTCTGAGGAGCGCGGAGGCTTCGGGTTTGCCTGGAACCAAGTCTAACTGAGGGGGTCTTGATAGAGCGTCGCTCCTAGGTCGGCAACTCATGATATTAGTCGCACGAGCTATCACGTTAAGCATGTCGGCCACTTTGCGCAGACGTTAGAAGAGGTGAGCTTCCGGTCCAACTATTCGGATGGCCCATGAATGAAACTAACAGAAGCCTTTTTTCCCCGTCGTTACTAGGCTGCGGCCAGGGCATTTCCAAACCGTGGCCGGTCTACACAGAGATACAAGAAGGTGCAGGCGTTACTCCTCCACTGGAGTACAGACGACCTCTTCGTACTTCCCGAACTCGAGGATTTGGAAAAGTGCCTGCGAGAAGATTATGCCTTTGGAACCGACATCTTTCCCATCCCCGCCGACAATGCCCACTTGGAACTTATGATGAGGATCGGCCAGTTGATCAAGGAGCATGAGTCTACTGATACCCTATTTGTTGTGTACTACGGAGGACATGCGAGGATCGACGAGTCCAGGCAGAGCAGGTGGTGCGCGTATGTAGTTTCACCCCTTGCACCAACAAACAATGCGCAATTTGAGTGTCTTCGGAAAACACTGACTTGTAATGGGTCCACAGAACGAGGAATCCTGATTCTCCTTGGTTACAGTAAGTTGGCCTCATATATTACTCACGAGTCCCTGCCTATCTCTCTTTCTACTTACACTCCAGTTTATAGATGGTCTGCAATTCAAACCCTCCTTGAGAGGTCAATATCAGACATCCTCATCCTTCTAGACTGCTGCGCTGGTGCCGCCAGCGCGACATTCTCTACCGGCAACAGCATAACCGAAACCATCTCAGCTTCCAGTTGGGATGCCATTGCCCCTGATCCCGGACGATACTCCTTCACTAATGCTCTAATCGAAGTCCTCCAAGAGTGGCGGATACGAACGTTTTCCGCGGCGATGCTTCATGCTGAAGTCCTCGCCAGGTTAAAACATCCGCGTCCGATCATGATCAATGGAAAGTATTTCGAGGCTCGATCGACTCCCGTTCATTTCATGATGACTTCAGATCACAAGGCCCCTAGCATAGAAATTTCCCGCATCATTGCCTGTGAACCTGCTCTTCCTTCACCGCCTCAGCCACCTCAGATATCTCAGGTACCCCAACCATCATACGGTCAGCCCATTCCCCGGCCGAGGACTCCAATCACTCACGACCACACCTATGCCGATACCAGCTCTGACGAGATCGTGGGTACCCCCGAGACTTCTAGTACCACGGAGATCAGTAGCTTATCTGAACCAAACGAAAACGTCCCGCATGTCATGATTTCTCTTGCCCTTGAAGATGACCAGAGGTTAGATCTGAACGCTTGGGAGAGCTGGCTTACCAGTTTTCCTGCCCTTGCAAAATACGTCAAGGTGCAAGGCGTCTTCAAGAGCCATTCCACTCTCCTACTTGTCTCAATGCCCGTGATGGTATGGGACCTTTTACCCGAAGACCATGCCACATCCTTCGTGGCCTTTATCCGTTCCAACAACATCGCCATGCAACAGCCTCAGCGGGAAGCCCTGCAGGCTGCTCAGTCAACCGCACAAGAAGCTCCAGCAAATACCCGGCCACGGTCCGAGTTCTTTGACGACAATACCACCATAACCCCGTCAGTTGGGCCAAGCCTAATCCGGGAATACGAGCCCGTGCCCGATGGTCGGGGCCAAACGGCTTACACAGGGCTACGGACGGTCCAGTCAACCAAGTCTCTCTCCTCCCTGCCTAGCCGAATTCCGGGCTCTCTGACAGATTTACCGGCGGGTAATATATCGAGGACACTGATTTACAACCAGCATCGGAGCGCGCGGAGAACAACGTTCGCCGACAAGGTCCCGGAACCGCCGAACTTTGCTGTTCATATCGAGAACAGACTTGAGTATTACTACCAGAGGAATCAGCATCCTAGCGATGCTGATAGGGAATTTATCGCATCAAACTTGGGCATCGAGACTACGCATGTTGAAGTAAGTGTTCCTTCCATCGAGTTCACAATCAACCGTCACTAACATAGGTGGTATCAGGCCTGGTATCATTACCGCCGTGAGCGCGATGTGGTGAGGCAGCAATTAGAAGCATTGAAGATCGGTGACAGGCCTCCCGAACGGACATCCAGTCTACGGATGATTCTGCCGGGCCATTTAAATGACCTGCTGGATATCGCTCTACCTGGACAAGTCCTGCTGATCGATCTACGGACTGACTCCGATTTCCAGAGATCGCACGTCCAAGGAGCGGTAAACCTCCGCGCCCCGGCTGCGTTCTTACGGCACGCTTCACTTGATCTGATTGAACAAGCCTTTGCCGATGATCAGAGCAGGAGAACATTCTCTAACTGGCAGTTCGCCAAATGTATTGTCTTCTACTCTAGGGGGCTCGAATCGACCTCCGACTGCCGAGCCGCAGATGCTCTACTCCCGAGGTTCAGGGCCTGGGGCTGGGATGGCGAGGTCTATCTACTCAAGGGCCATTACCGTGAATTCGGCGCCTCCTTCAGCAAGCACATCGAGGGAACAAGGATGACGGAAGAGGCCAAGGAGCACATCGAAAACCTCCGCAAGAAGCCGGCCAGCAAGCAAGACAGGGCCAAAGCAGATGCCCTCTATAGGAACTGGCTTGCCGAGAGGCAAGCTGAGGAGCGCACTCTCGGCAGCGGTGGCTCTCCGACGGTGGATGATGAGAGGCGTGATTCACTCGAGCGCCAAGAACAGAACCTCGACGAGGAGTTCCAGGCGAAGTTCCCCGACCTCTACCGCCAAGCGCAAGAGATGTATGAGCCAGGCGGCATCATGATGAGGAGATACCCTCATCAGCAGGAGGTGCACCGCAAAGACGACTCGATCAGCGATGCCAAAGCCCAGATGGTGGAGTATCTCGACAGAGGATTGACCAAGATGCGCGATGGCGGCAAGACGATCCCCAGGCCGGCCACGACAGCGTCTGTTCCCATGAGGGCTCCGGGCCGATCAAAGCTGCAGGATCTACAGTACTATGACGGCAGCAGCGCGTTGCCTGCCGCTGGCGATAACACCCGCAGAGATCGGCGGTCCTCGGACGACTACGTCGAGATCAATAAAGGTGACGCCGGCGAGTCCATTTTGGGGAAGGTGGGATACTCCGGTGAGCCCGAGGGTGCCCTCACGGGTGATCGTCCAAAGAGGGGACGCGGCGGTGGAGCTGGTGGAGGTAATGGGGGCATTCTTAACAGGGTGTGGAGAAGGGGGTGATCTTATGATCCCTTACTCCTCCGCCCCTTGATGTAGATACGGTTAGGACATGGTGGAGGGTCTCTCAACCTGTTTCCGTTTGCTGAGAGACCCTGGTAGCCGCTGTCATTCTTTCATCACCATATCCACCAAGCATCCGATGGGTCAACTATGGAGGCACTTTAGCGTCTGGCGTCGCTGACTGATGTCTTTTTCGGGGGAAGGTTTAAAGCTACTCTGGACGTGATGGGACAAAAAAGAAAAACCTAAAAAGTCGGGGAAAATGGCATGGGGCAGTCTCTAGCACATGGAATGGGCTCGCTCGAGGATAGAGGCGTTCCTCTCCGGCCCGAGAGACGGATCAGATAATGCCCTGGTTTGCATCGTTCATTGTTACTTCTTTTGTTCGGTCATTTTTGTATCCCCAAAGTCCCTCCTTTCTTCTTTTCCTTTTTCAGTCCACAGCGAGGTAACTTGGAATTGCAACATTAAATGGGGCGCATCGCTCA
>Ga0164243_10011931_pt1 | contig 12355 bp, 8 predicted proteins | sample OricompcompostOP_FD_108781 | JGI IMG/M metagenome (GOLD analysis project Ga0164243, IMG submission 108781) | Organic Plus compost microbial communities from Emeryville, California, USA - Original compost - Organic plus compost (OP) | ecosystem: Engineered > Solid waste > Mixed feedstock >...
ACCGACCGCGCGATCCTGCGCGAGCTCGCGCACGACGGCCGCTGCAGCTTCACCGACCTGGCCGAGCGGGTGGGCCTGAGCGTGTCCGCGGTGCACCAGCGGGTGCGCCGGCTCGAGCAGCGCGGCGCGCTGCAGGGCTACGTGGCCAAAGTGGACGGTGAGCAGATCGGGCTGCCGATGACGGCGTTCATCTCGCTCACCCCGATCGACCCGGCGGCCCCGGACGACTACCCGCAGCGGCTGGAGCACCTGCCGGAGATCGAGTCGTGCTACTCGGTGGCCGGCGACGAGTCCTACATCCTGCAGGTGCGGGTGGCCTCGCCGCTGGGGCTGGAGGACCTGCTGCGCAAGATCCGGGAGGCCGCGAAGGTCTCCACCCGCACCACGGTGGTGCTGTCGACGCCGTTCGAGCACCGCCCGCCGCAAATCTGATCAGTCTTCCTGACGCGATTCTCCGGGGGCCCGTTCCCCGCGCGGGGGCGGGCCACCGGTGCGTTTTTTTCCGGGGGGTCGCCGGATGTGTCCGCGCGGTGAAATCATCTTGTCCTCGTTGAGAAGATCTCAACGGCGTTGGCAAGCGCGGACCCATTTGTCCGGCGGAACCGGAACGTTTCCCATTTCTTACCCTGTGGACACCTGGTGCGCACTCCTGACCAGGCAGGACGGCCGATTCGGACACAGCCGCTTGCTCCTGCGGCGCCCGGCGTTTTCGAATGTCCGCCCAGATGCCCGGGGCTCGCGGTCCCCGGAGTCAATGCCGATCTGCCGCTGAGGCATCATCGCGGTCCCGTCCCCTGCAACGCCGCAACGGACACGCGACGGGGAACGGTGCTGTCGAACACGACGAGTGGGTGGAATGAAGTTCACGGAAATCGCGGACTACCACGTACGGCCGGGCAAGATGACGAGCTGGTCCGTCGTGCCGGACGGTTCGGCCGAGCCCGAAGCCGACGGCCGCCCGCCCTCGCACCTGCAGGAGGCGCACGTGCGGGAGCGCAGCGCTCCCGGCGCCGACGAGCCCACCTGGCTGGCGATCGGCTTCGAGCTGCCCGGCCCGCTGCGCGAGTCCGCGCTGCGCGCGGCGCTGCTGCGCTGGGTGGACCGGCACGAGACGCTGCGCAGCGCGCTGTCGCTGCAGCAGGACCGGGTCCGGCGGCGCACCTGGCCGGCCGGGTCGCTGGCGGTCGAGCGCCGCGACGTCGGCGAGTACACCTGGCCGGAGCGCATCGCCTCCCGGCTCAGCGAGCTGTTCACCGCGCACACCGACCCCACCGGCTGGCCGTCGTTCGTGTGCGCCACCATCGCCCGCCCCGACTCGGCGACCGTGTGCCTGGCCTTCGACCACGGCAACGTGGACGGCTACTCGATCCTGCTGGTCGCCCAGGAGGTCCGGGAGCTCTACGCCGCCGAGCTGGCCGGGCGTCCCGCCGAGCTGGCCGAGGTCGGCAGCTACGTCGACTTCTGCGCCCAGGAGCGGGTGTTCACCGACGGCTTCGAGCGCACCGACGACGTCGTGGTGTCCTGGCGGGACTTCATCACCCGCTGCGGCGGCGAGCTGCCGCGCTTCCCGCTGCCGCTGACCGCGAACCTGCCCGCGGTGTCCGAAGTGGACGACGAACCTCCGGAACCGCTGCGGCAGCGGGGTTTCTGCCGCCGGCTGCTGGACGCCGAGGAGGCCGACGCGTTCGAGACCGCCTGCCGCAGGCACGGCGGCAGCGTCTACTCCGGCGTGCTGGCCACCCTGAGCACGGTCGCCAACCTGATGTCGGCGAACACCACGTTCCGCACCTTGCTGCTGCTGCACACCCGCTCGGCGCGGGAGTGGGCGCGGTCGATGGGCTGGTTCGTCGGGCTCGCCCCGCTGGAGCTGGCCACCCCGGAGCGGCTCTCCGGCGGCTCGGACGTGCTGGACCTGCTGCCCGCCGCCGGCGAGGCGCTGCGCGCGGCCAAGCCGCTGTCGGCGGTGCCGCTGCCGAAGGTCGCCGAACTGCTCGGCGGCCCGCTGGAGCCGCGGTTCGTGCTGTCCTACATCGACATGCGGTCCAGCCCCGGCGCGGGGGAGTGGGCCGAGTGGGGCGCCCACGCGCTGCACGCGCCGGCGACCTCGACCGACGAGGTCTACCTGTGGGTCAACCGCAACCACGAGGGCATCGACGTGACCAGCCGCTTCCCCGGCACGTCCGCGGCGGCCGCGGTGCTCGACGACTACGCGCAGCGCGTGCGCGGTCTGCTGCGGGCCGTGGTGTCCGCCGGGATCGCGGACGCCATCCCTCCGATGTGGACGAACGGGGCGCGGTCGGCCGCGGACTCCGCGTCCACCTCCGTCCGCAGGTGAAAGGAGCCCGCCCATGCGGATGAACGCACTCCGGGAGCACGAGCCCGAACCCGGCCTGCTGGTCGAGTGGCACCCGGCCGCGCGCACCGCCGAGGCCGTGGCCCGGCGCGGCGAGCACCCGGCGCCGCCGTCGTCGTTCCAGGACAACCACATCCGCCGGTCGATCGCGAACGACGCCGCCGGGGTGGTGCACTCGCCGTGGCTGAGCACCTCGTTCGACCTGCCCGGCGAGCTGGACCCGCAGGCGCTGGCGGCGGCCTGGCGCCGCTGGGTGCAGCGGCACGGCACGCTGCTGACCTGGTTCGAGCAGGTCGACGGGCAGCTGGTGCGGTACGCGATCTCCGGCGAGGACGTCGAGTTCACCCCGGTCGAGGTGGGGCGGCGCTCCGGCGCGGAGATCCGCGAGCACCTGCAGGAGCGGTTCGCCTCCGGTGCGAGCGCGCTGCGCTGGCCCGGGTTCGTGCCGGCCGCCGTGCTGCGCCCGGAGAAGTCCACTGTGTACTTCGCGGTGGATCACGCGCACACCGACGGCTACTCGATCTTCCTGGTGTTCGACGAGCTGCGCCGGCTCTACGCCGAGGAGACCACCGGTGAGCCGGCCGACCTGCCCGAGGTCGGCGACCACGCCGACTTCGCCGCCCGCGAGCGCGCCGCCGAGGTGCCCGCCGAGCAGCAGGCCGCCGCGGTGGAGATCTGGCGCGACTTCTGGCTCAGCGGCGGGGAGAAACCGCCGTCGTTCCCGTTACCGCTGGGTGTGGAGGACGGTGGTTTCCGCACCAAGCTGCAGATGGAGACCGAGCTGTTCGACGCCAAGCAGGCCACCCGGTTCCAGCGCCGGTGCCGCGAGCACGGCGGTGGCATCGCGGCCGGGTTGTTCGCCGCGCTGGCCGTCGCCGCCACCGAACTGTCCGGTGTGGACAGCTATCGGACGCTGACGCCGATGCAGACCCGCGACGAGCCGCGCTGGGCGGCCGCGCAGGGCTGGTTCATCAACCTGGTGCCGGTGCACTTCGACCTCACCGGCCGGGAGACCTTCGGCGAGGTGCTCACCGCCGCCGAGCAGGCCTTCGAGCGCGCCCGGCGGATCGCCGACGTGCCGGTGGTGAAGCTGATGCAGCTGCTGGGCTCGAAGCTGCAGCTGCAGCAGGACGAGCGCACCGTGCTGCCCATCATGTCGTTCATCGACCTGCGCCGGATCCGCGGCAGCGAGGACTGGGAGGCCGCGAACGCGCAGGTGCTGTCCGGTCCCGGTGAGGGCTTCGACGTGCCCATGTGGATCAACCGGCTGCGCGGGCTGACCTACCTGCGCGCCAGCTACCCGGACACCCCGGTGGCGGCCGAGAACGTGGCCCGCTACCTGGAGCGGGTGCGCGAGGTGCTGCACCGGATCGTCGACGACGGCGACCACGCGATCCGCCGCGCGCCGTCGACCGCCGCGCAACCGGGGTGATCGGCCGTGCGCGTCACGACGATCAGCGACTTCCACCCCGCGCCGGGCTCGGTGCTGGAGTTCACCGCCCGCCCGGCCGCCGGGGCCGAGTTCCGGCCGAGCCCGGTGCCGCCGTCGATGAACCAGCGGTTCCACCTGGACAGCGCGCGCGGTTCCGGGCTGGCCCCGCCGTGGCTGGCGTTCACCTTCGACGTGCCGGGTGAGCTGGATGCGGCGGCGCTGCACGAGGTCTTCGCCGAGTGGATCGCCCGGCACGAGGCGCTGCTGAGCCGGTTCCGCGAGCAGGACGGCGAGGTGGTGCGCGAGCTGCTGCCCGCCGACGGCGTGGAGCTGCAGCGGCGGGAGGTCGGCGAGCTGCCCACCACCGCGGCGGTGCGCGAGCACTTCCGGCGCCGGTTCACCGCCCAGTGCCACCCGCTGGGCTGGCCGCCGTTCCTGCTGGGCGCGGTGCGCCGGGCCGGGTCGGCGACGGTGTTCGGCGCGTTCGACCACGCCAACGCCGACGCCTACTCGATCGCGGTGGCCGCGCACGAGATCCAGGCGCTGTACCGGGAGCGCACCGCCGGCATCCCGGCTGATCTGCCGGCCACCGGCAGCTTCGTGGACTACTGCGCCCGCGAGCAGGCCGACTCCGCCCCGCCGGAGCCGGACGAGCCGGCGCTGGTGTGCTGGCGGGAGTTCCTGCGCGGCTGCGGCGGGACGGTCCCGGCGTTCCCGCTGGACCTGGGCGTGGCCCCGCGCGAGCCGGTGCCGCAGCGCTCGGAGACCCGGCAGCTGCTGGACGCCCGCGCGGCCGACGGGTTCGAGGCGGCCTGCCGGGCGGGCGCGGGCACCCCGTTCACCGGTGTGCTGGCGGCGTTCGGGCTGGCGCTGCACGCCCGCGGCGCCGAGCCGCGCAACCGGCTGCTGATCCCGATGCACACCCGCCACCAGTCCCGCTGGTGGCAGGCGATGGGCTGGTTCACCACCAACGCGCCGATCGATTTCCCCGTCGAACCGGGGGATTTCGGCCGCACGCTGGAGTCGGCGAACGCGGCGTTCCGCCGCGCGCTGGAGACGCTGGACGTGCCGCTGCACCGGGTGCTGGGGGCGCTGGCCGGCGAGTTCGGCATGGTGCGCAAGGACGTGTTCATGCTGTCCTACGTGGACTACCGGGAGCTGCCGCTGTCGCTGGAGTTCCCGGGCGCGGACGCGCACCACATCAGCAGCGAGACCGACGCCGACGACGCGCAGTTCTGGGTCTCCCGCAACCGGGACGGGATGTTCCTGCGCTCCCGGTTCCCCGGCACCGCCCGCGCCCGCGAGACGATGGCGGATTTCCACGCCGCGTTCGCCGCCGCGCTGGAGGAGGTGGCGGGCTCGCTGGTGCTGCGCTGAGCCGCCCGCGCGCGAGAGCCCCGCGGCGCTGAGATCCCACCGCGATGAGTTTCCGCGGCGCCGGATCCTCCTGCCGCACAACGAGAACCGCGCACGAAAAAGTCCCTTGTGGAGGATGACCCTCCACAAGGGACTTCGCGTCGCGCGGGCCGCGGCGGTCAGGCCAGCGCGGCGTCCAGCGTGATGCTGGTGCCGGCCAGCGCCCCGGAGACCGGGCAGATCTCCTTGGCCTTCTGCGCGGCCTGCTGGAAGGCGTCCTCCCCGGCGCCGGGCACGCTGGCCCGCACGGTCAGCGCGATCCCGGTGATCGCCGGGCCGCCGCCCGAGCTGCCGAGGGTGACCTGCGCGCTGGTGTCGATCCGCTCCGGCGGGGTGCCGGCCTCGGTCAGCAGCCCGGACAGCTGCATGCTGTAGCAGGAGGAGTGCGCGGCGGCGATCAGCTCCTCGGGGCTGGTCTGGCCGGCCGGGTCGCCGGTGCGGGCGGGGAAGGACACCGGGAACTGCCCGGCGCCCGAGGATTCCAGCGTCACCAGCCCGGTCCCGGAGTCGAGGTCGCCGTTCCAGGTCGTCGTGGCGTTGCGGTCGGCCATCGCGCTGCTCCTTGTCGTCGTCGAGTTCCTCCGCGCTGCGCTCGCGCCGAGTGCTCGCCCCGCGAGCCCTCCTCGGCGGAACGCGCCGACGATCGCAGGTCTTCCCACCGGCCGCCGCCCGGAAACACCCGCCCGGGGTGGTCGGGGCGGCCGCGACGCGCTGTCCGCGCCGCGGGGTGCTGCAGGTTCCCGCCGGAGGTCGAGCCGGTCGGTCAGCGGACCTCGGCGAGGCTGTGGACGAGGGTGGGCAGAGTGCGCATGACGCCCTGCCGCGCGGTCTCCTCGGCGTCGTCGGCGCCGGAGAGGATCGCCTCCTGCATCGCGGATTCGAAGTGCTCCAGCAGCAGCGTGGTCAGGTGCAGCGTGTCGATGACGAACCGCAGGCCGACCGACTCGACCGCGGTGTCGATCATCCCGGCGAGTTCCCGGCGGAACGCCCGCGAGCCCTCCAGGAACCGCGGCGCCACCTGCGGGTCGCGCATGGCCAGCAGCCGGAACTCGCTGTTGAGCAGGCACCACTGCCGGGCTTCCGGCTGGCAGGCCAGGATGTCGGCCAGCACGCCCTGCAGCACCTCCGGGCCGGGCTTGCCGCGCACCCGCGCCAGCGGCGCGATCAGCTCGGTGAACCGGTCCTGCAGCGTCTCCAGCCGGACCCGGTTCTCCCGCTCGGCCAGCGCCAGGAACAGCTCCTCCTTGCTGGCGAAGTTGGAGTAGAACGCGCCGCGGGTGAACCCGGCGTCGTCGGTGATCGCCTCGATCGAGGTGCCGTGGATGCCGTGCCGGCAGAACTGCCGGTAGGCGGCGTCGAGCAGTCGCTCGCGCGTCCTGGCCCGGCGCGCGGTCTCCCGCCCGGCGCCGTCGGGCGCCTTGGCGGCGGGGGTCCTGGTCGTGCTCACGCGTCCCATCCTCCCTGGCGGACCTGCGGGTTCGGGCATCCGGCCGTCCCCGCGGCGGAACGCGGACATGGTATCGGATACGCTCATGTATCGGATACAGCGTTGTATCCGGTTCCCTCCATCCAGTGACATAGACCAGTCCGGTGCGTCCGGCGACAGGAGTCTGGCGTGTCCTCGTTCCTCTACTCACTCGGGCGCCGGGCCTACGCGGCCCGCAAGACCGTGCTGCTGATCTGGCTGCTCGTGCTGGCCGTGGCGGGCGGATCCGCCGGCCTGCTGCAGAAGGGCCTGGACAACTCGGTGACCATCCCCGGCACCGAGGCCCAGCAGGCGCTGGAGCGGCTGTCGGTGACCTTCCCGCAGACCAGCGGCGCCTCCGCGCAGATCATCGCCGTCGCACCGCAGGGCGTGCGCGATCCCGCCGTGCGCGCGCAGGTCGAGCGCACCGTCGAGGAGCTCAAGCACGTCGACGGCGTCACCTCGGTGATCTCGCCCTACGACGAGAAGCTCGGCGGCTCCATCAGCCGGGACGGCCAGGCCGCGCTGATCATGACCCAGCTCCGGGGCGAGACCACCACCGTCAGCCCCGCCACCAAGGACCGGATCATCCGGCTCACCGGCGACCTGCAGCAGCACCTGCCCGCCGGGGCGCAGTCCTCCTACGGCGGGCCGCTGTTCGCCCAGGAGATGCCGGGCGTGAGCATCATCGAGGCGCTCGGGCTGGTGGTGGCCATCGCAGTGCTGATGATCACCCTCGGCTCGTTCGTGGCCGCCGGGATGCCGCTGATCAACGCGCTGATCGGGGTGGGCATCTCCACCGGGCTGATCTTCCTGGCCACCGCCTTCGGCAAGATCACCGCGACCACGCCGCTGCTGTCGCTGATGCTCGGGCTGGCCGTGGGCATCGACTACGCGCTGTTCATCGTCTCCCGGCACCAGCAGGAACTCGCCGAAGGCCGCAGCGCGCAGGAATCCGCGGCGCGCGCCAACGCCACCGCAGGCTCGGCGGTCATCTTCGCCGGGCTGACCGTGATGATCGCGCTGTTCGGGCTCGGCGTGGCCGGAATCCCGTTCCTGACCACGATGGGCGCGGCCGCCGCGGTCGGCGTCGGCATCGCGGTGCTGGTGTCGGTGACGCTGATGCCCGCGCTGCTCGGCTTCGCCGGGGAGCGGCTGCGGCCCAAGCCGCGCACGAAGCGCGCCCGGCGCACCCGCGGCGTCGGCGACAGGTTCTTCGACGGCTGGGTGCGCGCGGCCACCAGGTTCCCGATCGTCACCGTCGTCGTGGTCATCGGCGCCCTCGGGCTCGCCGCCGCGCCCGCGGCGAACCTGCGGCTGGCGCTGCCCGACGCCGGGGCGCTGCCGCAGGGCGAGGCGCCGCGCACCACCTACGACCTCACCGCCGAGCACTTCCCGGAGGGCTTCAACGGCCCGCTGATCGTCACCGGCAACATCGTCACCAGCACCGACCCGCTCGGGCTGATGAACGGGCTCAAGAGCGAGATCGAACGGCTGCCCGGCGTGGCCGACGTGCCGCTGGCCACCCCCAACCCGACCGCCGACACCGGCATCGTGCAGGTGATCCCGGAAGGCGCCCCGGACTCCGAGCAGACCAAGCAGCTCGTCGACGACATCCGGTCGCTGCGCGGGCACTTCCACGACCGCTACGGCGTCGACATCGCCGTCACCGGGTTCACCGCCGTGGGCATCGACGTCTCGGACAAGCTCGGCGACGCGCTGCTGCCGTTCGCGGTCGTGGTGGTCGGGCTGTCGCTGGTGCTGCTGACGATGGTGTTCCGCTCCCTCGCCGTGCCGATCAAGGCCACGCTCGGCTACCTGCTCAGCATCGGGGCCTCGCTGGGCATCGTGACCCTGGTGTTCCAGGACGGGTGGCTGGCCTCGGCGCTGTCGGTGCCGCACACCGGACCGGTGATCAGCTTCATGCCGATCGTGCTCATGGGCGTGCTGTTCGGGCTGGCGATGGACTACGAGGTCTTCCTCGTCTCGCGGATGCGCGAGGAGTACGTGCACACCCGCGACGCGCGCGGGGCGATCCGCACCGGCTTCGGCTCCTCGGCCAAGGTCGTCACCGCCGCCGCGGTGATCATGTTCGCGGTGTTCGCCGCGTTCGTGCCGGAGGGCGACGCCAACCTCAAGCCCATCGCCGCCGGGCTGGCCATCGGCGTGTTCGTCGACGCGTTCATCGTGCGCATGACGCTCGTGCCCGCGGTGCTGGCGCTGCTCGGCGACAAGGCGTGGTGGATGCCGCGGCGGCTGGACCGCGCGCTGCCGTCGTTCGACGTGGAGGGCGAGAACCTGCGCGAGGAGCTGGAACTGGCCGACTGGCCGCGGCCCGGCTCCGACGAGGCCATCGCCTGCCAGGGCCTCGAACTGGCCCGCCCGGACACCGGCGACCCGATCTACCGCGACGTCGGGTTCCTGGTGCCGCGCGGCGGCGCGCACGTGGTGCGCGGGCCGCACGAGTCGGCGATCACCGCGCTGCTGCTGACGCTGTCCGGGCGGACCAAGCCCGACGCGGGCCGGTTGAAGGTCCTCGGGCACGTGCTGCCCGGCCGGGCGAGCTCGGTGCGCTCCCGCGTCGCCTACGTCGACGCCGGCGAAGGCGGGGCCGCCGCGGTGCGCGCCGCGCTGGGCGAGAGCCCCGAGGTCGTGGTGCTCGACCGCACCGACCGCATCTCGGATCCCGCCGCACGGCTGGAGATCCGCGAACTGCTCACCGGCTCCGGCACCACCCTGGTCGCCGGCACGACGGGGCTGTCCGACGTGCGCGACGTGCTGCCCGCCGCCGCGCAGCCGACGCTGACCGAGCTGCGCACCGGCACCGCCACCCCCGACCTGCTGTCCGCCACCCGCTGACGTTCCCGGCCGGGCCCGCGGGCCCGGACCCGGTGCTGGAGAGAAAGCCGAGGTAACCGCTGTGCGTGCTGGGAAGGGCCGCTTCCGGCTCCCGTTACTGCCGCTGATCGGCCTGCTGCTGGTGCCGCTGGCCGTCGCCGGGCTGCTGACCTGGTCGCTGGGCAAGCCCGCGGACCGGCTGCACCAGGTCAAGGCCGCCGTGGTGAACAACGACGAACCGGTCACCATCAACGGCCAGCTCACCCCGCTGGGCAGGCAGCTGTCGGCGAAGCTCGTCGGCGGCGAGATCAAGAGCAACTACAGCTGGGAGTTCGCCACCCCGCAGACCGCCGCCGACGGGCTGCGCAGCGGCGAGTACGCGGCGGTGGTGACCATCCCGGAGAACTTCTCCGCCGCGGCGACCTCGTTCTCCGGCGACCCGGCCAAGGCCCGGCGGGCCACCATCGACGTCAGCACCGGCGACCGCAGCCGGATGGCCGACGAGGCGATCAGCCGGCTGGTCACCGACTCCGCGGCCCGGCTGCTGGGCGAGCAGCTGACCACGACCTACCTGGACAACGTCTACGTCGGGTTCAACACCCTCGGCGACAAGCTCGGCGAGGCCGCCAAGGGCGCGGGCTCGCTGGCCGACGGCGCCCGCCAGCTCTCCGGTGGCACCGGCAAGCTCGCCGACGGCACCGACCAGCTCGCCGGCGGCTCGCGGGCGCTGGCCGACGGGCTCGGGCAGCTCGACACCGGGGCGGCGCGGCTGGCCGACGGCATGAACGGCTTCACCGAGGGGATCCAGCAGCTGCAGCAGCAGACCGCGCAGCTGCCGCAGCAGACCCGGATGCTCGCCGACGTCTCCCAGAAGGAGGCCCAGGGCGTGCAGCAGCTCGGCGGCGGGATGCAGCAGCTCGCCCAGGGGCTGCAGATGACCTCCGCGCAGTGCCCGGTCGACCTGGTGCCGATGTGCGCCCAGCTCAAGGCCGAGGCCGACGCGGCGAAGAAGCTCAGCGAAGGCGCCGGTCAGGTGCAGCTGGCCAGCAACGGCGTCTCCGGCGGGCTGCAGCAGCTCGCCGGGGGGATGCCGAAGCTCACCGGCGGCATCGACCAGCTCGCCGGCGGCGCCCAGCAGCTCAACGGCGGCACCCGCCAGCTCGCCGGCGGCATCTCGCAGACCGCCGGCGGCGCCGACCAGCTCGCCGGTGGTGCCGGGCAGCTCTCCGGCGGGATGCGGCAGGTCGCCGACGGGGCGCACCGGCTCGGCGACGGTTCCGGGCAGCTGGCCGGGGGCCTCGGGCAGGCTGTCGACCAGCTGCCGAAGTACCCCGACGGCGATCGGGACAAGCTGGCCGAGGCGGTGGCCAACCCGGTCACCACCTCCGGCGGGACCTCGATCGGCTTCGGCTCGTCCGGCCCGGCGCTGTACGCGGTGCTGGCGCTGTGGGCCGGGGCGGCGGTGACGTTCCTGGTGCTGCGCGCGGTGCCGGAGCGGGCGCTGGAGTCGACCCGCTCGTCGCTGCGGCTGGCGCTGGAGCGGTTCCGGCTGCCCGCCGGGCTCGCCGTCGCCCAGGGCGTGCTGGTCAGCGTCGTCGTCGGCGTCGCGGGCGATCTCTCGGCCGGGCAGTGGATCGGCGCGGCCGGGCTGCTGGCGCTGGTGGCGGTGGCGTTCACCGCGGTGAACCAGGCGCTGGCGGCGGCCTTCGGCGGCGTGGGCCGGTTCGCGGCGCTGCTGGTGGGGCTCGTGCTGCTGGCCAACGGGTTCATCGCCGCGGTGCCGGCCGCGCTCGGGCAGCTGACCGCGGCGCTGCCGGTCGGCCCGGCGCAGGACGCGCTGCGCGCGCTGACCGAGGGCCTCAACCCCGGCGGCGGGTCGATCGCGCTGCTGGTCGTGTGGGGCCTGGCCGGGCTGGTGGTCAGCTGGCTGGCCGTCGAGCGCTCCCGCACGGTGCGCGCCTCGGCCTTCCGCCCGAGCGGGTTCCGCAGCGCTCCCGTGTGATCGGCGGGCCCGCGAGTGGTCCGCCCGGGCCGGCCGGGCTCGCGCCCCGGCCGGCCCGGCGCGGCGGATAGGTTGGCGACATGCAGGTGCAGATCCCGAACGCCGACGGCGAGCTCCGCGGCCACCTCGCCGCCCCGTACCCCTCCCTTTCCGGCGAACCGCCGTGGCCCGGCGTCGTCGTGGTGCACGACGTGTTCGGCATGACCGCCGACAACCGCTCGATCACCGACCGGTTCGCCCGGCACGGCTACCTCGCGCTCGCGGTCGACCTCTACAGCCGCGGCGGGTTCGCCCGCTGCGTGCGCTCGGTGTTCGGCCAGCTCAGCCGTGGCAGCGGGCAGGCGTTCGAGGACATCGAGGCCGCCCGGGCGATGCTGGCCGGCCGCGAGGACTGCACCGGCAAGGTCGGCGTCGCCGGGTTCTGCATGGGCGGCGGGTTCGCGCTGCTGGCCGCGCCCCGCGGGTTCCAGGCCGCGGCGCCCTACTACGGCATGGTTCCCGAGGACGCCGAGACGCTGGCCGGGGCCTGCCCGGTGGTGGCCAGCTTCGGCGCCCGGGACCGCGGGCTGCGCGGCGCCGCGGGCAAGCTCGAAGCGCAGCTGACCGAGCAGGGCGTCCCGCACGACGTCGAGGAGTACGCCGAGGCCGGGCACGGCTTCGCCAACCAGATCAAGCTCGGCCCGTTCAAGCCGCTGGCGAAGGTCCTCGGCTTCGGCTACCACCACGAGTCCTCCGAGCACGCCTGGCGCCGGGTGCAGGACTTCTTCGCCGAGCACCTGGCCTGAGACGGCGTCAGCGGGCGAGCCAGCCGCCCGGCAGCGGCCGCATCCCGGCGACCGGCAGCAGCCA
>Ga0164243_10011933_pt1 | contig 12354 bp, 12 predicted proteins | sample OricompcompostOP_FD_108781 | JGI IMG/M metagenome (GOLD analysis project Ga0164243, IMG submission 108781) | Organic Plus compost microbial communities from Emeryville, California, USA - Original compost - Organic plus compost (OP) | ecosystem: Engineered > Solid waste > Mixed feedstock >...
AGCTTGGCATTGAACAGGCTTTCGGTTTCCGAGTGCAGCGGCGCATTGATCGTCACCACGTCGCACACCTTCACGAGCGACTCGACGTCCTTGTGATAGGTGAGACCAAGCTCCTTCTCGACGTCGCGCGGCAGCCGGTGACGGTCGGTGTAGTGCAGCTTGACGTCGAACGGCTTCAGCCTCCGCAGCACCGCGAGCCCGATACGACCCGCACCGACAGTGCCGACATTCATGCCCTCGAGATCGTAGGAGCGCTCCACGCAATCGGCGATGTTCCAGCCGCCTTTCACCACCCACTGGTAGGAGGGGATGTAGTTGCGCACCAGCGACAGGATCATCATCACCACATGCTCGGCGACGCTGATCGAGTTCGAGTACGTTACCTCCGCGACTGTAATGCCGTTCTTCATCGCCGCGTCGAGATCGACATGATCGGAGCCGATGCCGGCGGTGATCGCGAGCTTCAGCTTCTTCGCCTTCTTCAGCCGCTCTTCCGTGAGATACGCCGGCCAGAACGGCTGCGAGATGACGACATCGGCATCCGGCAATTCGCGCTCGAACACCGAATTCGGCCCGTCCTTGTCCGACGTCACGATGAACTCGTGTCCCTGGCTTTCGAGGAACTTGCGCAAGCCCAGCTCGCCGGAAACGCTGCCCAGGAGCTGCCCCGGTTTGAAGTCTACCCACTTCGGCGTCGGCAGCGTCTGACCGCCCGGGTAATGGTCGATCTTCGGGATATCGTCGCGCGCGTACGTCTTGGGATAGCCGTCGACGGGATCGTCATAGAGAACGCAAAGTACTTTTGCCATGAGTGCATTCCTCCGTGTTCAACTGATCGTGAGGAAACGTCTCGTGCTGGCCGGCCTCTGGCGTCTGCGAACTTGAGAGGCGTTTCCAGGCTGTGTGGCGGTGGGCGCTCGCCGCGCCTTGTGCGCAGGCTCAAGCCTGACAGAGACGTAGGCAGAGGGCGCGCACAAACAAGGCCGCCTTCCAAAGCTGGCAAAACGGTAAAGCACTGTTCAAAATGCGCCGAACGGCAATCAGCCGCGCAGGGCCGCGCTGAAGAAGGCGAGCTGCTCTCCGCTCGAGCGCTCGAACCATTCGCCCCGATAAATGTCGAAATGATCGATGGGCAATGTCGACAGTCGCGCGTTTTCGCCGATACGCGCGACGAGATCGGCCGCAGCATCAGGCGAGACGACCGAGTCACGCTCGCACGCGATGACGAGCGCCGGACACGAGACATCCTTGGCATAGAGCATCGGCCGGTAGAGCGGCAGCGCCATGAAGAAGCGCGCTGCAATCTCGTTGCGCCAGCTCGGCGGAGCGATCGCCATGCAGCCTTCGTAAGCGCCCGGTGTCGCCATCGCCGCCAGCTCTCCGTGATGCGCGACCAGCGGAACGTAGTGCGGCGACTGTCCCGTCATCATCGTGCCGAGATCGAGCATCGCAGCGCTCGTCATGCGCGTCGCCATCATCGGGCCGACATCGACGATCGCCATGCGCGCGCTCGCCGTGCCATCGAGCATCGGGCACTGCGCCGAGACCGCCGCGATGGCCTTATCGCGCGCCGCCGTGACGACCACATGCCCGCCCGAAAGCGACGTTCCCCAGAGCCCGATCCGCTCGGGGTCGACATTCGCCAGCGTGCGCGCGAACGCCACGGCGCCGCGCCAGTCTTCCAACTGGCTTTCGATGGAGACGACCTGCCGGGGCTCGCCTTCGCTGTCTCCGAGATGACGATAGTCGAACACGACGACGAAGAAGCCGGCTGCTGCAAACCGCTCGGCATAGGGAGCAAGGCCGCAGTCGCGGGTTCCTCCAAGGCCATGCCCCATGACGATGCAGGGAGCAGGTAGCGATGCGCCCGCGTCGGGCCGGTACAGCCATGCCTGGCAAATCATGCCGTCGACTGGAAACGATACGTCGATCCGCGCAAACTCCGCGGGACTTGCAGTGGTCATGTCGAGGGCGTGCTCAGAGTTGCTGCGGGCTGATGGACCTGGCGGGCTTTGAGGAGCCCTGTAACGCTAGTGGCATCCCATCCTCACCTTTGTTCCTTAAGGAACAAGGCGACGTGAGCCGCAATCGACTGAGCAAAATTGGCCGTCAGTCAGTCCCCGGCCAGGCTTAGTGGATTCCGGGCATCGGTTTGCGCACGCGCAAGAGATTGACCGGACGCGATGAGGACGACGAGGGCGCAGCAACGGGCGCATTCGCGATCGGCGAGTTCGCCGGCCAGCGCCGCCGCAACGGCCACCATTTGCGCGATTGCGCGATCTGCTGCCGGTTGGTCTCGAGGAATGCAATCACCGCGCGTACATGCGCAACGAGCTCGTCCCGGCGGGCATTGCCCGATATGTCCGACTTCAGGATCAACCGGCGCCAACGCCCGCTCCACGCGCCCGGAAGCTGGCTCACCCAGCGGTTGACGGATTCCGCCTTCCACAAGGCTTCACGGCTTTTTTGCGCTTCTTCGAGCGTTACACGCAATGCGGCGATCACCGCTTCGACAGTTGCAGCCATCACGCCCCCCTACAATTATCTTTCCTTTTGCCGCCATTTTAGCCGCTTATCGGGCCGCCGTACACACGCTCGGAGCCTCACCTGTGCATCGCCATCGCGGTTCGGGCGGCCCTGAGCAAAAAGGGGCGGACCTGATCCGCCCCGCCCACTCTTGCCTTGCCCAGATGCTGCTGCATGACGGTGGGGCCGTCGTTACCGGGCAAGCGCCTGCGTGTGCACCAGCGCCTCGGTGAAGGTCATTGCCGGCTGGCTCGTGACCCAGTGCAGCACCCACGCCATGGCGCCGAACATCAGTGTGCCGAGCAGCAAGATCGTAAACGACGGCGCAGAAGACTGCGGTCTATCGTTGAAGTCGCGAAAGAACTTTCCCATTTTCCCCTCCCATTGGGTCTGTGCCGGCGCCCCGCGCGCATGGCAGGCGCAGACATTCTGCGATCTGCGCCAAGTCACGCCCCTACTACAACGCTCCTGACCTCGCTGGAAAAGCGCATGGTTTCGCCCCTCGTGCGCGTAGTCCCGCGTCTTTGATCGCGTAGATTCAGCGGGGGGCGCCGGAGCCGCTGCTCCCCTATCGTAGTCCTTGGCGATATGCGGCGCTTGAAGGGTGCCGATCGCCGAACTTCAGCGTGCCGACGTTTTCGGCGCGACGCGGGGAGGGCAAATAATGAACCAAACAAGGCTCGCCAGAGACACGGCCATTCAGCAGATCAAGGACGCGATCTACGATCTCCAGATCGGTCCGAGCGAGATCATTCCCACCGGTCAGATCCCGCTGACCTTTGTGGTGCGGTTCGACAATAATGCGGGACAGGCCGAGCAGGTGCTGATCCCCGCCACTGCAACCTACCGCGAGATTTATACGGTTTTGCAGGCGACGCACCGGCGCGGACGCCGCTAGCCCATGATCGCTTCGGCCCCTTAAGAAGCACGATAAAACGAACGCCTGGAGCCGATCCGCGAAAGGTAAAAAATAGAACGACTCTAGGCTGTCGCAATCGTCGCAGGCGAAGGCGGGACGGCATTCACGTCGGCGTCTTTTGTGCTAACGAGACCCTCTCCAATCGCGGGGGATCGTCACGAGCCGCCAATGGCCAGAAAACTCCATCGCCTGATTCTCCAGACCGCCATCGCTCTGTCAGTCATCTGCACGTCGCTGGCAGCCCGAGCTGACGACAATAGCGTTCAGACGGTCTGGCGCCTCCTCGACTACATCGCGGTCGACTACGCAGGCGCGGTATCAGGCGGGGCGATCACCAACGAGTCCGAGTATGCTGAGCAGGTCGAATTCGCAGCCACCGCGCGCGGGAAGATTGCTGGCCTGCCGCAGAAGCCGGCGCAGGATGCTCTGATCAAGGAAGCCGATCACCTCGAGCAGGCCATCGCCGGCAAATCCGATCCTGGCGAGGTTGCGCGCATCGCGCATCAATTGGCCGCCGCCCTGCTGGCCGCCTATCCCGTTCCGCTCGCTCCAAACGCAGCACCTTCATTTGAACGCGGCGCCAGCCTCTACAAGGAGAGCTGCGCTTCGTGCCACGGCGAGACCGGCGATGGCCACGGCCCGCAAGCCGCCGCGCTCGATACGCCGCCCATCGCCTTCACCGATGCCGAACGCGCGCGCCAGCGCAGCATCTTCGCGCTCTACCAGGTCATCACGCAAGGCATCGACGATACGCCCATGCCGAGCTTTGCCGGTCTGCCCGCCGAGGATCGTTGGGCGCTCGCGTTCTACGCCGGCCACTTCGCCTTCTCCGATCAGCAGGCGGCCGAAGGCGAGCAGCTCTGGACCACCGATGCGAAGCTTCACGCGCTCATTCCCGATCTGAAAGCGCTCGTCGGGATGACGCCCGCATCGCTCGCGCAAAGCATCGGCACAGGCAAAGCCGATGCGGTGATGGCCTATCTGCGCCACCATCCTGAAGCCGTCGCCAGCGCCCAGCCGTCGGGCTCGCTCTCTGCGCTGAAGAATACGCTCCGGCAGAGCCTTGAAGCTTACGAGGCGGGCGACCACAAGACGGCCGGGCAACTCGCATTGGCCGCCTATCTCGATCACTTCGAGCCGGTCGAGCCGACGCTCGGCGCGCGCAACTCAGCGCTCCTCGGTCAGATCGAACGCGGCATGATGGAATATCGCGCGGCCATCGCCCGCGGCGAGAGTGCACAAGCGCTCACCGCCCGGGCTACCGCGCTGAGCGCCCTGTTCGACAGCGCCGAAGCGACCCTGCAGCCGAGCGCGGGAACGCCGGTTGCGACGTTCCTCGGAGCGGCCACGATCCTTCTGCGCGAAGGCCTGGAGGCGATGTTGATCGTGGTCGCCATGATCGCCTTCCTGCGCAAGGCCGAACGTACCGAAGTGCTGCCCCACGTTCACGCCGGCTGGGTCGGCGGCCTCCTCGCCGGGTTGGCAACGTGGGCGGTGGCCACTTGGCTCATCACGATCAGCGGCGCCAGCCGCGAGCTCACCGAGGGTTTCGGCTCGATCTTCGCCGCGCTCGTGTTGCTGTCCGTCGGTATCTGGATGCACGGCAAGTCGCACGCCGATCAGTGGCAGCGCTACATCCGCGAGAAGATGTCGTCGGCATTGTCGGGGCGATCGGCCTGGGTGCTGTTCGGGCTGGCCTTCGTCGCGGTCTACCGCGAGGTGTTCGAGACCATCCTCTTCTACGCGGCACTTTGGACGCAAGGAAACGGCGGTGCGATGCTGGCCGGTGCGGCGACCGCATGCGTGGCGCTCGCGCTGATCGCCTGGGCCATGCTCAGCTATGCCGGCCGCCTGCCGATCGGACAGTTCTTCCGCTACAGCTCCTGGCTGATGGCGATCCTGACGGTCGTGCTCGCGGGCAAGGGCGTGGCTGCGCTCCAGGAGGCGGGCATCATCGGCATCGCGCCGCTCGCCGCCATGCCCCGCATTCCTATCGTCGGTGTGTTCCCAACGGTCCAGACCGTCGCCGCCCAGGTCGCCATGGTGGCTGCCCTCGCCGTCGGCTTCCGCCTCAACGTCGACCGCCCCTCGGGCGCATAAGCGATACCTCACTCCAGCTCGCAGGGCCCAGGCCGCGTGGCGACCCGGCGCCTAGCGCCCGTCATGGCGAAGCCATGCTCTGCAGGGACACGGAGCGCCCCTCGGGCGCGTGGACCATGTAAGCAGCTTTGAAGTTGGACCCTTCACTTCAGCCCGCAGGGCTCAGGCCGCGTGGCGACCCGGCGCCTAGCGCCGCCGTCATGGCGAAGCCATGCCCTGCATGGCCCCGGAGCGCCCCTCGGGCGCGTGGACCATGTAAGCAGCTTTGAAGTTGGACCCTTCACTTCAGCCCGCAGGGCTCGGGAGCAAGGCGACCCGGCGCTTAGCGCCGCCGTCATGGCGAAGCCATGCCCTGCATGGCCCCGGAGCGCCCCTCGGGCGCGTGAGCGAAACCATGGTGGACCTAAACACACAAACATCGAACCCCTTGTTCGACACGCTGGCCGAGTGGAACGAGGCTCTGGAGGCTGCTTTGTCCCAAGAAGCCCCCGTGGCGTCGATAGATATTCAGCCCTAGGAGGGGATGATGGTTCGGGCGAGTGGCAGGCAGGGCGTGGAGACGCCAACATGACCTACTCGCAGGGGAATGCGTCCCGGAGGGCCATGTTGACCGTCCTCCACGAGGGCAGATGCCATAGTTCTGGGTGCTGGCTGGCCCAGCGGACATAAACAGCAGCAAGCTGCTCTCCCGAGACACCCTTTCGGGGACAAATGGCTCTTGGCGCTCCAACAGCCAATCGCGTCTCCATGTATCCGCCTAAGAAACCGTAGAGATAACAAACGCACTTTAGCGAGTCCGCACCGGTTGAGAGCATGTCCTCGGTGGTCTTGTTGCTCCGTTGGAACCGGTCAACGTCTTTGCATGCCTCCATCAGATCTTTCGTCTCCTCAATCCGCAGAGGATCGGCCAGCGAGAGTGATGGCACGAGGATCGCAAGCGCGGTGAGCGTGACCCGTTTCATCTGATGGCCGCTCCAAATGGGGACGTGGCGGCGGCGATGGTATTGTCGCCTAGAGTGGGCGTCGCCCCTATTGGCAGGTTGTGACCGGTTTCCACAGAGGGACCGAGGTCAGTCTCCGAGTGGGGGCTCGAGACAATAGCGGGAGCAGCGGAAGGATCGGCCATGGCGAACGATGACGAAAAACGCATTATCGCGAAGCTTTTGCAGCAAGCGGGGGCCGCTCAGGAGCTGTTCAACAACAAAGGCCAGACCATGCAGGAGCGCACGGTCGTGCACGGCTTTCTATCCATGTTGGACGTACCGCATGAGAGTGATGATCTAGTCAAGCAGCCCGACAGCCTCGTCGACGTGACCTTTCATGACGCGGCGTTTCAGGTGACGGAAATACTTGATGAAGGCCGCCGCCGGGGCGACGAGTTGAAAGCGCGCATTGCCAGGCTTCAGAAGGCGGAATGTCTGGCTGACCTGTGGGAGGAAGGTACGATCCAGAGTACGCCCTTAGAAGCGGAGGAACTAACCGAGCTTGTGAGAGAGGCGGGGGAACGCAAGGCGAAGAAGGCCGCGTACAAGTGTGGCGGCGTTGATCTACTGGCCTATGTCAATTTGTTGGATCGCCATGCACTGCCCGGCGAATATCCGTCCGTGCCGGACCTGGCGTCCCAGTCCTGGCGATCGGTTTCGGTGGTGATGGAGTGTTTCGCCGTCGTGCTCTATGCGGGGGACGACGCGCCAGAATTCTTGCGCGAGCAAGAAGGCAGACCGGCTTTCAGGTTCGAGATGGTCGGTGGAAGCGTGTTTGATTGGCCTGACGAAGACGATGAGGCATTGCCCGCTTGAAGGAAGGAGCACTACAACACGAAGCTCGGCAGAGCGGCGGACCCCTGATCGCTGTTTAGAAAGTCTGGCTCGCTAATCACGCTTCCGCCCAACGTAGATGACGGCGCGTGGCATCCTCTTCGGCATGCTGCCCGAAGAGCGCCCAAAGCCCCGACAAGGCAAGACCCGCAAGCTTCTATCCGTGCCGCTCTCGCCAGAGCAACATGCGGAGCTGGGGGTGCGCGCTGGCTGTGAGCCCCTCAGCGCCTATGTCCGTGCCCAGCTTTTCCCGGCCAATGACAATAATCCGCGCCCGAAGCGGCGGCCACGCGGCGCAGCGCCGGTCAAAGACAAGGTGGCACTCGCGCAGTTGCTGGCCCTTGTCGGAAAGTCGGATGCCGCAGGCACTCTGCGCGAGCTCGCCCGGCTGGCCCGGATAGGCGCTCTGTCGATCACACCAGAGACTGAAACCGCGATTTTACAAGCCTGCGCAGATATCGCGGCGATGAAGGCCCTCCTGATGAAGGGGCTTGGCATCCGGGAAAGGTAGGCCCGGATGATCTTGAAGGCATCACAGCGCGGCGGCGGCAAGCAGCTTGGCCTGCACCTGATGCGGACCGATGACAACGAGCATGTCGAGGTTCACGAAATCCGGGGCTTCATCTCGGACGACATCGTCGGCGCCCTGGAAGAGGCCCATGCAGTGAGCAAGGGCACACGCTGCAAGCAGTTCCTGTTTTCTGTCTCTCTGAGTCCGCCGCCGGAGGAACACGTGCCGGTCGAAACCTTCGAGGACGCCATTGCCCGGATCGAACAGCGCAACGGCCTTACAGGCCAGCCGCGCATCGTCGTCTTTCACGAAAAAGAAGGCCGCAGGCATGCCCATGCCGTCTGGTCCCGCATCGACGCCGACACGATGACGGCGCGGAACCTCTCCCACTTCAAGCTGAAACTGCGCGATCTTTCCCGCGAGATTTACCTGGAACAGGGCTGGAAGATGCCGCGCGGGCTGATGAACAGCCGCGAGGCCGACCCGCGTAATTTCACGCTTGCCGAATGGCAGCAGTCGAAGCGCATGGGCCGCGAGGCGCGGGATATCAAAGAGCTGATGCAGGAATGCTGGGCGGTTTCCGATTCCGGGGCCGCCTTCGCGCAGGCTTTGAAGGCGCGGGGGTTTTCATTGGCCCAGGGCGACCGGCGCGGCCATGTAGCGATCACCCCGGAGGGCGAAGTGCTGTCTGTTGCCCGCTATACCGGCAAGAAGACCAAGGACGTGCGGGCCCGCCTGGGAGATCCCGAGCATTTCCCCGACGTGGCGCAGGCGAAGGCGCAGCTTGCCAAAGAACTGTCATCCACCTTCAAGCGCCATATGCGCGAAGCCGACGAGCAGAAGCGCCGGGATCTTGCACCTCTTGACGCCAAGCGTCAGGCGATGGTCCAGCACCAGCGCCAGGAGCGCGCTCATCTGGTGGCCAAACAACAGCAGCGTTGGGCCGAGGAAACGCGTGCCCGCGCGGCACGGTTTGATAAGGGCGTCAAGGCCCTGTGGAGCCAGCTTACCGGCAAGCACGCTGAAATCCGCAAGGCGAACGAGCGCGAGGCCTATGCCGCACTGGCCCGCGACCGGGAACAGCGGCAAAGAGTGACCTTTGCACAAATACAGGACCGCCAGGCGCTGCAGACAGAGATCAGGGCTGTGCGTGATCGCCATGCCGCGCTGCTCAAAGACTTGCGCGCGGATCAGCAGAAAGTGCGCGAGATCGCCCGCCAGCCTGCGCCGAAGAAGGATTTGGCGAACGAGACCAAGCCGCAGCCCACCATGGACGAACGGCTGGAGCGCTTGCGCAATGGCAAGCGCAGCCCCCGGACCGGTCGCAGCCGGGATTTTGACCGGGAGCGCTGAGGCTAGGCGGCTGCCGCCTTTGCCGCATGCATCAGCTTCCACTCGATGATGTTCTCAGCGCTGCACCCGCCGCAGACAAACCGAATGTTGCTCGTGCGTTCGAGCTTTAATAGGCGTGCTTGTGGGAACGTGGACACCTTCCCGCAAGAGCGGCACGGCACTGAGATAGCCTGCCGCTTGAACATGAAGTCGTCGCCGTCCATCGAAACGCACCATGTCTCGTCGCATTTCGGATTGATACAGCTCACCGTCTGCCCTTCCTTGAGCAGTGCAGCCCTGCGCATGTTCTTTGTGCCGCAAGGGCATTCGAAACTGACTGTCTCCCCCAAGCCGCTTGAGATCAGTGTCCCCTCTTCAAGCAACTTCAGTTCGGCGAGCGCTTCCTCGACCTTGGCGCGGACCGCATCGGCATCTCCGTAGGTCTTCATCGCGTCAGCCTTGGTTTCAGGCATGCGCACATGCAGAAAGTGGCCGAGAGCATGCCAGAGCCTGGCAAGCTTCGCCCTGTCGAAGCCAACCTGTCTGCCAACTTCCACGTATTCGGACTTGCGGAAATTTTCGACAGAGCAATCTTCACCCGCTTCTGCAGGCGTCGTTGAAATCGAAAGCGTGAAGGATTCAGCCACGCGGGGGTCGACCTCCTGCATCAGCGTCGTAACGATATAGCCCGGCTGCCATCTCTTGAGATCGGCCTGCGAAATATAGTCATGAGCCACTCTCAGCCGCTCATAGCAAAAGCGCTCAATCGCGAGCCGCGCTTCGAGCGCCGCATAGGTAAGACTTTCCGGGGTGCCGTTATCGAGCAGCCTCTGGATTCTTTCAGTATGGGGTTCCAGCCAAAACATGATGCAGCCTCCCGAATCAATATCAAACGGAAAGCGTGTACCGCCCATGTGGCAGTTCAGTGGACACCCGCCAGGGTTACGCTGCGTACCGCTGCTTCTGCGCTGGAGCGATCGCTATGCCGCGATAACCTCCTGCATCGCGCGGCAGGCCGATTGCCCCGGCCAACGCTTCAAACGTCGCAGCAAATTCGGCGGCATCAAGGGGAAGGACGGCGTGGCCTGCGCACCACTCCCGGTAAGCGTCCAGCAATTCGCTCATGCTGAGGGCCGCACCTTTTAGCGGAATAAGCGCCTCCAGGCAGAAATCTTCCACCCAACCAACTTTCGGAACGTCCGGCGCTTCCGCCGTCGCATCGGATGGCTGCACGCGCACCGGCACATTGTACCCGCTGGCGAGGAACAGCCCGAGAGACGCACCGATCTCGACAAGAAGCGCAACGGCGATGGTAAGGGCCAGCCGCACAGGTTCCGGCTCTTGCCCGGTGATGCGGCTTAGGAGAGAGGTTTGCGGATCGCTATCCTGCCCGGCCCCTTGCGCGCGCAGGGCTTTGGCCTCCGTTTGCAGTCCGGCGAGCTTTATCGTCAGACGATCCGCTTCTTCCGCGGCGGCAAGCTCGGCGCGCAACGAAAAATAGGCGGTGCAGTATTCCCGGCTGGCGGGTTCTGTCGCATCCGTGCACCCTCTCGTCGCGTGCCAGCGGTTATTCTGCTTCTGACCTTCCAGCGCTTCCCGCACGATGCCAACGGGACGATGTGCAGGCAAACGGGCGCGCACGCCTTCAAGCCTTTGCTGTTCCGCGTGTAGGCCCTCATACGATTGCGAGATCCTATCGCCGCTCTCCACCAGGGCCATACGGTTTCCGGCGGCGAAACCAATCGCGCTTGCAAGCGAAAACACTGCGAAGTAGACAAAGGCAAGCGTCCCTGCAACTGCCGCCACAAACCGCCGTGACTGCCAGTTCCACGCGATGAAGAACGGCAGCAGAGCCTTCAACACATCAGCCGCAGCCGAGGCCGCGCCCAGCACCTCGCCTTCCAGCGGCGTCTTGCCCAGCGATGAGAGGAACAAATAATTCATCGCGCCGGAAACGCCGCACATCACAAGCGCGGCGACCATGCCGATGATGCAAACGAAAGCCTTCATGCCGATTGCCTCTCAAACGAGACGCCATCGGAACACGGCGAGCGGTGCAATCTGGGAAGAGTATCCGGTCCCCATCACCGCTTGCCGACAACATCCTCCCACTCCACCGTTGTACGCATGGCATCAAGTACGTCGAACGCGTTCTGCAACGCGCGCTTTAGACCCGACTTGATGGAGGCTTGCATGACGGCATTTGAGGAGGACATCGTCAGGAATGCGTGGCACGAAGTGCAACGGGCTTTTCACAAGGACCTCCAAACGAAGGTCAACTACGAGGGCACCGACTGGTATCAGGTTACGCCTGAAGAGCAGAAGGTGTTCGGCATTTCCCTCCTGAGCATGCGGCGCGTCGTAACGGCCTATAGCTACTATGAAGAGATACTCGATCTGGCACACACCGACTATCTGCCGCCTGCCGTTAGGGCCGTGATCATGAAGGATGTGGCCCAACGTTTCGGCATGGAACCGCAAATTATCGACTGCACGCAGTTTCAGAAGTTCGCCAGGCTCTTCGGCATCAGCAATCGCACCGCCCACGCCTGGTACATGAAGCATGAATTCTGGTGCGTCCGCCGCGGCATCGCCCAGTACCCAGAAGACGACGACGGGAGCTTTCTGTTCTAGTCGGGCGCAATGCCGCGTGAGGAAAAAACGCCCTTTGCGGCACTAGTTCCTGTACCGGTCACAGGTCGGTATACTAAACTACACCATGACCAAAGCGCCTATCTTCGCTCGGCTTGAAGAACAACGCAGCGTCGCCCGCATTATCCGGGAACGCTTACAACCCTATGGTTCGGACGGAGCTGTAAAGGAGAACGAACTTCAGGTTCACGAGAAATATATTGTCGAGAACACCGGTTCACGCGGCAGCATCTCCAACGCCGTTCTCGACACAATGTTTCCCCACTACGTGCCGGTGCCTGGCGAACTTTACCACTACACGTCTGTCGAGAGCCTGCGGAGCATCGCCTCGTCAAACGAGCTGCGCCTCTATGCCGTGCGCAAGCGGATAGACGAGGGTGAACTTAAGACGTTCGCCAAAGCGCATGAACTGGAGGGCTATCTCGACCAGACTAACGGACCGCCTTTTTACAAGGAATTGTCAGACGATCTTTTCTATATCTCCCTGACCCGCACAG
>Ga0164243_10011934_pt1 | contig 12353 bp, 12 predicted proteins | sample OricompcompostOP_FD_108781 | JGI IMG/M metagenome (GOLD analysis project Ga0164243, IMG submission 108781) | Organic Plus compost microbial communities from Emeryville, California, USA - Original compost - Organic plus compost (OP) | ecosystem: Engineered > Solid waste > Mixed feedstock >...
AAGGCTATTACGACGAGGCGCTCGCGGTGCCCGGCCTGCTCGCGGAGATCGCGCGCGGCGAGCGGCGGGGCGCGGCCGCGGCCGTCATCGCCTGCTTCGACGACACCGGGTTGGATGCCGCCCGTGCCATGGCGTCTATCCCGGTGGTCGGCATCTGCGAGGCCGCGCTGACGCTGGCCGCATTCATCGCCCGGCGCTTCAGCGTGGTGACGATGTCGGAGCGTTCGCTGGTGCCGGTCGAAGAACTGATCCACCGCTACGGCATGGGCGGGCGGGCGCTGGTAAGAGCGGCAGGGATTCCGGTTCTGGAGTTGGAAGACCCATCGTCGGGAGCGGTGACGAGGCTGCGCAGCGAGATCGCCCGCGCGCTTGACGAAGACCACGCGGAAGCGATCGTGCTCGGCTGCGCCGGCATGGCCGACCTAGCGGGCGCTCTTCGGCGGGATTTCGGCGTTCCGGTCATCGACGGGGTCGGGGCGGCGGTTAAGCAGGCCGAGGCGCTGCTAGCGCTGGGCCTTTCCACAAGCAAGCGCGGTGCGTATGCCATGCCCGCAGAAAAGTCTTTCGCCGGCTTGCTTGCCGATTTCGCGCCGGGCAGAGCGGTCGCCTGATGATCGTGACGGCGGCCACGATACGCACGCTATCCTTGGCCGAGGTCGAAATACTGGTCGGCTGGGCGGCTGATGAGGGTTGGAACCCCGGCCTTCACGATGCGGCAACCTTCCACGCTGCCGACGAGCAGGGCTTTCTCGGTGCTTTCGTCGGCGGCGAGATGGTCGCGGGGATTTCGGCCGTCGCCTACGGAGAGGATTTCGGCTTCATCGGCCTCTATATCTGCCGGCCGGATATGCGCGGCAGGGGGATCGGCAAGGCTGTCTGGGACGCTGGAATGGAGCGGCTGGGAAGACGCATCATCGGTCTCGACGGTGTTCGAGAACAGCAGGCGAACTATCGCAGTATGGGGTTTATTCCAGCCTACCGCACGTTCCGGTTCAGCGGCCGCCTCGAAACGCAGATCGATGTGCCCGGCAGCATCCGACCAATCACGCCGGACTTTCTGCCCATCATCGCCGCCTTCGACCGACGTTTCTTCCCCGCCCCACGGCCTTCCTTCTTGCAGGCATGGCTTGGACCTCCGCATGTCGCACTGATGGACATCGACAGCGACGAAGTCCGCGGCTACGGCGTCGCCCGTCAATGCCGCGAAGGCTTCAAGTTCGGCCCGCTCTTTGCGCGAGATGAAGAAGCAGCGACTGCCCTGTTCGGTGCGCTCGCGGAAGCCTGTGACGGCAATATTCATATCGACGTGCCCGAGGCAAACCGGACCTTCAGCCGCTTTTTGTCGTCGGGCGGCATGTCAATGGGATTTGAGACGATGCGCATGTATCGAGGCCCGGTCCAGCAGACGAAACAAGCTGGCGTTTTCGGTGTGACGACGCTTGAACTGGGATAGAAATACACTTCAGCGGCACAAAGGGGCCGCAGTTGCAACTCGCCATCTTCCGGCTTGTTGCCGAAGCGGACCTTATGCCTGCGACGACCGCCCGCGGCAGGCTTTGCGGGCGTAGAGACGGAGCATTCGGCTGATGTCGCTTGCCTTCCTTCACGAAGTCGAATTCGATCGGCGCCGACTGTCTCGCCAGCCGGGCAGCCGATAAATTATGCAGACCCTGCAAATCTGGAATCCTGCATCATTTTTCGGCTTGACGGGTGATCCCGTTCCCCCTTTTGTATAGACTTATAAATCAACAAAGGGGAACTTCATCCGTAAGTCCATGCTTTTTGCGGCGGTATCCGCCGTTCTTTTCTCTCTCGCCTCGACAGGAATGTCCCAGGCCCAGGATGCATTGGAACGGGCCAAGTCGGCTGGCGTTCTGCAGGTTGCTACGGAAATGCAATATCCCCCCTACGACTTCCTGCAGGGCGGCCAGCATGTGGGCTATAATGTCGATCTCTTCAACGAGATATCGAAGGAAATCGGCCTGAAGGTGGAATTCACGGATCTGCCGTGGTCCAGCGTGCTGCCGGGACTGGAAGCGGGCAAATATGACGTTGTCGCGGGTCCGGCTGCAATCACGGAGGAACGCTCGGAACGTTTCCGCTTCCTCGTCCCTATTTCCGAAAGCCAGACGACCATCATGATCCGCACCGACTATGATGGCATTGCCAAGCCCGAGGACATCGCCGGCAAGAAAATCGGCGTCCAACGGGCTGCCACCGCTTCCAAAGAACTTGCGAGCTATGCCGCAACCCTGTCGGAGCCACCTGTTGTCACCGAATATGTCGACTACAGCCAGGCCAATGCGGACCTTGCCGCCGGCCGTCTCGACGGTGTCGCCAACATGTCGAACAATGCCCTTTACGCAGCCGCACAGCGTCCCGAAAGCTTTGCCGTTATCGCCGAGGGTTTCGGGGCGACCAGCTATTCGAGCTTTCTCGGTCGCAAGGATGATGACTCCAAGGCCCTGCTCGACCTCCTGAACGAGGCAATGCTGACGATAAAGCATGATGGCCGCATGGCGAAAATCCAGGAAAAGTGGTTCGGCAAGGCCCAGGACCTGCCGGATCAGGGACCGACCTTCGAATAAGCCGCAGATCAAAAGCCCGTCAGGCCCTTGCGCAGGTCGTCTGACGGGCTTTCAATCGCCTCGCTTCCTGACCAATCCTATATGAATGCCGTTTTGAGGCGATGATCGATCTCTTCCTTACAGAAGCGCTTCCCGTCTTCGTCGACGGAATCCAGGCAACACTTTTCTATGCCTTGGGCTGCCTCGTGGTCGGTTTTCCAATCGCCGTCCTGATCTGTGCGATGCGGATGTCGACGATCGGTCCCCTTAAAGCCCTTGCGACCGTCTATATCAGCTTCCTGCGCGGCGTTCCGCTGATGGTTCAGTTGCTGATTTCCTTCTATTGTCTGCCTGTACTCGGGGTGAATGTAGCGCCGTGGGCGGCCGCTCTCTTCACCCTGGCCATCTGCACCTCAGCCTATATGGCGGAAATTCTACGCGGCGGCTTTCTCGGAATCCCCTACGGACAAATCGAAGCGGCACAGATCTCCGGTCTGACACGACGGCAGATCTTGTTGTGGATTCAGGTTCCGCAGGCCGTACGCCTGACCTTGCCGGCTCTCGTCAATGAAGCCGTGGCCATGGTCAAGGCCTCGTCGCTGATTTCTGTGGTCGGAGTGCTGGACCTGACGCGGGCGGCCCAGAACGTCGCCTCCAGTACGTATCAGCCACTGACATTTTACACGGTTGCCGGGGCTCTTTATCTGGTCATCACGATGAGCGTCGCCACGGGCGGGCGCTGGCTCGAACGCCGCATGGCGGCGGGGAGGCGCTAGCCATGGATTTCTCCGTCCTCACCGACAACTGGCCGCAAATCCTGAACGGCCTCGTCCTGACCTTGAAACTGTGGCTGGGGGGCACCCTGTCCGGGCTTGCCCTCGGGCTGCTCCTGGCCACGATCCAGGTGAACAGCATCGGTGTGGTGTGGCATGCGATCCGGGGCTATTCCGCGGTCTTCCGGGGCGTCCCGCTACTGATCCAGCTCTTCCTGCTTTATTACGGCGGGCCATCGATCGGCTTCGTCCTGTCACCGGTTGCAGCCGGTCTTTTGGGGCTGACGATCTACAGCAGCGCCCAGTTTGTGGAAATATTTCGAGCCGGTTTCGAATCCGTCCCCCGCGGCCAGATAGAGGCAGCCCGGATTTCGGGGCTGAATCGCTTCCAGATCCTTGTTCATATCGAGTTGCCGCAGATGCTGATCATCATCGTGCCGTCTCTGGTGAACCTGTTCGTGATCATGACCAAGGAGACAGCGATTCTGTCTGTCATCTCGATCCCCGATCTCACCGCCGTCCTGAACGGCATCGGATCAACCACCTACGCCTTCGCAGAGACGTTGTTCGCATTGGCTGCGTTCTACTGGATTCTGCTGGAATGCGTCACGATGGCAGGCCGCGTGCTCGAACGACGGGCGAGCCGTTATCTCATTCGTTAGAATGCCGGCAGGCAAGGGAACTGCATATGTCCGACAACACGATCATCAAGGTTTCTAACCTGATCAAGACCTTCGGGAGCACGACGGTCCTGAATGGTGTCTCGCTCGACTTTGAGCGTTCGCAGGTGACCTGCATCATCGGTGCTTCCGGTTCGGGCAAGAGCACACTGTTGCGCTGTATGGCTTTCCTGGAGACCTATGAAGGCGGACGGATCGAGATCGAGGGCCAGTTGCTCGGTTATGTCGAAAACCAGGGTATCCGGCAAAGGGCGTCCTCCAGCCGCATTGCCGAGACGCGGCGCAATGTTGGCTTCGTGTTCCAGCATTTCAATCTCTGGCCGCACATGACGGCGCTCGAAAACGTCGCCAAGCCTCTTTGGCTGACTGCAGGCTGCAGCCGTCAAGAAGCGAGGGAGAGGGGCGCCGCGGCATTGGAGAAGGTAGGCCTGGCGGACAAGCTCTCAAGCTATCCGATCCAGCTTTCCGGCGGCCAGCAGCAACGGGTCGCCATTGCCCGCACACTTGCCAAGGAACCGCATATCATTCTGTTCGACGAGCCGACTTCGGCACTCGACCCCGAGATCGTCGGAGAAGTTCTGCAGGTTATGCGCAATCTTGCCGACGAGGGCATGACCATGGCCGTGGTAACGCATGAAATGGGTTTTGCAGCGCATGTGGCCAACCGGATCGCCTTCATCGACCAGGGCGTGATCGCCGTCGAGGGGAAGCCGCGCGATGTCCTGCTCAACAAGGACAATCCCAGGCTGGTGCGCTTCCTGAAGAATTTCTTCGATCGCAACAATTTCGTGGCCGCCTGAACCGGACTCGCCGGCAGGCACCTCGCGGCCGGCTATAACCAGTGGTAGAGAGCCGCCGTCGTTGACGCGCCACGTCCGAAACTTGAATGCGGTTTGATGGCAGGGATGTTGCGAGCCGGCGAGGATGACACCGCAGCACGATATGAATATCGTGCAAGGATTTCGACACTGCCGGCGCGCAAAAGACCGCCAAGCCGGAATGGAATCCAAGGCATTGGCATTCAGGAACAGACCGCAATCATTTAAAGATGAACGGCTCTAAGCAGCCGTCTCGACGGAAGAGAAGTTGAGTTGGCTATAGATCGCCTTCGGCTGACTATAGTAGAAGGCCCATTCCCGGTCGCCGTAGGAAAAATGCCACCATTCCCCGTCGAAGGGTGCGAAGCCTGCTACCTGCATGCAATAGCGCAGGATCTGACGGTTGCGGGCGGATTCCCGGTCTATGAAGGGCGAGAAGACGTAGGTATCGTCGTCATATTTGTGGATCGGCGTTCCGAAGGGCAGCGGCTTGCCGCTGGCATCGACGATATGGAGATCGACCGCCCCTCCCGTCGGATGCCCAGCCACCTCGGGCACGGCGCTGAAGCGATGTACCGTCTCGTTCAGCTCCACGCCTTCCAGTTCCGGCTGCCTTTCCAGGACGGTTTTCTTGTAGCTTTCGAACTTGAATGTCTGGATATTCAGATGACGATAGCCATAGACAACCTGCAGGTCGCAGTCGGGCATAACCGTCTTCAGGGTCTGCTGAGCCTTTTCCAGCCGATCGACCAATGCTTCGCGAACATAGATCCGATCGCCGGTATAGGCCTTCATCTGCTCGTCCACGACCAGCACCTTCCCGCTGAATTCCGGACCGATCGGCACCATGGCTTCGCCGCAGTCTTCCACCGGTACGGAGGCGAGCTCGCGATAGGTGAGGAAATGGTTTTCCAAAAGGCGGTATATGTTCGGCTGCTCAGTCATCAGCAAGGCTCCTGTGGGACGCGACGCCTTGGACATACTGGAGAGGAAAATCCTGCCGGTATTTTTAGGGGCGGGCGGTGCCAGGAGTTTTGACCGAAAAAGAGAATGCCGCAACCATTATTTGTACATACATATTCGATGCCCAGAGGGTGTTGCCGTTGTGACCAGGCGCTCTGCGCCTATGATGGCGGACTCGCAAAATGGGGTGCGTTACGAATCTGATTCCGGTTCTCGCCCCGATGGGCTAGAGAACGCTGGACACATCAAGAGCGAAGGCGACGTGGCAAACGGTAACGGCAAGGATGCGACCCTTCATCAGACGATCCTGGTCGAGATCGAGGGGCGCATCATGTCCGGCGAATGGCAGCCCGGCTTCCGCCTGCCCTTCGAGGTCGAACTGGCCGAGCATTACGGCTGCTCGCGCATGACCGTGAACAAGGTCATGACCCAACTCGCCAAGGCTGGATTGATCGAGCGCCACCGCAGGGCCGGCAGTTTCGTCACCAAGCCACGTGCGCAGTCCGCCGTGCTGGAACTGCACGACATCGAGACCGAGGTGAAGTCGCTTGGCCTGCCCTATAGCTACAACCTCGTTTCCCGCAAGGAACGCCGTTCCAATGCGGAAGACCGACGGCTGATGGAACTGGCGGATGCCACGCCGATGATCGAACTGCTTGCCGTGCATCGCGCCGGAGGCAAGCCGTTCTGCGTCGAGGAGCGCCGCATCAATGCCGGTGTCGTTCCCGAAGCGACGGCGACCGATTTCACGGTGAGTGCGCCCGGCGGCTGGTTGATCGCCCAGGTGCCGTGGAGCGCAGCCGAAAACCGCATTCAGGCGATAACCGCTTCCGCCGAGATCGCGCGCCTGCTGAAACAGCCCAGAGGAACGGCATGCCTCGTGGTCGAGCGGCGCACCTGGAGCCATGCCGGCCCGGTCACCTTCGTGCGGCTGACCTATCCCGGCGACAGCCACACGCTGGTGGCGCGCTTCACGCCTGAACACAGATGAGCAGCAAGGATACAGAAATGCGGGGCAGGATATACACGCAATGACTATCAATGTGCAAAGCGCGCGCCTGGCCTCCATGCGCCTCTACGAGGCCGAGACATCCCCGGAGCTCGTCGCGGAGCGGTACGGGCTCGCCGTTGCGGATGTCATCGACTTCTCGCTCAATGTGAACCCTTTGGGATCGCCTCCCGGCGCCATCGCGGCCGCGCAGCAGGCGCTGGCCACCACCAATGTCTATCCCGACCTGAATTTCGGCATCCTGCGTTCGGCACTTGCCCGCAGGCACGGGATTGCGGAGAACTGCTTCTTCTTCGGTGCAGGGCTCGACGATGTCATCAAGCTGGTGCTTCAGGCGTGGGTGAGCGAAGGCGACAAGGTTCTCGTCCATCTTCCGACCTTTCCACGCTACGAACTGGAGGCGCGCCTGAGAGGGTGCGACGTCGTCTGCGTTGAAAGCGAAACGCCAACGCAGATTGACGTAGCGAGGATAGAGCAGGCTCTGGCCTCTGGCGGTATCGCCCTGGCCTTTATCTGTACGCCGAACAACCCGACGGGAGCGACCGTTACGAACGCCGACATCGAGCGCTTGGCGCGAGCCTGGCCCGAAACGATCTTTGTCGTGGACGAGGCACTGATCTACCCGCTCGAGGAAGGGGCGATCCCCTTGTGCACGACACTTTCCAATCTTTGCGTCATGCGCACCTTCTCAAAATATTTCGGCCTTGCCGGCCTGCGTATCGGCTACGCGGTGGCGGATGCGCGACTGATGAAGGTAGCCGAAGTCGGCCGGCCCCCGTTCAACATGGCAGTTGCAGCCATGCATGCGGCAACGGCGGCCCTCGATGATGAGACCTTTCTACCCTCTTGCAAGGCACTGTTTCGCGAAGAGACTGACTATTTCAGGGAGAGGCTTTCGGCATTGCCCGCCATCTCGATCTGTGGAGCCAATGCCAACATGCTGCTTCTTGACCTTGGCGAGCGCAACGCCGCCGAGACGACCGAGTGGCTTGCCCGCAAGGGAATTGTGGTCGCGGATGCAACGTCTTTCCGCGGCCTCGAGCGGTACAACATGCTCCGCGTCTCGTTACGGAGCCGTGAGGACAATCTCAAGCTGATCGCTGCATTGGCGACGATGTGATGACCGCAAGGACGCTGGTCCGGGACACCATGTCGAGGTGGATGAAGGACATGACGCATCCTTCCAGTCTTGCGAAAAGACTGCACCATCAAAGCCTGGGATCAAATATCTAGGTGTTTCCTTTCAATATACTGCAATTCTGCGACCATTCAGCGACTCGACGGCGATCTGGGTCTCGTAGATTTCGCTCAGAAGATCTTGCTGAATGACCTCCTGCATAGCACCGTGGGCGACGATGCGGCCGTTCTTCATGGCAATGATATGGTCGGAATAGGCGGATGCCATGTTGATATCATGCAGGACGACGATCACCGTCTTGCGGAACTCGTCCGCCGCCCGGCGGACAAGACGCATGATTTCGACGGCGTGCTTGATGTCCAGATTGTTAAGCGGCTCATCGAGCAGCACGTAATCGGTATTCTGGCACATCACCATCGCCACGAATGCGCGCTGGCGCTGGCCGCCGGACAGTTCATCCAGGAAGCGGTCGGCACAGGCTTCAAGACCCAGAAACCTCAAGGCATCCCCTACGTGCCGTTCATCCTCCACCGTGTAACGCCCCTTGGAATAAGGATATCGGCCGAAAGTCACCAGATCACGCACGGTGAGCCGTGCGGCCATGTGGTTGTCCTGTCTGAGCAGGGAAAGTCTCCTGGCCAGCACGTCGCTCGGCGTCTTCGACACATCCAGCCCATCGACCTGAATCGACCCGGCGTCGGGGGACAGCAATCGGCCGATCATGGAAAGCAGCGTCGATTTGCCGGCGCCGTTGGGGCCGATGATGGAAGTGACCCCGCCCGAAGGAAGCGTGATGGAGATATCGTCCACGACAACAGTTTCGCCGTAGGATTTTGTCACTTTCTCAATCTCAATCATCGGGCCGCTCCCCTGACCACGAGCAGAATGAAGAAGATGCCGCCGATGAATTCGATGATCATGGACAATGCGGCATCGAGGCCGAAGACGCGCTCCAGGACCACCTGCCCGCCGACAAGAAGAGCAATGGCAATGAGCGCCGCTGCCGGAAGAAGGATCGCGTGCCGTGACGCAGGCAATAACAGATAGGCAAGGTTGGCGACCAGTAGCCCGAAGAAGGTGACCGGACCCACCAGCGCCGTCGAAACCGCCACGAGAAGCGTGATCATCCCCAGCCCCAGGGTGACGACGCGCCGATGCTCGACACCAAGAACAATTGCATTTTCGCGCCCCAGCGCGAGTACGTCGAATACCGGCAGCATGCGCATGACAGCAAGACTGACCGCCATCACCATTACGACAGAAAGGCCCAAAAGGGTGCTATCGATCGAATTGAAGCTTGCGAAGAGCCTGTCCTGCAGGACAAGGAATTCGCTTGGATCGATGACCCGTTGCAGGAAGCTCGCCGTGCTTCGGAACAGAATGCCGAAGATGATTCCAACCAGCATCAGGAGGTGCAAACTGCGGACCGCACCTGAAACCAGCCACCGATAGAGCAATCCGGCAAAGACGACGAGCACACTGACCTCGAGCGCGAAAAGAATATGCGGATTGGCGGCCGATATCCGCGAAGCGCCGACAAAGAAAACAAGAACCGTCTGGATGAGAATATAAAGGGAGTCGAAACCCATGATAGAGGGCGTGAGGATCCGGTTTCCCGTGATTGTCTGAAACAGCACCGTGGAGACGGCGATGGAATAAGCGACAAGCACAAGCCCCAGCAGCTTGGCACCTCTGAAGGGGATGATGAAGCTCCAGTTCCCGCGCGCGCCGAGCGTCATGAAGGCGATTGAGGCGGTCAGTGCCAGCAGCGCCAGCACGATCATCGCCATTCGTGTTCTTTTCCGCCGTGCCTCAGGCGACACGAGCGTTCCTCCGCAGGAGCAGGAAAAGGAAAAAGACAGCGCCTATCACTCCCATCATCGTGCCGATCGGAATCTCGAATGGGTAGATGATGAGGCGACCGCCGATATCGCATATGAGCACGAGACCGGCCCCAATCAGTCCCACCCAGGGAAGAGAGCGGCGGATATTGTCTCCCATCATCATGCTGACGACATTGGGCACGATCAGCCCAAGGAAGGGAATGGTGCCGACGGTCACCACCACGGCGGCGCTCACCAGGGCAATGATCGCCAGACCGAGTGAAAGGACACGCCGGTGATTGAGGCCAAGATTGGTGGTGAATTCCTGCCCGAGACCGGCAACGGTGAAGCGGTCAGCCGCCAGATAGGCAAGGGCGGTCAGGCCTGCCACGATCCATAAAAGCTCATAGCGGCCGCGCAACACGATGGAAAAATCTCCCGTCGTCCATGCGCCGATGGATTGCAGAAGGTCGAAGCGGAAAGCGAGAAATGTGGTGGCGGCCCCTATCACTCCGCCAAGCATGATGCCGACAAGGGGCACCATGAGTGTCGAACGAAGCGGGATCGTTCTGAGGATGCGCAGGAAAAGCGCCGTGCCCGCGAGTGCAAAAAGAGCTGCTACCAGCATCTTGACCATCACTGACGCACCCGGCGCGACAAGCATCATGACGAGCATGCCGAGCGTGGCCGAATCCACCGTGCCCACCGTCGATGGCTCGACGAAGCGATTGCGCGCCAGCATCTGCATGATGAGCCCCCCCACCGCCATGCCCATGCCGGCCAGCACCAGTGCGAGCGTTCGTGGAATCCGGCTGGCCAGTAAAATTTCACGGGCATGTGCATCGCCCTGGACGAGACCGCCCACCGTAACGTCCGACACGCCAACGAAAAGGCTCGTCAGGACAAGGGCCAGGAGCAAGAAGCTGGCTGCCGCAAGGCTGGCTGGCGAGAAAGGACTCACAGAATTTCGCTCACACTGGCGAGGGGCAGAAAAGCTTCGCGGCCGGATGGGACACCGACCGCGAACGCCTTTTGATGGCGAAGATCAGTTGTTCCCGGAAAGCGCTTCGGCGATCTGCCTAGCATTCATTTGCATCGCCGTCAGGCCACCGCCGACGAGATACCAGTTCGGTGCATTAAGATAGACGACCTGCTGCTTCTGCCACGCGGTGGTCTGTCGTACAAGATCGTTGTCGAGCAGTTGCTGAGCCGACTGCCCTTCCCGGCCGATTGCCGCATCCCGGTCGAGCACGAACAGCCAGTCCGGATTGTTCTCGAGAATGAACTCGTTGGAGATCGCCTGTCCGTGGGTGCCGGTCTTCAATCCTTCGGCGGCCGGTGTAAAGCCAAAGGCGCCGTAGATGATGCCAAAGCGCCCGCCCGGACCATGCGCGCTCATACGTCCGCCGGTCGTCAATACAACCAGCACGCGTCCGGCATCCTTGGCTGCTTCCTTGAGCTTTTCGATATCGGCTGACAGGGAAGCAAGCTTTTCTTTCGCCTCCGTTTCCTTGCCAAAGATGCGTGCCAGCGTCTCCACATTGGAGCGCATGCTGTTCAGATAGTCTGTTTGATCGACGCTCAGATCGATGGTTGGCGCGAGCTTGGCAATCTCCGCATATTTGGCCGCAGAGCGGCCGCCGACGATGATGAGATCCGGTTCAAGCGTACTGACCGCTTCGTAATCGGGTTCGAAAAGGGTGCCAATCTCGGCCGTGGCGCCGTCACTGTACTTGGCCAGATATTCGGGCTTTGCCCCGCCCGGCACGCCGTCTACCTCAACGCCGAGAGCATCGAGTGTGTCCAACGACGCAAGATCGAACACCAGCACGGTTTCGGGATTGGCGGAAACGGTGGTCTCACCCTGTGCATGCTTGATCGTCAGATCCTGCGCTCGCGTCGGAATGACCGCCGCAGCCACCGCAAGGGCCAAAGCAGTCAGAAAAATCATCGGCTTGTTCATTGTTCTTGCCTTTGTCGAATAGTTAAGTCTCAGTCGTCCACATGATCATGGCCGCCAATGCGGCCGGGTCGCCAATAACCTTCCGACAGTATCTGCTCGCGAGTGAGACCCCGTGCGATCAGGTCGTGCCTTTGCCTGCGCACATTGCTCGTTTCTCCGATCAGATAGGCTTGGCCGCGGCCGGCTGGCAGGCTGAAATCCGCGATCGCACTGGCCATGAGATTACTCGGCCCTGCAGGTTCGCCTCGCCGGTGGAGCCAGCGGACCTCCAGGTCAGCGGCACTCTCCAGGGGCACTTCGTAGTCGGAACCTTCGACCTCGAGAAAGATGAATGCCTTCGCATCGGATGGCATGGTTTCGGCGATATGCGCGATTGCCGGAATGCAGGTCTCGTCGCCGGTAAAGAGATGCCAGTCGGCGTCCTTCTGGAAAACCGTCCGCCCGCGCGGGCCGCGAATATCGATCCTGTCCCCGGGACGGGCGGAAAGCGCCCATCGCGGCCCCGGCGTCTCGCCATGCTTCAGTATGTCGACGGAAATTGTGCCTGCCTGCCGGTCCATGGTGCGGATCGTGTAGTCCCGGCGTCCAAACTCCCCCTCACCGGTGGGGATCATCATCA
>Ga0164243_10011935_pt1 | contig 12352 bp, 7 predicted proteins | sample OricompcompostOP_FD_108781 | JGI IMG/M metagenome (GOLD analysis project Ga0164243, IMG submission 108781) | Organic Plus compost microbial communities from Emeryville, California, USA - Original compost - Organic plus compost (OP) | ecosystem: Engineered > Solid waste > Mixed feedstock >...
CGACCACGTCTCGCCGCGGTGCCGCGCCTCCTCCTCGTACATGCGCGCGAGCAGGCCGAACGCGATGACGAGGAAGTGCCCCGAGCCGCACGCCGGGTCGAGGAGCTTCAGGTCGCGGATCGACGACGGCGCCTTCGCTACCGCATCCTCGGGGATCGGCTGCGGCACGTAGTACTTCCAGGCGCTCTCGAGGCCGTCCGCGATCGGCATCAGCGCATCGAGCGCGACCTCGCCCGCGTCGCGCTTCTTGCGCCACTCGGCGCGCCTCGCGTCGAGCTCCGGCAGGATCGCCTCGGCGTCGGCGGTCCAGCCGTTCTTCTTGCAGATGCAGAGCCACGTCAGGCCGAGGCTGTTTTGCAGCAGCCACTCGACCATGTAGCGCTCGGTGAACATCTGCGTCTTCGACGCGATCTCGTGCGGCTCGATCTTGCCGCCGTCGGCGATCTTCTTGTCGAGCGCCTCGCGATCGGGATCGTTCCAGTACTGGTAAACCCAGCCGAGCGTCGTGTCGTCGCCCCACGCTGAAGCGAGCGCCGGATCGTTGAGCGCCTCGATGACCGCGCGGATCGCCGACGCCGGCACCGGGAAGAAGCGCGTCAGGCCGACCGGACCGAAGAGGCCCGGCAGCTCGAGCGCGAGCTCCGCGAAGACCGCGTCGAGCAAGAAGCGGTAGCCACGCGTGTCGTCCTCGCCGAGCGGACCGGCGTAGTGGACGAACTCCTGCTCGTATGCGGGGCTCGACATTCCGCCGGTCACGACCGCCGGCGTCACCAGCCCATGGTGCTCGAGGATGCGCAGCATCACGAGCCGGTTGACGAGCGTGTGCGCTGCCTCCTTTACGGCCTGGCGGAAGAAGCGGCCGCGGCTCTCCGAGTCGGGCGGCGTCGCGCTGCCCGCGCTCTTCTTCTTGCTCGAAGCCGGACCCTGTCCCTTCTTCGGCTTTCCCGCCGCTGCCGCGCGGCTCTCCACTTGCGCGGCGCTCCGCGCTTGCTCGTCGAGGCACGCCTCGAGGCGTTCCCGCCGGCGGTGACGTCCCGCAGGGAGCTTTGCCTTCTCGATCGGCAAGTCGAGGCGGTAGGCGCTCTTCGCGGCGTCGGTGAGCATCTCGATGAGCGGCTCGCGCAGGCCGCGCACGGCCTTCCGAAGGGCCTCTTTCGCTTCGCTGGTAAGGAGCGTCTCGGTCGTCATGGCCATCGTTCGATCGGTGAGGAGAGGCGACTCTGCGCCGCGGAGGCGGATGCGGTGATGCGGGGTGCTCGACGTTCGCGTCGTTCGCGGTGGGCGCCAGCTCGGCCTCCGTTTCCGTTCGTGGCTTACCAGAGTTTGCGTTGGGTCACTCACGAACGCGAACGCTACCGGGACCACGCGACACTTCAGGAACACCCGCTCCGGGGACCCGGATGTGCACCCAGCAGTCGGGGAAGCCCGACGTGGGCCTAGCGAAGTCTCGATCGGGGTCGTCACGCAACGCGGCTCGCCGGTGCTCTTCGAGCTGGCTGCTCTGGCGCTCGTGTTCGCGAGGCAGCCCCGTGAGATCAATCGAGTCCTCGATGCGCAGGAGCCGGTCGAGCCCCTGGTCATCATCGAAGCGTGGGAGTCCCTTGAAGCCCTTGGAGAAGGGCGTGGCGATCCACGCTCGCAGGTGCGGGGCGGACGGGCGCTCGACGTGTGGCCCGATGGCGTTCTTCGAGCCGTGATGAGCGATCTTGTACACGTCATGACGGCGAAGGTCGGCGTCCTGGCTCATCGCAGCCGTCCAGCCGCGACCGCTCGCCTCTTCGAGATCGGACCCGAGCAGCACGCGACGGTCACGCCACGTGATGAGCAGCGCGCTGGCAGCACGGTTGTAGTTGTGCGACCTGTCGGCCAGCCACGCGTCTCGGGCAGCGTCACGCTCTCGGTCCGTTGGTGAGAGCACGCGCACCGTGGCATCGCCCAATGGCTCGCTTGTTCCGACGCCGAGCTCCCAGCGACAGGGAGGGTGCTGCCGCCAGCGCTCGTAGATCGTGGCGACGACTTGTTCCACCAAGCCTGCGTCGAGCGCTGTGGTGGCGTCCCACGAATCGCCTGCGCCCACCGTGTCCGGAGCTGGAACCATCCCGAGGCGGGGCCAAGTCGACGTGTCGGGATCCCGAGTGGCTCGCTCGACGACTGCGCGTAGCCCCTTCGCGTGGTCTTTGTGGGGGTGAGACAGGAGGACGATGCTCGGGCTGGCTCCGTAGTAATCGAGCGTTCGCTGGGCGTAGCTGTCCTCTTCGCTGCCACATCCGTCCACGACGAGCCACTTTCCTGGCGGTGCTCGAACGATGACGAGCTCGCCGAATCCGGGCCCGAAGAGCCAGACATTCAGGCTGTCGGGATCAACGTCCGGCAAACGCATGCCGCAAATATCGGTCCGGAGATGGGAAGATGGGGCCGAGATCCGGCATAGGGCGCCGTCCGCGCGGCCAGCTGAGAAGGAGCTTCTTCGGCTCGGTCTTCCGATGGAGCAACTCGACGAACGTGCCGGTGGAGAGACGGAATCCCGTCATCTCGCTCAGCTCCTCGGTGGCGATGTCTCGGTAGAAGTACCGGACCTGGCCGTCGGCCTGTCGCTCGGCGAGGCGGACCCGGATCCCCTCCTCGTCGACGCCTGAGACACGACCAGGGAACCACGACTCGACCTGCTCACGATCGGCGTCGTTCCGAAGCAGGTGTGGACCGTCCCACCGACGTGCTCGATCCACCTCGGGCGGAAAGACCAAGCGGTCTTGGCTTGCGTCGCGGAGGTCCACGAGCAGCGAGTAGAGTGCGCGGAACCACGGGCTCGCCGACGCGAGCGGCTCGGCGTCGCGTAGGACTTCGTCGGCGAACGCGACCTGTCCGCGATGGAGCAGGAGCTGGGCGATCGGACGATGGAGCTCGTCGGCGACGTGTGAGGTTCGCGGCAGTTTGGAGAGCGCTTCGCCGAAGGCGTCGCGCGCCTCGTCGAGACGACCGACGGTCACCAGGAAGGCGATAAGCCGTCCGTGGTACCAGACGTGATCGTCCTGGAGGGCGCGTGCGGCCGCGTATTCCTTCAAAATGCGCTCCTGGTCGCCCGCGATGACGTCCAGGTTCCAGGCGATGTAGTGATGCGCGTACGCGTCGTCGGCAAAGTACACGATGGCGCGCTCGTACGCCATGACCGCCTCGTCGTGACGCTTTGCGAGGCTCAGCGATTTACCGAGCGCATCGAGCTGCTCGGGGAAGAAGACGGCGGCGGCGAGCACGGCGTCGGCGTCGCCGGCCTGGGTGAAGTGATGGATGACCTCGAGGTCGTTACGGAGCGCACGGTCGACGTCATGCTTGGCGCCGGCTCTGTTAAACGCCGTTTCGTGCCACGCCGCGAGCGCGCGATGCGCAACGCGCTTCTCTCCCTCGTCAAGCCAGGCGAGGTCACGCACGGCGCCGCCGATCATCTCGTGGAGAATGCGGTCGCCATCATCATCACGGATGAGAAGCAGGTGATGGAGAATCGCGAGCGCTTCGCGGGAGAGGTTACCTGTGCCAAAGCTCGCGAGGAGCTGATCATCGAAGGGGGTGCGGCAAAGCGCGAGGCGAGCGACCACCTTTCGAAGCGAGGCGTTCTCAGGTCCGTCGAAGGCCAGCCGGACGAGCTCTCGGGGGCTCCGACGGAAGGACGTGATGTCGTCCACGCTCGCTCCCCGGGCGACGCTGGCGACGGCGAGCTGTACTTCGAGCGGTGAATAGCGAGCGAGCTTCTCAGACGGCGCCCTGCTGAGCGCCTCGACAGCGGCAGCGAGCCCCGACGTCCACGCCGGGTTACCCTTCTTCAGGATATCGGCCGGACGCGAGCGCGTCTGGAGCGCCACCTGACGCGTGATGGTCGAAGCGCGGCTGGCGACAATGACCTTCTCGACCCGCTGCACGGCGTCTCGAAGCTCCGCCCTACGCCTCGCGAAGATGCTCGCGGTCGCGTCGGGCTCGTCGGCTGCGGGATCGTCGTCGAGCAGGAGTGTGGTGGGCACCTCCTCGAGGCTCGAGATGCAGCTCGTGAGCTTCTCGTCCCAAGCGACGTTGGGATCCTTGATGACGTCCACCAGATGCCTGGGGCCGACCTGGCCCGCGAGCGAGCAAAGCGCAACCAGGGCGCCGTCGTCCCCGGTGCGCGGGAACGCGAGCGAGACCACCCTCCGCCCTCGGTCAATGAGCTGTGCGCGAGCGAACCGCAGCGCTGTCGTTTTGCCGCAGCCCTCCGGTCCGACGATCGCCACGCGGGTGTATCCGGCGTCGAGCAAGCCGACTGCCTCTCGCGCCGCGTTCTCAGCACCAGGAACGACGTGCTTCACTGCCTTGTCCTACCATTCTCGGCGGCGACGGCCAAACATGGCTGCGACAGCGGTTTGCAGCGACGACACGGCCTCGTGCGCATCTCGCTCGGAGAGGGGCCCCTTTGGCTTCGCTGGTGAGGAGCATCTCAATCGTCATGGCATCGTCAGGCAGGTGGAAGGAAGGCGCGTCACACGCCGCGCAGGCGTACGCGGTGATGGGCGGAGAGCTCGTGGACGACGCGCGTCCGGATCTCGACGAGCAGCCGGTCGAGCTCAGCCTCGTTCTCGATCTCGCGGCCAGATAGCTCCACGGTCACCTCGACGACCGGCGTGGCGCCGATCGCCTCGAGCGTTGCGTCGAGCTGGGTGATTGCCTTGCGCTCGGCAGCGTCCCGGCGCGCGGCGAGGTGCGTCTCGAGGCCCTCGAGGGCCGGGGCGATCGCATTCTCGTCGGTCCCCGCCGCGCCGCCCTCGCGGAGGTGGTGCAGCACCGCGTGCCGCTGATCGGGGTCGAGACGATCGAACCCTGGCCGGCGCTTCAGGCGTTCGAGACCCGCTTCGACGGCGCGCTCGTGCGCGTCGAGGATCGCCCGCCGCCGCGCGCGCACTTCGCTCCGGATGCGCTCGACGTGGGCGGTGAGCTCCGGCGCGTCCTCCCACGGGCGCTCGGTCCGGAGATGCGCCTCGATCGCGGCGGCTGCCGCGCGTGCTTCTTCGGACGCGCCGACGGCCGCGAGCCCTGGCCAGGCGTAACGGAGGACGTCCTCGGCCTTGACGATCGCGTCGATCGCCGCCGGCGTGAGGTCGGTCTCCATGCGACGGAGCAGGACCATTCCGTCTCGAAGCGCGTCGAGCGAGCGCTTCACCGCGAGGACCGTGGGCTCGACCTTCCGATCGCGGCGACAGCGCTCGATCGCTGCGCCGAGCTCTGTGAGCGCTTTCGGGAACGCGACGTCCTTCGGGAGCCGGCGGAACGTCGTGGCGATGGCGTCGAGACGATCGCGAATGGCGCCGAATTTTTCGGCGACGGCGTCGGCGATCGCGTCGTTGTCGCGCGCGACCTCTTTGCCGAGCTGCTCTTTGAAGAAGTTGCAGATGGCGGTGCGCGTCCGTGGATCGACGACGGTGGTCGTGTTCTCGGTGATCCGCGCCTTGCGTAGGACCGTCTCCTTGAGCAGCTCGCGTGCGCCCTGGTCGCGCACGCTCGTCAGGTCGCTCTCGCCGGGAATTTCGACGCGGATCTTGCCCGCGCGGAGCAGCCCGAGGACGACGGCGCGCAGGACGTCCGGCGGCACGCCGTGCGGAGGTCCGCCGAAGTGCGCGAGCAGCGTGGAGCCCGTCGCGCCACTCTGCTTGATGAAGCGGAAGACGTCGCTCGGGACCCGGCCATTGCACGTGAGCTCGTAGCGGCCCGCGTCGAGCGAGAGCAGGCCGAGACGCTCCTGTCCGAACACCGGCGGCGGCGCGGACAGGTCGGCGTTCTCGATCAGGTACAGCGCATCCTTCTCCAGGACGGAGAACGTGATCGGGTTCGGGTACAGATCGCTGGCGGCGCGCGTGGCGAAGGCGGAGAGGGCGGTCGTGAACGACGTTCCGACGTCGCGCGGGTTCGTCTCGCGCCCGCGGAAGTAGATGCGCCCTGCGAGGAAGGCGGACTTGATCGCTCCGGCGATCTCGGCGTTTGCCGCGACGAGGCGATTCTCCTCGTCGCGCACGAGGCGCTGCCGCTCGTCGCCCACGCCGGTCTTGTTCGCGTAGCGCTCGATCATCCGTGCCGAGCGGACGAGCTTCTTGGCGACATGACGGACCTCGTCGACGTCGCCGACGACCCAGACGATGCGGTCGCGGTATGCCTCGGTGTCCGAGCGCGGGATCCAGTGATCGGGCCCGATGCCTTTGGTGAGCTGGAAGTCGACGGTGACGACGGTGTGCTTCCGTTCGTCCTTGAGGTGGACGTCCTTCGCGCTGACGTCGTCGGAGAAGAGGACCAGCCAGGGAAGCGCCAGGCCCTCGAGCACCACCTTTGGCGTGTCCGCGAGCAGGTCGGCGAGCGCCGTCTGGATGACGGCGGATTCCTGCTCCGGGGTCGGCGAGTAGCCGTCGCGCTCGCGCTGCCACTCCTGGCCCGCGGTGCTCTCGATCTTGTAGCCACGCGTCTCGCTCATCCCGAGGAGGCCCTCGGCGACGAGCGCATCGAGCGCTGCTTGAACGCGGGGCAGCGAGTCGCCCTCTCCGAGCTTCGCGTAGAGGCAGCGCGCCACGAGCTCGGCGGACGTCTTGTGCTTCGGGTCCTGGATCAGCTCGAGCATCGCGACCGCCTTGATCACGCGTTTGACGATCGGATCCTCCTGCTTGCCCGCGAACTCGAGCCCGCGGCTGATCGTGAGCTGCACGTCCGCGGGGAGCGCGCTGTGAAGCTGATCGAACACCATGTCGATCGTGACGAGGTGACCGACCTCGAACCGCGCGAGCTGCTTGTCGCGGAACAGATCTCCGAGGAGCTGGAGAAGGCCGCGGATGGCGCTCGCGTCGTTCTGCGCGCGCTCGGACCGGGAGCGCAGGCCCGACGTGATGTCGAGGAGCAGCGAGACGTGCCCCGGCAGCATCGGATACACCTCGACGAAGTCCGTCTCGGTGATCGCGTCGCCCTTGTAGGCGTTGAGCGCGATGTCCGCGCGATGCTTGCGGAACAGCTCGGCGAGATCGGCGGCGGGGAGCTTCTTCTTCCGTAGAAGGCGCTTGTGGACGACCTCGCGAATGTTCGCGATGCCGAGGTGCACGCGGAGCGAGGGCGGGAAGCGATCCTTCAGCTTCACGATCGCGGCGTTCGCTCCGGCCGGCGCCTCGAGCTGCTGCTGGCCCGTGGCGAGCAGCCAGACCTTGCCGCGGAGGCGCTGGCCGAGCGCCGAGACGAACGACTGGAGCGCGAGCATCCGGTCGTGGTTGTCGTGGACGTACTGGCTCACTTCGTCGATGACGATGAAGAGCGTGCGCCCCGGGTAGCGCTGCTCGATCATGTCGGCGATCGCCTTAACGGCGGCGTCGGCCGAGCGCTTTCCGTCGTACGCCGAGCCGCTCCGCGCGATGACCCACGACATCGGATCCGGGTACGTCTTCGGATCCATCTTGTGGAGAGCGGCCGAGAAGTAGTCCTCGGCGAGCGGGCTGTCTTTGAGCTGCCCCCAAGGCTTGCCGTGCACCTCGAGAACGGCGTCCATGAATGCCGGGTGCTTCTTCTCGAGCTCGAGGGCAAGCTCGTAGTCGGCGACGAAGTTGCTCGCGGTCGAGTACCCGAAGCGTCGCTGGACCTGGCGGACGACGACGCTGTGGATCTGATCGTCGTCCCGCGCATGGCTGCCGATGTCGAAGACGACGGCGATCGGCTTCAGAGGCCCAACGAACAGGTGCCAGGCGCGCTTGAGATCGTCGGCCGCCGGCGAATGGTCCTGCGCGAGGAGCGCGTCCGCGAGCGGGAGACCGTTTGGCAACGTGCGTCCGTCGAGCGCAAGGCCGAGGAGCTTGGCGAAGCTCGATTTACCGGACCCGAAGAAGCCCGAGATCCAGGAAGCGGGTAGCTCGGGGCCGCCGTCCTTCTCCATCTCGTCGTGCATTGCCTTGAGCAGCCGAACGAATTGCTCATGGATGCCGTCAGGCGTTGCGCGCGGATCCTCGGGGCCGTAGCCGCCGGTGATGATGTACTCGCGCACCTCGCGCTCGAGCTCCTCTGGAGCTTGCTCGTGGAAGTAGATGACCGGCGGAATGGCGCGGGTGACGTCTCGCTCGAACAGGTCTCCGATCAACATGGGCATCACCGATAGATGCGGGGGCGATAGTCGCGGTCGGCGGGAAGGACTCCCATGAAGGAGAGGCCTGTCTCACCGACGACCTTGCCCGGGTAAAGGAGCACGACGGGAACGTCCCGCGTGTGGCCGGCGACGTGCTTGAGGAGCGCCGAGGTCCGGAAGAAGGGATAGAGCGCGCCCGCGCGCCCGAGAAAGATGACCGTGCGCGCTTCGCGTTCGGGGTGTTGCGCGAGGATGCGCTGGATCTCGGCGACCACGTCCTTCGCGAGCCCGTCGGGGCCCTCGATCAGCGTGACGACCCGCTCCTTGAGCGTGCGCAGGCCGCGGGACGGATCGTTCGTGGCGGCGAGGAGCTTCTCTCGCCGGACCATGGCATCGACGAAGTCCTGTCCCTCGGCGCGCAGGCGCTCGAGCAGAAGCGAGTGCAGCGCGATTGTCTCGGTGTTCCAGCCGGCGTCACGGAGTTTCTCCGAGAGCCGATGAATCGCCTCTCGAAGCGCGAACTCGTGCTCGGGCAGGTACGGAAGGATCGCGAAGTTGTAGTTGCGGACGGTGCTGATCTGAGGGCCGTCGTCCCGCAAGAGGTCGCTCTCGAGCGCATGAAGCGCGCTGGCGAGCTCGGTCGGATGCTGGAAGGTGCTCATGAAGCCTCCTCCATGAATGCGTGTTTGCCCCAGGCGGCGAGACCGGGCGCGTCGAATACGAGCTCGACCGATCCGCCGAGCTCGGCGTACTGGATGCCAGGGAGGCGCGCGCCGATCGGCTGGAAACCGCCGCTCGTCACACCGAGCGACCGGAGGTACGGGTTGTCCGTCAGTGACCCCTCGATCGCGACATCGCGAAGCAGGTAGAGGGCGTAGCCGATCACGACGTCGGGGACGACCGGAGAGACGGCCTTCCGAGGATCGCGTCGTCCCGCGATGAGCCCCGCCTCGAGCGCGGTCGCGAGGAGGTTCGATGCGAACTTCATGCAGGTCGCCGCGGACCACCGTCCGGGCTCGAGCGAGTCCACCCATCGCGCGACCGTCGTGCGATCGATGGCGACCAGGCCGCGCTCGCGGCGCTGGGGCAAGAGCTCGCCGGAGAAGCGCCGATAAATCGGATCGGCGAGCTGCGTGTGAAGGTGGCAGAGCAGCGGACGCAGCTTCGCGGGGATCGTGCCGAGCGATTGGAGGAGCTCGAGCGCCTCGGGGTAAGCGTCGAAGCGTTCCACCATGTCGGAGAGGAGCGTTCGCACGCGCGCCTCGCTCTTCGTCCCGAACCAGCGCTGCTCGAACGCGACGCGCGGGCGCTCCGTGACGGGGATCGAGCGATCGAGGCGCGTCCAGTACGCGTACGAGTCTTCCACCGCGAGCATGTTCCGGAGCAGACGCGTGTGGACCGTGCGCGCCTCGGTCGGGCGAACACTGAGCGCCGCGTTCGACGCGGGTGGATGCGCCGACCGCGGCTCGACGGGATGCTCAGCCGAAACGTGCGTCACTCGCGGATCTCGATGTAGGGCAGGGGATAGTCCGGAGCTAGCGGAAGGAGCGCGGCGGCGAGCAGCGGGACCGCCTCGGCCGGAGGCGTGGCCCGCACGTCGAGCTGCCGGCCAGCGGGCGTGATCGAGACCTTCGGCGCTCCAAGCCCCTCGAGCAGGGCCGTAAAGCTCTCGGTCGACCACGGCTGCCCGACCAGGAAGCGCGGACCAAGGACCTCACGCGGCTCGTGGAGTTGAGAGCGGTGATACGAGAGACGTTCGGCGAGCTGCTCGTCCACGTCGAAGCCGAGGTGGAACAGGGTCCAGACCTGGTCGCCACGTGCCAGTCGCCCGCGTGCAAGCTCATCCACGCGCTGCGCGGCGGCGTGCACGAGGGCGAGGCTCGCCCACTTGGCCGTCTTCGGGGTGAGGCGCTTGAAGAGGTCGCCGCCGCCCTCCTCGTCGACGAGGTCGGTCTTCCACCAGCCGAGGCGGGCAGGCTCGCCAGCGCCCTCGCCGGCCCAGGCGACGGTGAGCTGGATGGCGAGAATTTCGTCGAGCTGGTTGGGCGTCAGACGGTGGGTCATGGTGCTTTAGAAATCCGTGAGAATAGTGGCAAGTGCTGCGTGAGGGTAGCCTCGTCAGCACGCGCGAAGCCGTCCACACCGTTGGCGAACGGCGTCGGCCGCGCTTAGTCGAGGTGCTCGACGCACTGCGCACTGCTTCGAGGGGTCTTCGCGGTGCCCGTTGCCATGCGCGACGAGGAGCTCACCGAAACACCCCGCATTGGTGGAGGGCGACGTGCGCTTTGTACTCCCAGCCGCCAGAGTGGTGGATCTTGTCGATACGCAGCGTCTTCGACTTCAGATCCTTCTCATTGCGGATCTGGCCTCGTGCCAGGCGGGGCTCGATGTTCGCGTCGAAGTCCGCGCGCCGGTAGATGTACGCCGCGTTGCCCGTATCAGAGAACTCCACGACCACCACGTGATCGAAGCACAGGCAGAACGCGCTGACCGAAGTCGACCCCGAAAACTTCCGCACGCGTCTGAGGGCGGCGCGGACCTCGCCTTTTGCGCCGGCGAGCTGTTGCTTCAAGCTGGTGAACGTCGCCCCGCCGAGGACGCAGACCGTGCGCCGGATCGCCTTCAGGTAGAGGAGCCAGAAGTCACGCCGGGCATTTTCGTTCATCGCATGCGCGAAGAAGAGCGTCAGGTCCTCGCGGATGAGGTTCTCGAGGAACTTGCCGTAGCCCTGCGGCGCGAGCTCTTTGACGCGCCGCCATCCCAGCGACTCGGGCGGGACGCGGGGATCGCCGAACTCGGAGTCGAGCAGACCGCTCACGAACGCGTCGGGCAGCTCGCGTTTCGACTCCTCGAGCGTGCGGAGGAGCATGGCCACGACCATCGCGCGGGCAGTGGTGCAGCCACTCCGACGCACCGGCGGCGTCGGGAAGAACCACCGACCGCCCTCCCGTTCGAGTGGCGGCAGGACGGCAGCGGCGACGTCGGGTGCCTCTTCGAGCTCCTGCCACACGGGTTCGATACCGCGCTCGCGAATCATCCATCCGACGAGCAGCGCGACGACGAGCGAAGAGAAGGACCAGCGGAGAGGGAGGCCACTATCGTCGAGCCATCGAACGCAGTCGGCGAGGGTCTTGCGGGGAGCTTGTGACGCGAGGAGGCTCGGTCCAGCGAGGGTCACGAGTTGCCCCTTCGCGACCACCTTCATGAACGGCAGCGAGCTCGGTTGTGCGACGACGAGCTCGGCGAAGCTCGAGCGCATCGGATGTTCGGAGAGTGCTTCCCAACTCCGGAAGAACTCCTCGACGAAGACCGAAGCAACCTCACGTCGTGCGCGGAGGAGCGCCGCCATCTCGTGCGGATGGAGGGGGCCGATCATCCGTGCGCCGGCGCGGGCTTCGCGTGACGAGAGCTCGTCGAAGCGACCGCTCTGGACGAGATGCACGACGCGTTCCCGAAGCTCTTCGAGCGAGGCGAGCGTGTGCTGCTCGCTTGCGGCATCGACCCGCCGGTGCTGTTCGTCCACCAGCGCGGAAACCAGATCGCGCCGTCGGACGACGGCTGCGTGGACGGCCTCGAGCTGTGCGTCCGACTCGCGGAGGCGCTCGCGGAGGCGCTGCATCATGCTTCCGAGATCGGCGGTCATCGTGCCGAGGCTCCCGCGCTCGGCTCGACGTCGCGCTGGCGGAACCGAACCTTCAAGACGACGCGGCGATCGGCGCTGAGGGCCTCACGCGGCTGGTTGGTATGCCAGTCGCTGCCGTCCCTCGGCTGGACCGGGCCGCGCCCCGACACGACGAACTTCTGCTCGATGCACGTAGCGATCGCGCTCCTTTCAGCGCTCGAAGCAAGTATCGCCTCGCGAGCGATGAAGAAGACTTCCTGCGCGCGAGCGGCGCTGAGGCGGACGTTGTTGTGAAAGCCCTCGATGTCACCGGGCGAACCCGTGTAGCGTTCGACCGCTCCGCAGCGCTCCGATCCGCCCCGGCCTGGGTAGAGCGGGTTCCGATCGCTGTGCCCTTCGAGGATGATGCTCTCGATGTGCTGGTAGCGCGGGTCACAGACCTTCGAGAACACGTCGGCGAGGATCGGCGCGATGCGTTGTCGGACGTCTCGACTCGGAACGCAGGCACCTGACGGGAACCAGTCGTCACTCTCGAAGATGACGAGCAAAACGAGCGGATCTTTCGGGTCAGGGAACACCTGCGCTTTTTGCGCTCCCTCCGCGAGTGCTGCCGTCAGCCGGTCGTCCAAATC
>Ga0164243_10011937_pt1 | contig 12352 bp, 15 predicted proteins | sample OricompcompostOP_FD_108781 | JGI IMG/M metagenome (GOLD analysis project Ga0164243, IMG submission 108781) | Organic Plus compost microbial communities from Emeryville, California, USA - Original compost - Organic plus compost (OP) | ecosystem: Engineered > Solid waste > Mixed feedstock >...
CTGGACCAGTGCCGACGGCAAGACCGTGATCACGCCGAACACGCTGACCAGCAACGCCTCGATCGTCGACCTCCCCACGGGGACGGTCAAGACCGAGAAGACCGGTCAGCTGCCGATCGCGACGAGCATGACGCCGGACTCGAAGAAGGCATACACGGCCGACTTCCTCGGTGAGTCCGTCACGTGTATCTCGCTCGCCGAGGACGCGTGCATGAAGGACGGCAACAAGGCGCACAGCTCGACGATCGACCTGTGGTCCAACTACAGCCCGATCGACGGCCCGAAGAGCGGTTCGCCATACGGCGGCCTGATGATCCAGATGCCGGTGAGCCCCGATGGCAAGGCCATGCTCGGCATGAACGTGTTCTCCGGCACCATCTCGGTCATCGACCCGCGTACGGACAAGGTCGTCAAGGACCTGCCGTGCGCCGGTGGCTGCCACGGCCTGAACTTCGGGGCCAAGAAGGGCGGTGGCTACTACGGCTACGCGTCGAGCAAGTTCGCCAACATCATGAAGATCATCGATTTCGATCCGAACAATGATGGCGACATCTCCGACGCGAAGATCGCGGGCACCGTCACGCTGGACGCGACCTCGACGACGAAGATGGACGGTTCCGTCTCCGGCAAGTCCGGTATGGGCGGCCAGGGCGTGCTGCCGATCCCGCTCGTCTACAACGGCTGGGTCCAGCAGAACCAGGGTGACTGGCGGAAGATGCTGACCTGCCGGCAGCTCAACCCGATCAACCAGGCCGCCTGCTGAAGGTGACCTACCCCGGGCCTGGGGCCGGGCTCGTTCCCGGTCCCAGGCCCGGTTCTTTTGCCACAACCGCCGAAAGGCCGACCGATGACAGTCGTCAAAGAACGTCCACAAAGGACCAAACAACGGGTGCGCGACTCGCTCACGACGGGCCGAGTCGTCGCGTTCGTGCTGCTCGTCGCGACGTGCTGGGCGGTACTGCTCGCCACAGCACCCTCGCCGTCCGGGACGCCGGTGCTCCGGTCGACGTCGCCCGGCAACGCGCAGAGCGTCAAATCCCCGGACAACGTACTGCTGACCTTCGACCGTCCCGTGCCCGCCGGCCTGGCGACGGTGCGCATCATCAGCCCGCCCGGCGAACAGGTCGTGTTCGAACGGCCGGTGCATCCGGCCGGCGACGACACCACGATCTCGGTGCCGATGCCCAAGGCCCGCTACGGCGGCACTTACGCTGTCGCCTGGACGATGCCCTCGACCGGGCTCGAACCCATCGGCGGCGCGTTCACCTTCGACATCGAGTCCCCCACCACGCCTGACGGCGTGCCCGAGATCGAGACGCGCCACGATCCCGTCGTCGCGACCTTCCACACCATCGCGCGCTTCGCCGCGCTCGGCGCTTTCGCACTGCTCGCCGGTGCCGCGTTCTTCGTCGCGGCGGTCTCCCCCGCTTCCGCCGATTCCCGGTCCGTGCGCCGCCTCGTCAAGGGTTCCTGGTGGGCGCTCGTGGCCGCGACAATCGGCGTTTTCGTGTCGTACGGGCCGTACGCGGCGTGGGCTCCGCTCAGCGACGCCTTCGATCCCCGGTTACTGTCCGGAACCTTCGATTCCGGCGCGGGCTCGGCATTGCTCACCCGCCTCTACGTCCTCGTTCCCGCCACGCTGGCGCTCGCACAGCTGATCACGGCACCCGAGGCGAAGAGCGACCGCGAACGGCGGGTGCGCGGCGCCACGGTGCTCGGGTGCGCGGCCGCGGTCGCCGCGACGTGGAGCCTCTCGGGTGGTTCGTCACCGCTCGCGGTGGCCGTCGACGTCATGCTGCTCCTCGCGGTCGCCGTCGCGGCCGGCGGGCTGTTCTCGCTGTGGGCACACGGTTTCCGCGACGCCGCGGTGACACGGAGGTTCTCGTCGACGGCGGCGGTCTCGGCCGGGGTGATCGTGCTCGCGGGAGTTCTGCTCGCGCTGTGGAACGGCATGTCCTACGCGTGGCTTTCCGGCGGGTTGCTCGTCGTCGTGGTACTGCTCGTCGCGACCGGGCTGCTGATCCGCCGTGCGATGGGAAACCGGTGGCTCGTCGCCGGAGCCGCCGGTGTCACCGCGCTGGTGCTCATCGCGACGTCGGTACTCGTCGTCACGCAGGGCCCGGGCACCGCACGCGCGGAGCAACCCGCGAGCCCGGCGCCCGCGCTACGGGACCAGGCGGCACCGGCTTGGCTCGAATTCGACACCGGAGCGCCGAACGGCAAGGGATCGCTCGATCTCGTGCTGCTACCGTCCACACGGGACGGTCAGGTGCGCGTGGCAGTGCACGTGTCGGCACGCGACGAATACGGCGCCACACGTGACGACGTCACGACGGACGCGGTGATCACCCAGGGAGCGACCTCGCTGCCGGTGCCGCTGTCGCATGCCGGGACCGGCTACTACGCCGGATCCGTTGCCCTGCCCGCGAAGGGCCGGTGGGACCTCGCGCTCACCGTGCACTCGGCAGACGGGAACAAACAGACGCTCACCCAGCCCATGAATGTGAGCTGACCAGCGGTCACAGCCAGAGTGGACTGCCGTGCTCGGCCGTCGAGGGCTCGCCGCCCGCCACGGTGAACGCCGTGAGCGCGCGGACGAGCCCTCGGCGGCTGGTCGCGGGCATCTGCTCGACCACCCGCGCGATCTCCGCGCGCCGTCGTTGCGTGACCTCTCGCACGACGCCGGACCCGGTGTCGGTGAGTGACACGACGAGCTCGCGGCGTGACGCCGGATTGGCCTCGCGGCTGATCATCCCGGTGGCGATGAGCCGGTCCACCATGCGGGTGGCCGTCGAGGGATTGACCGCGAGGTGCTCGGCCAGCTTCGTGAGTTTGAGCGGACCGTGCGTGTGCAGCACGATCAGCAGCCGGAACTGCGGAATTGTGATCGACTCGTCGACCGAGGCGATGGAGCGCGCCGAGAGCGCGACCAGCAGCCGGGACGCCGTCAGCACGGCATCGGTCAACGTGTCGATGTCTTCCGGCTCGGCGAGAGCGGCATCGGGCGACGAGCTGCTGCGCGACGGACGAGTGAGCATGTGACAGTTTTACCCTAGATCCGGCGATCCCCGGAAACCGTGAGATCAATCCCGGCCCCGCGGTCGCGGCGCACCGGAATTCACGTGTGGGAAACATTTACCACGAATGGGAAGTCATTTCGCCGGGGGAATGGAAATGCCCGGTCCCGGAAGTTCCGCAGGCTCCCGGGGACCGGACGCATCAATGCTATCTGCCATATTTGCTCTGAGCAAATCTTGCTGCGGGCGTGCGACGGTAAATAGGTTACAAGCGCCCGGTCCGCGACTCCCGCACCGGAAATCTGCTCGCGAGCCGGAACTGGGCACCGATCACCAGCAGGTAACCGGCCGTGGCGACGAATCCGACCGCGGGCCACTGCGGCCAGCCCGGTATCAGCGCCGTCACGGCGTAGACGGCCAGGACGCACACGCCCACCGTGAACAAATGCAGGCCGGCCCACATCCGGACTTCCTTGGGGCGCACCGCGATCTGTTCGCCGAACGATCCGTAGGCCAGCAGCCCGACCGCGCCGAACCCGGCAACCGCACCGCACAGCAACAGCAGGATCTCGGCCACCGAAGGCACGCCGCCCGCGTCGCGGATCGCGATCGCGCCCGACGTCCACAAGGTCAGCGTGTAGCCGTGCGGCGCCACGCTGGCCGCGATCACCGAACGCAGGTGCGCGCGATATCCGTTCGCTTCCACGCGGGTACGATATGGGGCTTTTGTGCCACCCACGTTACAGAAATCCGGTGCTCGGAGCCCGCTCGCGGTGCGGGTTCAGCAGTAGCCGGCGTCGTGCATGAGCAGCGCGATCTGCGTCCGGTTGCCGAGACCGAGTTTGGTCAGGATCCGGGTGATGTGCGCCTTCACGGTCGCCACGCTCAGGTGCAGGCTCGCCGCGATCTCGGCGTTGGTGCTGCCCTGGCCGACCGCCAGCGCGACCTCGTGCTCGCGACTGCTCAGCGCCGCGAGCGCGGTGCGGGCACGGCGCTGCGCGCCGGATTCGGTGACGGCGCGGTCCATCAGGCGGCGGGTGATCGCGGGCGAGAGGATCGGATCGCCCGCCGCGACGCGCCGGATGGCCTCGGCGATCCGCGCCGGCGGTGAATCCTTGAGCAGGAAACCGCTGGCCCCGGCGCGCAGCGCATGCAGCACGTTCTCGTCGGTGTCGAACGTCGTCAGGACGATCACCTCGGGCGGCTGCGCGCGGGCACGCACGCGCCGGGTCGCGGCGAGCCCGTTCACCCTGGCCATCCGGATGTCCATCAGCACGACGTCGGCCGCGTGCCGGTCCAGCGCGGCGGTCACCTCGTCGCCGTCGCCCGCCGCGCCCGCCACCACAATGCCGTCGGCACCGTCGAGCATCATCGTCAGCCCGCTGCGCACGAGCGGATCGTCGTCGACGACGAGCACGCGAACCACCTCGGTCATGCGGGCCACGGTAGCCAGGCACGCAACTCGAACGCGGTCGCGGTCACCTGGTGGTCGAGCTGCCCGCCGGCCAGCCGCACCCGTTCGGTCAGGCCGACCAGCCCGGTACCCGCCCCGGGAATGACCGACGCGGCACCATTCGCGGCGAGCGGGTTGGACACGACGATGTGCAGGCGCTCGCCACGCCTGCCGCCCAGCGCCACCGTGACCGGCTCACCCGGCGCGTGCTTGCGCGCGTTGGTCAGTGCCTCCTGCAGCACCCGGTACGCCGTCCGCCCCGCCATCGCGGGAATCGTGTCCGGCTCGGCCAGCTCGTCGCGGAGTTCGACGGTGGCACCCGCGGTCCGCGATTCGGCGATCAGCGCGGGCACCTCGCCAAGCGCGGGCACCGGCCGTTCCGGATCGGCCTCGTCCTCACGCAGCAACGAAATCACGTCACGCAGCTCGTTCAGCGCCTGGTGCACGGTGGACCGGAGCACGCCGGCCGCCTCGGCGACCTTCTCGCGCGGCATGTCGGGCCGGTACTCCAGCGCGCCCGCGTAGGTCGCCAGCAGCGACAGCCGGTGCGCGAGCACGTCGTGCATCTCGCGGGCGATGCGGGTACGTTCGGCTGCCCTGGCCTCGGCGACCCGCCGGCCCTGCTCGGCCTCCGCGCGGCGCGCGCGTTCCTCCAGCGACGCGATCAGCGCGCGCTGCGCCGCCATCAGCGCACCCCAGCCGATCAACGCCGCGTGCCCGACGATCACGAGCACGATCCACCAGACCAGGTCCAGCCCCGGCATCGGCCGCCACAGCCAGCGCAGCGAGTGCGCGGCGATGCTCACCGCGGCCACCACGGCGGCGACCGGGAACGGCCGCCGCCGCGCGATGTGGATCATTGCCACGCTGGCCGGTGGTGTCCCCGTCGGGGTCACGCCGGCCAGCACCCCCAGTAGCAGCGCCACCTTGACCGGACGCCGGGGCAGCGCGAGGACCAGCACCGCGCCCGCCAGCCCGAGCAGGACGTCGAGCACGACCAGCCACACCTCGGTGGCGGAGGCGTATTCGCCGTACGCGGTGGCCAGCACTCCCGCCCCCACCCCGAGAGCCCAGGGCCACATCCTGCCGTCCTCGCAGGTCGCTCGGCTGGTCACAGCGCCGAGACTACGGCCGGCCGCGTGGCCGCGACAGCGACCAAAGTCGACATCGGCCGCGACCTCGGTCTGTCCCGGTCCGGCCCCGCGGCCGACGCGGCGCGGCGGGGTGGCGGGACATGCTCGGCGACGACCAGTACGCCACAGAGGGGACCCACCATGAACCAGCCACTCACCGCAACCGATCCCGTCGAGATCCCGTCCGCCGGCGGGTACCGGATCGACCCCGCGTCGTCGGCCATCTCGTTCACCACCCGCCACATGTTCGGCCTCGCGCCGGTGCGCGGCCGTTTCGCGGTCCGCGAGGGCTACCTCGATGTCGCCGATCCGGTGCTGGAGTCCGCCGCGCGGGCCAGGATCGACGCGGCGAGCTTCGACACCGGCAACCCGGCGCGGGACAGGACCGTCAAGTCCCGCACCTATCTGGATGCCGCGAACCATCCCGACATCGTCTTCGTCTCCACGAAACTCGACCGCGCGGCCGGGGACTGGCTGCTGCACGGGATGCTGACCGTGCGCGGCCGCACGGAACCGCTCGACCTGCGGATCGAGTCGGTGCGGGCCGGTTCCGTGCTGCGCCTGCGGGCGACCACCGAGATCGACCGTTACCGGTGGGGCGTCACGGCGATGAAGGGCATGACCGGGCGGCGGCTCCGGCTGGTACTCGACATCACCGCACGGCCCGCTTCCGCTAACGCGTGAACGTACTGGGCGGAGTTCCGGTTTCCCGCCGGAACATCACCGCGAACGCGGCCGGGTTGTCGTAGCCGACGGTCGTCGCGACGGTGGCCACCGGCATTCCCGTCGCGAGGAGCCCGATCGCGTGCAGGGCGCAGGCACGTTGCCGCCACCGCTGGAAGGTCAGCCCGGTTTCGGCGCGGAACAGCCGGTTGAGCGTGCGCTCGCTGACCCCGAGTGCCGCTGCCCACCGCGCGATCGGCGTATGCACGTCGGGGGCACGGTGGAACCGCAGGCACATCGCGCGCAGCCGCGGCTCGCGGGGCAGCGGGAGGTCGAACGGCAGCGGGGTGAGTGCCGTGATCTCGTGCAGGATCAGCTCGATCAGCGCAGCGTCGCGCCCGTGCCGCGGGTACTCGGGTTCGATGTCGACGGCGGCGAGCAGGAGTTCTCGCAGCAGCGAGGAAACATCGGCGACCTGGCACCGGCCGGGAAACCACGGCACCGCCGCGGGTTCGAGGTACAGGCTGCGGGTGCTGACGCCGCGCATGAGCACCTGGTGCCGCGCGCCCGGCGGAATCAGCACCGCGCGTTCGGTCGGCACCGTCCAGCTGCCGTCCTCGGTGTCCACGCGCATCACACCGGTGGCGCCGTACAGCAGTTGCGCGCGGCGATGCCGGTGCCACGGCAGCCGGTGCTCGGGTGGGTAGTCGGTCCCGATGGCCAGCACGTCCCGGTCCAGACCGTCGACCTCGTCGAGGGGCACATTGCGCACGCTCCGAGCGTAGTCGGGTTCTCGATGATTCCTGGCGGGACTTCGAATGCCCGACAAGGTGCTGAGCCATATCGTGCGGTGAGTGCTGCTCTTGTTGTTCGGGTTCGGCTGCCTCACCGGCGTGACGACGGTGCTATTCGGCTTCGGCGGCGGTTTCCTGACCGTGCCGGCGGTTTTCGCGTTCGTGCGCGCGAGCGCGGGTGCCGACGCCATGCACGTCGCGGTCGCCACGTCGACGGCGGTGATGGTGGTGAACTCGCTGACCGCGACGGTCGCGCAGGCGCGCGCGGGGCGGCTGCGGCGGGAGTACGTGTGGCCGTTGATCGCGTTCGTCGCGGCGGGTGCCCTGCTGGGCTCGCTGGTGGCGATCGGGGTCGCGGACGTGGTGCTGCACGTCGCGTTCATCGGCTACCTGGTGATCACCATCGTGGACAGCCTGGTGCGGCGCGGTTTCGTCGACCTACGGGAGACGCGGGCGCCGCTCGGCCGGGGCACGGTGACCGCGGGCGGCGTGGGCATCGGTGCGGTGGCGAGCGCACTCGGCGTCGGCGGCAGCGTGCTGACCGTGCCGTTGCTGCGCCGTGCGGGCCTGCCGATGGCGGAGGCGGCGGCGATCGCGAACCCGTTGAGCGCGCCGGTGGCCGTGGTCGGCACGCTCGTCTACGCCTTCGCCGCGAGCGGCCCGACGGGATACGTCGACGTGCCGGCCGGGGCGGCCCTGCTGTGCGGCTCGCTGCCGGCGATCGCGATCACCAGGCGCGTGGTGGGCCGCATCCCGGACCGGGTGCACGCCATCGCCTACCTCGGCCTGCTGATCGCCGTCACGATCGCCATGGTGCTGACGTTGGTGGTGTGAGGGCGCGCACGGCCTCCGCAGCGGCCGGCGCGTCCTCCCAGACCGGGCTGTGTCCGGTGTGGACTGTCCTGAGTGAACAGTCGGGAAGGCTCGCGGCCAAATGTTTGGCGTCGTCGATCGAGCGGGCCCGGTCGAACACCCCGTGCAGCACGATCGCCGGGCACGAGATGCGCGGCAGCCGTGGCGTCAGGTCGAGGTCACGCTGGCTGCGCAGCACCTCCAGCGCCGCCTGCCGCGGGACCTTCGCCGCGTAGGCGAGCAGGCGGTCCCGGAACTCCGCCGGCACGGGCTCGGCGAACGACCGGTCGAGCACCGCCGCGTGCAGCCGCGGCCCCCAACCGGTGGCGATCGTGTCGAGAATCCGGCCGACGTCGCCGTGCCCGCGCATGTGCGCGCCCGTGTTGGCCAGCAGCAGTCCGGCCACGAGATCCGGCCTGGCCGCGGCCAGCGCCAGTGCGATGCAACCGCCGGTCGAATGCCCGGCCAGGAGCACGGGCTCCTCGATCCGGCTCGCCAGCCGGCCGGCGATGTCCTCGATACCCCACGGTCCTGGCCCGGTCATCCAGTCGACCGCCTCGACGGTGACCTCACCGGCGAGCGCGGAGCCGAGCCGCTCGAAGATGTCCGGGCTGCACAGCGTGCCGGGAACGGCGAGAAGCGTAGCGGGCATGAACCGACGGTAGCTCAGGCATTCCGCGACAATGACGACACGATGCTCGCCGCCACGACCACCGCGCCGCCCCGGCGCACCCTCGCGCTGCTCGTCGCCGTGCTGCTGCTCGCGACGGCGACGGTGCTGGCCAACCGCGTGCTGCCCGGCTGGGCCTATCCCCTCTGCGGAGCGGCCACCGCCGTCGCGCTGGTGGGACTCGGGCGGCTGGCCGGTATCGGCTGGGCCGAGCTGGGCCTGAGCCGCCGCGACGCGCGCCGGTCGCTGCTGTTCGGCTCGCTGGGGTTCGCGCTGGTGCTGCTGTTCTTCGGGGTCGCGCTGGCGGTTCCGTCGCTGCGCACGCTGTTCCACGACGGGCGCGTCGGATCCCCCGGTTTCGGCCAGCTCCTGTGGCTCGCGCTCGTGCGTATCCCGTTCGGCACGGTCCTGATCGAGGAGGTCGCCTTCCGCGGTGTGCTGCCGGCGCTGCTCGGCGCGGGCGAACGCGGGCGCTGGTGGCCGGTGCTGGGCGCGTCCGCGCTGTTCGGGCTGTGGCATCTGCTGCCCTCGCTCGCGCTGATGCGCAACGAGGCGGTGCGCACGGTGTTCGGGGGCGTGCCGCTCGCCTTCGTGTCGCTGCTCGCGATGCTGGCCGCGGCCGGCGTCGGAGTGCTCATCTGCTGGTGGCGCTACGCCGGCCGCGGACTGCTCGCGCCGATCGGGGTGCACCTGGCCACCAACTCGGGCGGCCTCGTGCTGGCGACGGCGCTGGTCGGGCACTGATCACCCATACGAGCGGCACCATCCCGACCAGGACGGCGGCGGCCGCACCCGCCTCGGGCGTGAACACGAGCTGGCCGTATCGCCCGATGACGAAACCGGAGTGCAGGCACCAGCACGCGAGCGCCGTGGTCAGCGCCGCCGGGACCGTCGTCACCGCCGAGATCGCGGCGACCGTGACGGCGAGCGCGAGCACCGACACGAGGTGGTGGCTCGTCGCGCCGGTGGCGACACTCACCAGGGTGACGGCGATACCGGCGGTGAATCCCAGCGGAAATCCGAATCCGCCGGGTACGAATGGGCGCATGCCGCCATCGCACCCTGTTTCCGCGCCAGGAAACGCGATCTTGTCGCGGCCAGGACGGCGCGGGCCGATGTCTTGACGAGTTGTTAGCGGCTCAGCCCAGCAACAGCGGCGCGAACTCGCCCAGCTCGGCCTGTTCGTCGCGGGTCGGCTCGCGACGGCCGGTGCCGACCAGCAGCGCGTCCGTGTCCGGGAACGACGCCGGAAACGGCTTCCCCGCGATCTTTTCGAGCATGTTCCGGGACCGCGCGAGGCCCTCGGCGGGCGGGCCCGGGGCCGCCGGTAGGTGCGCGATCAGGTCGAGGTGGTGCAGCGTCGACTCCATGACATAGGCGTCGAGGTAGTCGGCGACGGTGAGGACCTGGTCCCGGGTGCCGACGCGCGCGGCCGGATCGGCAAGTGCGGCGGCCCGGCCGGCGGCGGAGCCCACGTCGTCGAAGTGGAACTTGAGCAGCCACGGCTGCTCGTACGCGGCGGCCAGCCGCACGGTCAGCGCGTCCAGCGGATCCTCGCCGGTCGGCGGCGTGGCCGAGACTTCCCAGTAGCTCAGCGCGTCCCGCGTCGGTTCCCCGCCGGCCGGGGTCGCGAGCGTGATCAGCACGTCCTGCGCGTCGATGATCAGGTGGCACACCAGGTCCCGCACGAGCCAGCCGGCGCAGCCGGACGGCCGGGCGAGGTCCTCGTCGGCGAGCCCGTCGACGGCAGTGCACAACGCGGTCCAGGATCGGGCGAACAGCTCCACGCCCGAAAGGTACCTAAGCCTTCGCCGGTTCGGGTTCCACCGTCAGCGAGAACATCGGGGCCACGTCGACACGGTCCGTGGCCGGACCGGCGTGGCGGCAGGCGGCCGACGCCGCGGCCCGCAGCGTGTGCAACGCCCACAGTGCCGCGCGCTCGTCGCTCTCGGCACGGATGCGCCAGCAGGCCTGTAACCAGTCGGGCTCACTCAGTCGCACGGTGTACAGGCGTGCGGCCTCCTCACTCTGGTCGGCGAGCCGCTGCCGGACCACCCATTCGACGGTGCCTGCTGCCTCGGGATCGGCGGTTTCGAGGCAGATCGCGGCCCACACCCGGAAGCAGCCCATGCTCCCCGCCCTCCCTTCCGATTCTCAACCGACAGGGTTTCCCGTTTCCGCGCGCGTTACACGGCCGGTAGTCAGCGCAACGCGACGGTGAGCAGGACCGCACTGTCGGCCATCGCGTCGAGGCCGTGCCGTTGCGGTGGCAACTGGAACAGCTCGCCCTCCCGCAGCACCCATTCGCGGTCGTCGGTGTGCAGCCGGATCTGTCCGGTGAGTATCTGCAGGGTCGCCGCCGCCGGTGCGTCATGTTCGGCGACCTGGGCGCCCTCGGCGAGCGCGATGACGGTCGCGCGCATCGACGTGCCGGAGGCGACCGTGCGCGCCGCCCGCCGCGCATGGTGGTCCCTGGCCTGTTCGAGCAGCTCCGCGCCGAGGCCACCCAGCGACACGACGGTTCCGGTCATGGCACTCACTCCCATCCGCGGCGACTGCCCGCCACGTTCACCACCGCTCACTGTCGCCGAGATGACCGCGGCCGGCAACTTGTCCACAATGGACGACGCTCACTCGCGTTCGGCGCGGCGCAGACCGTGTTCCGGCGTCCACCATTCAACGACCAGCAGGGTGGCCTCGGCGTTGAGGTGGGTGTGCACGACCTCGGTGAGGTCCGCGCGGAAGCTGTCGCCCGCCGGTTCCCGCTGCGGCCCGGCGAAGATCGCCCGGCCGGAGATCTTCGCCTCCCCCGGCCAGCGGGCCTCCTCGCCCTCGATCGGATCGACGGTGGCGCTGTGCAGGGCGAAGCGCGAGTCCCGCCGCAGATCCGCACCCTTGCGGGCACCCGGCATCGAACCGAAGACGAGTTCGCCGTCCGCGAATTCCGCTTCGATACCCGAGATGCGTGGCGAGCCGTCCGCCCGGAGGGTGGCCAGCGTCTTGTGCTTGTGCGCGTCGAACAGCGCCCGCACGCGCCGCGCGAACTCCGGGACCGCTTCCTCGACCTCTCGCCACGCCGTCATGCGCTCATGGTAGGCGCGGGATCCGGTAGCGGATGTGTGTCGCCTCCGGGGTGTCGAGGACCTCGGCGACCTCCAGTTCCACCCGCGAGGGCAGCACGTCGAACAGCCGCCGCCCACCGCCGAAGAGCACCGGGATCACGTGGATCTGCAGTTCGTCGAGGACACCCGCCTCGATCGCCCGGCGGCCGGTGTACGCGCCGATCACGTGCACGTGCCGCTCGCCGGCGGCAGCTTTCGCCTGCGCCATCGCGCTCTCGATGCCGTCGACGTAGTTGATCAGCGGATAGCCCGCGACAACCGGGTCCGGCGGCCGGTGGCTGGGCACGAAAACCGGGACGCCCATGCCGTTGTGGTCGCCGCCCCAGTGCTCGACCTGCTCCGCGGTGCGCCTGCCGGTGATGACGGCGCCGGCTCGCCAGGCGCGCGCCACCAGCCGGCCGCTCGGGCTGTCGTCGGTCCGGAAGGCGCTGCCGTCCGGCGTGAACAGCCACTCGTGCAGGCGCGCGAAACCGTCGCCGCCGGGATTGCCGATGTCGTCGTTGGGTCCCGCGATGTAGCCGTCGAGGGACATCGACATGTCGAGCACCGATGTGGCCATGTGTCCTCCTTGCCGCGGCTTGTGCAGGTAGTAGACCGCTCGCCGGCGGGTTTCTCATCGCGACCGAAAAGCATTCGCCTGCTCCGTAC
>Ga0164243_10011938_pt1 | contig 12352 bp, 3 predicted proteins | sample OricompcompostOP_FD_108781 | JGI IMG/M metagenome (GOLD analysis project Ga0164243, IMG submission 108781) | Organic Plus compost microbial communities from Emeryville, California, USA - Original compost - Organic plus compost (OP) | ecosystem: Engineered > Solid waste > Mixed feedstock >...
GTACCATTTGTATTCCGGATGGATTGCGGTACATATTCCCTTCTGAATTTGCCGGCACACATCTGCCATGGATTGGTGCGGGCGGTTTTCACGCGTGGACTGGTACCGCTGTAGATGTAGTTGGCACAGTTCCAGTCGCGCCGTATATCCAGGGAGGATTTATTGGGCGTAGCGGTATTGGCCGGGTCCACCTCATAGGCATCAAACAGCTTTTTCGTCACCCATACCCAGGCAGCGGAGTTGTACGAGCTGGTATCATTAGCCGTGAGAGCGGATTGTATGCCTACAAAGTTGCCGATATCATTGCCGGATTTATTCACCACGCCGGCGGCCGCACCGAGGGAGCCCAGCTCCCAGATGTTCTCCTTCACATCGTACCTGTCCTGCGCCAGGTTGATGAATATCTGCCGGTAATCGGGGTTCAATGCATGCAGGCCGGAGTTGATTACCTTGTCGGTATAAGTAATAACGTCCTGGTATTTGGCCGTGTTGTTCTGCGGATAGCCGGCCCAGTAGAGGTACACGCGCGCCAGCATAGCCTGCACCGCGGTAAGCGTCACCACGTCGTTGAACTTGGCTTGCGTAACGGTATAATCTTTCAGCAGGGTTTCCGCTTCCTTCATATCCTTTTCTATCTGCGCGTACACGTCCGCCTGTTTTGCCTGCGGAATGTTCACGTCGCTGATGGCGGGCGTTTTCAATACCACCGGCACATCGCCATAGTTGCTCGTGAGGATGAAGTAGAGAAAGCCGCGGAGGAAGAGGGCCTGGCCTTTGATAATATTGCGGCGGTTTTCGTCCATCGCCGGCTTATTGATATTATCCAGGAGGGTGTTGATGTTGTTGATGCCTACATAGGCGTAGCGCCAGATGCTGGAAACATACACCAGTGAGGCGTCGTAGTTGTAGCGCAGGCCACGGGCGTCGCCATCCGTGGTCCGGTTGGACATAACTTCGTCCGTAGTGGACACGAAGTTGAAGCCCATCACCTGGGCATACAGCTCGGGGCGCATCAGGTCCCCGTAGACGCCGTTGAGCGCCTGCTGCAACTGGGCTTCTGTATTATAATAATTGTCAGTGGAATAAAAATCCGTGGGCTTGGTGTCCAGGAATTTTTTGCAGGAGGTAAGTCCTGCTATAGCTAAGCATGCGAGGATACTAATACGTTTCATGTGCATCGATTTAGAAGGTGACATTTAAACCTGTTACATAGGACAGCGAGTGCGGATAGGCCGCATAGTCAAAGCCCGGCGAAAGGTTGCTGGGTCTTGCGCTGACTTCAGGATCCATACCGGAGTATTTCGTCCAGGTGTAGATGTTTTGAGCGGAGCCGTAGATGCGTAAGCTTTTTATCTTCGCGCGTTTCAGCATGGCCGCGGGGAGGCTGTACCCCAGGGACACCGTCCTCAGTTTCAGGTAGGAGCCATCTTCAATCACCCGGGAAGAGTAAGCCGCATTGCCCATACCTCCTGCACGGAACATGGTATTGCTGGGGTTCGTGGGCGTCCAGCGGTTGGCGTAAGTGGCAAACTGGTTCAGGTTCGGGTTGTTGACGATACCGCCTTCAAACACGTAGCGGTTGGCGTTGATGATATCGTTGCCGTAGGACCATTGCAACAGGATGTTCAGGTCAAAATTCCGGTAACGGAAATCGTTGCTGAAACCGCCGGTGTGCTTAGGCAGGCCGCTGCCGATGATGGTATAGTCCTGGTTGTTTACCACATTATCCCCGTTCAGGTCCTTGTATTTGATATCACCGGGGCGGATGGCGTTCCTTGCGGAACCGTTCGTAGGCACATCGCCTTTGAGCAGATAAGTGCCGTTAGGCATGAGGTCAAAATCACCATACTGGTACACGCCGTCGAACACGAGGCCGTACATTTCGCCCAGGGGCCGGCCCACGACAGAAATGTAGGGGAACAGGCCGGAATAGGTAGTATTGAAGAAGGTACCGGAACCGTACAGGATAGACTGCTGGCCTTCAGCCAGGGAGAGTATCTTGTTGCGGTTAAAGCTGATGTTGAAACTACTGTTCCAGGTAAACGCTTTGTTATCTACCACGGTAGCGCCTATGGTGAACTCCAGCCCTTTGTTTTCCAGCTTGCCCACGTTCTTGAAACCGGAGGCGCTTTCAATCCCGTGCGCATATGGCAGGGCGGCATTCAGCAGCAGGTCCTTCGTGGTGCGGATGTAAGCGTCCACGGTGAGGGTCAGCCTGTTTTTCAGGAAGGCCATATCCAACCCGATGTTTGCCTGTTCGTTGGTTTCCCAGCGGAGGTTTGGATTTCCGGAAGACGTCATTACCGCGCCGATACCCAGTGGTCCGTTACCAACGGAGTACCAGTACTGGTTATTGGTGAGGGAGAGCTGCGGCAAATAGCTGAAATCCCCTACCCTGTTGTTACCGGACGCGCCGTAGCCCAGCCTGATTTTACCATCGGAGATAAAGCTCACCGGTTTCATAAACTCTTCCGCACTGAAACGCCATGCCGCGGAAGCGGATGGGAAGTAGCCCCATTTGTTGCCGGCGGCAAATTTGGAAGAGCCGTCCGCACGGATGGAAGCGCTGAAGAGGTATTTAGAGGCGTAGTCGTAGTTAACGCGCAATGCGCCGGAAGCCATCGTCCAGCGGCTGCTCATGGAAACCAGGGAGGTGTTGGCCGGCGAAGCCAGGTCCAGCGCATCCAGGCCGAGGTCTTCATTCGGCACCTGGTTGGCGGAGAACTTGCGCTGGGAGTTCTTATTGCCCTGCGCTTCCACTACTGCCAGCACCGTCAGGTGATGGTTTTTATTAAACGTCTTGTTATAGGTCAGCGAGTTTTCGGAACGCCAGGTGGATACCGGCCTGAACTCGATGCTGCCGTTCACGCCATTCGAGTTCCATTTACTGCCCGATTGGGTGAGGGAGTTATTGAAGATATCCGTTTCCGTACTTACGCTGTTGATACCGCCAACGATGCGCAGGGTCAGGTCCTTCGTGATGGCGTATTGCGCATAGGCGTTGGCCATGAGGTTGCCCACCTTGGTCATCGTGTATTGGTTCTGGATATTCTGCAGCGGGTTTACGCGATAGTCCTGGTTGTTGGCCAGCTCATTGCCCGGATCATAAAAATCATCGATCAGGTTGGCGGCACTGTCCCGCCCCTTGATGCTGGTCGTGGGCCGGAAGCCCCAAACTGAATACAGCGTGGTGGCGGAGGCGTAGAAGTTGGTAGCCGATACCGGGATACCAAACGCTTCGCTGTAGGCATAGTTGGCATTGAGGCCTACCTTAAAGCGGCTGCTCACCGTTTGATCCAGCGCAAACCGGCCCTGGTAGCGTTTAAAGCCGCTGTTGATGATAATCCCTTTCTGGTTGTTGAAGTTGCCGGAGAGGGAGTATTTCGTTTTATCGTTACCGCCACGTACGGCAATATCGTGGTTGGTGTTTTGCCCTACGCGGTAGATGTAATCCTGCATGTCGACGGACGCGCGGTTACGGTAGTCCTCCAGCTTTACGCCGCCGGCCAGGTACACGGAATCGTAAATGCCGGGATTCACTTCGCCTACATACTTTACAAAGTCGTAAGCGCTCATGAGCGGAATTTTGGCGGGTATCTGCTGCCAGCCATAGTAGCCGTTGTAGCTCACCTGCGGTACGCCGGTTTTCCCCTTCTTGGTGGTGATGAGGATTACCCCGTTGGAGCCGCGGGCCCCGTAAATGGCCGTGGCGGAAGCGTCTTTCAGGATGTCGATGGACTCGATATCCGCCGGGCTGATGGCGTTGGCGTTGGAGCTTTCCGTCGGGAAGCCGTCGATGACATAGAGCGGAGAGTTGTCCTGCGTGATAGAACCCGCGCCGCGGATGACGATGTTGGCAATGGAGCCCGGCTGCCCGTCGTTACTGGCTACGGCCACACCGGCTACGCGCCCTGCCAGCGCCTCGTCAAATGATTTCACCGGCGCTTTTTCAAATTCTTTCATGTTTACGCTACCGACCGCGCCGGTCAGGTCCTTACGTTTTTGGGTGGCATAACCTACCACCACCACATCGCTGAGCGTGCCCGCCTGTTCGGCCATGCGGATGTTGTACTCCGTACGCCCGTCCAGCGGCTGCTCCAGCCTGGAATAACCGACATAGGTAAATACGAGGGTGCTGCCCGGATTGGCGGCGATGGTGAAGCGCCCGTTGGCATCGGTAGTGGCGCCGGTCTTTTCGTTTTTCACCATGACGGTCACGCCTACCAGCGGCGTCCCGTCTTTGTCTTTTACTACGCCTGCATAATTTTTTTTCTGCTGTGCAATTAGGATAAGTGGAGAAAGCATGATCCACATGACTAATAGTAGTAAATAAATCCCCGGGGAGCGGCGCCTGCGTCCCGCAAAGGTGGCTCGGAAAGTGTTAGTCATAATCGCTGGAATTAGTTGGAAATCCTGGTTGATACACAAATATGTAGTAAGCAGTCCGGAACAGGGGGAGATTATTCTAAATTTATGGGGGGAATTTTATAAATCTCCCTGCAAAACACTGATAATCATACGAATAAAAAACATATATTTGGGTGTGTACAATCCTTATATTTAGTGAATGATTCTGAGATGCCTCCTGCTGATATGCCTGCTATTCCCTACTGTGTTCACCAAAAGTTACGGGCAGGATATTACATTTAATCATCTTACGGTAGAAGACGGGCTATCGCATAACGCGGTATTATCCATCGTGCAGGACCAACAGGGCTTCATCTGGTTCGGCACTCATTATGGGCTGAACCGGTATGACGGGCACCGCTTCAAAATCTATCACCAGCAGGCGGCGGATACGACCTCCATACCCGGCAATACCATCATGAGTATGTACCGGGACCGGCATAACAAGCTTTGGGTAGGCACCACGGCCGGCCTGGCGCAATACGATCCCGTTCATGACCGCTTTATACGCATCCTGCTGGATACGGCGTACACCCCCAATATCAATTGCATCCTGGAAGACAGCAAAGGCCGCTACTGGTTTGGCGCCAACAACGGGCTGTATGTTATCGACGGGCAGCGGACGAAGTTCATTGCGCCGCCGGATATTGCGGGTTATGTGGTGCGCGCGCTGTATGAGGACAAGCAAGGCAATATCTGGGTGGGCACCAATACCGGGCTTACGAAGATCAGCGGCAACCGCTTTGAGCATATACGACGCGTGGACGGATCCGCCAACACGCTTTCCATGAATTTTATCACCGCCATTACTGCCGATTCGCAGGGCCGTCTGTGGTTAGGCACGCAGACCGGCGGAGTGAATATTTACGAGCCGGCGCCTGGCCGGTTCACTTTATTATCTCCCCCCACCATTATTAACAATATAATACGACGCGTGGCGCCCGACCCGCAGGGGAACATGTGGATAGGCACCCAGGAAGGACTCACCATCATTGACCCGGTAACCATGCGGGCCCGCCACTACCGGCAGGATATGCGGGAACCCGGCGGGTATGGCCTCAGCCAGAACTCCGTCCATAGTATTTACCAGGACAACAGCGGCGCTATGTGGGTGGGCACTTACTTTGGCGGCGTCAATATGGTGCATGCCTACGGCTCATCGTTTACCAACTGGCAAATCCATCCCCCGCTGAACGGCATCAGTAATAATGTGATCAGCAGCATCCTGGAAGATGCGGCGCACAACTACTGGATTGGCACGGAAGGCGGAGGACTGAATTATTTCAATCGCGCCACGGGGAGGTTCACGACCTATAAAAACGATCCCGCCAACCCCGGTAGCCTCGGCAGCAACCTGGTAAAGGTGGTGTATGAAGATAAAGATCACCAGGTATGGATAGCCACGCATGGCGGAGGCCTGAACCTCTTGCAGCAAGGGCGTTTTAAACGGTTCTTCTACAATGCCAAAGACCCCGGGACCTTCTCCCGCGAGGTAACGGCGCTGTTGGAAGATAGCAAAGGCCGCTTCTGGATTGGGGCTAATAACCAGCTGCAGGTCTTCCACCGCCATGGCAGCGAATTGGTAAAGCAGGCAGATTCCACTTTGCCGGGGCCTATGGCCAAACAATCCATCCGCTATATTTTTGAAGACTCCCAACACCGCATACTCATCGGCACCATCAGCTACCTGTATGTATTGGAAGGCGACAGCCTCCGGCGGCTGCAAAGCGGTTACGTGAACTCCATCCAGGAGGACCACCTGCACCAGATTTGGGTGAGCATGTACTTCGGAGGACTGGTAAAATATTCGCCCGATCTCAAACAATCCGTGCAATACCGGGTAAAAGACGGGCTGCCGAATGACAACGTCATCGGGCTGCTGGAAGACAAACAGCACGCCCTCTGGATCAGCACCTACAATGGGCTGGTGCGCTTCGACCCCGCCCGCAATACGTTCCAGACTTTCACCACCAGCGACGGGCTGGCAGGCAATGCGTTTAACTACAATTCCTTCCTGAAGGACAGCCGGGGCGAGTTCCTCTTTGGCGGTTACAACGGCATCACCAGCTTCTTCCCGGACCGGGTGATGACCAACACCACGCCTTCCCCCCTGCGGTTTACAGGCCTGCGCCTGTTCAACAACCCCGTGGGTATCGGTACGGAGGATCAGCTTTTGCAGCAGGACATCAGTTATACCCGCAGCCTGGCTTTTAAGCATAACCAGGAAGTGTTTACCCTGGAATTTGCCCTGCTCAATTATGTGAAGAGTAATAAAAACCGCTATGCGTATAAGCTGGAAGGGGCCGACAGGGACTGGATTGAAACCACGACTCCCGGTGTCACCTATACGAATTTATCTTCCGGGCAGTACGTTTTCTGGGTCAAAGGCGCCAATAACGACGGCGTGTGGAGCGCGCCGGCGCGGATGGAAATCACCATCCTCCCGCCCTTCTGGCGTACCTGGTGGGCTTATACGCTCTATGTAATCGCTATTGTGGCGTTATTCTTTTTCGTTACCCGCTTCTTTTTCCTGTGGGCCTTGCTCCGGAAGGAAGAAGAATTGCACCAGGTGAAGCTTAACTTCTTCACCCACGTGTCCCACGAGATACGCACGCACCTCACGCTGCTGCTGGCGCCCGTGGAGCGCATGATGGATACCCTCCGCAAGGACGATCCGCTGCAGGGCACGCTGGGGCAGCTGCGCAACAATGCGGACCGGCTGCTGAAGCTCGTCAACGAGCTGATGGACTTCCGCAAGGCGGAAACCAATCACTTACGGTTACACATATACGAACAGGATCTCATCCCTTTCCTGGAACAGATTTACGCCGGCTTCCGGGACCTCTCCATGGAGCGTAACATCCGCATGGAGCTGCGCCATGAGCAGGATGCGGTTTGGCTGTACTTTGACCCCGAGCAGCTGGAAAAAGTATTTTTCAACCTGCTCACCAACGCCTTTAAATTCACGCCGGACGGGGGCCGGATACTGGTGCATGCAGCCGTTACCCGGCAAAACTGCATCATAACGGTAACGGATAATGGAAGAGGCATTGCCCCGGAGTATGTGGACAAGCTGTTCACCAACTTCTTCCAGGTGCAGGACCACGGCCTGCAAAACACCGGCTATGGGATAGGCCTGGCCCTGTCCAAAAATATTGTGGAGCAGCATAAGGGTACGCTGACCGTGCAGAGCGAGCCTTCCACGGCGGAAAAAGAGGGCTGCACGGTATTTACGGTGACCCTGCCGCTGGGCAGCCGGCATTTTGAAGGCAGCATCCATACCGTGGGTACTGCTCCGGCCATGCCCAAACCCGCTACTAAAGCGGTTCCCGTGACGGAAGCAGGCCCGGAAGCGGAGGTCGCGGCGCCGCAGCCGTTCACTATTCACGTCGTGGAGGACAACCCGGAACTGCGGGCGCTGATCAGCCAAACCTTCCGCGGACAATATACCGTGCTGGAAAACGAAAACGGGGCGGATGGCCTTAACACCGCCACCACCCAAATCCCCGACCTGATTATCAGCGATGTGATGATGCCGGAAATGGACGGCCTGGCGTTTTGCAAGGCAATTAAAACCGATGAAAGGACGAGTCATATCCCCGTGATACTGCTGACTGCCAGGAGCTCCCAGGCGGACCACGTGAGCGGGCTGGAAACCGGGGCGGACCTCTACCTCACCAAACCATTCAGCACCAAAGTGCTGGCCCTGAATGTACGCAACCTGCTCACCTCCCGGGAAAAAATGCGGGAGCGGTACAGCCGGCAGCTGCATACTATCACGCCCGCCCCGCCGGAGCCGCTGCCTACCAGCGTGGACAATGCCTTCCTGGAAAAAGTCATCGCCCTGGTGGAGGAACATATGGAGGACCAGGAATTTGGGGTGGACATGCTGGCCCGTAAAGTGGCCATGAGTCAACCCGTGCTGTACAAGAAGCTGAAAGCCGTGACGAATATGTCCGTCAACGATTTCATCAAATCCCTCCGGCTGAAAAAAGCCGCCGCGCTCATACGCACCCGGGAACATACCGTGTACCAGGTATCGTATATGGTGGGGTATAACGACCCGAAATATTTCAGCCGGGAGTTCAAGAAACAGTTCGGGAAAACGCCATCCGAATACGCCGGAACGGCGGAATTATGAAAATTCACCCCATTCATTTAGAATATCCACCCCTGTGCGCCAACGGGTTATAGTAGATTTGTTACAAACCCACTGTTATGAAAATCAAAATTCTACTTATCATGGCCTGGTGCCTGGTGGCGCAGGTAACCCGTGCCCAGACGGAGTACGTCACCATCATGGACCGTATCCGGGCGGAGCTGTTGTCGCAGGCAAGCAACACCACCACGCTGGACAATAACGTGACCAGCACGCTGGCCACCCTGCAGTCCAACGGCTCCTGGCCGGATGTGAATTATGCCTACAGCTCCACTACCTACACCGCGGATGTACACATCAACCGCGTGAAGACTTTTGCCCAGGCGTATTCCAAGCCGGGCAGCAGCTATTACCAGAGCAGCACGCTGTTTAACGCCATCGTGAGCAGCCTCACTTACTGGAACACTGCCGATCCGCAGAGCTGGAACTGGTACCATAACCAGATTTCCAATCCCCAGCGCATCGGGGAAATCCTGATCCTGCTGGAAACGGCGCCGGCCAGCCTGGGCTCCCTGCGCAGCGCTTTGCTCACGCAAATGAACCGGGGCAACCCCAGCGCGCAAACAGGGGCCAACAAGCTGGATGTGGCCACGCATTTTATGTACCGCGCCTGCCTCACGGCCAACGACTCCCTGATGCAGTACAGTGTGGACCAGGTATTTTACCCCCTCATGCTCACGACGGCGGAAGGCATCCAGCACGATTACTCCTACCAGCAGCATGGCCCGCAGCTGTATATTTACGGCTACGGCAGCGTGTTCGTGGAAGGGGAAACAAAGATAGCATACTACCTGAGGGGCACGTCGTACGCACTGTCCGGCAGCCGCCTCGCTATTTTCAGCAACTTCGTGCGCAACGGCTTCCTGAAGGCCATGCGCAGCAAGTATATCGACTACGGTACCAACGGCCGCAGCATCAGCCGGGAAAATAACTTAGCCGTGGGCGTTACGGCGCACCTGGAAAAGCTGAAGGTGCTGGATACGGCGAATGTGACGGAATATAACCAGAACATCGCCCGCCTGAACGGGACGCAGCCCCCGGGCTACCTGCTGCCTGACCTGCATACGCACTTCTGGCGGTCCGACTATACCCTGCATCACCGCAGCGGCTACCTCTTTGGCCTGCACCTGACCTCCACCCGTACGGCCAAGCAGGAAAACGGGAACGGGGAAAACCTGAAAGGGTACTACCTCTCCGACGGGTCCACCCATATTGCCATGAACGGGAACGAGTATTACAATATTCCCCCGGTGTGGGACTGGAGCCGTATTCCCGGAACGACGGTACCGTACATAACTACCATTCCGCTGCGCGCCAGCTGGGGCGTGAACTTTGGCACAACGGCATTTGCCGGCGGCGTGTCCGACTCGCTGTACGGCGTTTCCGCGCTGCAGTTCTCCGACTACAATACCCAGGCCCGCAAAGCATGGTTCTTCTTTGACAAGGAAGTGGTATGCCTGGGCGCGGGTATAACGTCAACGGCTACACAGCCCATTAATACAACCGTTAACCAGTGCCTGCTGAACGGTACGGTGAGCGCCAAAGTGAACGGGGCGGTCAGCACGATTGCCAACGGCAGCTATACCTATAATAATAACCTGAAATGGATTACGCATAACGGCGTGGGCTATTACTTCCCCAATGGCGGCCAGTTGCAGCTTACCATGCAATCCCAGTCCGGCACGTGGAGGAGCATTAACAACGGCGGCAGCACTACCGTGCAGAATATGAATGTATTTACGCTGTGGTTCAACCATGGCACAGCGCCTTCCAACGGAAGCTATGCTTATTATGTATTGCCCGGTCAGGATATGAATACCTATGATACGACCGCGGTGCGGGTGTACCAAAATACTTCGGCCATGCAGGTGGTGTACCATGCGGGTTTGAATATCTGGCAGATGGTATTTTACCAGGCGGGTACTTTCCACCAGGATTCCGTCACCGTTACGGTGGACAGGCCTTGTGCGCTCATGCTGCAAAACGTAGGCAGTTCCAATGTAAAAGTAGCGGTAGCCGATCCCGCACAATCCACCCTGCCGGTGAATATTTATTTTAACCTCCCCGGCATTTCACAAACCCGCCAGCTTACGGCGGCGATGCCTTCCGGCGCGTATGCCGGCAGCACGGTGATGTATAACGTGAACGCCAGTACGCCGGTTTACAGCGTGTCTACCGTGGCGGCTGTTGCCGATGCGTATGTACGGGGCGGCAGCGCTTATGCCGGCGTCAATTACGGTACCGGCAGCCTGGTATTAAAGCAGGATGCCAGCATCAGCTATACCCGGGAAGTGTTTTTGAAATTCAATGTAAACGCCCTGCCGGCAGGCGCTACCCGGGTGAAGCTGCGGATGTATGTGAACTATGCGAATACTTCCATTACTACCGTGCCCTGGATCTTGCAATACGTGAGTAACGACAGCTGGACGGAGAGCGGCATCACCTATAACAATATGCCGGCCGCCAGCAGCGCGGTGGATACGGTGATGGGCCGTGCCGCCGGCAATTTTGCGGAGTGGGATGTGACGGATATTGCGCTGGCACAGCAGGCCGGCGATGGCGTGTTATCCCTGAAGCTGGTTTCCGGCCTGGCCGGTTCCACGACGGATGCAATGTTTACCTCCCGCGAAGGGGCGGACAGCACGCAGCGGCCCATGCTGGTTTGCAGCACGGAAAGCGCTGCCATGAGCACGTTTGCAGCCAGCGACAGTAAAATGAGCGGTACGAGCATTTACCCCAACCCGGCGGAGAAATTCATCCGGGTAACGAGTGATAAACCCTGGCTGCAGGCGGAGATCAGGGATGCCAACGGCAAACTCCTGAAGGTGGTGAATGTGGCTAAAAGGGATAATCCGCAATTTGAGATACCCCTGGAAGATGTACAACCGGGGATGTATATACTGGTGTTGCGGGGAAAGGGCAGGCAGTTGGTGCGGAAGATTGTGAAGATATAGGAAGATTTTAAAGTTTTAGTGTAATTTTTAAAAGGTGAACGGCGTGTCATATTTATGATACGCCTTTTTTATGGGATTACGGAGAGAAGGCAAGCCTCCTCTCCTGTTTGGGAAAGTTTTTAATTTTATTTTTTTAGGGGGAAAACTGGCGCCGCATCGCGATAATCTTTCGTCCGGGGGCGAAGAAAGCACAGCAACATGCCGACGGCGGCAAGTATCACTAACGCCATCAGTGCGAAGTCACGTCCGAGGTGGCCGGCATCCGTCGACTTCCCAAGAAAGTCCGTAATCAACGCCCCGGAAAACACGCCGCCCAGGTTCATCAGCCCGTAAGCCGTAGCGCGGTTCGCCGGCGCTACGAACTGGCAGAGGATAGGCATATTGTTGGCATCGAACATTCCGAAACCTACCCCAAAGCAAAACGCGGCCGCAACGAGGAAGAACGCGCCATTACCCATGCCTAGAAACAGCAGCGCCGGGATGGTCAGGCTGAGGCCAATGGCGCTCGTGTAAATCCTTCCCCTGAGGTTTCGCTGCACCCAGCGGTCCGACAACGGCCCGCCGATAGCCACGCCAATCAAGGACGACACGGCGGTGGTGATCGTAGCCAGCGGCCCGGCCTTGCTCATAGGTACATGGAGCGTACCGGCAAACAAGGTAGGCAACCAGTTTTTAATCGCCCAGCCGGGAATGCTGGGAATGGAAAAGCAAAGGAAGATGACCCAGAAAGGCAGCAGCAGCACAACGAACCTGAGGCCGCCGAAAAACGGGCGTGGCGCGGCGTTGTCAGCTTTATGCGCCGGCCTGTATTCCCGGAGGAACAGCAGGAGGA
>Ga0164243_10011939_pt1 | contig 12351 bp, 10 predicted proteins | sample OricompcompostOP_FD_108781 | JGI IMG/M metagenome (GOLD analysis project Ga0164243, IMG submission 108781) | Organic Plus compost microbial communities from Emeryville, California, USA - Original compost - Organic plus compost (OP) | ecosystem: Engineered > Solid waste > Mixed feedstock >...
GAGCTTCAACGCCGAGCGCGGGGCCACCCGCGGCATCCACACCGAGCCGTGGGACAAGTTCGTGTCCGTCGCCACCGGCCGGGTGTTCGCCGCCTGGGTCGACATGCGCGAGGGCGAGACGTTCGGGGCGACGTACTGGACCGAGGTCGACGAGGGCGTCGCGGTCTTCGTCCCGCGTGGCGTCGGCAACTCCTACCAGGCGCTCGAGGACGGCACGGTCTACTCCTACCTCGTCAACGACCACTACGTGCCGGGCCGGACCTATCCCGCGCTGCACCTGGCCGACCCGACGGTGGCGATCCCGTGGCCGATCCCGCTCGACGCGGCCGAGGTCGAGATCTCCGCCAAGGACCGGGCCAACCCGGTCCTCGCCGACGTCACGCCGCTGGCGCCGAAGCGGACGCTGATCACCGGCTGCCGCGGCCAGCTCGGCCGGGCGCTCGCGCCGCTCTTCCCCGGCGCCACGCTGGTCGACCTCGACGAGCTCGACCTCACCGACGCCGCGGCGCTGGCCGCGTGGCCGTGGGAGGAGTACAGCCTGATCCTCAACGCCGCCGCCTACACCGCGGTCGACAAGGCGGAGACCGCCGAGGGCCGCCCCGTCGCGTGGGCCGCGAACGCCACTGCGCCCGCCGCGCTCGCGCGGATCGCCGCCGAGCGCGGCATCACGCTCGTGCACTACTCCACCGACTACGTCTTCGACGGCTCCCCCGTCGAGGGCGGCCACACCGAGGACGAGCCGTTCGCCCCGCTCGGGGTCTACGGGCAGACCAAGGCCGCCGGCGACCTCGCCGTCGCCACGGCGCCGCGACACTACATCCTGCGCACGTCCTGGGTGATCGGCGAGGGGCACAACTTCGTGCGCACCATGGCGCGCCTGGCCGCCGACGGGGTCGACCCGGCCGTCGTCGACGACCAGATCGGGCGGCTCACGTTCACCTCCGAGCTGGCCCGCGCGACCCACCACCTGGTGAGCACCGGCGCCGCCCACGGCACCTACAACGTCACCAACAGCGGCACGCCGCGCTCCTGGGCCGACTACGCCCGGCGGGTCTTCGAGCTCACCGGCCACGACCCCGCCCGGGTCAGCACGGTCACGACCGAGGAGTACGCCGCGGGCAAGGACCTCTCCCCCCGCCCGCTGCACAGCACCCTCGCGCTGGACAAGCTGGCCGCCACCGGCTTCGTGAGCACCGACGCGGACGAGGCGCTCGCGGCGTACCTCGGCTGAGCTCGGCGGGGTCGGCCCAGGGGCGCGGCCACGCGGACGGCCGGACCGCCCCGGAGGGCCCCGCTCAGCCCCTCGGGCTGTGGATGAGCGCCATCGCCTCGGCGCGGGTGGCGCCGTCGCTGAGCATGGTGCCGCGCACGGCGGAGGTGATGGTCCGGGCGCCGGCCTTGCGCACGCCCCGCATGGTCATGCACAGGTGCTCGGCCTCGATCACCACGATCACGCCGCGCGCGTCGAGGATCTCCATGAGCGAGTCGGCGACCTGGGTGGTGAGCCGCTCCTGCACCTGGGGGCGCTTGGCGTAGAGGTCGACCAGACGCGCCAGCTTGGACAGCCCGGTGATCTTGCCGGTCTCGGCGGGGATGTAGCCGACGTGCGCGACGCCGGTGAAGGGCACCAGGTGGTGCTCGCACATCGACCACAGCTCGATGTCGCGCACGAGCACCATCTCGTCGTGGCCGAGGTCGAAGGTCGTGGTCAGCACGTCCTCGGGCACCATCCGCAGGCCGGCGGTGAGCTCGGCATAGGCCCGCGCGACCCGGGCGGGGGTGTCGCGCAGGCCCTCGCGGTCGGGGTCCTCGCCGATGGCGGCGAGGAGCTCGCGCACGGCGGCCTCCGCCCGGGCCTGGTCGAACGGCGGCACCTCGTGCGGCCCGCGGTCGGGCATGCTGATCGGGTCGGTCACCTTCGGACTCTCCAGCCGGTCAGGTGCCGGCCGGCGGAGCCGGCGGCTGCGGGTCGCTCGGAGGTACGGCGGACGGGCCGCCGTAGACGTCACCGCCCGGTCCCGGCGGGGTCAGGATCTGACCGCTGTCGGGGGCCTGGTCGCCCTGACCGTTGAGCTGGGCGCGCCGGCGGATCTCCTCCGGGATCTCCACCGGCGGGATGTCGGACGGCACCCGGGTGGGCGAGCCGGTCCACGCCGGTCGCTCGGGACGCAGTCGCAGCGCGGTGAAGATCTCGGCGACCTCGTCCTTGTCGAGGGTCTCCTTGTCGAGCAGCGCCAAGACGAGCGCGTCGAGCACGTCGCGGTTCTCCACCAGGATGTCGAAGGCCTCCTGGTGGGCGTCGGCGAGCAGCTTCTTGGTCTCCTCGTCGACGATCGCGGCGACGTCCTCGGAGTAGTTGCGGGAGTGGCCGAGGTCGCGCCCGAGGAAGGGCTCGGAGTTGGCCTCGCCGAGCTTGATGGCGCCGAGCCGCTCGGTCATGCCGTACTGCGTGACCATCGCGCGGGCCAGGTTGGTGGCCTTCTCGATGTCGTTGCCGGCGCCGGTGGTCGGGTCGTGGAAGACCATCTCCTCGGCGGCCCGCCCGCCGAGCATGTAGGCGAGCTTGTCGAGCATCTCCGAGCGGGTCTGGGAGTACTTGTCCTCGTCGGGGAGGACCATCGTGTAGCCGAGCGCCCGGCCGCGCGGGAGGATCGTGATCTTGTGGACCGGGTCGGTGCCCGGCAGCGCCGCCGCGACGAGGGCGTGCCCGCCCTCGTGGTAGGCGGTGATCAGCTTCTCCTTCTCCGTCATCAGTCGGGTACGCCGCTGCGGGCCGGCGATCACGCGGTCGATGGCCTCGTCGAGCATCCGCGCGGTGATGACCTTCTGGTTGCTGCGGGCGGTGAGCAGCGCCGCCTCGTTGAGCACGTTGGCGAGGTCGGCGCCGGAGAATCCGGGGGTACGCCGCGCGACCGACATCAAGTCGACGTCCGGCCCGAGCGGCTTGCCGCGCGAGTGGACCTCGAGGATCCGCTTGCGGCCGGCGAGGTCGGGCGCGTCGACCTGGATCTGGCGGTCGAAGCGGCCCGGGCGCAGCAGGGCCGGGTCGAGCACGTCGGGCCGGTTGGTGGCGGCGATGAGGATGACCCCGCCGCGCACGTCGAAGCCGTCCATCTCCACCAGCAACTGGTTGAGGGTCTGCTCGCGCTCGTCGTGGCCGCCGCCCATGCCGGCGCCGCGGTGACGCCCGACGGCGTCGATCTCGTCGATGAAGACGATGGCGGGGGCGTTCTCCTTGGCCTGCTCGAACAGGTCGCGCACGCGGGAGGCGCCGACACCGACGAACATCTCGACGAAGTCGGAGCCGGAGATCGAGTAGAACGGGACGCCCGCCTCGCCGGCGACCGCGCGGGCGAGCAGCGTCTTGCCGGTGCCCGGAGGGCCGTAGAGCAGGACGCCCTTGGGGATCTTCGCCCCGACCGCCTGGAACTTGGCGGGCTCGGAGAGGAACTCCTTGATCTCGCCGAGCTCCTCGATCGCCTCGTCGCAGCCGGCGACGTCGGCGAAGGTGGTCTTGGGCATGTCCTTGCTGATCATCTTGGCCTTGGACTTGCCGAACTGCATGACGCCGCGGCCGCCGCCTTGGACGTTGTTCATCAAGAAGATGAACAGCAAGATGATCAGGGCGAAGGGCAGCAGCGTGGCCAGGATCGAGCCGAGCAGGCTCGGCTTGGGGTTCTTGGAGTTGGCGCGGTCGATGGCGCCGTCGGCGACCTGCTCGTCGACCTGCTGCAGCAGCGTCTCCTGCTGGCCGTCGATGTAGTAGGACATCACCTTGTCGCCGGAGTCGCGGGTGCCCTTGTCGAGGGTGGCCTCGATGGCCTGGTCACCGTCGATGAAGGTGATCTCCTCGACCTGCCCCTTCTCGATGTACTTCGACATCTGGGAGGTGGGGATCTCGTCGTACCCGCCTCCGGGCGCGAGGAACTCGAGAGCGAGGACGACAGCCAGGACCGCCACCACGATCCAGAGCCAGGGCCCCCTGAAAACGCGCTTCACAGACTTACTCGCTCCCCGTCTTCCACGACAACGACCAGATCACCGATCACACGACGGTACACGCCGCCGGCGGCTCCCATTCTGTCTGGTCCCTGGTTGCCCGGGCGCCGGTCCGGCCGGTTCGTGACGGCTCAGGAGTACACCGAGGGCGCGAGGGTGCCGATGTCGCGCAGGTTGCGGTAGCGCTCGCGGTAGTCGAGGCCGTAGCCGACCACGAACTCGTTGGGGATGTCCCAGCCGACGTACCTGGCCTTGACCGGCATCTGCAGCGCCTCGGGCTTGCGCAGCAGGGTCGCGATCTCCACGCTCGCGGGGCCGCGGGAGCCGAGGTTGGAGGTGAGCCAGGACAGCGTGAGCCCGGTGTCGATGATCTCGTCGACGATGAGGACGTGGCGGCCGGTGATGTCGGCGTCGAGGTCCTTGAGGATGCGGACCACGCCGGAGGACTTCGTGCCCGAGCCGTAGGACGAGACCGCCATCCAATCCATCTCGACGTGCTTGCTCAGCGCGCGGGCGAGGTCGGCCATGATCATCACCGCGCCGCGGAGCACGCCCACGAGCACGAGGTCCTTGCCCTCGTAGTCGCGCTCGATCTCTGCGGCCAGCTCCGCCACCCTCGCCTGGATCTGCTCCTCGGTGAAGAGCACCTCGACCAGATCGTCCGCCGCGTCCCGTGCGTGCATGGGCGTCAGCCTGCCACAGGGGTGGGGCGGAAGCGGAGGTGGTCGCCGTCGCGGTACGCCGTCACGTGGCCGGGCAGCTGCACGACCCCGTCGATCCGGCCGCGGGCCAGCCGGTGCAGGGCGGTGACGTGGACGTGGAAGAGCTCGGCGTCGACCGCCCCGGCCCGGCAGGCGGCCTGCCGCAGCACGCGCGTGGCCAGCGCGGGGAGCAGGGCCGCGAGCGGTGCGAGCGGCAGCCCGTCGGGCGTCGCGAGGTCGGCGTACGCCGCCTCGGCCAGCGCGTCGAGCGCCTCGACGTCGGCGCGCGCCTGGTCGGCGGTGCGGGCCAGCGCCGCCGCCACGCCCGGCCCGAGCTCGGCCTCCAGCATCGGGAGCACGGTGTGGCGCACCCGGGTGCGCAGGAACCGGGGGTCGGCGTTGTGCGGGTCGGTCCAGAAGTCGATGCCCTCCGCGCGGCAGGCGGCCTCGGTCTGGGCGCGGGTGACGTCGAGCAGCGGGCGGCGGTAGCGGTCGAAGGACCGCCGCATCCCCGCCAGCGAGCGCGTCCCGCTCCCCCGGGTCAGGCCCAGGAGCACGGTCTCGGCCTGGTCGTCGCGGGTGTGGCCGAGCAGGACCGCCGGGGCGGCGAAGCTCCCGGCGACCTCCTCCAGCACGGCGTAGCGGGCCTCCCGGGCGGCGGCCTCCGGGCCGGTGCCGGACGACTCCACGTGGACCCGGACGCCGACCGTCTCGGCCGCCCCCAGCGCACCCATCTGGGCGATCACGTGCTCGGCGTGCGCCGCCGAGCCGTCCTGCAGCCCGTGGTCGACGGTCACCCCGACGACGTGCCAGCCGCGCCGCCGGCCCTCGAAGACCGTCGCGGCGAGCAGGGCGAGCGAGTCGGCGCCGCCCGAGCAGGCGACGAGGACGGGGCGGTCCCGGAGCTCGTCCAGGTCGGCGCGGACCGCCCGGCGTACCGCCGCGACCGCCGGGTGCAGGGTCACAGGACCCGCCGCACCCAGCCGTCCGGGTCGGCGAGCTCGGCCTTGCTGGGGAGGTTCTCGGGACCGGCCCACACGGCGTTGAACTCGGCCATGCCGACGCGGTCGACGACACGGCGGACGAAGCGGGCGCCGTCGCGGTACTGCGCCATCTTGGCCTCGAGCCCGAGCAGCCGGCGCAGCAGCCGGTCGAGCGTGCCGACGCCCTGGCGGCGCTTGGTGAACTTGCGGCGGATCTGCGCGACGCTCGGGATGACGCTGGGACCCACGTCGTCCATGACCACGTCGGCGTGGCCCTCCAGCAGCGACATCATCCCGGTCACCCGGTCGATCACCTCGAGCTGCTCGGGCGAGCTGAACATCTCGATGAGGCTGCCGCCCTTGCGGCCGGTGCGGATCGCCTCGGTGATCCGCTCGAGTCCCCCGTCGAGGAGGCTGGCGGGCTCGACGGTGTCGCTGAGCGCGCGGATCTCGGCGAACAGGTGCTCGCGCATCCACGGCACGGCGGTGAACTGCACGCGGTGGGTCTCCTCGTGGAGGCAGACCCAGAGCCGGAAGTCGTGCGGGTCGACCTGGAGCTCGCGCTCGACGTGGACGATGTTGGGCGCCACCAGCAGCAGCCGGCCGTGCGGCTCGTGGAACGGGTCGAACTGGCCGAGGACCTTCCCGGCCAGGAAGCCCAGCAGGCCGCCGACCTCGGCGCCGGTCACCTTGGCGCCGACCTTGAGGCCGAGCCCGGTCGGCTGCTTGGTGGCGGCCAGCTTCTCGATCATCGGCCGGGTCGCGGCCGCGAAGCCCTCGGCGTTGGCCTGGACCCAGCCCGGGCGGTCGACGACCAGGATCGGCGCGGTCCCCTCGGGCGCGTCGAGACCGGTGAACTCGCGCACCAGCCCCGTCGAGCGGTGCGCGCCGGCCCGCAGCTCGGCCACGGCGCCGGCCGCCTCCGCCCGGCTGACCGTGGGCCCCTCGCCCGCCAGCCGCGACCCGAGCGCCACGGCCAGGCCCCAGTCGATCATCTGCGGCAGCGGCGCGGCGGGGGCGGTCATGCCTGGAAGCCTAGACACCCACCCCCACCAGGTGGCCGGATCGGTGGCCGGATCGGTCGCGCGAGCGGACCGGGGGACAGAGGCTCAACCCCCCTCGAGGGACCGCCCTCGCTTGGGGCGTTCGTCAGCAGGAGCAGGCGCCGAGGGCCGCGGCCGCCTGGTCCATGGCGGTGCGGGCGAGGAGGCCCTTGACCTTCTTGACCCGGTCGGCCATGAGGGCGAAGGCCAGCAGATGGCCGTCGGCGTCGACCGCGATGCCGGCGAGGCTGGTGACCCCGGTGAGCGTGCCGGTCTTGGCGCGGACCCGGCCGCGCCCGGCGTCCGGTCCGAGGTCCATCCGGTTGGCCAGGGAGCCGGTGTAGCCCGCGACGGGCAGCGCCGCGAGGAGCGGGCGGAGCTCGGGGTGCGCGTCGGAGGCGGCGAGGCGGAGGACGTCGACCAGAACCGCCGGCGCGAGGCGGTTGTCGCGCGAGAGGCCGCTGCCGTCGTACAGCACGGAGCCGCGCAGGTCGATGCCGTTGGCGGACAGGACCCGCTCCACGGCGCGCTGCCCGCCGGCGAAGGAGCCCTCGCCCTGGTCGGCCACACCGGCGTGCCGCAGCAGCACCTCGGCGGCGGCGTTGTCGCTGACCTCGATCAGTCGCTGCACGATCTGGGCGACGGTCGGGCTGGTGACTCGCCCGAGCTCGGCGGCGCCCGCGGGCGCGGGGGTGCGGGTCGGCGTACCGGTGACCGTGATCCCGCGGCGGGTCAGCGCCTGCGCGAACGCGGTCGCCGCCTCCAGCGCGGGGTCGGCGACGGGGCCGCGGCCCGGCAGCGGCCGGCCCTCGTCGACCCACAGCGCGCTGATCGGGTTGACCTCGTCGGGGATGTAGTCGGGCTTCCAGCTCGGGTGCACCGCCGGTCCCGCGAAGAGGGTGTCGTCGAAGCCGAGCTCGACGGTGGTCGTACCCGCCTTCCGCAGCGCGCGGGCGGTCCGCTTCGCGAGGGTGCGCACATCGGCCCGCGGGGGGTCGTACGTCGCGCCGGGGTTGGAGGCCGGCGCCGGGTCGCGCGCGAGCAGCGGGTCGCCGCCGCCGACGAGGACCAGCCGCGGGACGGACCCGCTGGTGTCGAGGACGGTCGTGGTCGCGAAGGTGCGCGCGGGCCCGAGCAGGAACAGCGCCGCCGCGGCGGTGACGACCTTCGTGGTGGAGGCGGGGATGGCGACCGGCGCGCCGGCCCCGGACTCGTAGGTGAGCCCGGCTCCCTCCAGCGGACCGACGGCGGCCAGGACGTGGCGACCCAGGTCGGGGGATCCCAGCGCGGCGAGTGCGCGGCGCACCTCCCGGCGCGACAGCGCTGCGGCGCCGTCCGCGGCCTCCGCCAGCCCTGGGGGTACGACGACCGGCGGGACGTCCACCTCGGGCGGGGGTGCGACCGCGGCGGGATCGGTCGGCGCGCCCGCGTCCGCGCGCAGCTCGTGCCACCAGCGCTCCGCGGCTCCGGTCTGCCACGCGACGCCGGCACCGGCCGCCAGCGCGAGCACGAGCGCCCCGGCGATCGCTCGCCGCAGCCGCCCGGCGCCGCGCGCCCGGTCCCTCTTCGCCACGCCTCTCCTCCCCGACTGAAGCGGTCGGGGCACTCCCCGACTGCGCGTTCCGGGACATTGTGCGGGACAATGGCGCGAACATCGGCGTCGGGCACGTTCACAGCCCCCACGAGCACGTCCGCGCCGGACCCGAGCCGGGCCGAGAATGTGTGGAGGAATGCCAGTGCTGGAGTTCGACGTCCTCGTGGAGATCCCCAAGGGGAGCCGCAACAAGTACGAGGTCGACCACGAGTCCGGGCGCATGCGCCTCGACCGCTTCCTGTTCACCTCGACGATGTACCCGGCCGACTACGGCTACATCGAGGACACGCTCGGCCAGGACGGCGACCCGCTCGACGCGCTCGTGCTGCTCCAGGAGCCGACGTTCCCCGGCTGCCTGATCAAGTGCCGCGCGATCGGCATGTTCCGGATGACCGACGAGGCCGGCGGTGACGACAAGGTCCTGTGCGTCCCCGCGGGCGACCCGCGCATGGAGCACCTGCGCGACATCAACCACGTGCCGAACTTCGACCGCCTCGAGATCCAGCACTTCTTCGAGGTCTACAAGGACCTCGAGCCCGGCAAGTCCGTCGAGGGCGCCGACTGGGTCGGCCGCACCGAGGCCGAGGCCGAGATCACCGCCTCCTTCGAGCGCTTCAAGAGCAGCGGCCACTGACGCGGCCCGACCGGCCCGACCGGGCCGGCCGGCGGGGTCAGCCCCGCGGGGCCAGCAGGCCGGACAGCCCGGCGGCGATCGTGGCCGGGCTGTCGTCGTACTCCGGCGGCATCGTGACATAGCTGAGCGCCAGGCGGGCGAGCGTCCGCGCGAGCTGGCGGATCGTCGCCGGGTCGGTGCGCGGCCAGGAGGACCGGGCCGCGGCCTCGAGCTGGTCCGCCACCCGGACGAGGAGCGGGCCGGCGTCGGTCGTCACGATCCGGACCAGGTCGTGATGGGCGTCCCCGGCGCGGACCCGGCCGATCAGGGGGTCCTCCGCGGCGGTGCCGAGGAAGAGCGCCAGGCCCTCCTCGAGCCCGGCCGCCGGGTCGTCCGGATGGGCGGCGAGCGTGTCGGCGATGAGCGCGCACAGAGCGTCGGCCAGGTGCAGCGTGTAGGCCTGGGCGAGCCCGTAGCGCGACCCGAACGCGTTGTAGAGGGTCTGCCTGCTCACCCCGGCGTCTCGCGCGACCGCCTCCAGCGTCACCTCGCCCCAGGGGCGCTCGAGCAGCAGGGAGCGCAGCGCGTCGAACACGGCGGTACGACGCTCGGCCGGTGTGCTCACGGGTGCGGTCCCGCGCGGCGGACCCCGCGGAAGTAGACGATCGCGCCGCTGCGCTCGAGCACGACGTCGGCGACGTCGAGGTCGGCGAGCCACTCCTGCAGGTCGCGGCGGGTGCAGCCGGGACCGAGGAGGCCGGCGACGCGGCCCACGCGGCGCAGCGGCTCGAAGCGCAGCCCGGTGTCGTTGAGCAGGGCGCTGCCCGTCAGCACGCCGCCGGGGCGCAGCACCCGCGCCATCTCGACGACCGCCCGGTGCGGATCCGGGAAGCAGTGCAGCCCGGTGAAGGTGACGACGAGGTCGAAGGACGCGTCGGGGAACGGCAGGTCGCCGACGTCGGCGATCCGGGGGACCACCTGGTCGGCGACGCCCCGGCGCTCGGCCACCCGCAGCGTGCGGTCGAGCATGGTCTGCGCGATGTCCGCGGCGACGTACTCCACGCCCTGCCCGGGCCGCAGCCCGCGCAGGGCGACGCCGCCGCCGCAGGGGATGTCGAGGATCCGGCTGCCGGCGGGCTGGCGGCCGATCTCGTCCGCCGCGCGGTAGAGCCGCCGCAGATCGCTGTCGAGGCCGAGGCGCCACAGCGCCCCGCCCGCGTGCGGGTGCTCCACGGTCCAGTCGTAGAAGGACGCCCACAGCGGGTCGTCCGACCAGCCGCCGAAGCCGGGCACGCGACCGAGGACCGACCTGCTCACGGCGCGTCCTCCCCGATCAGCGCGGCGGCGCGCAGCAGCGGCTCGGGGACGGCGAACGCGTCGACCAGCTCGCGGGCGATCGGGCGGAGCCGGCGGCACAGCTCGGCGACCTCGCGGGTGATCGCCTTCGACCGCTGGACGGTCAGGCGCCCGTGCTCGATGAACCAGGCGCGGTCGGCCTCGATGCCGGCGAGCGCGTGCAGATCGCACAGCTGGCTGAGCACCAGCGCGAGGTCGGCGTCCTCGCAGGCCGCGACCTTCGCCACGAACGCCTCGAGCACGAGCCGCTCGACGTGGGCCCGGGCGGCGGCGATGACGTGGTCCTGGACCCGGGAGAACACCTCGCCGGGCGCGATGCCCTCGTCGATCCCGCGCTTGAGGCGGCGGGCCACCCCGCCGATGAGGTGCTCCTCGCGGAAGCGGTACATCGCCAGGTGGTAGTTCGGGTCGCTCAGGCCGCTGTCGGTGTGCCAGTCGGCGTCGCCTCCGGGCAGGGCGTCGCGGATCTGGTCGAGCAGGCGGTGCACCCGCGTCCGCTCCAGCACCGTGTCCACCGCGAGGCCGGCGACGAAGCGGACCATCCCGAGCTGGTCGAGGTCGGAGAAGTCGCTGGCGTAATCGGTGAGCAGGCCCTTGCCGACGAGCTGCAGCAGGACGTGGTTGTCGCCCTCGAACGTCGTGAACACGTCGGTGTCGGCCTTGAGCGCCGCGAACCTGTTCTCTGCCAGATAGCCCGCGCCACCACAGGCCTCCCGGCACTCCTGGATGACGTCCGTCGTGTGCCAGGTCGCCAGCGCCTTGGTGCCGGCCGCGCGGGACTCCAGGAGGCGGCGGGTCTCCTCGTCGGTGCGATGGCCGGAGAAGACGTCGTGCAGCTCCGCGACGAGGACCTCCTGGGCGAAGTGCAGGGCGTAGGTGCGCGCGAGTCGCGGGAGCAGCCGCCGCTGGTGCAGGCCGTAGTCGAGCAGCAGCTGCTCGGCACCGTCCGGATCGGTCCCGGTCTCGAACTGGCGGCGGCGCAGGCCGTAGCGGACCGCGATCGTGAGCGCGACCTTGGCCGCGCTCAACCCGGCGCCGCCGACGGAGACCCGGCCCTGCACGAGCGTGCCCAGCATCGTGAAGAAGCGGCGGCCGGCGCTCTCGATCTCGCTGACGTAGACGCCGTCCTCGGTCACGTCCGCGAACCGGTTGAGCAGAGCCTCGCGCGGCACCCGCACCGTGCCGTCGGGGTCGAACCAGATCCGGCCGTTGTCGACGCCGCCCAGGCCCATCTTGGGCCCGTCGTCCTCGATCCGCACGCCGGGCAGCGCGATGCCGTCCTCGTCGCGCAGGGGCACGACGAAGGCGTGGACGCCGTGCCGCTCGCCGGCGACCTCGAGCTGGGCGAAGACGACCGCCAGCCGGCCATGGCACGCCGCGTTGCCGATGTAGTCCTTGGCCGCGGTGGGGGTGCTGGTCGTGATCACGAACTCGCCGGCCGCCGCGTCGTAGGAGGCGATCGTGCCCAGCGCCTGCACGTTGCTGCCGTGGCCGGTCTCGGTCATGGCGAAGCAGCCCAGCAGCCGCCCGCTCACGATGTCGGCCAGATAGGCGTCGTGGTGGCGCTTCGTGCCGAGCTGCAGGATCGCACCGCCGAACAGCCCGAACTGCACCCCGACCTTGACGAGCACCGACAGGTCGCCGTACCCGAGCGACTCGAAGGCGGCGATCGAGGCACCGATGTCGCCGCCGCCGCCGTACTCCTCGGGGAAGCCCATGCCCGCCGCGCCGGTGCCGGCGATCTCGCGCACCACCTCCAGCACCCGCTCCCGGAACTCGTCGCGGGGCAGCGCCTCGGCGTCCTCGAGGACCGAGGCGTACGCCGGCAGCAGCTCACGCACGGTGCGCCGGACCTCGGCGTACTCGCCGTCGAGCAGCGCGGTGAGTGCGGGGACGTCGACCGTCAGCTGGGGCACGGTCACAGTGGACTCCTCGGCCATGGACCGAACCTAGTGGACGGACCGCGAGCCCGGGCGCGAGGAGGTCAGGGACGGGCGAAGAAGTCCGGGGCGCGCCAGTAGTCGATGGACTCCTCGGTGACGGGCCGGCCGGTGCGGGGCGC
>Ga0164243_10011940_pt1 | contig 12350 bp, 15 predicted proteins | sample OricompcompostOP_FD_108781 | JGI IMG/M metagenome (GOLD analysis project Ga0164243, IMG submission 108781) | Organic Plus compost microbial communities from Emeryville, California, USA - Original compost - Organic plus compost (OP) | ecosystem: Engineered > Solid waste > Mixed feedstock >...
CGAGGGCGTCGGCTCGCACAGCACCGGCTGCTTCTGAGCGGCCGCGCCGGCGCGCTGCTAGAATCCTTGGGCCCTGTGCCGGCATAGCTCAGTTGGTAGAGCAACCGCCTTGTAACTCGGACGCGGTTGTTGTGGCGGCAGGCCGAAAGGCTAGGCGCGGCAAGGCTTTAGGCCCGCCAGCGCGTAAACTGCGGGACAACCCGGACACGGTTTGAGCAAGAGAAGTACGACATCGCCGCTTTAGCTCAGTTGGTAGAGCAACTGATTTGTAATCAGTAGGTCGTCCGTTCGAATCGGACAAGCGGCACCATCCCTGCGGTCAGCGTCCCTTCGCGCTGCTCTTCCTGGACCTTGGGTGCAGCCTGGCCGCGCGCTGCTCCAGGTACTCGCCCAGCAGCCCGAGCGGCTCCACGCCGAGCGCCTCGGCGAACTCGACCAGCTCCACGGCGTCGATCCGACGCTCCCCGCGCTCGCACTTCGACACGAACGTCTGCGTGTTGCCCAGGCGCGAGGCCAGCTCGACCTGCGACACGCCGACTCGCTTGCGGGCCGTCTTCAGGACGGCCAGCAGTAGCTGGTAGTCGGGATTGTGGGTCGATTGGGCCATCGTGCGGTGACAGGCGGGTCACCGCACGCTAGAGTCCGTATTGGGTTAGTCCAAAATAGACTATTTACTGGTGTAGCTCAGGGGGAGTGCATGAAGCGGATAGGGATTCTTCTGGTCGTTCTGGTGGTCCTGGCCTGGATCGGGTCGAAGGTGGTGCCGCGCAGCGAGCCCGCAGTTGCCGCCGTGCCCGCCGCAGTGGCCGAGGCGCCGCAGAAGCAGGCCCAGCAACCAGATTCGTCGAAGCCTGAGCCGGAGCAACCCATGTCGGCGGCCGAGAAGAAGGCGCAGCAGGAGAAGTGGTTCGGCGCCGAGACGATCGTGGCGGCCAAGCGCGCAGTGAGGGGCGAACTGAAGGACCCTGACTCCGCGCAGTTCAAGGACGTGCGCGCCAACTACACCGAGGAGTTCGGCGTGGTTGCCTGCGGCCGGGTCAACGCCAGGAACGACTTCGGTGGTTACACGGGCTTCCGACGCTTCGTATTCGGGGATGGACGAGTGATCCTTGAGGGGCGGAATAACGTCGCCGATGCTTGGGTCGAGGCGTGCCTGTAGCCCCATTTTTGGTTATGGAGGTGCAAGGCACCTCCAAAAGTTGTCATTCCGACTTCTGACCGCTACGTCTCGATTCCACGAGTTCGTCGAAGCGTGCTAGCTGAAGGCTGAGCAATCGACTCGGGAGCATCAGCGAGTAGATGAACGCGAAGGTTGCGAAGCCGAGGTACAGACCTTCCAAGCACGTGACCAGTCGCCCATCGGGCTCGCGCTTGGCCACGATGGTCGTCAAGAAGACCAGCGCAAGCACGATCAGGTAGGAGATGAAAAGCCACTTGTGGCGTACAAGCCGCTGGTAGACATTGCTTCGCTTGACTGCGTCCGAGCGCCATGTGCGCCCGCGGTATAGCCCTGGCTCTCCCAAGAGAGTCATCACGGTGATGAGGAAGCCAGCCAGGATCGAGAACACGTTGACGATGACGCCACGAGCTTCGTCGTTGCCATGGACGAACGGTTGCCCGTACCAGCCGATTGCCGCCGAAACGGCGACAATCGCGGCGAACAGCCCGATTCGGCTCCAGTCAACTTCCAGGCGTTGCACGTCATTGCTCCAGCAGGTTCCCCTGCGCTATCTGGTCGAAGTAGGTTCCCATCTCGCCCCATACACTGTTGTGGCTGACGGAGTTGTCCTTCGTTTCCACCTTCACTCCGGTTTGAAGGCGAATCTCTCCCGAAGTGATGCGTTCGTTCCTCTGAGTGACGATCGTGAACTCGCTCACCGGCAGTTCGTTGTCGTCGAGAACAGTCTCGGCGAGCTCCTCAATAAAGTCCTGAGAGCTCTGGATGGCACGGGTATTGCCATCAAGCTTGACCTCGACGTTTACGATGAGATCCTCCAGCGCTTTTTGCTTTGTTAGCGACTGGTCCTTGCTTATCAGGGCGCCGAGCTCGTCGCCTAGCGTGCCGAAAGACTTCGCTACCCAACTGGTGCGGCGTGCCTTTGGCAAGCTCAGATCAAAGGCGCCCACAGCCAGTTGGATGGACTTGACGCCGTGATCCTGGATTAGCTGCAGCTTGTCCAGATTGCTGGCGGGAACGAGTTCAAAGCCGCTGGACTCGTCATGAAGGTCTGCTTCCCTGAAAAGCTGGGCCAAGTACAGGGACGCTTTGCTCTTACTGATACCGTGACCGCAGTAAAGGACATGATGATCCTTGATGAGGAGGAAGCAGTCTCCGTCCTTAAACTCCTTCCCCCTCGGAGGCGGCTGCGCTCCCTCGTCATCCTCGGCAGTGGTCGCCTTGGGCTGAAGCGTCGACGCCTGCACACCAGGAACATAGCGCGTAAGGTGCAGCAGCGTACGCCCGTTAGCGGTGCTGTAGTGCTGAATGCGCACCACGTCCCCGCCTCCAAGTTCGATCTCGGTTGCAGCGCAGTTGCTCTTCTTCCTGCGTGCTTTTTTGACGATCGATTGAAGGTCAAAAGGTTGCCCGTCGCGCCGGGCGCGGAGGTAGTACACCGTCTTGGTCGTCTGATCCCCTGGCATCGTCCATTTCCCCCTGTGATGTTCTTTCCTGAACGGATACTCAGGTAACCCGAGGGCCGGTGTCAAAAGCATGCTCTTGCTGCGTCGCAGCGATTAAGACGATGCGGACCGCACCAGGCGGCCCGTGTCGCGTCCGGGACCGCACGGCCTGATATCGAGTAGATCGGGTTGAACCGGACGGCACGGGCTCACCGGGGAGCCCAGACACAATGTTGGTGTCGGCGCGAGAATCGGGCCGATACTATGTGAACTAATCGGGCTGGCGGCCCGAGGACCGCCGGCAGTTGCTATGGCGGTCAGAAGTGCCTTCGGCGGCAAGAACAGCCGAGGCCTGCCCCGACACCGACTGACGGGGAGCACGGGTCCATCTCTGCGACGAATAGCAGGCAGTCATCCCGCGGCATCGCCGCACTGACTGATCTGGAGGCCGAGATGGCTACCCCCTACGTACTCAAGAAGTTCTCCCCCGAGGAGTTGGCGGAGTTGCACGCGCTCCCCGACGACGCGCTGGCGACCGCGCAGGAGGCGGCCGCGTTCCTGCGCCTCAAGTACAACACCCTCTCGTGGTACCGCTGCAACGGCGGCGGCCCGAAGTATACGCGCGTTGGTCCGAAGCTGATCCGCTACCGCATGGGCGACCTGCGCGAGTACGCGAAGGGCCAGCCGATGGGGGAGGGAATGCGGAAGGTCGCCGCCGTGATGCTGGCCGCCCGCACCGCCAAGGCGGGGGGCTGAGCGATGGCCGCACAAGAGAACGCCCACGGCGTGCGAGACCGTGGGCGCAAGGGTACGACCGACCAGGAGATGGAGCTTGCCGAAGCTCACGGGATCAATGATGCCGCGGGGCATGCCGTCGCGACGCCATCATTTGAGGCCGCGTCCGACTACCGCCGGGTCCGCCTCGACCTGATCCCCCTGCGTCGCCGCGACAAGGTGCCCGCCGACAGGCGCTGGCAGGAGCGCAGCTACCACCAGGGCGAGGTGCTGGAGCGCGCGAGGCGCGACGGCCTGAACCTGGGCGTGCGCCTGCCCGCCGACGTAGTCGTGGTGGACGTGGACCCGCGCAACTTCCCCGCGGGGCGCGACAGCCTGGCCGACCTGGCCGCCGCATTCGGCCTGTCGCTCGCGTCGGCGCCGCACGTCCTGACCGGCAACCTGTCCCACCCCGGCCACCACTTCTACTTCCGCAAGCCCGCGGGCGCCGTGCTGCTGGACAGCGTGGAGGGCTTCGAGGGCGTCGAGTTCAAGTCGCTCGGCCGCCAGGTCGTCGCCCCCGGGTCTGTGCACCCGACCGGCGGCCTGTACCGCTGGGCGCCCGACTCGCCCCCGCTGCACGACATGCCGGACCTGCCCGCGCGGCTGGTCGAGGCGGCGCGCAGGCCGGAAAGGAAGTGCGGCACGGGCGCAGGCGAGATCACTGCCGAGCAGCTCGCCGCGTCGCTTGAGCACCTGGACCCGGCGGACTTCCGCGAGCACGACGCATGGCGCGAGCTGATGATGGCCTGCCACCACGCAACCGACGGCGCAGGTCGGCAGGAGTTCATCGACTGGAGTACGTCCGACCCGGAGTTCGCCGACCACGAGTGGATCATCGGCCGCCGCTGGGACTCGCTGCACGCCGACCGCGACGACGCCGTGACCATTGCGACGCTGCGCAGGCGCCTCAACGAGGCCGGCGCCGACATCGCGCCGCCCGACGCCGCGGACGACTTCGACGTGTGGGACGAGGTTGAACCGATCGGTGAGCGCGCCCGCAGGCGCTTCCTCAACATAAACGACCTGAAGGCGCTGCCGCCGCCACGGTGGCTCGTGCCCGGCCTGCTGGTGGAGGACAGCATCGCGGCCATCTACGGCGCGCCCGAGTCTGGCAAGTCGTTCCTCGCACTCGACATCGCAATGGCCATCGCGGGCGGCGTGGACTGGCACGGCCGCCGGGTCACCGGCGGCGGCGTCCTGTACGTTGCGGCGGAGGGCGCGTCCGGTTTCGGCAAGCGCGTCCGCGCGTGGGAGATCGACCGAGGTATCGACGTGGGCAAGTTCCCGCTCTGGCTGGACCACGGGGAGATCAACCTCGCGGCAGAGCACGACGGCGGCGTCCGTGCCTTCGTCAGCGACGTGGTCGAGGAGCTCGGGCCGCTGCGCCTGGTCGTCATCGACACGCTGAACCAGACGGCTGCGGGCGCCGACGAGAACTCGGCGAAGGACATGGGGCGCTACATCGCCAGCATGAAGCGCATCCGCGACGAGACGGGCGCAACCGTCGTGGTCGTGCACCACTCCGGCAAGGACCCCGGGAAAGGGATGCGCGGCAGCTCGTCGCTCCTCGGGGCGATGGACACCACGGTCGAGGTGGACCGCGACAAGGACAGGCGCTCCATCACGGTGACCGTGCACAAGCAGAAGGACGCGGAGCGCGAGCCGCCGATGCGATTCAACCTGGAGCGCGTGGACCTTCCGGGAGAACCCGACTGGAACGGCAGGCCGCCATCGTCGCTCGTGCTCCGTCCGACCGTGATGGTCGATGCGGCCTCCGACTTCGGGGGCGAGGCGACGGCGGACGACGGGCTGACTGCCCTGGCGTGCGAGCTGGGCGCGTCGGGCGGGCCGGTGAAGGCATCCGAGCTGCTCGACGCCGCCACCAAGCGCCTGGGCATGAGCAAGAGCTCGGCGCAGCGCGCGGTGACGGCCAAGATCCCCGAGGGGCGTATCGACGCCGTGCGCGCAAGCTGGGACGGTCGCCACTTCTGGCTGTGGTGCGAGCGCGTCGGCAAGCACCCCACGGCGCCGAAGGTTGTGCACGTAGAGGCCGCGTCATGAACGCCCGCGAAGTCTCCTGAAGTCTGATTCTGAAGTCTCGAGACTTCGGAGACTTCGCGGCGTCCTGAAGTCTGAAGTCTGTTCCGAATCAGCGGCTTACGCGCCAACCCGAGCCAGAGACTTCGGAAGAGACTTCGGCCACGGCAGACGAGACTTCGCAGCTTTCACTTTCTTAAGAAAGTGAAAGCGAAGTCTGCCCGGAGTCTGATTCTTAAATAACCCCACAAGGAGCGAGAGCGCGGACGGATGCGTCCGACCCTGCGTGCCGTGTCCCTCGCGCGCGAGGCGAACGGTCCATGCTGCCCCGGCCGATGCGCGCTGCCCAATCAAGCATCGGGTATTCCATGCCGCCCAAGCCGCTGATCCGACTGCTTGAACGATGGCGTGCCTGCGCGCGCGAGCACGACACGATCACGCCGTAAGCCACTTTTCATGGAGACGGCGGCAGTGCAGTCGATCCCGAACACCTTCACGCCCGAGCGGCGCGAACTGTTCTTCCAGGTGCTGGAGGACACGTGCTCGCCCAAGCAGGCCGCGGCCGCGGCGGGCATCAGCAGGCAGACGGCCTTCTACCATAAGGCCAACGACGTCGAGTTCCGCACCCGGTGGGAGAAGGCCATCGAGGTCGCCCTGGACTCGCTCCTGGACGAGGCGTACAGGCGCGCCGCGATCGGCTACGACGAGCCGGTCATCCACCAGGGTCGCCTCGCCACCGTCGCCGACCCGACGACCGGCGAGGAGAAGCCGCTCACGGTGCGCAAGCACAGCGACAGGCTCCTGGAGGTGCTGCTCAAGTTCCGCTACGGCGAGCAGATGGCGGACAGGCTGCGCGTCAAGGTCGAGGACACGGGCCTGTCGGCCGACGCCCTGCTGGCGATGCCCGCCGACGAGCGTGCGCAGCTCGTGGCGCTCCTGGGCAAGTACAACGCGGCGCGGCCGCACGACGAGGACGGCGACGATGAGTGAGAGGCTGACGGTGGCCGAGGCGCTCGCCAAGGCGGAGCAGATCGACGTGATGCTGGGCGCGATCCACGACACGGCGCCCGAGGCGGTCGCGGCGATGGGCGGGCGCGACGCCCTGGCCCGGCGCAGCGAGATGACGTGCCTCGGCCCGGTGCCGCGCCTGGACGCGGACGAGTGGGAGCGCATGTCGCTGGAGTACGAGGGGCGGCGCGAGCATGGCAGCGTCAACCGGGGCCACTAACGGGCAGCCGGTCGCCGTGGAGGTGGGCGGGGTGCGATACCCCTCCGCCAGGTCGGCGGCCCAGGCGCTCGGGATCGGGTACAGCGCCGTGACGGCGCGCTGCCACGATCCCAGGCACCCGACCTACCGCTGGCTCGGCGCCACGCCGGGCAGGCGCCAGGTGCACGACCCCTCCACGGTGCGGATGGGCAGGGACGTAGCCGAGCCCTCCCGGTGGGCGTTCGACGGGTGCGTGCGACGCGCGCCAGTGATGGACACCAACTTCGACCCGCCGCGCCTGGTGCGCCGCGTGGGCTGGGTCGGGTGCATGACGTGCGGCAGGCCGCACTGGTCCGACGACGTCGCGCGGGCGCGCATGTGCGTCGAGTGCGGGGGCGCAGGCGGCTGGCCCGTCGGCGCGCGCCCGGACGCGGACCACTGACATTCGATCGGGCAGCGGCGCGACGCCAAGCCCATGAACCGCAAGCCGCCGAGATGGCGGCGGCTCCGAGGGAAACACGTCCGGAGAACGATGGCGTCCGCGGCCAGCGCTCCGCGACACATTGCAGGCGTATCCGGTCAGCGCACAGGCGCGCATGACCCGCACCTAGGCTTGGTGCACGCGCTCGTGACAGGCGACCGGAGGACCAACCTCACAGGAGCCAGCGAGCCATGAAGATCACCCTCAGCGACACCCCCCTCCTCAGTCCCCAGCAGATCGGCGAGCTCGCATCGCAGCTCGACCTGCTGCACAAGCGCACCCTCTCCGCGATCGAGCGACTCCAGAAGGACGTCGCGACCCGCAAGCAGCAGATCGCTTCGCGCTGGAAGAGCGCGGCCGGCATCGGCGCGGGCGACGTGGCGCGCTTCGCCCAGAACGAGACGCTCGCCAGCATCCGCGAGATCCAGGACAACTCGAAGGCCGAGCTCGACAGGATCATCAAGGAGGCGGGCGCGCCGCACGCCCAGCTCATCGGCCAGCGCGAGTTCTACGACTCCCCGGCGAAGGTCCTGGCCCGCGCGGCCCTGGGCGACCCCAAGCGCACCGAGTACCTCCAGCAGCTCCAGCACGCCGGCCCGGCCGAGCTCGGGCACATGGCCCAGGTCGCGGTCGGGACCCGGAACGTGGCCCTGGCCTCGGCCGTGCTGTCCCTGATCGACCGCCTCCCCACCAAGGAGCGACCCGTCGGCCCGGCCGAGCTGGCGTCGGCGATGCGCCAGGACGACTTCCTGAAGGTCCAGGAGTACATCAAGCTGGGCGACGCGCGCCTCCAGGGCATCCTGGTCGCCATCCGCGCCTGGTACGCCGGCCGGGCCAACCCGCTCAGCTCGGTGCAGCTCGCCATGCGCGAGCGGGACATCGACCACGACCTGATCGGGGGCGACGATGCGTAAGCTGGCCCACTATTCGATCGACCACCCGGTGGCCATCGCGCTCGCCGGCATGGTCGGCGCCCTGCGCACGGGCGGCGACCTCCTCGCGTCCCTGGCCGAGCGGGCAGAGGCCGCGGGCGTCCGCCCGTACTCCGACTACTTCGACGACGCGGCGCGCCTCGCGGGCATGCCGTACTGCCGCGCGCTGGACCTGTACGTGGACCGCGAGACAAAGCGCCGGGCCGACCGGCTGGGATACGGGCAGGCGCACCTGGCGCTCTGCTGACCGGGCAAACGCGGCCGGGCTGGTTGGATGCGCAGAGGGGCGACGGGTTGCCCCGGCCGTGTTTCGAGGGGGATGTCCTGAGGGCATCCCCTTCTTTTTCATGCGCTTGTGGACCATCGCGCGCCGACTGCCAATTAGGCGTCCGGGTTATGACGGCTGGGCTGTCAAGAGACAGCCCAGCCGTATGGATCACTTCGCTCGCACCAAGAACCGCCAAGCTTGATGGCCGTACTCCCAGGCATCAAGAACCTTGTCGCTATTCCTGACACGCCTGAAGCGGCAGTACACCCACCTAAAGCCAGGCGGAGCTTGCTTCTCAATCGTCATATCAAATCTCCGAACGCGGCGGGAAGCTTGACGCGCTCATTTGCTTGACAAAGGAGAATCCACTAGGCTCTGAGGCGCCAACCGTAGGGCCGAGTGGGCTTCCCATTCTCCTACCGCGGAGGAGGCGCTATGCGCCTCCTCCGCAATTCTTCAAGTCATGGCATACGCCTTGATGATTGCGGCGAGGCGCGAGGCCTCGGCCTCGGTAAGGTCTGCCGGCAACCCGGTGATCTGCACCGTGACTCCTTCCCTGAGCGGTACTGGAACGTTGACGCTGCCGGGAGCACTTGATTGTGCTGTCTGCGGTGGGCTCTGAAAGTCCACGGCAGGCTTACTCTCTGCGGGGCGCTCATCTGTTTTTCGTACGCTTTTTGCTGGCTTCTTCGCGGACCCAGTCCCATTGCTTTTGACGGCGGGCCGGAACTGGGCCGGATTCTCGACATACGAGAAGAAGTCGGTGAGAGCGGAACTGAGTCGGCTCCGATAGACCATCAGGCTGTCCGGCTTGTAGTCCTTGCCAGCCTTGTTAGCGAACCGCGTGAATACCAAGTCCAGGTCGATGTTCCTGAGGTCGGAGGCCTCCTGGTCGTCAAGCACGCTAAGGATCTTGTTCGCGGCTCCCTTCCGGCTCTGCGCCGTGTTCTTGTTCAGAAGGTGCTTATTGGCCAGATAGTCGATGAACTCGTTGAGTGCCTGCAGGGAGTAGTCTTTGTCCGCCATTGGGGCCGCCTCCGTCAAGTTGATGGCGCCATCATGGGGGCTCTTGATAGGTCTGTCAAGCGTCAAGAAATCAAGCGGTTCCATGGCGGGCACTTGATGGGGGGCTCCCGGATCGAGGGAACCGCGACCTAATGCCTACGTGCCCACCAACACGTAGGAGAACGCCATGAAGCTGGAAGAGATGCCCATCAAGGACCTGCTGGCCCTGCACAACCGCATCGCCGACAAGCCAGCAGGCCCCAAGACCTTCGCGACCCGGGCCAAGCTCGTCGCCCGGATCGAGCAGGTCGCGGCCGACAAGAACATCGACCTGAGCTCGTCCGGGCAGCCGAAGAAGCCCAAGGCGACCGCGCAGCGCGCAGAGCCGAAGGCCGAGGCCACCGAGACGCCCGAAGCGGCCGAGAAGAAGTCGCGCGGCCTCGGCGTGGGCGCGCTCGCACGCGCGATCCTGATGGACCCGGCCGGCCACCCGCACGCGCTCATCGCCGAGATGGTCAACGCGCAGGTCGAGGGCGCTGCCGCGACGGCCAAGTCGGTGCGCTGGTACGCCAACGACATGCGCAAGAGGGGCGTCGAGGTGCCGCCCCGGCAGAAGCACCACCCCGCAGACATGGACGAGGCGCAGTCCGCCGAGGCGCTGTCCACCGTTCGGGTGGTCGAGCCCGCGCCATCCGACGACTGACGCCGTTCTTCCGCCGTGTACGTAAAAGGGCCACCGTCATGGTGGCCCTTTCATTTCATGCGCTTGTGCGCGATCGCGTCCCGACGGTGGATCAGGTGGTTATGCCGCCGCGCTGCGGCGCGACATCGCCGCTTGATCGATGCGCAGGGCCGTCATGCCGGACGCGAGATCTTTGTCCCGCTGCTCGAAACGCATTTCTTCGGTGACGTTGTGGCCGTGATCGCGGGCGACGCGCAGCACCATGTCTTTGTACCAGGCCCGCATGACGCTCTCCCACAGGCACTCGGCGGCCGCCGCGGGGTCCTGGCACTTGCGCACCTGCTCGAAGTAGTGAGCGAGTGCGAGCTCAGGCCAGTTGACGCCGTACGCCTTGAAGAGCGTCAGGTAGGTGTTGTACGCATCCTTTAACGGGTCCTTGCTGTCAGGGTAGGCCTCGCACAGCCCGTCCACCGTCGCGCGGACTCCGAGCTCATCGCGGCACGCCGCATAGAAGCTGTTCTGGTCGTACCGCTCATTGTCTTTGAAGAGGTTCCGTGCGGCGAAGATGCGGATGTCACTGCCGCACTCGATTTCCCGGACCAGAGCCATGCACTTGTCGAGGGTGCTGATGTTGGTGGCCTTCTTGTTCTTGCTCATGTTCAAATCTCCCAGCTAGTTGGTTGTCACTGATCGGGTGACCAGCTGGTGAGGAAGGCTAAGCACACTTTTCGACCCCGTATGTAAACGATTGCTGGAACTGCCGCCCATCCGGCAGTTCCGGGGAACGTTTATTTACAACTCACCAGCGCGCGTGCTTGCGAGACGCGGAGGCCACGTTCCCGGCTCGTGCACGAGGCCGAGCGCGCCGAGGATGTAGCGCGACGCGCGCTCCTGGTGCTCGCGCAGGTGGTCGATCGACGGGTGCAGGTAGCCCATCGTGACGCCGCCGCTGGACGCGCTGTGGTTCAGCAGGAATCGCAGCTCCAGCAGCGGCACCCCTGCCTGCAATGCGAGCGACGCGTACGCGTGCCGCAGCGCGTGGCCGGTGAGGTCGCCGAGCTCGTGCTGCTGGACCTCCGCCACCCGGCCCGACGCCGAGTCGGCCGGGAACAGGTAGGGCGTCTTGCGCCTCACGCCGTCGGCGTTCGCCTCGCGGTGCGCGAGCAGGTCGGCGAGCGCAGACGACAGTGGCAGGTCGAACTTCTTGGCGGCGCCGCCCTTCGGGTTCGGGACGTGCAGGCGCCCCTCGCCGAGGTTCGAGCGCATCGCCTCGCAGGCCGCCGTGCGGCGCATGCCCGACAGGATCATGAAGAGCTGGAGGTCGCGGCGCACCGGGTTGCCCAGCGACAGCACTGCCTTGCCCCAGGCCCTGAGCTTGTCGGGGCTGGCGTCCACCTCGCGCCGGCGCATGCCGTTCATGTCCACGTTGCCCACCGGGTTCGGCGGCAGGTCGGGGAACTGTCGTAGGACTCGGTTGTAGACCGAGCGCAGGACCCGCATGACGTTGTCGCCCGTGGTCGCGCCGCTCTTTGCCGTGAGCTTGCGGTGTCGCTCGCGCACGCCGGCGCGGTCGGCGCCTATCTCGGCCAGCGGTCGGTCGAGCCAGTCCTTGAGGTAGTAGGTGACGTGGTACTCGTAGCCGCTGCGGGTCTTGTCGGCGAGGCGGCGCGAGTTGAGGTGCAGGTCCAGCGCCTCCCGCAGGGTGATGCCGCGCGCCCGGGCCCTGCGGCGCTCCTCGTTCGGGTTGATGCCACCCCGCATGCCGACCAGCGTCTGCCTCGCGAGGTCGCGGGCCTGCTTGGCGTCCATCGCCGGGTGGTCGCCCAGCTTCGTCCGGACCTGCCGGCCGTTGACGAGGGACTGGACGTAGAAGCTGCGCTTGTTGGCGGTGACGATGAGGTAGAACCCCCTCATCTCGGTGTCCGCGTGCAGGATGCTCTTGCCGCGCTCGGGCGCGGGGCTGCGCTCGACGAGCGCCTGGGTGATCTTCGACTTCATGCTGGCTCCGTGGTTGCGGGGCCACGGCACGAACACGCTTTCGCACCACAAGGTGCCGTGTTCAGTCGCGCCGTGCGCTCCCTCGAAAGCCATTAAGTCGCAGTGTTATCCTCTTGTAAGCCGCCGGCAGACCTTCCGATTCCAAATCATGGCAAGCCTTACGCTGCCTGACTTGTAAGCGGTAGGTCGTCCGTTCGAGTCGGACTGTCGGCATGCCTGTCCGCGCGCCGCGACGCCGTTACGTTAGGTCTGGTTCTGCGGCAGCCTGCCGTTGCGCTTGAGCAGCTGCGCCAGGCGGCGTTCCACGGCGCGGATCTGCAGGCCGCCGGAGCCGTGGCGCA
>Ga0164243_10011941_pt1 | contig 12350 bp, 14 predicted proteins | sample OricompcompostOP_FD_108781 | JGI IMG/M metagenome (GOLD analysis project Ga0164243, IMG submission 108781) | Organic Plus compost microbial communities from Emeryville, California, USA - Original compost - Organic plus compost (OP) | ecosystem: Engineered > Solid waste > Mixed feedstock >...
CCGCGCGGGATGATCGAGACCTTGCGGACCGGGTCGGCGCCGGGCGTGAGCATGCCGACGACGGCGTGGCCGGCCTCGTGGTAGGCGGTCCGCTTGCGGTCGTCGTCGCTCATCATCACCTTGCGCTCGGCGCCCAGCACGACCTTCTCGAGCGCGTCGGTGAAGTCGGCGCCGGAGACCTTCGAGTGGCCGCGGCGGGCGGCCAGCAGGGCGGCCTCGTTGACGAGGTTGGCGAGGTCGGCGCCGACCATGCCGGGCGTCGTCGAGGCGAGCGCGTCGAGGTCGACGTCGCTGTCGAGCGGGACCGAGCGGGTGTGGACTCTGAGGATGTGCAGCCGGCCGTTGCGGTCGGGCGCGGCGACCGTCACGCGGCGGTCGAAGCGGCCGGGCCGCAGCAGCGCCTGGTCGAGGATCTCCGGCCGGTTGGTGGCGGCGATCACGATCACCGCGGTGCTCGGCTCGAAGCCGTCCATCTCGGTCAGGATCTGGTTGAGCGTCTGCTCGCGCTCGTCGTTGCCGCCGAACGAGCCGCGGCCGCCGCCGCGGGCGCGGCCGATCGCGTCGAGCTCGTCGATGAAGATGATCGCGGGGGCCGCGTCCTTCGCCTGTCTGAAGAGGTCGCGGACGCGCGAGGCGCCGACGCCGACGATCATCTCGACGAACTCGGAGGCCGACATCGAGAAGAACGGCACGCCGGCCTCACCGGCGACGGCGCGCGCCAGCAGCGTCTTGCCGGTGCCGGGCTGGCCGCTGAGCAGCACGCCCTTGGGGATCTTGCCGCCGAGCCGCTGGTACTTCTGCGGCGTCTTGAGGAAGTCGACGATCTCGTGCAGCTCGTTCTCGGCCTCGTCGATGCCGGCGACGTCTCTGAACGTGACGCGCGTGTCGCCGCCCTCGGAGCGGCGCGCTCTCGAGCGGCCGAACGACATCATGCCGCCGCCGGCGCCGGCCATCCGGCGCGAGAGCATCACGAACAGCAGGATGATGAGGATCACCGGGCCGAAGCCGAGCAGGATCTGCACCAGCAGGCCGGGGCCGTCGTCGGGCGCCTTCGCGTTGATGACGACGTCGTTGTCCTGCAGCAGTCTGTCGAGCTGGTCGGAGTCGGCGAACAGCGGCACCTCGGTCGAGAACTCCTTCGAGGTGACCGAGTCCTTCTCGCCTCTGGCCGGGTAGGTGACCTCGCTCTTGAACTCGCCCTGGATCGAGGCGCCGGTCGAGGAGATCTCCTTCACGTTGCCGTCTCTGACCTCGCTCAGGAAGGTCGGGTTGTACGGCACCTTGACGCGCGTCGCGGGCGACAGCGCGTTGGAGGAGATCCAGAAGTTGAGCGCCAGCAGCGCGACGACGAAGGCGAGGACCCCCCAGCGCCCGCCCGGCATTCTCGGCCCTCTGTAGCCGCCGGTCCGTCTCTGCGGCGTGCCGCGGCCGTCGGGCGCCGGCGTCACTCTCCAGCCGGGCGGGTGGGGCGGCGCTCTGGAGTCGCCCTGGGGCGGCCGCTCGGAGGGGAGGCGATCGCCGGCGGAACGGCGATCTGGGGTGTCAGCGGGCATCTTCGTGAGAATTCTGTCAGGCACGGCTACGCGACGGCTAAAGGTCAACGTAGCGGGTCCCGCACCCCCTCCGGCGGCCGCCGGCCGCGTTTCCTACCGCACGCCGCCCCCCACGCGGGCGAGCGAGCCGCCTCTGCCGATCATCGCGATCGCGGCGTGGCCGGATCTGTAGCCGCCGTCGGCGACCTGGCCGATCAGCCTGTCGCTGCCGCCCGAGCGTCTGAGCGCGACGCTGACGAGGCCGCCGGCGACGATCAGCCCGAGGCGGTCGCCGGCGGCGAGCGCGCTGCTGAGCACCGCCGCGCCGTCGATCAGCAGCGTCGAGTCGTGACCGGCGTCGAAGCGCACCACCCACAGTCTCGTGCCGGCGACCCAGCAGTTGTAGCCGCGCCGGCCGAGCGTCACGTAGTCGCCCTGGAGGGCGGTGAAGATCGTGTACTCGGCGGTCGCCGACGGCTCGCCGACGTCGACCCACGTCTCGACGCCTCTGCCGGCGTCGCTGAAGACGTCTCTCCAGATCGCGCCGCCGTTGCCGTCGACCCCGACGATTCTTCTCGACACGAGCGCGCACGGGTCGTGGTCGGGGAAGCCCGGCGAGTCCCACTGGCCGCCGTCGCTGAGCGGGTTCTCGTCGGCGCGCTGGGCGTCGTCGAGCACGCCGGTCGTGAGCGGGACCGCGGCCGGCACGTAGTCCTGCCAGGTGAAGTTGTCGATCACCGTCGCGGTCGTGCTGGTGCCGTTGCCGACGCCGCCCCCGGCCGAGTTGACGTAGACCTGGTCGAGGTAGTCGGCGAACGGCGTGCCGCCGAGCGTGACGACGTCGGTCCAGCTCGTCCCGTCCGGCGAGGTCGAGACGGTCACGCCCGAGGAGCGCAGGCGCACGCGCCGCCACTGGTGCGCGGCGGTGTAGGAGGCGCTCGACCAGCTGCCGCCGTCGACGCGATGGAACAGCGTCCCGGCGGCGAAGGTCAGCGAGACGATCTCGTCGTCGGCCGCGTTGTAGGCGATGAGGCCGGGCCGGTCGCCGGCCGTCACCTGCCAGACGATCTCGCGGAACAGGCCGGCGCCGAGCGGGAAGCTCTCGGTCAGGCCTCTCGCGCCGAGCCAGTTGCCGCCGGCCGCGATCGACGCGGCCGCGCCCGTGAAGGTGACGCCGTTGACGGCGTTCCAGAACGGGTTCGGCGTTCTCGACGAGAACGTGTCGGAGTAGAGGATCGCCATCGCTCCTACTCCTCCCCCTGGATGTGCATGTCGCTCATCTGACCAGCCTACGGACTCCAACGCGCCAGCTCTCCACATCACAGCCGTGAGTGGACCGATGCGCGACGCGACCCTGTCGCGTTTCTCCAAGAGCGCTCGCGACCGTCGCCGTACCGTGGGGACATGAGCACTGCTACCGCCTACACCCACATCAGATTCGACACGGTCGAGGACGACGCCGCCAAGCACGGCTTCGGCGAGCAGGGCAGCGCCCGCTTCGCGACGAGCGACCTCGCCGCCGAGCGCACCGGGGTCTCGCTGCAGCGCCTGAACCCCGGCAGACGGCAGTCGTTCGGCCACCGGCACGACGAGGCCGAGGAGGTCTACGTCGTGCTCTCCGGCAGCGGCCGCGTCAAGCTCGACGACGAGATCGTCGAGCTGCGCGCGCGGGACGCGATCCGCGTCGCGCCGCCGGTCACGCGCTGCTTCGAGGCCGGCGAGGAGGGTCTCGAGTTCCTCGCCGTCGGCGCGCGTCACGCGGGCGACGGCGAGCTGGTCCCCGGGTGGTGGTCGTGAGATCCGCGCGCTGAGCGCTTGATTGCACCGGGAACGCTCGCCTGGAGGCTCGCCTTCCCGCTCAGGCGGCGACGTGCTCGGGCGCGCCGAGCGGAGTGCGCGCCGGCACGCCCGCGCGCGCGAAGGCGGCGCGGGCGGCGAGCCCGGCGGCGATCGCGACCAGCCCGCCGAGCAGGAAGGCGGCGCGCGGGCCGGCGGCGTTCGCCAGCCAGCCCATCAGCGGCGCGCCGATCGGCGTCGAGCCGAGGAAGACGACCGAGTAGAGCGCCATCACGCGCCCGCGCATCGCCGGGTCGACGGCGAGCTGGAGCGCTGAGTTGACGCTCGCCGAGAAGGCGACGCTGGCGGCGCCGACCGGCACCAGCACGACGACCGCGAGCAGCTCGCTCGGCGCCGTCGCCAGCGCCACCATCAGCGCGCCGAAGGCGAGCGCCGCGGAGACGAGCAGCGCGGGGCGGACGCGGGCGCGCGAGCCGTTGGCGATCGCCCCGGCGATCGCGCCGATCCCCATCGCCGTCGTCAGCGTCGCGTAGACGCCGGCGTCGCCGTGGAAGGTGAAGTCGGCCAGCAGCGGCAGCAGGATCTGGAAGTTGAAGGTGAAGGTGCCGACGACGGCGGTCAGTGCCAGCGGTATCCACAGCTCCGGCGTCGCGCGGACGTAGCGCAGCGCGCCGCGCACCTGGCCGGGGGCGCGCTCGGTCACCGGCGTCGGCGTCAGCTGGCGGCCGTCCATCCGCCGCAGCGCGGCGATCATCGCCAGGAAGGAGACGGCGTTGACGGCGAAGCAGGGAGCGACGCCGACGGTCGTGATCAGCACGCCGGCGATCGCCGGGCCGATGATCCGCGCCGAGTTGATCAGCGCGCTGTTGAGGCTGACGGCGTTGAGCACGCGCGCGGGGCCGACCAGCTCGACGAGGAAGGCCTGCCGCGCCGGGTTGTCGACCGCCAGCACGACGCCGCGCGCGAAGATCAGCAGGTAGAGCATCCACAGCGCGATCGCGCCGCTGGCGGTGAGCGCGAACAGCGTCAGCGCCGGCAGCGCCATCGCCAGCTGGGTCGTCGTCAGCAGCCGCCGCTTGGGGAAGCGGTCGGCGATCGCGCCGCCCCAGGCGCCGGCGAGCAGCATCGGCGCGAACTGCAGCGCCGCGGCGACGCCGACGGCGAAGCCGCTGCCGGTCAGCTGCAGCACGAGCCACGTCTCGGCGACGGTCTGCACCCAGGTGCCGGAGACCGAGACGATCTGGCCGACGAAGTAGCGGCGGTAGTTGGGGATCTCGAGCGAGCTGAAGGAGCGCCGCAGGGCGCCGCTCATGCGGCCGGCGCTCTGGCCGGCTCCGCCAGCAGCCGCTCCAGCAGCTCCGCGGCCTCCGCCAGCGTCGCCTGCTCGGCCGGCGTCAGCTGACGCAGCCGCTTGGCCAGGAACTCGCTCTTGCGCGAGCGGATCCGCTTCAGCAGCGCGCGCCCCTCGCTCGTGACCGCGACGAAGGAGACGCGGCCGTCGTCGGGGTCGGCGCTGCGCGCCACCAGCCCGCGGGCCTCCAGTCTGCCGACGATCCGGGTCGCCGTCGGACGCTGGATCCGCTCCGCCTCGGCGAGCGCGCTCGGGGTCAGCGGGCCGCAGCGGTCGATCGTCGCCAGCGCGGCGGTCAGCGTCGGCGAGATCTCGGGACCGACCACGCCGCTCTCCTGGCGCAGCCGCCGCGCCATGCGCGTGACGGCCAGCCGCAGGCGCGTGGCCAGTTCGGGGTCGGATGTCATGGGAGGAGTCCGTGGGAAGTGCTTCGCGTTGCTAGTTAGCGTCGCTAATTAGCTTAGCAAAAGGAAGGCGGCCCCTCGCGGGGCCGCCTCCTGGAATCCAGCCGTCCGTCGGCCGTCTGTCAGCTCTTGGGGTCCAGCTCCAGCGCCGCGGAGTTGATGCAGTAGCGCAGGCCGGTCGGCGCCGGGCCGTCGTCGAAGACGTGCCCGAGGTGGCCGCCGCAGCTGTTGCACAGCACCTCCGTGCGGACCATGAAGTGGCTCGTGTCGCGCTCCTCGGCGATCGCGTCGTCGCTGGCCGGGGAGTGGAAGCTCGGCCAGCCCGAGCCGGAGTCGTACTTCGTGTCGGAGGCGAACAGCTCGGCGCCGCAGCCGGCGCAGCGGTAGACGCCGTCCGTTCTCTCGTTGACGTACTCACCGGTGAACGGGCGCTCGGTGCCCTTCTGGCGCAGCACCGCGTACTGCTCGGGCGTCAGCTGCTCGCGCCACTCGGCGTCGCTCTTGGTGACCTTGCTCGCCACGGTTGTCGCCTTCCTCGTCTCGAATCTCTGTTCGATCTCGAAGATAGCGGGTGGCGATCGACCGCTTTAGCGACTCTTCAGGCGCCGTTGAGGGGCGGTTGCGGGCGGTGCGGCACGATCGCTCCCATGCAAGGCACCGCACTCCAAATCGCCGCCGCGGTCGTCGTCACGCTCGCCGCGGTCACATACGCCCTGATGATCTGGGCGGCCGCCCACCGCTCGTAGCCGAGCGCGCCTGGGACTCGAGCCGCATCCGCGTCAGCGCGGTGCGGATCAGACGCGAGACGTGCATCTGCGAGACGCCGATGCGCGCCCCGATCTCGCTCTTCGTCAGGTCCTCCTCGAAGCGCAGCCGCAGGATCTCCCGCTCGCGCGGCTCGAGCACGCGCGCGAGCCGCTCGAGCGTCGCGCGGTCGCGGGCGCGCGCCAGCTCGTCGTCCTCGCCGCCGAGCCGCTCGCCGATCGTCGGCGCCTCGTCGTCGGAGGCGTGCGCGCGGCTGGGCGCGTCGAGCGACAGCGCCCGATGGGCGCCGGAGACCTCCAGCGCCTCCAGCACCGTCTCGACGTCGAGGCCGGTCTCGCGCGCCAGCTGCGCCGGCGTCGGCGCTCTGCCGGCATGCGCTCTGAGCGCGTTCTCGACCCGCAGCGACGCCTCCTTGAGGTCGCGCGGGACGTGGATCGCCCAGCCGCGGTCGCGGAAGTGGCGCCGCAGCTCGCCGAGGATCGTCGGCACCGCGTAGGAGCTGAAGCTGACCCCGCGCGCCGGGTCGTAGCGGTCGACCGCCTTCAGCAGCCCGATCGAGGCGACCTGGACGAGATCGTCGTACGGCTCGCCGCTGTCGGCGTAGCGGCGCGCGAGATGGCGCGCGAGGCCCAGATGGCGCTCGACCATCGCCTGACGGTCGGCGTCGGCGCCGCGTCTGTAGGCTGGCGACCGTCCATGGCCAGGCCCGTCTCTCTCGAGCTCGTCGTCGTTCGTGATCACCTGCGCGCGGCCCCTTCGGCTGCTGCTGCTTGGAGCGCCGGGGGTCTGGGGCGCGTCGGTTGGACCAGCGCGGAGCGCCGGTTCGGATGGGCAGATGATATCGGGCGGGCCGAACAGGAGGACCGGGGATGAGCGTTGCCGGACTGCGGGTGCTGGTCGCCGACGAGGACCGCGAGGCGCTGAGGCAGCTGGAGACGACGCTGCGCCAGCTCGGCCACGAGGTCGCCGCCTTCGCGATCCAGGTCTCCGAGGTGGCGGCGAAGGTCGTCGGCGAGGATCCCGACGTCTCGATGGTCGTGCTGCACGTCGACGACGACCACGCGCTGGCGCTGATCGAGGAGATCTCGGCCTATGCCACCGGGCCGGTGATCGCGCTGACGCTGAGGGAGGACCCGGAGTTCGTCGCCCGCGCCGCCGACCGCGGCATCGACGCCTACGCCCGCCCGCAGACCGCCGACGCGATCCAGAGCGCGATCGAGCTGGCGCTGCGCCGCCACGCCGAGCTGGCGCGGCTGGAGACGAAGGTCGAGCAGCTCGAGGGCGCGCTCGAGCGCCGCGCGGTGATCGAGCGCGCGAAGGGGATCCTGATGGAGCGCCACCAGGTCGACCAGCTGACCGCGTTCGAACGCCTCCGCACCCACGCCCGCGCCAACCGCCGCCGCGTCGTCGACGTGGCGCGCGAGGTCAGCGAGGGCGTGCTGCAGCTGCCGTAGCGCGGATCAGGCCGCTTCTCTGAGCGGGACCGAGTTCGTCACCGTCGCGATCGCCGCGGTCAGCAGCTCTACGACGGCGGCGGCTTCGTCCAACTGCAGCGTGGCGCAGTTGAACTGCGTCGGCTCCTCGCTGTGGCGGGTGCTTATGACCAGCACCGGCTCGGAGCTGGGACCGTGCTGTCTGACGATGTCGACGGCGAGCTCGGCCCAGCGGCCCTTCGCCTCGTGGCGGACTTTGCCGAACTTGCCGAAGTGGCCTTCTGGGTGGGCGGGCCTGGTGGCGCGGGTGGAGGGACGCGGGACCCGGCCTGCTATGTCGGGGTAGATCTGCATCGCTGGCTCCTAACGGGCCGATGAAGCGGACGATGGCAGCAGCATGGCGCCGTCCGGCGCAGCCGTGTAGCGCCGGTTTGCGAAGCCGCGGAGCACACTCCTCGCGCAGTCCACCTGCTTCTGGCTTGTAGTCTGGCTGCAAATAAGCCACTCTTTGGAGCGGTACACGGAGGAGGATCGGTGAGAGGGCCAGGGGCGGCGAAATCGCGCTGGACGGAGAACGACGCGCGCATCATCGACATGCTGATCGATCATGGTCCGTCGACCTATGCGGAGTTGATCGTCGACGAGAAGCGCGCTCGCGGCATCCGCGAGCGCGTCAATCGGTTCGTCGATGCCGGGACGCTCGTGTGGAACGGTGACAGGCTGGGATTCCCGAGCGGGATGCAGCGAGCGCTCGGCATCTACGTCGGCAACGCCAGCGTGCGGCTTGCCGTGGTGGACGTGAACGGCGACTGTCTCGGATCGCGGCTCGTCGACAGAGTCAGATACCGCGACGAGAGCTTCGAGTGGCTGCTGCGACGGCTGCGCGTCCCGCTCAGGCAGCTGCTGGAGGAGGTCGAGACGAAGGCCGGTCCGGTCGCCGGCGGTGGCCCGAAACTGAGCGGTGTCGCGATGGTGCTGCCGACGTTGATCGATCCGTGCGACGAGACGCGCAGAGCGCGCTTGGCGGCGACCTACCCGCCGAGATGGGCAAACGCGTCGCTCGATTCCGACTTTCGCTCCGAGCTGCGGATGATAGATCCGGAGACGCCTCTCATCTTCGACGTAGACGCCGCGGCGGACCTGCTGGCCGAGGTGCGCTACGGCGACCACGGCCGCGACGGCAACATGTTGCTCGTCAAGTGCTCGGGTGAGATTTCGGCCGCCTTTCTCGCCGGTCGTGCGCCGCTGCGCGGCACGGGGCCGGGAGCGGCGGGCCTCGGGCACGTCCTCGCCGACGTGCACGGCATCAACGGCAGCTACGAAGACCTCGCTCCGCTCGCGGAGAGCAAGACGAAGTGCACCTGCGGACGCGACGCGGGACATCCGCGCCCCCACCTCAACCAAGTCGCCAGTGCGCTCGCGATCGCCGATCGCGTCGGGATCAACGCCAAGGACAGAGACGACTTCGTCGCCTATCGACAGGGTCTTCGTGCGGGTCTGCTGGAGATCCAGCGGGCGGAGGAACTCGGCGCCCCGATGAGCGGTGCCGAGACCGAACGGCTCCAGCATGCGGTCATCGATGCCGGCACCGCGATCGGGCGGGCGCTCGACTCCGCGGTGGCGACGCTCTCGCCGCAGGTCGTCGTCCTGTCGGGCTACCTCGCGATGGCCGGCATGCCGTTCCGGGACGCGGTCAACGACGAGATCCAGAGCCGTGACATCCGTGCCTCGCGGCACTGTCCCGAGGTGCGGCTCAGTTCGCATCACGACAGAGACGACCGTTCCAGGCTCGGTGCCATCGGCGCGGCCCAGCTGAGCCTCCAGCAGTCGGTCTTCCCGGTACTGAAGCAGCAGTTGAGAGATCGCGCTCGCTGAACGCAGATGGGACGCGGCGAGCAGTTCGGATAGCGCCTTGTTTGCACCGAAGCGCGTCGCCATGATCGGCGACCCCGCCGCCCAAACAGCGTGTACACCGGGGCAGCGCTGGTCCGTACCGTCGGTCATACACCTGATCGTGGGTGTCGGAGAAAGGACGGTCATGGAGTTCCTCGTTGTCGCGGCGGTGATGTTCCCTCTGGTGCTCTCGCAGTTGGTGGCGTTGACCGCGTTGCGCGTGGTGCTTGCGATCCTCCGCCGATGAAGCGACGCGGGTGGGGAAGGCTCGGCCTTCCCCACGCCGCTTCATCCGCGCCGGTCAGCGAGCGCCCAGCTCGCCGCGCCGCTGACGGCCGCGACCGACAGCACCGACGGCCAGGCGCCGATGCGCTTGGCGAGCGGATGAGAGGCGCCGAAGCCGGCGAGGTAGGTCGTCAGCAGCGCGGCGGCGGCCGGCGCGCCGGCGCGGCGCGCCCATTCGCGCGTGCACCAGGAGCCGGCGACGCCGAGAACGGCGCCGCCGAGCGGCCGCACGCCGGTCTCGCGCGCGACGAGGTAGCCGCCGACGAGCGAGCCGGCGGCGATCGGAGCGGTGGGAAGAGCCATGCCGCGATCGTAGCTCCGTCGGTGACCGCCCCAGCGGACGTCGGGGGTCTCTGTGGACCTCGAACGTCCGCTGGGCGGAACGTCGGCGGGTCAGACCGATCCGGTCGCGGCGGCCGCGCCGGCGCTGGTGCCCTCGCCGGCGGCGCCGGCGTCGTCGGATCTGCGCGGGACGGTGCCCTCGGGGCAGTCGCCGCCGGCGGCGCCCGCGGCGCCCTGCGGCGCCTGGCCCGGCGCGCCGCCCTGGCCGTCGGAGGGCGCCTGCGGCGCCTGGCCCGGCGTGCCGTAGCCCTGCGACGGGGCGGTCTGCTGCTGGGTGGTGGCGCCGGAGTCGGAGCCGGCGTTGCTGGCGGCGATCGCGGTGCCGCCGCCGACGAGCAGCGTGCCGGCCGCGGCGGCGGCCAGCAGCGACGTTGGTACCCGCATCGGTGTGGTCCTCTCTGTCGGGAACGTGGTCTCCCGTCCAGTCAAGGGAGCGATCCTCCGGATCGGCTCGCCGACGGCTGAGAGCTCGCCGAGAGCGCCCCGCGAGACGACGACGAGCCCCGCCGGGGCGGGGCTCGTTCTGGAGCCGGCGGCGCGATGCCGATGCGCGACCGGCGCGAGGCCGATGCGCTACTCGAGCCAGGGCAGGCGCTGGACCAGCTTGCTGCGCGACCAGCGGCGGCCGAGGCCGAGGGTGTCGCCGGCCTTCACCAGCGCCAGGCCGATCAGCACGATCGCGTAGACGATGTGGTCGTCCATGAAGACGTGGTTGGCGGGCGGCAGCGAGGCGCTCCACATCAGCACCATCATCAGCGCGCCGGCAGCCGCCGCGAAGCGCATCGCGACGCCGCTCAGCAGCGCGACGCCGATCGCCGCCAGGCCCGCCATGAACAGCACGTTGACGACGACGTTGCCGGCGATCTCGTGGTAGATCCCGCTGAAGGGGCCGACCGAGCCGCTGAGGAAGCCCTTGGTCGGGTTGCCGCCGTTGAGGACCGAGTCGGCCGAGGCGGTCTCGTGGCCGAGCCCGAAGAACTTGTCGAGGAAGGCCCACAGGAAGATGCTGCCGAGCGCCAGGCGCGCGGCCGCCCAGGTGTAGCGGGCCGCGACCTCGCGGCTGAGCGCGCGGCCGGCGGCCTCGGCGCGGCCGGGCGCGGCGCCGTCGCGCCGCGCCTCGCGCGGGGCGGAGGAGGCGGCCTCGCGACGACGGCGGACGCGGGCCGGTGCGGCGTCGGGGATGAACTGCGAGGAGCGGGACATGAGGTGCCTCCGGGTCGGTCGGCGGTCGGTCTTCGTCGTTGACGAGAGACAACCTATGACCGCCGCGCCCGCCCGCCATCCGGGCCGGCTGCCCGTCGGCGATCCGTGGAAACCACGGTCGCGGCCTCCGCGCTCTGCCCCGCACAGGAAAAGAGGGTCGCGTGCGGCGCGGGCGCTCCATGCGACCAGTAGCGTGGCCGGCTCAATCGACGTCAGGGGTGGGTTCGTGATGAGAACAGGGTTGGCGCTGGCGCTGGTCGCCGGCGGAGCGCTCGCGTGCGCGACGGCCGGAGCGGCCACCGCCGCGCAGGCGCCGGCGACGCCGGACGGCGGCGCGACCGTCACCGCGCTGGGGACGGCCGCGGTCCCGGTCAGAAGACCGGCGCGGCTGACCGACGCGACGATCGGCGAGGCGGTGCGCGTCGCCCGCGACGCCGCTGGGCCGAAGGCGGTCGTCAGGGCCCGCGAGGAGGCTGAACGGCTGGCCGCGTCGCTCGGGCTGAGAGTCGGCGCGCTGCAGTCGGTCTCGGAGCAGTCGGGCTCGCCGTTCTTCTTCTACGGCGGCCTCGACGGGACCTTCGGGCCGGGCAGATACTGCGGCACGATCCGCCACCGGGTGATGCGGACGACGAAGCGCGGCAGACGCGTCCCGACCGGCAGGGTCAGATCGCGGCACCTCTGCCGCGTCCCGCCGAACGTGACGACCACCGTCTCGGCGACCTACCTCGTCGTCGCCTGAACGTGGAGAGGGCCGCCCTCGCGGGCGGCCCTCTCGGCACGGCTCAGACGGTGCGGCGCGTCAGCCGCGCCGGGTGCGGATCAGCCGCAGCCGGTGTTGTTGCCGCAGCTGGAGCAGGTGTAGCAGGAGCCCGTCCGCTGCATCATGCCGCCGCACTGCTCGCAGGCGGGGCCGAGGTCGAGGCCGAAGTTGCCCATCTTCGCCGGCACGACCGGCGGCGTGTCGGTCAGCGCCGCGGTCGGCGGCTGGACGCTCGCCTGCGGCGCCGGCGCGGCCGGGGCGGAGGCGGCCGGGACCGACGGGCCGGCGGTGTCGCCGTTGATCGACATCGCCGTCTCCTGCGCCGTCTTGCGCGCGCGCACGGCCGGCGTCAGGATGCCGAGCTCCTCCTGGATCTCCTCGTCGAGGAAGCGGGAGGCGAGCCAGCGCATGATGTAGTCCGGCATCGACTTCGCGAAGGGGATCTCCGGGTTGGAGGTCATGCCCTCCGGCTCGAAGCGCATGTAGCTGAACTTCTGCACGAGCGTCTCGAGCGGCACGCCGTACTGCAGCGCGATCGAGACCATCGTCGCGAACGAGTTCATCATGCCGCGGAGGGTCGAGCCC
>Ga0164243_10011942_pt1 | contig 12350 bp, 14 predicted proteins | sample OricompcompostOP_FD_108781 | JGI IMG/M metagenome (GOLD analysis project Ga0164243, IMG submission 108781) | Organic Plus compost microbial communities from Emeryville, California, USA - Original compost - Organic plus compost (OP) | ecosystem: Engineered > Solid waste > Mixed feedstock >...
TGCTCCTTGCGATGAGGGACGCGGGGTACCGGAGCGCCGAGACCGCCATCACCGCGCAGATCGGCGAACGCTGCCTCGAAATCGAGAAGCTGCGGACTGTCTCACCGCTCCGTCGCGCGCTCCTTCCTCCCGGGACCGTGATCGAGATCGACCGGCTGACGTCGCGCATCGACGTCGCCCTCGGGAGCACGCCTGGACCCGACGTGGTCGAGCTGCTCGACGATCTCACCGCCCAGCTCGCCGCCGTCGTCGCACGCGCCGAAGACGAGGCGGCTCGGATCCGTCGCCGTCCGCGCGATCTGCCATTGCCGCCGGCGCCGACACGATTCCCGTTCGGTACGCATCGCCGCACGTTCTCGGTCGAGCGCTCGTTCCGCGAGCAGCTTCGAGATGCGAAGGAGGTCCGCGAGCACGGCGTCGGGATGCTCGCGCGCCTGGAGCGCGATGGCAGAGAGCTCGTCTTGGCGGCGCGAGGACGGGCGACGGACAATCCCGTCTACCCAGCGAGGAAGATCGACTGCATGTTGCGGACCTCTGCGCCGCGTGGGCCTGCGCTCCACCTCGAGCCGCGGAGCTTGTTTCGGCGCCTCGTACCTTCGCGCGATGCGGTGGCGATCGACCCGTCGTTCGACCGAGCTTACGTCGTGAAGGGGAATCCCTCCGTCGTGCGAGCCCTCCTCGATGTTCGGTGTCGGGAGCTTCTCCTCTCCATCGAAGGCGAGCTGCGGGCCTTGTGGGTCGGAGGCGGCGTCATCGACCTTGCGTGGCGGCGTCCGTTCGGAAAGGACCCGGTCGTCCTACCGGACGAGGCGGTGTCGATCGTCACGTACATTGCGGAGCGCCTCGATGCCGCCTGACCTCCGGGCTCGGCGATGACATGTCGGTGGCCTCGGAGTGCGCGGCTCGCTCGCGCGAGCGTCGTGGACATCGCGACGAAGGGCGCGCAACCGATTGGGCGGGCGGCCGAACGATGCACAATGGGTTTCGTGTCGGAGCTCTTCGAAGGCCGTGAGACGATCCTCTCGGACGAGCGGAGTATAAAGGTCGTCTCGCGTGACGGTCTCATAGCGATGAAGCTCGCGGCGGCCCGGCCGCAGGACGTCATCGATGTCCAGCGCCTGAAGGAGCTCGGCGATGATTGACATGCGTGCGGATGCGGTCGCGCGGCGGCTCCGCGCATGGTCCGAGCTCTCGGCGAGCGGCACGCGCGCGCCGCGCGTCGACATGTCGGTGAAGGCCGTCGAGGACGGGCTGCGAATGCAGGCCGGCCTCTCGACGATGTGCCTCGCGCTCGGAAAGGCGCATCGCGTCGGCGACCAAACGTCACGATCGCGAGCCTGAACGCTCACGCCCAGGCGGCGCGTGCGTCACGAATCCACTCGGTCCCGCGCGCACGCAGCCGTTCGCAGCCTCTGGTCCGCGCGCGCGCCTCCGTGAGTCGCGCGCAGTCGTCAGCCTCCGTCCGAAAGCAGGGGCGACGGGATCGACACCGACGCCCGGCCGATCTGCAAGAAGCCCTGAACTCTTCCTCGATCGCTGCATCGCCGAGGGCTCGTTGACGTTTCCTGGGGCGCTCGTGGAGGGTCTCGTCGCGAGAACGGCCGGCCGACCGGAATTGCTGCGAAAAGTCGCGCGACACCGCCCAGAGGAAAAAAGCGGAGAGGCGGTGTCGATCGGGCCGCTCCTCGTTTGTCGTCAGGATGAAGCGGGCGGTCGACGAGCTCCGTCGCCGCGACCCGCCCACAAGAGGTATCGACCATGGCTCAGAACACCGTCAAGCTTCACCGCGTCCTTCGTGCGCCAGCGAAGAGGATCTATCGCGCGTTCCTCGACCCCGACGCGATGGTCAAGTGGCTCCCGCCGCATGGCTTCACCGGCAAGGTCCATCACATCAAGGCGGAGGTCGGCGGGACGTACAAAATGTCGTTCACCAACTTGAGCAGCGGGCACAGCCATTCGTTCGGCGGCGAGTTCCTCGAGCTCGTGTCCGACGAGCGCATCCGTCACACGGACACGTTCGACGATCCGAACATGGCCGGTCAGATGCAGACCACCGTCTCGTTGAAGACGGTGTCTTGCGGAACCGAGCTGACGATCGTGCAGGAGGGGCTTCCGAGCGTCATCCCGGTCGAGGCGTGTTGCCTCGGCTGGCAAGAGTCGCTGACGTTGCTCGCGCAGCTCGTCGAGGCAGAGATCCCGGACGCCTGACCGCGATGACGCGCGTGTCGCCGACCGGTCCAAGACCGCTCCCGAAAGGCAGTCACCACGTCCAAGGTCGCGCCGAAGGCGGGGCCGCTAGCGCGGAGGACGCGCCGTTCGGCGGCGCGGCGGCGGGGCATCGCGGCGGCTCGCACCCGGGGGAGCTGAGGTGAACACGCGGACAGCCACGTCCAACGGCATCGTCGGTCACCGGTCCGCGGCGCCTCAAGCTCCCGGGCGTGATGCCGACGTTCACGGCGATCGACTTCGAAGCGGCGACGCGCCGCCCCGACAGCGCGTGCGTGGTGGGCCTCGTTCGCGTCGAGCGCAAGCGCATCGTCCGCCGGATCTCGCGCCGCGGTCCTCGCGATGTGTACCTCGTGAACGGCCGATCCATGCGCTATCGCGGAGGCGCGTGTCGGCAAGGGCGTCGTACGCGCCCATCCTACTATCCCGACGGAGTGGTGCCGGTCACCCCGTGGGGTGATGGTCCTGTGGACCCGCGTGGTGTCACCATCGGCACGCTGGCCGAACTGCGCCGAACGCGGCGCGGGCTGGCGCGCGAAGGAAGGGACCTATGGCGGTCGGCGAGCTACGAACGAAGCAGCGAGCAACGACGACGTCGTCGTTGATGTTGTCCCTGACCCTCGGTCTCGGAGCTCTCGGCTCCACCGGCTGCGCGACGATGGGTATCGGCCCTCCAGTGGTCACCGACGTACCGAAGGGCGTCGAGTACCGCTCGATCGGGAACGGTTCGAGCGACGGCATCGTCACTCAGGACGGCCTCCGCGTATCCGTGCGCGTTGCTCAGCACTGCAACGTGATGCGGATCGACAAGATCGAGCGCACGACGATTCGCAAGCATGAAAACCTCACGCCGCAGAACGACTGGTGGGCTGGGATCGGCGGCGCCGTGCTCATCGCTGCGGGCGCCGTAGCGATTGCGAAGCCGGCGACGGTGCAGCCGAGCGACGGGAGCGCTTCCCTCGAGGAGGTCCGCGCTGGCGGATACGCGATGGTCGGTCTCGGCGCGTTGCTCGCAGCCGTGCCGGTCATCGACTACGTGCGCGCGAATCGGGAGGCCGAGCACAACGTTCAGCACGTGGAGGAGCCGGGGCCACTCGTTCAACACGACATCCGATGCGGGGCTCCGCCGGAGGGAACCGAGCTGACGAGCCGTGGCCCAGAAGGTCGCATCATCTCGCTCGGTCGCACGGACCCCCGCGGACTCGTGAGCGCGAACCTGGACGAAGTCGTCCCGGCGGCATGGGCGTTCTCGAAGGATGCGCGCCTGACGGTTCACCTCGGAGACAGGCCGCTCGGAGAAATTGCGCTCAAGGAGCTGTATGCGCACCGCGAGGCCGCGGCCTGGCAGCTGGCGGAGTCCAGTGCGTGCCGGACGAGTCTCGACGTGACGGCGTGCGACGCCCAAGCGGACTACGTGAGTCGCTTCCCGGACGGGGCGCATGCGGCCGAGGCCCGGCAATCGATCGAAGACGCGAGCGCCCGCCGGCGGGTCGCCGCGGATGATGCCGCGTGGGCACAGCTGGATACGCGAGCCTGCCGAACACCAGCGAAGCAGGATCCCACGATCATCGAGGAGGCCTGCGCTCCGATCGAGCGGTATCTCGCAGAGTATCCGGACGGGCGGCACGCCGAGACAGCGCGCGACACTCTGAGGCCGGCGCAGGCGATTCTTGCGCGGCTCGAGGAGGCTGAAGAGCGTCGCGCTCGTGCCGAAACCGCGAGCGCGATATCACCGGGCGCCTTCATCCCCTACGCCGGCAACGGCGGCGGTCCCACGCCTTGCGCAGATGGAACCTGGTCTCATTCGAGCGGACGCGGTACCTGCTCTCATCACGGGGGCATCGCGGGCGGAGGGAGCCGTCGTTCCGGCGGCGGACACTACTCATCGGGGGGATCGCGAGGCGGAGGCCACCGACGGTCGTTCGGCGGTGGGCGGCGGAAGTAGCGAACCGCGTCCTGAGGATGCGGAGTGCGGTCTTTCGCTCACGAGGAGGAATGATGCTCATGGAGCGAGGCTCGTCCTCGTCGTTGCCGTCGCTCCGAGCGGACCTGACGTGGTTTTACGCGAATGGAAGGCGATTCAGGACCTCGACGCAAACGTACCCAGCGCTGGCCTTCCCGCACCTGCACCGACGACGCGGTGCTTGAACACAGGGACGCCGCCGGAGCGGCTCGAGCGAGGATGGGTGAGCAGCGCCCGGACGCGAGGGCTCCATCGGTCTCGCTGGAGACGCCGCCGACCGTCGTGCCTGTGATCTCAGCTCAGCGGCTGCGGATGCGAGCACGGATCTCCTCGAGCGCCTCTGCGTCGGCAACGTCCTTGGTTCGGCCGGTCGCGCGCTTGTTGCGGATCATCGCGTCGAGGCCGATGGACCCTCGATGCTCGGGAGCACTGCACGGCAGAACCTCCCGGTCACGAGCAGTGAGGCCGACGTTCCGATTTGTGAGGGCGGCGACGTGCAGGTCAATACCTCCGGCGAAGTCGCGCGGCGTTGCCAATCTCGCCTCCCAAGGGAGCGACGCCAACGCCGCGCCGCGCACGAGGATGCCGCCGTCGGCAGCGGCCTCCGCGCGCAGACCCCGGTGGGCCCGCTTGCGGTCGACTACGGCTTCGACGTGACGCGAAAATCGTACGAGGACATCGGCGCGATCGACTTCGCGATCGGGCTTTTCTGAGTCCTCGGTCTTCAGTCCTCGGTGCTCAGCACGCGGCCGAGGTCCTCGAGCGGCGCCAGCCGATTCGAGGCCTCGACCTGCGTTCAGAGTGCGTTCGGCGCGAGTCGCATCGCGAGCGTCGGAGGGGCGGTCGCGCTCGCTCGACGGAGCACCGCCACGGGACGCGTGCACCAGCGTCGGGCGCGCGTGAGATGGGCCGCTACTTGATCGCCGGGGCCCCTGCGAAATCCACGATCGGGCGCACTTCGAGCGTGACCGGGACCTTCGCCTCCGGCGTCAGAAACCCCGAGGCCATGGCCAGCGCTTCGTCGAGGTTGTCGGCTTCGAGGATCGTGTACCCGCCGAGCTGCTCGCGCGTCTCGGCGAACGGCCCGTCCGTCATGAGGCGCTTGCCAGCTTCGAGCCGCAAGCTGGTCGCGGTCGACGTGGGATGCAGCGGCGCGCCGCCGAGCAGCTTCCCGCTCGCGATGAGCTTTTGCACGTGCGGAGCGCAGAGCGCCATCTGCTCTTTCTGCTCGTCCTCGCTCAGGTTCATCCAGGCTTTTTCATCGAGATAGGTGAGGAGCATGTATTTCATCGGGTGCCTCCAGCCCTGAATCGAACGGCGAACGTGCGGATCGACAGCGGCCCGAAAAAAAGATCAGATCCCCCCGTCATGTTCCACGGAGCGAGCTCTGCCGTAGAAGGCCACTATCGCGCAGTCGAGGCAATCTATCGCAGCGAGTGGGGACGGGTCGTCGCCACGTTGATTCGCCTGGTCGGTGACTTCGACCTGGCCGAGGACGCGGCGGCGCAGGCCTTCGAAGCGGCCCTCGAGCAGTGGGCGGAGTCGGGCATCCCGGAGCATCCGCGCGCGTGGTTGATCCAGGCCGGCCAAAATCGTGCGATCGACCGAATTCGTCGTGACCGTCGTCACGAGCAGAAGGTCGAGCAGCTCGCGCGGGAGTCCGCGACGTCTTCGGGTGAGCCCGCCGATCCGGACACCATCCCGGACGATCGCTTGCGTCTGATCTTCACCTGCTGCCACCCATCGCTCGCGCTCGATGCGCGCGTTGCCTTGACGCTCCGTACGCTCTGCGGTCTCGAGACGGAGGAGATCGCGCGTGCGTTCCTCGTCCCGCCCGCGACGATGGCTCAGCGGCTCGTGCGCGCGAAGCGCAAGATCGCCGACGCGAAGATCCCGTACGTCGTGCCGGCGACCAGCGAAATCGCCGAGCGGCTCGAAGCGGCGCTCACCGTCATCTATCTCGTGTTCACCGAGGGCTACGCGGCGACGAGGGGCGAGTCGCTCGTCCGGACCAACCTCTGCGCCGACGCGATCCATCTCGGTCGCATGCTCCGGCAGCTCATGGTGCCGAAGCCGCCGGCGGAGGTGACGGGGCTCCTCGCTCTCATGTTGCTCCACGACTCGCGTCGCGAGACGCGTCTCGACGAGGCCGGCGACGTGGTGCTCCTCGAGGACCAGGACCGCACGCGCTGGAACCGACGGCAGATCGACGAAGCATTGCCGCTGGTCGACGAGGCGCTCGCGGCCGAGCCCGGTGCGTTCGCGCTGCAGGCGGCGATCGCCGCCGAGCACTGCCGGGCAGCCCGGCCCGAAGACACGAACTGGGCGCGCATCGTGCGGCTCTACGATCTCCTGCTCGGGATCCAACCGTCGCACGTCGTGATGCTGAACCGCGCGGTTGCCGTCGCGATGACCGAGGGGCCGGCCGCGGGCCTCGCCCTCGTCGATGCCCTCGAGAAGGACGGCGCCCTCGACGGTTACCACCTGCTCCACGCGGCGCGCGCCGATCTCCTGCGGCGTATCGGGGCGAAGCAAGAGGCTGCCCGGAGCTACCGGCGCGCCCTCGAGCTCGTCGGCAACGAGAGCGAGCGCCGGTTCCTCGAGCGGCGTCTGCGCGAGCTCGGCGCGTCGCCGTAGTCGTTCAGCGAGCGGTACGCTCCTCGCGCGGGAGGCCGACGATCGTGCTCGTCGTCATGACGTCGGCGAAGCGGTCGGCGAGGGCGGCGAGGGTGGCTCGATGGATGATCGCCGCGTCGACGACGTCGCCCGGTTCGGCTCCCGGCAGGTCTCGTGTCGCGCACGCGTCGCTCGCGACGACGACGCGATAGCCGAGCAGCGCTCCATCGCGGACGGTGCTGTCGACCGCGAGGTGAGTCATGATCCCGGCGACGACGATCGCTGATATGCCGCGCGCGCGGAGCGATGAATCGAGCTCCGTCTTCGTGAACGCGCCGGCAGCGGACTTCGTGATCGTCATCTCGCCGGCCGCCGGCAGGAGGTCGGGCACGGTGGCGACGTTCGGCGAGGACGCAGCGAACACAGGGCTGTCCGGCCGAGCGGCGACGTTCCGGACGTGGACGACGAGCACGCCGTGCCTTCGTGCCCAGTCCAGCAGTCGTGCTGCACGTGCGACGGCGGCGCGACCTCCTTCGACCGGAAGACGCCCGGCGAAGAACTCCTCTTGATAGTCGACGAGGATGAGCGCAGTCGCCCGCGGGTCGATCGAGCGTAGCGGCTCGAGGCCGTACAGCGCGCGCAAGCGGGTCGGCGGGTGCATGGCTGCGGGCTTAGCGGAGCTCCCGACGCACGCGACCGACGCGACGACGACGACGACGACGATGACGATCATGCTCGAGAGCGCGACGAGCAGCGACGATCTCCGACTCACGACGCACCTCCCATCGTCACGACGACCTTCCCGAACGGACGACCTTCCGCCAGGTGCGCGAATGCCGCGCGGACGCCATCGAGCCCGAACGGAAAGACTCGGTCGACGCACGGTCGCACGTGATTCTCGTCGATCGCGCGAACGAGCGCCTCGAAGCTGGCTCGGCTCCCACCGGACGTCGCGCGTAGCGTCACCGCGCGTCGGATCGTGGTCACGAGATCGAGCGTCGGCTCGGCCCCGGCGACGAACCCGAAGAGGCTGACCGTACCGCCGATGCGCGTCGCCGCGATCGACCGGGCGAGACCGTCACCGCCGATGACGTCGACGAACAGATCGACGCCGGCGCCACTGGTGAGCTCGAGGACGCGCCGCTCCCACGCCGGCTCGCGCGTGGCGTCGATCGTCGTGGCTCCGAGCGCGGCCATGCGCGAGAGCTTCGCTGGGTCGCGGCCGACGACGAGCACGCGGGCCGCTGCCATCCTGGCGATCTGGACGACGAAGGTCGAGACGCCGCCGGTCCCGGTGACCCCGATGACCGACCCCGGCCGGACGTGCCCTTCGGTCACGACGGCCTGCCATGCGGATACACCTGCGATCGGCAACGTCGCGGCCTCTTCGAAGGAGAGCGTGCTCGGAGCGCGTACGGCCTCGTCCTCGCCGACGCAGACGTATTCGGTGAGGACGCCTCGCGATGGCCCGCCCAGGCGCCGTGCCGCCGCCGCCGCGCTCACCGGCCCGTCGATCCAATCCGGCACGTACGTGAGACAAACGTGGTCGCCGGTCGCGAAGCGACGCACGCCTGGTCCGACCGCAACGACCTCACCCGCAGCGTCCGACCCCGGGACGAGCGGAACGGGGAAGGTCCCGTACTGCCCGCGCGCGATCGCCAGGTCGCGGTAGTTCAGTGATACCGCGCGCACCCGGACGAGGATCTGGCGTTGGCCGGGCGCCGGTGTGGGCTCCTCCTTCTCGGCGAGGTCTTCGAGCGAGAGACGGGTCTGGTAGGTCAGCGTCTTCATGCGAGGAGCATGGCGCCGGGCTCTTCCGTGCAACAGTGCTCATCGGTGCAACGACAATGTGCAAGAATGCACCTCGCCGTTCATGCCCAACGTCGCGACCGACACGTCGTGGGACGACCTCCGCATCTTCCTCGCCATGTATCGGAGCGGGAGTCAGAAGGCCGCTGCGCAAAAGCTGCGGGTCGCCCACACGACGATCGGGCGCAGGCTCGTCGCGCTCGAAGGCGCGCTCGGCGCCCGGCTCTTCGATCGCACGCCGAACGGCCTCGCCCTGACGGGGGCTGGCCTGGCCCTCCTTCCGCGCGCCGAGCGCGTCGAAGCGGAGCTGATCGCCGCCGAGCGGGAGCTCCGTGGAGCGGATGCGAAGCTCGAAGGCCCTGTACGCGTGACGGCCGGCGACGGTGTCGTCCACTACGTCATCATCCCCGCACTCGGCGAGCTGCGGCGGGAGCATCCGGGAATCGCCCTCGAGTTGCGTGCGGACACGCGCGAGCTCGATCTATCGCGGCGCGAGGCGGACGTCGCCGTGCGGCTTCGTCGTCCGACCGAACCCTCGCTCGTCGCACGTCGCGTCGGCGCGATGAAGTTCGGGCTCTATGCGAGCCGTAGCTACCTCGAACGGAGAGGCATCCCGAGGACACTCGGCGATCTCGCCGCGCACGACTTCATCGGGTTCGATGCGTCGCTCGACGAGCTCCCGCAGGTCCGCTGGCTCCGAAGGACGGTCGGCTCGGGCAAAGGCCCGCGCTGGGCGGTCCGAGCGACGACGACGACGGCCCAGGCGCTCGCTTGCGTCGAGTCGCAGGGGATCGCTCTCCTCGGCACGTTCGTCGCCGCACGCGAGCCGAGGCTCGTGCCCGTCCTGCCGCGCGCCGCGACGCCGTCGCGCGACCTGTGGCTCGTCGTCCACGCGGACATGCGCCGGAACGCGCGGGTCGCGGCCGTGATCGAGTGGCTGGCAAAGACGGTTGCTGCGTGAGCTCGACGTCTCGAGCGTCCGGAGCAGCTTCGGGTGCGGTGCGGTCGGTCAGGCCGAAGATCGAGCCTGCGCGTCAGCCCCCGTCCGCGTTCGGAGCGGCGGCATCGAACGGGGAGTGGACGCGTCGGCTCCAGCGTCGTCTTTTTGGTAGCCCGGGCACGGCATACACCCGAGACCCGACCCGGGGGCGATCGAACACCTTCACTCGCCATCCACGCACGTGCACGCCCAACGCGTGTTGCACGCCATCCGCATCCCCGGGCCGCAGCTCGCCGGATACGAACATCTAGCGTTCGCCGGACAGCTTCCGGTGGGGACATCCTCTGTCGAGCAGGCCGGCAGCAGTGTTTCGCTCGGAGCGTAAGTGATTCGAGCGCGGTTTGGCATGTGCTTCGAAGCCGCGGAAGCTTGGACGCGGCATACCGCCGAGGCCTTCGGGAGGCTCGGGCAGGAGGCGGGGACGGAGCTTGCTCGCCGACGCGAGCACTCCTGCGTACCGTACGGTATGGAAGCGAGGCGGCGGTACCGACGCGCACAGGCGCGTGAGGAGCGAGAGCGGATCGAGGTCCACCGCAAACGTCCCCTCCGAGAAGGGCTTGTTCAGGGCGATGCGCACGAGCCCCTCGGGACCTCGCGTGACCCGCTCCTGCGCGATCGGCGGGCGCAGCACGTACTTCAGGCAGGCTCGGGCGCGCGCGCAACCGAAGAGACCGTCGAAGGGCTCGTGCGTCTCGATGCCTGGCTCGAGGCGTCGCCGGAGCGGAAGGAGTACGGCTACACCGTTCGCGTCAACAACTGCTCGCGTGGCGGCATCAACGACATCAAAAAGGAGTGCTACGTCATCCTGAAGGGCACGGACCCGAACGAGCTCGGGCTCGCATGGCCCGGGGCCTCGGCGCACAGCGGCGGAAAAGGGTGCGACATCGTCCTGGTCGACACGAAGGGCAGGGCAGCGACCTCGTGCTCGGCTGCTGCCGAGAGCTCGCTCGACGCCGACATCGACTTCCGGACCGCATCGAGGCTGCTCGACGAGGCGCTCACGAACGACACCGTCGGAGCTCGCCGCCTCAACTACGAGGCCTGGCACTACGAATGGGATGGCCGGACGAGCTGCCGCTGCAAGGCACCGGATTGTGCAGACGATCATTGGCCGCCGATGTGCAGCTGGGGAGGGCGGCAAAGCTGTAAGAAGAAGTGATCCCGACGGGCCACGAGCCACGAACGACGAGCGACCAGCGGCCGGGCGGCCGGCGACCAGCGCCCGGACAGCCGGCCATCGCCGGGTGAGTAGTTCTTCGTCTCGCGGAAGAAGACCGCGTATTCTGAGAGCGGTGGGGCGATACGTCGTCACGACGGTGCTGGGAGCGGTGGTGATCCTCGCCCCGCTCGGTTGCTCACTGCTCCTCGGTGAGGGGTTCAGCGATCCTCAGCCTGCGGAGGCGGGACAAGCCGATCCGGCCGTCCTCGACGCTACGACCGAGCTCGACGACGGCGCGAAGGACATCGCGACGACGAGCGACGTCGATGCCGCCGATGCCGGGGCCGATCCGAACATGCTCGTGAACCCGGACTTCGAGACTCCCGATTGCGCGGGGTGGTACAGCGAGTATGCGGTTCCGGCGGAGATCGCCGTGCCGCGCAGCGGCGTCCGCGGCTGCCTCGTGTGCGGCGTCGCAGGGAACGTTCAGGCGCAGTTCTACCAGCCGGTTCCGGTCGCGGTCGCGCCGGGCGCGGCGTTCCTCGGTGAGCTGTGGGTCCGGGCGGCCCCGGACGAAGTAGCTCCGGTCGCGACGGAGCTCGGGCTCGAGGTCGACATCCGCGGGGCCGCTGGCGAACAAGCCCATCCAGTTCGGCACTGCGAACTATGGGACGAAGCCCCTCGCCTCGGAGTGGGTGCGCCTCAACGCGACGATCACGTCGACGACCGATGCGGGGACGGCGGTCCAGCTCTTCCTCCACTTCCCGGCAGGCACACGGACCTGCGTCGTCGTCGACAGCGCGCGACTCGTGAAGACGGTCGAGTGAACCGGGCGCGTGCGCCTCGCCGGAGGTGGCGGCCGAGGAGCGTCGAGCAGGACGAGCTCGGGCGCCGTTTGCCCGACGAGCCCGAAGCCTTCCGGCGCGTGATCGCGCTGTGGACCTCGTGACCTTCCTGCCGAAGAAGCCGAACCAGGCTCGCGACCAGCGCCTCGTCGTCGTCGATGACGGCGATGCGCCGCCCGGTCGACTGGACCGCAGATTGTAGCCTCACGCAAGGACCGAACGGCGGAAGCACCTTGCCTCAAGCCGTTCGAGGGTCTGGCACGCGCGGCCTCGAGTACGTCGCCGGCGGACGTTCGGCTGCCTCAGTCGAAGTCGACTTCGGTGGCCAGGAGCGTACCGTCGCCCTGGAGCGCTCCCTCGACCTCGACGCGGCGGCCGTTCTGTACGTTGGCGCACGTCCCGTCGCGCTGCGCGGCGGCGCGGACACCGGGGTCCGGATCGTCGTCTCTGGCCCATGCGACCGCCTCCGCCGCGCCGGGCATCTCCGCGTGGCGGATCAGCAGAGCGACGATCTGGCTCCGGACGGGAGCCGAGGCGTCGGACCGGAGCGCCGTGACGATCGCGTCCGCGAAGCGCTCGAGGTTGCGGAGCGAGATGGCGGTCAACGCGGCGATGCGTACGCTCGGCTCGGGATCGATACGAAGCCCATCCCCAGCGGATGCTTCACGAGCGCGTCGCGCGCCTCCGCAGCCGCCTTCGGGTCGACCCGGAAGAGCGAGCCGAGGCGCGCCA
>Ga0164243_10011943_pt1 | contig 12350 bp, 9 predicted proteins | sample OricompcompostOP_FD_108781 | JGI IMG/M metagenome (GOLD analysis project Ga0164243, IMG submission 108781) | Organic Plus compost microbial communities from Emeryville, California, USA - Original compost - Organic plus compost (OP) | ecosystem: Engineered > Solid waste > Mixed feedstock >...
CAGCACCGCCACCACCAGCACCGGGCGCGCCACCACCCGCAGGCCCGCGCCCGGCCAGTTCCGCGAAGAACTGTCGCACCGCGGCGGGGTCCACCTCGACGATGCTCTGCTCCCCGTCCGGGCTGCGGCCGTTGATGGTGACCACCGGGATCGTCGTGAAGGTGACGTCGCCGGAGGCGAGTCCCTTCGCCCTGTCCGCGAACTGCAGCAGGTCGAAACCGGCGTCCAGGACCAGCGACCGCCGCATCGCTTCGGTCAGCTCGTCGAGCGTGCCCGGATTGGTCAGCACGCCCGCGGAGAGCACCTTGTGCAGCGCCGAGGACAGGAACGCCTGCTGCCGCACGATCCGGTCGAGGTCCCCGTGCGGCAGGTTCTTCCGCTGCCGCACGAACGACAGCGCCTCCCCACCGGACACCGTCTGCACCCCGGCGCGGAAATCGGCTCCCGAGTCCTTGTCCTGGGTGGCCTGGTTCAGGCACACCTGCACACCACCGAGCGCCTCGGTGATCAGGTAGAAACCGAGCAGGTTGACCTCGGCGTAGTGGTCGATGCGCACCTGGGTGAAGTTCTGCACCGCCCGCACCAGCGCCTGCCGCCCGACCTGGTCGGAATCGCGCTCGATCTTCGCCGAGTCGCGTTCGCCCTGGCTGCGCAGCTCGCCCGCTTCGGCGCGCTTCGCGAGGCCGTACACCGAGTTGATCTTGCCTTGCCCGCCGCGCGGCAGGTCGATCCAGGTGTCGCGCGGGATCGACACCGCGTACGGCTTCGCCCCGTTCTTCGGCAACCGCACGATGATGATCGTGTCGGTGTTCACGCCGTTGGTCTGCTCGGTGCGCAGTTCCTTGAGCACGCGCAGCGGCAGGGGGTTTCCCTGCATGTCGGTCCGGGCGTCGGCGCCGACCAGCAGGATGTCGTCGGCCCCGTCGTCGGCGGGCGGTGGGGGCCGGTCGCCGGGCGATTCGGGCAGGTCGAGCGCGTCCGTGGTGCGCATGTTGCCCTGGACCTCATGGTAGGTCGCCCACGCGTACCCGGTGGCGACGAGCGCAGCGACCGACACGAGCGCCACCAGCGCCTTCCCGGTGGCCCGGACAGGGCGGCGACGGCGGTGCGGGACGTCCTCGGCGAGCTCGGGCTCCGGCTCGTCGCTCGGAGGGCTGGTGCGCGGGTACGGCGTCGGTTTCCGATCGTCGTCCATCCCCGTGTCTCCCCCTCTGCGCAGACCCCGCGTTCCCAGGTTAGGCGACTCGGGGCGTCAGTTCACGCACGGCACGTCGCCCGCGGTGATGGGCGGTGTGGTGGAGGTGATCGAACTGGACGACGAACCGGACGACGAACCGGACGACGACGTGGCGGACCCCGAGGACGACGAGCTCGGCGGGACGGTCGTGGTGGTCGGCCCGCCGGACGACGTCGGGGGCGGGGTGGCCACCGAGCCCGCGGCGCGGTCATCGGGGTCGGCGGTGAGCTGGTCGATGAACTCGTGCACGGTCTGCGGATCGACGCGCAGCACGTCGGCGCCGCCGATGTTGGCGTTGCCGATCACCGGGATGGTCTGGAACTGGATGTTGCCGCCGCTGAGCCCGCGCATCTGCGCGGCGAACTCGGTGAGGTCCCAGTTGTCGGAGAGCACCACCGACTTCTTGACGGCGGTGATGACGTCGCTGAGTTTGCCCGGATTGGCCAGGACGTCCCGGGAGAGCATCTTGCGCGCCAGCCCGGACAGGAACGCCTGCTGCCGAGCGATGCGGCCGAGATCGTAGCCCTCCAGGCCGTAGCGCTGCCGGACGAACGCGAGCGCCTGCACCCCCTCGACGGTCTGGCGCCCGGCCGGGAGGTCGACGCCTGACTTCTGCTCGTGCACCGGCGCGTTCAGGCACACCTCGATGCCGCCGAGCGCGTTGGTGACCTCGTAGAAGCTGGCGAGGTTCACCTCGGCGTAGCGGTCGATCATGCCCGGTTTGCCGACGAACGTCTCCAGCGTGGAGACCAGGTTCTTCCGGCCCGCGGTCTTGGCCTGGCGATCGGCGTCGCGGAACTCCACGCCCTGCTGCATCAGCTCGCGGAACTTCTCGTTGTAGGCGTAGGCGAACGCGCTGTTCAGCTTGTGCTTGCCGAAACCGCCGGAAATCTGGACCCACGAGTCCCGCGGGAACGAGATCGCCACCGCGTGCCGGCCGTCCTGCGGGATGTGCACGAGGATCATCGTGTCGGTCTGCTTCTCGCCGTCGGCGTCGCCCGCGTGGAGCATGTCCAGCACCTCGCGGGGCAGCGGGTTGCCGTCCTCATCGGTGCGGCTGTCCATGCCGACCAGCAGGATGTCGATGGCGCCGTCCAGCGGGACCGCGTGCATGTCCTCGTCGTCGAACACACCGGTGGTGGACAGGCCGTCGTTCGGGTCACCGACGAACTGCCAGCCGTACCAGGTGACGACCAGGACCACGACCGACACCAGCGCGACGACGGTCTTGCCGCCGCGGCGCGCGAAAACCGCTGCCCTGTTCCGCCGCCGCCGTCGAGACGGAATGGGCTTGGCGGGCCACGTGGCCTCGCCAGTGGCCTCCAGGCGGGTGGAAACCCCGTCCGTCACACTCGCTCCTCCCAAGCCCCCGACCCGAGTGAATGCGTCCAGATTACTGTTCGGGTGAGTGAAGCGGCCGTTGGCTGTGGTTTGACGATCATGAGAAGGAGTGCGCGATGCGGGTCCTGGTGACCGGCGGTGCGGGTTTCATCGGCTCGCACTACGTGCGGCAGGTGCTCTCGGGGGCCTACCCGGCGCTGGCCGACGCCGAGGTGGTGGTGCTGGACAAGCTCACCTACGCGGGCAACGAGGCCAACCTGGCGCCGGTCGCCGACTCCTCCCGGTTGCGGTTCGTGCGCGGGGACATCGTGGACGCCGAGGTGGTCGGCGACGTCATGCAGGGCGTGGACCTGGTGGTCCACTTCGCCGCCGTGTCGCATGTGGACCGCTCGATCCTCGGTTCCTTCGACTTCGTGACCACCAACGTGCTGGGCACGACGACCCTGCTGCAGGCCGCGCTGGACGCCGAGGTCGGCAAGTTCGTGCACGTCTCCACCGACGAGGTGTACGGCTCGATCGACAGCGGATCGTGGCCGGAGGACCACGTTCTGGAGCCGAATTCGCCGTACTCGGCGTCGAAGGCGTCGTCGGATCTCATCGCGCGTTCCTACTTCCGGACGCACGGGCTGCCAGTGTGCGTGACGCGGTGCTCGAACAACTACGGTCCGTACCAGTTCCCGGAGAAATTCATCCCGCTGTTCGTTACCAATTTGTTGGATGGGCTGACCGTTCCGCTGTACGGCGACGGGATGAACGTCCGCGACTGGTTGCACGTGGACGACCACTGCCAGGGGATCCAGCTGGTCGCCGACGGTGGCAGGCCGGGCGAGGTCTACAACATCGGCGGCGGCACCGAGCTGACCAACCGCGAGCTGACCGAGCGGATGCTCGCCGCGGTCGGGGCGGACTGGGACCGTGTCGAGCACGTCGCCGACCGCAAGGGCCACGACCGCCGGTACTCGGTGGACTGCACGAAGATCCGCGAGGAGCTGGGTTACCGGCCGAGGGTTGCCTTCGACGAGGGTCTGGCGGATACGGTGCGCTGGTACGCCGACAATCGCGCGTGGTGGGAGCCGCTGAAGGCGCGTGCCGCGCTGGTGGGGAAGTGACGATGCTCAGTGTGCTCGTGCCCGGAGGGTCGGGGCAGCTCGGTTCCGCCCTGTCCGCGCTCGCGTCGGACGAGGTGCGGATCGCCGCGCCCTCGTCGGCGGAGCTGGACGTGACCAGCGCCGGTTCGGTGATCGCCGCAGTCGGCGCGCTGGCCGAGGAGGCCGCGGAGGCCGGGAGCCGTCCGCTGGTGGTGAACGCGGCGGCCTACACCGCGGTGGACGCCGCGGAGACCGACGAGCACCGGGCGTTCCGGGTGAACGCCGACGGTGCCCGGGTCCTGGCGGCGGCCTGTTCCTCGCGCCGGGTGCCGATGATCCACGTGTCGACGGACTACGTGTTCCCCGGCGATTCCTCCCGCCCTTACGAGCCGGAGGACCCGCTGGGGCCGCGCAGCGCGTACGGCAGGACGAAGGCCGCCGGGGAGGATGCGGTGCTCGGTTCCGGTGCCCTCGTGTGGGTCGTGCGGACGGCGTGGGTCTACGGCTCGGGCGGTGCGAACTTCGTGGAAACCATGCGCCGACTGGAATCCGAGCGCGAAACAGTGTCCGTTGTGGACGACCAACGTGGATCGCCCACGTCCGCCGCGGACCTCGCCGCGGCACTGCTGGACCTCGGCGAGGCGATCATCGACGGGCGCGCACCGCAGCGCCGGGTGCTGCACTGCACCAACGCGGGCGAGACGACGTGGTACGGCTTCGCGAGGGCGATCTTCGAGGAGCTGGGGGCGGACCCGGAGCGGGTCAAGCCGTGCAGCACAGCGGAATTCCCGCGGCCCGCCCCGAGGCCCCCGTACTCGGTGCTGTCGAACGAGGCGTGGCGGCAGTCGGGGCTTGAGGACCTGCGCCCCTGGCGCGACGCGCTCCACGAGTACCTGAGCGCATAGCCCCGAGGTTCAGTGTCCGGCCACGGCCAGCCGGTACGCCTCCAGCGTCGCCTCGGCGGTGCGGCGCCAGGTGAAGTTCGCGGCGTGGGCGCGTCGCTCGGCGGAGGCCGCTGCCGAGCGCGGCTCGGACACCGCCGCGCGCAGGGCCGTGATCAGGGCGTCCACGTCGCCGTACGGCGCCAGGTGCGCGTAGCCGCCCGAGATCTCCCGCAGCGCCGGGATGTCCGAGCACACCACCGGCACGTCCGATGCCAGCGCTTCCAGCACCGGCAGCCCGAACCCCTCGTCCCGCGACGGCAGGACCAGCGCCGCTGCCCCGGCGACCACGTTGTGCAGATCCCGTTCGGACAGGTAGCCGAGCCTGCGGCTGCGCGGCGCGCCCGGCGCGGGGCCCGGGCCGGAGAACACCAGTGGCGGCAGGTCCTCGGCAGCGGCGTGCGCCTTCACCAGCCAGTCCACGCCCTTGCGCGGCCCCGCGGCACCGACGAACAACAGATACCGCTCCGGCAACCCCAGACGCTCGCGCATCGGCTCGTCCGGCGGGTGCCCCGTGAACCACGCCGCGTCCACACCCAGCGGCGTCACCACGATCTTGTCCCGGTCCACGTCCAGCCGGTCGGCCACCGCGTCGGCGACCGCGCCCGTCGGCGTGCAGATCACGTCCGCTCGCGCGGCACCGCGACGCACCAACGCGGGCAAGTCGCGATCGCTCGGCGGCAGCTCCGACGGCGCGTCGAGGAACGCCAGGTCGTGGATGGTCAGCACACTCGCGGCACGCGCCGCGCCGGGTAGCACGAAGTTCGTCCCGTGCACCACGTCCGCACGGCCGGCGAACACCTCCACCGGCGGGAAAGACGACCGCAGCCAGGTCTTGCGCAGCACCCGCGCCGCCACCGGCATGCCCCGCGCCCGCGCGCCGTGCGGCAGCACGTACCGCAACCGCCGCCACCCGCGCAGCGTGAAAGCGACCGCGCGCATGTCCACTTCGGACATCGAGGCGAGCTCTTCGGCCAGTGACGCGGTGTAGCGCCCGATGCCGGTGCGGTCACCGAGCAGCGGCGTGCCGTCCAGCAGGACGCGGACAGCCCGGTCAGCCACGGCGCCCGGCTACCTTCCGGACCCGCCCGGCGACCCGGCGCGCCAGCTCCTTCGGCCCGCCGTCGGTCAGGTACTCCTTCACCAGCGCCAGATCGCGCCGCACCGCCTCCGCCCCACGTGGCGGCTCCTCCACCGTCAGGTCGGCCGCGCCGACGAGCCGGTCGGCGGCCGGGCGCGGGTTGCGGCAGAACTCGACCAGCGGCGCGAGCGCCGTCGGCCACGCGTAGCGCTGCGCCACCGCCCCGATGCGCTCCCGGCAACCCGCGGCGAAGTCCTCGTCGTAGAGCGCCCGCTCCAGCGCGTCGGCCAGCGCGTCCACGTCCTCGGCGGGTACCACGATGCCCAGCCGCTCGTCGCGGACCAGGTCGGCGAACGCGTCACCGTCCGTGGTGACGATCGGCAGTCCGGCCCACAGGTAGTCCAGCACCCGGGTGCGGAACGCGAACGTGGTTTCCACGTGCTCGAAGTGGGTCGTCACCCCGCAATCGGCGTCGAGCAGCCAGTTCTGCCGCTCGCCGAAGGGCACCCACTGCTCGTTGAAGTACACGTGCTTGCCGGTCAGCCCCAGCCGGTCGGCCAGCTGCACCGTGCGCGTCCCGATGTCCATGTCGGCCACCTCGGGGTTCGGGTGCTTCATGCCGAGGAACACCAGCTTCGCGTCCGCGCGCCGCTGCCGCAGCCGGTCGATCGCGCGGACCAGGCTCAGCGGGTCGAACCAGCTGTAGACGCCGCCGGCCCACAGCACGACCTTGTCCGACGAACCGATGTCGAGCGTCGCGCGCAGGCCCGGTCCCGTCCGCACCGGTGGCTCCGGCGACAACCCGAACGGCACCACCGACAACAGCGACTGCGTGGTGGGATCGGCGTCGTACAGCCGCGGCGACAGCCGTCCCAGCGCGGCCAGGTGCCCGAGCCAGAACAACCGCTGCCGCTCGGAGGCGCAGAGGAAGAAGTCCCCGCGCAGCAACTGCGCGTCGAGCACCCGCGTGACACCGGCCAGATCGGCGGCGCGACGGTCGTCCGGCGCGCTCTTGCCCTGCTCCAGCAGCTCCAGGTGCATCGGGTCGTACAGGTCGCAGACGACGATCTTGTTCGAGTCCTGTGCCTTCAAGGCGGGCGCCATCTCCAGCACGTGACCCTGCAGGATGACGATGTCCGCCCACGCCACCGGCTCGGTCAGGTCGCGCTTGCGCGCCGCGCTCACCGGGAACGGCGCAGGCGGCGGCGCGGCCAGCGGGTTGACCGTGACCAGACGCACGTCGTGCTCGGCCGACAGCACCGACGCGATGTTCCACGCGCGGATCGCCGGGCCCGCCATCCGCTCGGTGAGCGCGTCACCGGTGATCACCAGGACCTTGCGGCGCTGTCCGAACACGGACTCGATGCCGAAGAGCTCGGCGAGCACGTCGTGCGCCGCCAGGTACCGCGGCAGCGGGTACGCCGGTTCCAGCGCCTTGCGCATGAGGGGGATCAGGTCGGCGTCCGTGCGCACCCGGGCGGCCTGCTCGGCGGCGCGCGACTCGGCCAGCGACGGCAGCAGCTCCACGAACTGGTCGATCGCCAGTACCCCGGCCAGCGTGGCCCGCGGCACCGCGACCGGATCGGTGTCCGCCGGACCGCCCTTCGCGAGGTCCAGCTGCGCCGGGTCCAGCTCACCGCGGGCGGTCGCGCGGCGCACGCCCAGCGCCAGCGCGGCGGGCAGCACCTTCGCCAGCGTCTCGTCGGAGAGGTTCTTGTACAGCGCAGCGAGCGCGTTGCGCTCCAGCAGGAACGTCTCCCGGCCGGAATCCGGAGCGTCCACTTCGGACATCGTGCCGTGGTGCCGGTGGTAGGTCACCGACTCCGGCGCGTAGCGCACCCGCCAGCCACGCAGGTTGAGCCGCCAGCCGAGGTCGACGTCCTCGTAGAACATGAAGAAGCGCTCGTCGAACCCGTCGAGCGCGCGGAAGACGTCGGCGCGGACGAACATCGCCGAGCCGGTGGCGAACAGCACGTCCTTGGCCACCTCGTGCTCGCCCGGCGCGAGATCCGCCACCGGGCCGCCCGCGTGGCGCTTGTAGCCCATGCCGAACCACGTCAGGCCCGCGTCCACGAAGTCGACACCGGTGCCCTCCCAGTCCAGCACCTTGCTGGCCACCGCGGCCACCGTCGGCTCGGCGCGCAGCACGTCGACCGCGCTGCGCACCCACGACCGGTCCGGTCGCGCGTCGTTGTTCAGGAACGCGAGGACGCTGCCCCGCGCGTGCCGGGCACCCAGGTTGCAGCCGCCCGCGAACCCGGTGTTGGTGCCGGACTCGATCACCCGCGCGTCGCCCGCCGCGGCCTTGATGCGCGCGACGTCGTCACCGCCCGAGGCGTTGTCGACCACCAGCACCTCGAGGTTCGGGTAGTCCAGATCCTCGCGCAACGCGCGCAGGCAGGTGGTGGTGTGGTCCGCGCCCCGGTAGTTCACCAAGATCACCGAGACCAGCGGCAGTGGTGCATCCCCCTGGACCAACGCCCGACCTCCGTACTCGCCGTCTCTCGCAGAGACTAGCGGGAGGCCCAGGCCCCCCAGACCGCGCCTCGGTCCACCGTCGAGCGGCGCGTGATCGCCCGCCGCGCGGCGAGCGTGGCCGGCAGCCGAACGATGATCTCCGCCAGCACGAGGCACCGCAGGCCCACGCGGAAATTGGCCGCGTCGGGCACCGCGTGCCGGAACGGCAGCACCGCCGTGATCGCGGTGAACCGCGCCACTTCGCGCACGGCGACCGCCGCAGGGGCGCACCGCAGCAGTGTCAGCAGCCGGTTGCGTTCGTTCCAGCGGTGGAAGCGCCGCGAGCCGGGCCGGGTGCTGGCGCCGTGGCTGTGCGTGACGCGGGCGGTGGGCACGCTGACCACGTCGTGGCCCGCCAGCCGCAGCCGCCACGCGGTGTCGGTGTCCTCGTAGTAGCAGAAGTAGGAGCCGGGGACACCGCCGACGGTGCGCAGCAGCGCGGTGCGGATCAGCGCGGCGCCGCCGCAGAAGCCGAACACCGGTGATCGAGTGGCGTCCCGCCCGTGGCCGTCCGCGGTGAGGTGCACGCCGAGCGACTGCACACCGCCGTCGGCGTGCTCCAGCCGTGCGGCCGCGGCCGCCGCATCGCCCACCCCGTCCTCGAGCTCGGCGAGCCAGTCGCGGTGGGGCACCGCGTCGTCGTTGAGCCACACCGTGAACTCGGTGTCCACTGCGGACAATGCACGGCTCATCGCGCCCGCGTACCCGGTGTTGCGGGGCAGGCGGACCGTGCGCGGGGCCGACGGGTGCGCGGCCACGAGCGCGGCCGTGCCGTCGTCGGAGGCGTTGTCCACCACCAGCAGCCGGTGCGGACGCGTCTGCGCGGCGAGCGCGTCCAGGCAGGCGGTGATGTGGGCGCGACCGCGCCAGGTGACCACCACGACGGTGCTGCGGATCGGCACCGGGGAAGAATACGGGTCGTGCCGGAACTCGTGGTGATCGCCGAGCAGCTGCTCGCGCCCGTGCCCGGTGGGACCGGTCGCTACACCGCCGAGCTGCTGCCCGCGCTGACCGCGACCGCGCCGCCGGGGTGGACGGTGTCGGCCGTGACGGCGCGGCACGCCGGCGGGCTGCCCGGAGCGCGGGAGCTGCCGCTGCCGCCGCGCGCGCTGGTCGCGGCGTGGCAACTCGGCCTGCCGCTGTGGCCGGGTGGGGACGCGGTGCACGCGCCGACGCCACTCGCCCCGCCGCGGGTGCCGCGGGACCGCACGCTGACGGTCACCGTGCACGACACCGTGCCGTGGACCCATCCGGACACGCTGACCCCGCGCGGCGTCCGCTGGCACCGCGCGGTGATCGCGCGCGCGGCCGAGCGCGCCACCGGGTTGGTGGTGCCCACCCGGGCCGTTGCCGACGACCTCGCCACGCGCGTCGCGGTGCGCGCCCCGGTGACCGTGGCCGGGCACGGCGTGGCGGAGGTGTTCACCCGATCCGACCTGCCGGACCTGCCCGGACTTCCGCCGCGGTTCGTGCTCGCCGTCGGCACGGTCGAACCGCGCAAGGGCGTCGACGTCCTGATCAGGGCGATGGAGCGGGTCGGTGTCCCGCTGGTGCTCGCCGGTCAGCCGGGGTGGGGTGGTCTGGACCCGGTCGCGCTCGCCGGGGACCGGGTGGACGTGCGGGTGCTGGGCAGGCTCGGCGACCGCGAGCTCGCGGCGGTCCTGCGACGCGCGGCGGTGCTCGCGGCGCCGAGCCTCGCCGAGGGCTTCGGCCTGCCGGTGCTGGAGGCGATGGCTGCCGGGGTGCCGGTGGTCCACTCGGACGCCCCGGCGCTGGTCGAAGTGGCCGGGGGTGCGGGCCTGCGGGTGCCGCGCGGGGACGCCGCCGCGCTGGCCGACGCGCTCAACGAGGTGCTGTCCAGCCCGCAACGCGCGGCTGACCTGGTCGATCGCGGTCGTGCGGTGGCCACGGCGTTCTCCTGGCGGCGCGCCGCCGAAGCGGTCTGGGCGGTGCACGAGCGTGCCACTTCGTGAGTTCCCGACCACCGCGAGCACGATCAGCCGTACCCTGCACGGGTGGGAAGAGGCGAACCCAGCGTCCTGATCGACGCCACGGCCGTGCCGGCGGACCGTGGTGGGGTCGGTCGCTACGTGGACTCGCTGGTGGCCGCGTTGGACGACGATGGCGCGCCCGTCACGGTGGTGTGCCAGCCCCGCGACTTCCGGCTCTTCGACCGGCTCGCGCCGCACTCGCGGGTGGTGCCCGCGGTCCAGTCCACCGCGACGCGCACGGCGCGACTGATCTGGGAGCAGACCACCCTCCCGTCGCTGGCGCGGCGGCTCGACGTCGACGTGGTGCACTCGCCGCACTACACGATGCCGCTGGCAGGCCCCGCGGCGTCGGTGGTCACCCTGCACGACGCCACGTTCTTCACCGACGCCGTGCTGCACTCGTCGGTCAAGGCCCGGTTCTTCCGCGGCTGGACGCGCACCGCGCTGCGCCGGGCCACGTTGTGCGTGGTGCCCTCGCAAGCGACCGCCGCCGAGCTCGCGCGGGTCGCGCGGGCGGGGGACCTGGAGATCATCGAGCACGGGGTCGACGTCGACCGGTTCCACCCGCCCACGCCGGAGGAGATCCGGGCCGCGCGGGCGGCGATCGGCCTGGAGACCACCCCGTATGTGGCGTTCCTGGGCGCACTGGAACCGCGCAAGAACGTGCCCGCGCTGATCCGGGGGTTCGTGAAGGCGGTCGAGCACCGTCCCGATCCGCCCGCGCTCGTGCTCGCCGGCCAGCCGGGCTGGGACACCCAGGTGGAGAAGGCGCTGGCGGCCGCGCCCTTGCGGCTGCGGGTGATCCGTGCCGGGTACCTGCCGTTCGACACGCTGGCCGGGTTCCTCGGCGGGGCCGAGATGGTGGCCTACCCGAGCCTCGGTGAGGGCTTCGGGCTGCCGGTGCTGGAGGCGATGGCGTGCGGTGCGTGCGTGCTGACCACCCGGCGGCTGTCGCTGCCCGAGGTCGGCGGCGACGCGGTGGCCTACTGCGGGGTGGGCCCCGGAGACGTGGCCGCCGCACTCGGCGAGCTGCTCGACGACCCGGCCCGTCGCGCCGCGCTGGCGTCGGCCGCCCAGCGCCGCGCCAAGGAGTTCTCGTGGGCCACCAGCGCGGAGAAACACCGCGAGGCGTACGCGAAGGCGTGGCACCGGCACCAGCGCGAGCGGTGACCGCGCGATCGCCGCTGGTGGCGGGTGGCCGCGAGGGGCCCTCCCGGACCAGCGGGCGGTGGGGGCACAATGACGCGCGTGACCGAGCCGCGCCGTTACGGCGACGGGGTCGCCGTGGTCGTCGTGACGTACTTCCCCGGTGAGGACCTCGATCGCTTCCTCGACAGCCTGGAGAAGGCGACCACCCGCGACGTGCACGTCGTGGTGGCGGACAACGATTCCACCGACGACGCGCTCGACCGCGCGCAACGGCGTGCCGGCGTGGACGTGCTGCGCATCGGCGCGAACCTCGGCTACGGCGGCGGCGCCAACCGCGGGGTCGCGCAGCTCGACGAGCGCTACGGCTGGATCGTCATCGCCAACCCGGACCTCGAGTGGGAACCCGGTTCGCTCGACACGCTCCTCGACGCGGCGGATCGCTGGCCCCGGGGCGGCGCGTTCGGGCCGCTCATCCGCGACCCCGACGGCACCGTCTACCCGTCGGCGCGCCTGCTGCCCTCGCTGGGCCGCGGGGTGGGGCACGCGGTGTTCGGCAAGGTCTGGCCGGGTAACCCGTGGACCCGCGCGTACCGCCAAGAGCGGGGCGAGCCGGTGGAGCGGACCTCCGGTTGGCTGTCGGGCTCGTGCCAGTTGATCCGGCGCGAGGCGTGGGACTCCGTCCGCGGTTTCGACACCCGCTACTTCATGTACTTCGAGGACGTCGACCTCGGCGACCGCATCGGCCGCGCGGGCTGGCTCAACGTGTACGTTCCCTCGGCAGCGGTGACCCACATCGGCGGCAAGGCCACGTCCCGTGCGCCGAAGAAGATGCTGACCGCGCACCACGAGAGCGCCTACCGCTACCTGGCCGACCGCCACCGCGGCCTGGCCTGGAAGCCCGTGCTGGCGCTGGTGAAGCTCGGCCTGGCGCTGCGGCTGAAGATCGAGACGCGCGGCCGGTGACGGCTCGAGCCGCGCACTGAGCCCGGCGCCGGTCGCGCCTAG
>Ga0164243_10011944_pt1 | contig 12349 bp, 22 predicted proteins | sample OricompcompostOP_FD_108781 | JGI IMG/M metagenome (GOLD analysis project Ga0164243, IMG submission 108781) | Organic Plus compost microbial communities from Emeryville, California, USA - Original compost - Organic plus compost (OP) | ecosystem: Engineered > Solid waste > Mixed feedstock >...
CGACCCCGACAAGTTCGACCGGCGCATCACCGCCCAGAAGCAGATCCTCGCCCAGATGGACCACGAGGCCCGCCTGTTCGGGCTGTACTCGCCCACCAAGGTCCAGCTCGGCATCAGCGACCGCGAGTTCGCCGCCGAGACCGCCGCGCTCATCGAGGAGCTGGGTCTGCAGCCGCCCAAGGAGCTCACCGCCGCCATCACCCGCGCGCTGGAATCCGATGCGGCACAGGAGGTTATTGACGTCGAGGCCGAATCCGTCGACGATCCCCGGTCCGAGCACGAGGTCACTGGCGGCCAGACCGACGAGCAGCCACCGCTGTTCGAGATGGCGGTGCCGGACCGGCAGGATGTGCCCGCTGCGAGCGAACCCGCCGCCGACGGCTGGAGCAACGTGTAGCACCCCGGCCTGGTTCACTGCCGCACATGGCTAAAACTCCGTCAATCAAAGTCATTGTCCACAAGACCCGCAAGGGCTGGACCTGGTCGCAGATTTCGGCCAACGGGTCGGTGTCTGCGGTGGCCCCCACTGTCTACGACAACAAGGCCAACGCCCGCCGTGCCGGTGTGCGCCAGGTCGACAACCTCAACCGCGCAGGTCAGTTGGTGGCCGCCGAGCAGGGTGTGCCCGCGCCGGCCTACGCCGAGCTGGTCGTCGACGAGGGCTACGTGCGCCGCTGACAACACCTCATGAGGTCGGTCTTGTCACCCCGGCTGCCTACCGTGAGCGACGTGGCAGATGGTTGCGAACGCAAACAGGACCGCTGGACTCCTGATGAGCAGCTCGTTGCCGCCGTGCTCTCTGGCACCGGCAAGAAGATGGCCGACCTGTGCGATGCCGACCGCTCCTGGGTGGTCGCGGCCCTGACGCGCAGGGGTCACACCGCCGACGACATCGCCGACCGGCTGGGCTGCTCGCTGCGCCTGGTGCGCTCCATCCGCGCGCTGGACATGACCCAGGTGTGTCTGCTGATGCAGTCCAACGCCGACAACGCCACCAACGAGATTCGGCTGCTGCGAAGCGAACTGCGCGCCACCGAGATCGCCGCCCAGACCGTGCGCGAGGAACTGGCGCGCACCCGAGACAAACTCAACCGCCTCATCGACGCCCAGATCGTCGGGGCCAAGGTGTGCGGCAAGTGCGGCACCCCGATGACGGGCTACAACGTCTACGTCCATCCGGCCACCGGCAAGGAGTACTGCCGGGAGTGCCACCGCCGTCGCCAGGCCAACTACCGGGCCCGCAACAAGACTCATCCCGTCCAGATCGACGGGGCCGAACATCAAAGCGTGACAGCAGATTCTGTCACGATCTCAGATTCCTGCGATTAGCCGCCGGTCACCGGCGTCGGCTCTTGCGGCTGCTGGTGGTGTGCCATGACCCGCACCGACACAGGTAGGCGCGGTGCGGTTTCCTGTCGGTGGGGAACTCAGCGGCGGCGATGACCTCCATCGCGTGAGCCTCGCTGGAGTAGCACAGCTTTCGGGGAGTCGGGCACTTCTGCGTCCCGGCCTTACGTTTGGCCTTGCGCTGGTGTCGGCACTTGGTCATGACACCTGATCCCCACGCGCCCAATCAGTCCTGGTCGGGCAGCTCGTCGGTGAAGGTCATCGACGCGCGCATGGCCTCGGCCGCACGCGCGGTGATCATCTCGGCGCGCCGGTCTGCCTTCTCGAGGTGGCGCCGCACCGAGCAGGGCGACGCAGCGCTGCAGCGCCGATGCGGGCTCGGGCCACCCTCGGGATCGGTGCATCCGGCGCAGCGGCACTTGCACACCAGCATCTGGCCGGTGTCGCGCACGCGGAACCTGGCGGCCATCACAGATCCTCTCGGTTGTCGGTCCAGTCGTCGATGTCGTCTGCCCAGGCCCGAAGCCGGGTGATCCGGTCACGTACCCACCGGATCAGCGCGGTGATCATGCGCCCGGGATCTGCTGGGCGGCGCGAAAGTACGTCTCGTAGCCGCCCATCGAGGTGAACACCCAGTGGTCCCCGCAGCTACACATGGTCACCACGTGCATGGCGGCCAGCAGCATCGCCCGGCTGTGCTGGTCGCCGTTGTGGCCCGTGGAGGTCAGACGCTGCAGGACCGTGTCGGGGTCGAAGGCGACCCGTTCGACCTTGTGCCCGCGCAGCCGGTGCCAGAACTTGAATCTGTTCACGAGGCGATCCCTTCTGAGTAGGTGCGCTCCAGCTCGATCCGCTTGGCGTAGCGGTACTTCTGGCGTTCCAGCGACTCGGGCTTGATGCCCAGCTTGCGCGCGATCTCGGCGTCGGTCATCGCCAGCTCGTCGGCCATCTCGACGTAGAGCTCGGGAAACGGCACCTTGCCGGTGTCGGGTTCGAGCACGTCGTTTTCGATGTAGCCGTAGTCGTCGATGTCGACCCGGTCGAGCAGGTCTTCGTCCCAATCCATCGGCAGCAGCCAGCCTTTGGCCGCGCCCTCGTTGCGGGCGCGCGTGCTCGGGCCTGGTACCAGCTGCAGCTCGCGAAACAGCGAGTCGACCTTGAGCGCGGTGGCCGCGGTGACGTGGGTGGTGCGGGTGGCGTCCATCAGCTTGCTGATGTTGCCGCTGGCTCCGGCGTTGTCGCCCCACCCCATTCGCCTGCCCAGGTAATAGCGCGGGTAGCCCCAGGCGACCAGGGCCTGCAGCCGCCGGATGGTGCCGGTGGCGTCGACCAGTGCGCCGGCCGCACTCATCCGGTACAGCGGGTTGTCCACCGGGTCGGGGATCGGCACCGCCAGGATCGCCTTCTCGGTGTTCTCGGTGATGCGCCGCTGCGGGCCCTTGGCCGAGTAGCCGCGCGCCAGCGTCTGCACCACCGAGCGCTGCAGACCGCAGATACGGGCGACCTGGCGGATGCTCATCCCGGCCTTGCGCAGTTCGGCCAGATGGCAGCGCGCCGGGGTGGGGTCGACGTAGCTGCTCTGGTAGCCGACCATGTTGCGGCGCCGGGCATCACAGCGCTTGCAGTAGCCGCGGCGCAGCCGCCCGTCGGTGGACGGCTGCCCGCACTTCTCGCAGGGCTTCGGGGTGCCCATCAGCGCACCTCTGCCACTGCCGCGGCCAGGGCCTCGAGCAGCTCGACGTTCTCGCCGAGCACCATCATGTCGTGGCCCCACTGAGTGAACCCGTTGCCGTTGATCAGGAACGGGATTTCGACTTCACGCTCTCCGCTGCCCGGGTCGACGGTGCGGGTGATCTTGCCTTCGATGATGATCTCGCTCATCAGTTCTCCCAGGCCTCGATCACTGCGGCGGCGGTCTGAACGATCTCGAACAGCGCTTCGTGCTCGGCGTCGTTGCTGTCGCCTTCCAGCGCGGCCTTGGCCTCGTCGAGTGATCCGGCGAGCGCCTGGACCGCCTCAGCCAGCCGGGACATCTTCGGGGTCTCCTTCGTGCGGGGTGTTGGCCAGGGTTTGGATCAGGTCGATGTTCTCGGCGGTGATGTCCGCGTCGCCGCCGACCTGCACGACGGCGTTGGTCTCGGTGTCGACCATGAAGTCGGCCTCGGCCTTGGTGCCGTCGGGCAGCGTGCGGGTGATGGTGCCGTTGATGATCACGGTTCTCCGATCTGGCCGAACACCTTGCGCAGTCCGGCTCGTAGCCGCCGAAACTCCTCAAGTTCCTCAAGGGATTCGACGTAGGTTGTGCGGACGGTTGCCAGCACCTTCCCGAATTCGGTGACCCACTTGCTCACCTCGTCGAGGAAGTCGGATTCGCTCTGCCAGCAGTCGATGGCCGGCGGCGGGGGAAGCTGACCGGCGTAGGGCAGCTCTCGTAGTGCCACGGCCAGGCCGTAGCGGGCGTCGGAGATTTCGCTGTCGGGGGCGAACAGCGCCGGATGCACCGGGCAGTACGGGTTGGGCACCTCGTCGGAGGGGCAGCGGCATTCAGTCTGAGCGCTCACAGGTAGAACTCACCTTCCTCGCCACGCCAGACGACGAGCTTGTGGCCGGGTTCGAGCTCGTCGAGCAGCTTTTCGACCTCGGCCTTGGTGTGCTTGGTGAACTTGTCGACCCACTGGTAGGTGTAGACCTCGACCCAGCCGCCGGTGCCGGTGCCGATCGCCTGGTAGCTGATCACCTCGCGGGTGTAGTCCTCACCCAGTTCGCGGCCGACCGCCTGGAACAGCAGGTCGATCTGGTGGTGGTCGTCGAAGCGGACGGTGGGCATCTTGAAGACGTCTCCGATCTCGATGTCGGAGAGCAGAACTCGCTGACTCACAGCGACCCCAGGGTCTCGACAATCTCGTCGATGAGGGAATCGCCCGCGGCGCGGGCCTCAGCGAGGATCCGGTTGCGCTCGCGGTGGGCGGTGACCAGCGCCGCCGATTTCTGGCTTGCGACGATGAGCGCCTTGCCGACCTTCTCGGCCTTCTCGGCGTCGATGAGAATCCCGTTGGACACCGGTGTCTCGTGGACACGGACCATGCCGTTGCGCAAATCGACGGAGATGAAAAGGGTTCTGACGCCGGGGCTGCTGGTCTTGTTGGGGTCCGGAAATTCGTACAGGACCACTTGCGTGAGGTCGCTCATCGGGTTCCTTCCCAGATTCAGGGTGAAATTACACCTCAGACAATACCTGCTAAAGTCTGCATTGTCAAGTACCTCTTGGCCTGCACCCTGGGCGTTTACCTTGCAGCGCATGGCCTCTAAGACAAACCCGCGCGTCGGTACCCTGTCCCACGTTTCCCCCAGCGAGCTGGCCCTGTACCACCGCAACGCGCGCATCGGCAACGTCACCGCGATCATGGGTTCGTTGCAGACCAACGACCAGTACAAGCCGATCGTGGTCAACATCGGCACCCACACCGGGCGGCCGAACGAAGTGCTGGCCGGCAACCACACCCTCAAGGCGTTCCGCAACCTCGGAGAGAAGTTCCCCGACGACCCGCGCTGGACCAAGATCGCGGTCTACTGGGTCGACGTCGACGAGGACCGCGCCACCCGGATCGTGCTGGCCGACAACCGCACCGCCGAGGACTCCACCTACGACGACGTGATGCTCTACGACCTGATCAAAAGCCTCGACGGTCAGATCGAGGGCACCGGCTTCACCGACGACGACGTCTCGCGCCTGGCCGAGCTCGACAAGTTCTTCTCCGGCCCGTCGGACAACGACGGCGGCGACGAGGTCAACTCCGACAACCCCGATGTGGTCGTCGAACTGGGTAAGCAGCCCAAGGAGTGCGCCGAGGTCGGCCTGACCGTGGGCGCCATCCGCGTGAAGGTTCCGCGCGAGGTCTACACCTCCTGGTACGACGACCTGCGCGACGAGGTCGGCTACGACGACGAATCCCTGCGCGAGGCGGTGCTCGAGCGACTGGGAATGGCCCAGTGATCGTGCGTCTGGTCGACGCCGACACCATCCGGCCCTCGACCTACAACCCGCGCACCGCCGACCCCGAGCGCCTGGATCTCGTCGCGCTGAGCCTGCGCAAGCTGGGGTGGCTGCTACCGATCTACGCCGACGCCAGCGGCGAGATTCTCTCCGGCCACCAGCGCCACTACGTGGCCACCGAGTTGCTGGGTATGACCAAACTGCCGGTGGTGCACACCAAACCGTTCGACCTGGAGACGCGCAAGGCGATCAACATCGTCTTCAACCGCGGTACCAACGACATGGCCACCGAGGTCACCAGCACCACGCTGGCCGAGGCCATCAAGGAGTCCGGCGTCAACAAGATGGCCGCCGAGCTGCCCGACGCCACCGACCTGTTCCCGCTGCTGCGGGTGGCCGACGAGCCGATCGAACCGCTGCTGAAGGCCAACCGCGGCGACTGGAACCGTCACGCCAAGGTGATGAGCCGGATGCTCTCGCGCCGCGGTATCGAGATGCCGGTGATCGTCGACGAGCACGACCGGGTGGTCAACGGGATCGGACGGCTGGAGTTCTACGCGACCCGCAAGCGCGAGTCGGTGCCGGTGCTGCGGCTGTCGGGGCGCACCGCCGAGGTCGCCCGCGTCATGCTCAACCTGCTGACGATGGACTTCGACATCCACAACCGCTACCGCAACGAGCTGCGCTACAACAGCTTCCGCCGCACCGCCCATGTGCGAAAGACACTGGGCCTGGGCTTCACCTTCGCCGTGATCGGCTCCAAGCCGGCCGAGTCGCTGCGGCTCGACAACCCCACCCACGTCAGCGCCTGGCGCAAGGTGCACGGCGACACCGTGATCGACTTCGGCGCCGGGCATCTGACCGAGACCAACCTGCTGCGCTCGGTGGGCATCGACGTCACCCCGTTCGAGCCGTTCCGCTGCGACCCCAACAACACCGACACCGTGATGCGCGAGGAGTCCACCGCGCTGGCGCGAGAGCTGTTGCGTCAGGCCGGGCAGGGCAAACAGTGGACGAGCGTGTTCATCTCGTCGGTGCTCAACTCGGTGCCCTTCCTCGAGGATCGCCGCCACATCGTGACCCTGCTGGCCGCGCTGACCGGCTCAGGGCGCTGCTACGCGGTCGCCAAGAGTGTGGCCCACGGGAGTTGGAAGACGCTGACCGGCGGGTCGGTGATCAACAGCCGCAACGCCAGCTACGGCGGGTTCGCGATCGGCTATGAGGACGGCACGGTGCTCACCGACGTCTCCGATCAGCCCAAGGCGCAGAAGTACCACACCGTCGATGAGATGCGCGCGCTGTTCAAGGAGCGCTTCGCCCACGTGCACGCCGCGCACGCCCAGGCCAACGTGCAGATCATCGCCAGCAATCCGCTGCCGATAGACCCCGAGGCGCTGGGCGCGGCGTGCGATTTCGAGTTCGACCTGATGTATCCGGACGGAAAGCGCATGGGCCTGGCCGACTACGCGCGCGAGCAGTTCGGCCGCCGGCACGGAATCGACCTGAGCCGCTAGGGCAGAGCAAAGGGCTGGTCGGGCAGCGGGGTGTCGGGGGAGGGCCACTCGGTCAGCGGGGTGGCCAGCCGGTGGACCGCAAGGCTGTAGATGCCGTAGCGCCGGTACATCGCACGGGTGCGTTCGTTGGACTCAAAGCCGATCCAGTGTGGCTGGGGCTCACCGATGATCTCGATGATGCGCCGTAGGTTGTCTTCCTTGGCCTCGTGGGGCTTGCCCTCGATCTTGCGGAAGAAGGCCCCGTGCGGCTGCCAGCCGGTGACCTCTTCGATGCGCGTCAGCGTGGCGTCGGCGTACTGGATCGGGCGCGCGGTGGTCAGCGCGACGATGGCGTCGTACTTGCGGGCCAGGTCGATGATCCAGGTGCGGTAGGTCTCCTTGGGGATGCGGTTCTCCAGCCGCGTCGTTCGGTGCCAGGGCTCGTCGATGGCGAAGGTGTAGTGCAGGTCCAGCAGTAGCAGCGGGCGCTCACTCATCGGGGCACAATTCCTCTCATATTCTGTATTGTCCCAGTCAAGCACATACGTTTTCCCAGGTCAAGGCCTCGACTGCACGGGTGCTACCTACCGTGCGGACATGGCCTCTGACATCGCCGAGAAGTTCGCGCCCGGTGGCTGGGAGTTCACCCCGGAAGTCACCGAAGTCTTCGATGACCATGTCGCCGCGTCGGTTCCGTACTACGACCTGATTCAGGCGATCATCGCGCAGACCACCGACTGGCTGCTGCCCAACGGCGGCGTCTACGTCGACCTCGGGGCCTCCACCGGCACCACCGCCAAGATGATCGCCGTGCGCCACCCCGAGCGCCGTATCCGCGCGTTCCTCTACGACGAGGTGCCCGAGATGCTCGACAAGGCGCGCGAGAAGCTGACCGGCTACCCGAATTTCGTGGTCGAGCGCAAGGTGCAGAGCGTCATCAAGACGATGGACCACCACCCCAGCGACCTGGCCACGGCCATCTTCCTGTTGCAGTTCCTGGCGCCCGAGGACCGCGTCGGCGTGCTGGCCCAGCTGCGTCGGCTGTCCAAGGACACCGGAGCGCTGATCGTGGCCGAGAAGGTCCGGCCCGCCAACCCGCTGTGGGCCGAGATCGCCAACGACGTCAGCCACGACTTCAAGGCCAACCACGGCCTCAGCGACACCGCCATCCGGCAGAAGGCCAAGGCACTGCGCGGAGTTCTTCGGCCCTCCACCGAGGCCCAGCTGTTCGCGATGATCGAGGCCGCCGGCTGGGAACACCCCGAGGTGCTGTTCCGCTGGCATCAGTGGACGGTCATCGGGGCGCTGGCCTCATAGACCTGACACCCGCAGTACAGACTGCACATCCCGTGGCTGTGCAGTCCGATGGCGTGCCCGCAGACGCACAGCGGCAGCCGGGTGGCGTCCCAGCGGTCGGCCATCTCGGCCTCGGTCAGGTGGCTGCGCACCTTGCCGTTGTCGATGACGCTCTGAAAGCCGGGCCCTTTCGGCAACTTCGACCAGGCCGGGTCGAACTCGTTGGGGCATCCGCACCACCCGAGGTCGTGGCTGGTGCTGATGTGCGCGATCGAGCCGACAGTCCCACAGCGCAGGCACACCGACTCCAGGCGCCCGAGGTTAAGCGAGGCGATGAAATCGTCGATGAGCCGGTTTCTCTCGATCTGCAGCCGCCGTACGCGCTCGCCGGCCTCCTCCCACAGCGGCAGCTGCACCGCGCCCGTCATACGACCGGAAGCCCGAGCTGGTAGGCCAGTTCGCGGTGGTACTTACCGAGCACCCCGCCGGAGCGGCCCTGCCACTCGGGGAAGTACTTGCGGATCACACCGCGCGAAACGCCCAGGGTGCGCGAGATTTCGACGGGCGGGCACTCGTCTGCGATCAGGTCGGCCATGCGCGCCTTGATCTCGTCGGACAGCGGCGGGCGTGCCAGGCTGGGGTCGGCGATGCCCAGCGCGGAGCGGTCACGTTGCACGGTGCGCTCGGTGGTGTGCAGGATCCGGGCGATCTCGGCGGCCGACATCCCCTGCTGGGTCATGATTTTCACCCGACCGCGGCGCTCGATGATGATGTCGCGGCGGTCGCTGCGCATGGGGCTGGGATTGAAGCCGGGCTCTTCCTGGGTAGGCGAATGCTGTAGTGCAGCAGTCATCGGGGGATACCTTTCGTGGGTGTGAGACGGTCGGGGGATAGCGGGGGATAATACCGTCTCTTGTAGGTATTCTAGCAGGTTGCAGGGGCCATTTCTACCCTCTGACCTGTGACTGCGGCCTTGGATGTGGACGTCTACGACGAGTCGGGAGGCCTGTCCGCAGAGAAGGTTTCGCTGATCTATGAGCGCGCGCGGCACTGGCCGCCGGAGCAGAAGCTGGCCACGCTGAACTGGCTCAAGGCCGCGACCACCCGCGACAGAATCCGCAAGAAGTACCGCAACGTCGCCGAGATGGCCAAGTCGGTGGACCCCGACTACAACATCACCCCGGCGCTGGCGCTGATCGCCGACGCCATCGAACAGGTCATCACCAAGCCCCGCCACAACCTGCTGGTGACGATGCCGCCCCAGGAGGGCAAGTCGAGTCTGGTCAGCGTGTGGACACCGATCCGCGCGTTGCAGCTCAACCCCAACAAGCGCATCATCCTGGCCGCCTACGGCGACGCGCTGGCCGAAGAGCATTCGGGCACCTGCCGATCCATCATCGAACAGCACGGCACCGACGTCGTGGACCCCATGACCGGCGCCGAGGTCGAGGACAAGATCGGCCTGAAACTCTCACCGCGCTCCAAGCGGGTCAGCGCCTGGAAGATCGACGGCCACCGCGGCGGCATGGTGGCGGTGGGCCTGGGCTCGGCCATCACCGGGCGCGCGGCGGACCTGTTCATCATCGACGACCCCTACAAGAACATGATGGAGGCCGACTCGGCATCGCACCGCGCCAAGGTCGACGAGTGGCTGGCCTCGGTGGCGATGACCCGTCTGTCGCCGGAGGCGTCGATGATCCTGATCCAGACCCGCTGGCATCCCGAGGATCTGGCGGGCAAGGTGCTCGCCGCGGAGGCCGAGCTGCCCAGGGAGCTGCGTACCTGGCGCCACCTCAACATCCCGGCGATCTCCGAAGAGGGCATCAAGGACGCGCTCGGCCGCCCGCCGGGGGTGTCGATGGTCTCAGCGCGCGGCCGCACGAAGACCGAGTTCGAGGCCACCCGTCGCGCCGTCGGGGAGCGCGTCTGGTACGCGATGTACCAAGGCGTTCCGGTCAATCCCGCCGGCGGGTTGTTCGAGCGCTCCTGGTTCGAGCCGCGCGCCGAGCTGCCCCGCGACCCGGTGGCCGCCGTCGTCGGCGTGGACCCCGCCGACTCCGGCGAGGGCGACGAGACCGGCATCCTGGGCGCGGTGCTCACCGGCACCGGCGATGTGGTGTTCACCGAGGACCGCTCCGGCCACCACACCTCCGACGTGTGGGGCCGCAAGGCCGTACAGCTGGCCCTGGAGATCGGCGCGCGCGAGATCGTCATCGAGGGCTTCTCGACGTTCAACACCTACGCCAACGTGGTCAAGAGCGCCTATCGCGAGATGCACCGCGAGACCCGCGAGAAGCTCGCCCGCGGCGAGCGTCTCGAGCACTGGGAGAACCGCGCGCTGGCGGTGACCGCGCCGTTCCTGGTGACCCGCTACCACGAGGGCGGCGACGCGGTGGCCCGCGCCTCGCTGCTGCGCCAGCAGTTCGAGCTTCGCCGCGCCAAGGTCGTCGACTACAAGCTCAACGTGTTCATCGACCAGGCCGCCGATTGGCAGTCCGGACAGCACTGCCCCGACCGCGTCTCGGCCGCGGTGGTGGCCCATCACCAGCTCTACAAACTCGGGCAGGGCCGCGCCCAGCTCGCCAGCCCGCTCGACCGCGGACACGCCGCTGCGCCGGCATGGCTTTCGCGCAGGTTGGGCGATGGATCGACCGCCGCGCTGCCGTTCTCGCGTAGATAGCTTTTCCCCCTTGCGATCTAGGGTCGCTGACCCATGATCAAGAAACTAGCGGCTCTCATCGTTGCGAGCTTGCTGATGGCCCCGACCGCCAACGCGGGACCGCGGCTGCCGGATACGTCTCGGCTGCAGCCGGCCACCGTCGACCTGTTGCACTACGTCGCCGAGAAGTACCCCGAAGTTCCCGAGATCGGGGGCTGGCGCCCCGACCGGATTCCCGACCATCCCAGTGGGCGGGCGCTCGACATCATGGTCTACGCCAACGGCGGGCTGGGCGACCGCATCGCTGCGGACCTACGCGCCAACAAGGCCAAGCTCGGTATCCGCTACCTGCTCTGGCGCGTGCCGCAGCACTACGACCACATCCACGTCTGCGTTCACTGACTCGCGCAGTCTAGGCTGGCCCCACAAGAGCAGTCGAGACGTGACAGGGACCGCACCCCGGTCGGCTCCTCGATGTAGTGCGGCGTGAGGACGTGTCCCAAGGTGTCGCGGTGCAGTATCGCCAGCTCTGCGATTCCGGTTAGGGGATACCGGATCTCCCGGCCGGTCACGCGGCGAACTTCTCGATCCAGTTGCCGCCCTTCTTGGCGATGTAGTGGGTCGGGGGAACGTCGTCGATGGGCAGGCCCAGAAAGCGGCATCCGATCGCGGCCAGCAGCAGTGCGTCTGCGATGTTGTTGTTGGTCACCTCGGCGCTGGGGTAGCGCCGGATCGTCGCGGCCAGCACGACGTCCTTGTCGGCCTGGCCCTTTCCGGTGGCGTACTGCATCCGCTGGTTGGTGGTGGGCGCGATGATCGGGATGCCGCGGTCCACGCAGGCGTCGAACACCTTGCCCCACAGCCAGCTGCGGTCGTGGTTGTGCCCGCCCACCCGCGAAAACGCCGGTGCCTCAATGACCACCAGCGTCGGCAGCAGGTCGAGTTCGGTGCTGATCTCGTCGACGATGGCCTTGATGCGGCGGCTGGTGAACAGGTGACTGCCGTCGCCTGACTTGCTCTTGATCAGCCGCGAGGTAGAAACCCAGGTGTTTCCAGTGGGTTTTCGGTCCACCCGCACCATTCCGGTGCCGGTCAGGCTGGTGTCGAGGCCAATCACTCTGGGCATGGACAAAGCCTAGCATACTCTGCATTGTCGTGGTATGCTGCGACGATGAACACCGCTCTGGTGCTTGGCGTCTACGTCCTGGCCGCCATGCGACTGACCAAGCTCATCAACTCCGACACCATCCTCGACCCGCTGCGGCTTCCGTTGGGCCGCGCGGCCACCCGCGCCCAGGCCGCCGCGCGTGAGGCCTCCCTGCACGGCAACGGCGAGCAGGCCGAGTTCCACAACCGCCGCCGGCGCCGGTTGCAGATGCTCGTCGAGTTCATCGAATGCCCGTGGTGCGTGGGCTTCTGGATCGCGCTGGTCGGCGCGGTGGTTCCGGTGCTGCTGCTGGGCTGGCCGTGGTGGACGGTGCCTGCGCTGGGCCTGGCGGCCAGCCAGATCATCGGCATGGCCGCACCGCTGTTCGCTGACGACGACATCGAGTTCGAGAC
>Ga0164243_10011945_pt1 | contig 12349 bp, 23 predicted proteins | sample OricompcompostOP_FD_108781 | JGI IMG/M metagenome (GOLD analysis project Ga0164243, IMG submission 108781) | Organic Plus compost microbial communities from Emeryville, California, USA - Original compost - Organic plus compost (OP) | ecosystem: Engineered > Solid waste > Mixed feedstock >...
GAATTTGCTGTCGTAGGACTTGGAGTCGGGGGCCGGCGCGCCGTCTGGCACAGAAACCACCGACGTAAACCCGGCCTCTTCCAGCGAAAGCTTGTCCATTTCGCCCTCGACCCAGACCAGGGTTTCGCCGATGTCGTTCAGGCCGTACAGGACGCGCTCAGCACCCGAAGCCAGACGGAACAGCTTGTCACGGGTGCGGTACTTGATGTTCACGCACTCAGAACCACGGAAGTACGGGAACATGATGCAGCCACGCTCTTCCTCGACCTGCGGGAAGTAGATCTTCCCGTTGGCGATCTGGTTGCGTACCAGCGTGGCCTGGGTAATGCCCCGCTGGCGGAAATACTCGACCACCGCATCAGGCAGCCCCGTGCTGTTGGCCACGAAGTCGGGCTTGCGGTACGTTTTGGTGATCTGCGGGCGGCTTTCCATGCCCTTGCCAAGCGAACCGGCCCAGCCGCAGTGCCAGCAGTTCCACACGCCCTTGTCGAGATTGACGTTCAAACAGGGGTAGTTGCGCTTCTTTCGGTGCGGCGAACACTGCGGGCAGGTCGTCTTCTGCTCGTTGGCGCCGCCCAATTTCACGGTGATCCCAAAGTCAGCCCAGGTTTTCACAGCACCAACCCCCTCGGCTTCTGCTCAGCCGCCCTCATGCCGCCCACCTGGCCGGCGTACTGGTTGTATTTCGTCGCGTTGAAAAGAGTTTCCGGGCGCAGGTACTTTGCGCTGTCGGTGCCCGCCCATTCCTTCGCCTTGTTGTCGATGACCGCCCGGATTTCGTCCAGGGTGGCGCCCTCAGACAGCCTGGCCCTGACCAGTTTCAAGTTCGCCTCGACTGCCCGGTAGCGAGCGCCGGTTTTCAGGTTCAGGTACTCGATGGCCTCTTTCGCCGCCGAGTTGTCAGGTTCGGGGCGGGCAGGGTCGGGCTTGCCCGACATATGTTTTTCTTTATGAATCAGTGAATCAGGATTCAGAGAATCAGGGGGATTTCCACAGTTCTGCTTTCGTAATTTAACGGTGAAGGAACCGTCTTTATTCGGTAATTCGCTCGCCTTTTCGGTGTGGTGCGGGCTTTGATGCTTGGCGAAGTTGTTGATAACAATGACTTTTACGCCGGCAGCCTCGTAACGCTCGATGAACCCGCTTTCCTCAAGGAGCGACAGCCCCGCCTCGACGTTCACGTCGTCGGCCGGGAAAACTTCCATCTTGATGCGCTTAGGTCGGTCTTCCAACTTTCCGTCTCTATCGGCCAATGTCCAGAGGCCCACGAAAAGCAAACGGTGTTCGAACGGTAATTCCACCAAAGTCTCGTTCTTGAAGAACGACGGCTTGATATTTCTTGCGCGCGCCATTACTCGCCCCTCAGCCCAAAGCGCCGAAACGCCCAATCAACCACGCCAGCGGGCAGCAGCCCCCGGCAGTACAGCTCGACCAGCGAGCGCTTGATAACGGATTTCATGCGACCTCCTTCAGTCCTGCGGCTTGCATAGCGCCTTCAGGCACTTCGAAATCGTGGGCGAGCAACCATTCGATGCAGGCGACCAGCAAAGCGCGCTGGCGGCCGTATTCGGCTTCGAATCGGGCTTTGTAGGGGTGAACGGCGATCATCCACTTTCCGCCCGTGCCATCTTGGTGGTGACCGGCGCAGAGCGGCAGGACGAGCCAATGTGCTTCCGGCTTGGTTCGGCCGTCGATGTGGTGAATCGAAGTCCAGGTGTTGTAGAGCCCCTCTTTGCGGCAGGCGATGCAGCCCACGTGCTGACAGAGCATGTCGTGGAAACGCTTCTGTTCGCGGGAAACGGTGCGGCCCCTGATCATGCCGCCACCTCCGCCGTCGAAATCTTGTTCTCCGCGCACCAAGCCAGGACGTACTCGATCAGGCTGGTCATGCGCTGGACCGACATGTGGGCAGACGATTCGCGGATATTGACGAACTCGCCCTCTATTCCTGGCACCATGTCGGCACCCATGCCGGTAGCCACCGCATGGCCGGAAATCATGACTACCTTCCATTGATGGGGTGTCAGAGTTCGGCCATGCAATTTGGCTTGCTTGCTCAAATCGGAGAAAAGCGCATGCAGAAGCGCGTTCTGTTCCAGGTTGCGAGTCGGCTCTTTGGGCGGTTGGAAGTAGTAGCCGTCCGGCGCCGACAGAACCGACTGCACGGCCATCTGGCGGGTCATGTGGGTCAGGCGGATTTGCTTCATGCCGCCCGCCTTGAAATTAGGTCTTCCAGCCATCGGGCCTTTTCTTCCGCCGCCTTGGCGCGCGCTTCAGCCTGTTCGGCGCGGCGCTCAGCCTCAGACTTCAGCAGCACCAGCCCGTAGCCTCGGCTGTGAGCCAGCCACATCAGCGGGGCCTCGTTGCCGCAAAGCGACATTAGGTCGCCTAGCTTGTTGATCGGGAAGTGGGCATCCCCCTTCATGATTCGGGTCCAGTGCCCGGCATCAATGCCCAGGGTCAGGTACACCTCTTTGTCATCCAGCCCAGACGACTGAACGCAGAGCGCGACGGCCCCCGACAGACTTGGCTGGCGCACGATAAGTCCAAGCGGCACTTCGACTTTTTCCACGCTGCGCGCCAGGGGCAGTTCGGGGTAATCAACCGTGCTCAATTCTTTTGACTTCATTTGACTGTCCCAAACGGGCAAAAAAAACGACGATGGCGGCATGCCTAAGCACACCGCCCCTCTATGCAGATTCGTTGGATTCAGGTCTGCCGATCACGCCCGCCCTCTCCTTCTCGGCCAGGTCGGGCGCCGGGATGTCTTTCGGCTTCATCGCGTGGAACGCGGTCAACCACGACCGGGGGATCTCGTTGTCGGATACCCACTGAGAGATTCGGCCCTTGGTAAGCCCGGTAATTCGCATCACCTCGGCCCGGCCGCCCATGATCTTGATGACATCGGTAGCGTTCATGGCTAGGAGTTTAGATATTTCTATCCATAACGTCAAGAATAATCTAAACCACGGTTTAGAAATCTGCTGCTCTAATGCGGTGATGGATAAGCGGCTGGAAAAGTACGAGAACCGACGTAAGAGATTGCGCCGGCTAATTGATGAGCGGGCGAATGGCAACCAGGCCGCCTTCGGCCGGATGTATGGCTACGAGCGTTCGCAGATATCGCAGTACCTATCCGCCAGCTACAACAAGGGGCGAAGCCCTGGCGGCAATGTCATTGATGATTTGGAAGACAAGTTGGGCTTGCCGCCCGGCTGGTTCGACATCAATGATGGCGGTCAAACAGCCGGTTGGCCGTTCAAGACAATTTCGCCCGAGCGTTACGCGCAGGCGACTGACACGCAGCGCGCGGCCATCGAGGAATGGGTACGGGATCAGCTAGACCGATTTCTTGGCCCAGACTCCGGCGACGGAGAACAGGTTGTCAACCTGTAGGCTGGTGCTGGTGTGGTCGGATGGCGTTTTTTTGAGGCGAATGTGACCAAATGCGAGTTCTGATTCTATTTGTGCTAATCGCTCTGTCCGGCTGTGAAGATGACAACGCCGTCCCACGATATGGGAAACGGTTGGGCTTACCCGAAAATTGTCGGTCCTACGTACAAGCATCGATTGACGGCTATCGAAGTGGACGATTCACTGCCCAAGAGGCGATGGCGGGTCTTGAGCGCAACTGCGGGCGCTACGGCGCTCTATGGTCAGATAGGCGAGGCAAGTGACCCCTAGCTAGCCCCAACGAAGAAGCCGCCCGAGGGCGGCTTTTTGTTGTCTGCTCTTTGAGCGCGCGGGCCTAAGGCGCTCCATTGGGCGGCTCGCGCTCCCATTCCTTCGCCACAATTTCAAACTCAATGAACAGCGCCTGCCGCTGCTCCTTCAGTCTAATCTGGTTTACGTACCCGGATAGATGATGCCAATCTCGAATGACGGTTGACTTCTGCATCCGTTTATAAATTTCCGCATCGAACGCGCCGGTTCTGATGCCAGCGGCCATGAACTCATAGTTGTTCAGCACGGGCAGAATGATGTCGTTCATTTCCGCATGTTCGCTCAAGTCTCCGCAAGCGAACTGCGCGAAATCAGTCCTCCTGTCGCGGAGCATTGCGAATTTCTTTTTGCAAATTTGAAATTCGGAATTGCTATTCTCATGGACAACCATATCCACCGTGGCCCGCTTTCGTGCAAGCGCTTCATTGCGATCTTGTTGATTGCGCAGAAGCTTGAGCTGCCGTGCGTTGTAGATCAAGGCGCCCCCAGCAAATATCGCAGACAAAACAAAGGCTCCTGTTTGAATCCAGAAGCCTATTGTCTCCCCTAGGAATAGGGTTATTGTTGGGTCATGTTGGACCAATCAATAGCTCCAACCTTCGCGATACAGTTTCATGATATTCCTCCCGGCCAAAGTCCTCAGGCTATCCGGCGAAGACCCAATGCCTATCACCGTAGCTTCGGTCGAGTTGGGGGCGGACCGCGCCCCATCGGCTACTGCGAACCCGGGTCCTCCCCGGGGCGCCTTATTGCCCTCAAGGACAACAACGCACAATCGAAGTATAGGCCGAAATGCTCAAATTTGCGCATCCGCCTACCTATAGATTGCGCTCCTTATGCAAGGTTCCGCCTGTCGCCGCCGCCTGGCCCCCTCACAAGGCTGGTAATTTGTAACAACCGCCCTCCCCGGGCGGTTTTCTTTTGGGCGCAACGTTTAGATTTCTCTTGACATTACGGATAGATTTTTCTAAACTTCACCCAACGACTCGCAGAACAGCCTAGCCCCCAGGGCAGCCAAGTAGAGGGTCGGGAAGTACCGAAGTGACCTGGGCGACCAACCAGGTGAGTACGTCGTTGGCGAGGACGCTAAATCGCAATGCTCTGACGGCCGGAGGATAAATGGTCAGTACCCGGGGAGGGACCGCAATGCGGACAAGCCGGGGCAGAGGATGGGAGCCCTCTGCGTCGGTGCTAGGAGCATCTGTCCTAGCCGTACAGCCCACGAAACGGGCATGGCAGTGAGCAAACAGGAACCGTCTGGAGCTTGCTGCCCGGAATCATCCGAAATGGCATTCAACGAGTGCTACTTCCGATGACGCCGATTTCGCAATTCCAACAGCGCGTCGTATTCAGCTTTGCGCCGACGAACACGGTTGTAGTCCAGCCACAGGAGCGCAACGTATCCAGTGACAGATACGGCATACCTGAATATTGCCTCACCCGCTAGGCCGGCGCGTGTGCTAGCCACAAGGAGGACCCACAAACCAATGACCAAACCGAGTAATAGCGGGAAAGTCCGAAGCAGCGACACCAAGACGAGCCTGTTGTTGTGGATCATCTGCGCTGCAAACCAGTTGATTTTTCTTGTTGCTCTCGTCTTTGAGAGCAGCTTGTTCCAGAGCCGTCTGGTTTCTGCGTCGGTGCTTGCCATGCAAGTGCTTTCCGTGGCTTGGGCACTCTGGATCGTAGCAAAGCGCCGATAGGCGAGTCTACAGCGCAATGGAGAGAGATATGGAAGCGAAGCACACGCCGGGTCCGTGGGCGGTCCGCTACGACTACGTGGTGCAAGCGCCCTCCTTTGATGATGGTCGCCTCGTTCCGGTCGCTCAGCCCTACGGCGTCAACAGCGATGGAACCGACCTGTTCGCCAACGCCCGCCTGATCGCCGCTGCACCGGAACTGCTGGAAGCGCTGCAAACGCTGGTTGCCGACTTCGCTGATTACCCGGCCAGTGAGCGCCCGTGTCACGCCTTCGATCTGGCCCGCGCCGCCATCGCCAAGGCCCTCGGCCACCACCCCACTCCCCTCCCCGACGAAGCAATGGCAGGGGAGCAAGAGGTTGACTAGGAGAAAGATATGTCCAAGTACGCCACAACCATATTCACAGCCATGGGGCTAGCAGTAGGAACGCTTGGCGGTGGTGCGGTGATGTACCAGCCCAAACCCGACAAGGTATCGCTGTACATGCCTGAATGGGTGTGTACGGTCAACGTAGCAACCGAGCGCCTGCAGTGTGAAAGGAAGGCGGCGGGGACTCTTTAAGGACAATCATGAACGAACAATTGCAAGTCGCTCTAGCCGATATTCTGTCGAAAACTGCCGACACCATTGACTCCGGTGTTGTGTTCCTTCAGGCAGAGCTACCCGATGTAGTTCGACAGCTGCTCACGTGGAAGGTAGTCGAGTCAGTCTTCTATGCCTTTCTTCTGCTGATCGCCGCTGTGGTCGGGGCAGTTTTTCTAAAAAAATCGGTTCATTGGTTAGAAAGATCGTGGACCGGCGAAAAGCTCTACTACAACAACCATCACAATGAAAAGGAGGCCGAGGGCAAGAGACTCATGGATGAATTTGGCCGCCTTGGGGTCATTTCGGTTCCTGTCTCCTTTTTTAGCACGGCCACCATCGTCCTAGGTGTGGTTCTGATACCCGGATACGTCGCCACCGCCATCCAGATATGGGTTGCCCCGAAGATATACCTGATCGAGTACGCCGCCAGTCTGGCGAAGTAGAACGGGCGGGGACGTTGTAAAGGTTTTGCTAGCCGTGCCGCGAGTATGCCGGGATTGCCTCACCCGGAAGTGATTGGGACTACGCACCCAGCCGCTAGACACCCAGGAAAGACGGGGACCTTCCGTGCTGAGTCCTGTACACAAACTTGCTCAGCGCATGGGCCTACCCTGGCCTCAACCCAGGGGCAGGGCTCAGCACGGAGGGTTGCATTACTCCATTTCAACCTTCAAAGGAGCGGCAGTGTTAAATCAAGCTCAATTTCAACCCAGCGCCCTCGGGCAAATCGCCTGTGATGGCGCCAGCGAGCGCGACATCCCGGCATCGATGGGGCGACTTGCAATCGCCGCGAACGTGATGGACAAAGTTGTGGCCGACCTGACTGAGCGCCTAACCCCTGTCCTGTCGCAGGATGTGGGGGGCCTGATTGGGGGGTCGGAGAGCGCGCACCCTAAGCCCGTCCGCGCTCCCCTGTCTATGCAAGCGGAATCCATCATCGACCAGCTCGATGCGGCTGTCAATCGGCTTCAGACGCTGCTGGGTCGCCTGGAAATTTAAGAATCTCCCTAGGTGCTGGATGGTCCCCCAGCCGTCTCGCCCACGAAACTGGCGGTTCTCAAGGGTGGCGGTTGAACGGCTCGGCCTAGGCGTGTTGGGGACGCTCCCATCGCAGCCGCCACCCTTGAGGACTCCATCACTTTCAACTTTCCAACCGTGCAGGGTTGGCGGAGTTCCTCACCCATCAATGGGGGAAAGCAGATGCCGTGCCCTGTGACTACGCGGGGCAGATCAAACGGTGCAGCGAGTACCCCTCCCCCTTCAGGCGCCACCCCACGACCCGCCAATACTGCCGAGTGCGCACGACGCATGAGGGCGGTTAGTGCAGGAGCGCCGCCCCATTCACTGGAGAAAACAATGGCATCGAAGCCAAAAGAAGAAGTCGTTGTCGCGTACAAGGGTTTCACCAAAGACCTGACCTGCACTGGCGGAGATAAGCCATTCCAGTACGAAATCGGCGGCGAGTATGAACATGCGGGGAAGGTCGAAGCATGCGCCGCTGGCTTCCACGCCTGCGAATATCCGCTCGATGTCCTGGGCTACTACCCGCCCGCTGGCTCGCGGTTCGCCATCGTTGAGCAGAGCGGCAAAATCGACCGCGAATCAAGCGATTCCAAGCTGGCTAGCTCGAAGATCAAGATCAAGGCCGAGCTGAGCCTGTCCGGCCTGATCAAAGCCGCCATCGAATACACCTTCAGCCGGTCGAAGCCGGAGGGCGAGGCTGCCACTGGCACCCAGGGCGCTGCCTCTGCCACTGGCTACCGGGGCGCTGCCTCTGCCACGGGCGACCAGGGCGCTGCCTCTGCCACGGGCTACCAGGGCGCTGCCTCTGCCACGGGCGACCGGGGCGCTGCCTCTGCCACTGGCTACCGGGGCGCTGCCTCTGCCACTGGCACCCAGGGCGCTGCCTCTGCCACGGGCTACCAGGGCGCTGCCTCTGCCACGGGCGACCAGGGCGCTGCCTCTGCCACGGGCAACCAGGGCGCTGCCTCTGCCACGGGTAAGCATGGTGTTGCGGTCGCGGCAGGTGTCGAAAGCAAGGCTATGGGGGCCGAAGGTTGCGCCCTATTCCTGGTGTATCGCGATACCGACAGCGAAAACTATGGGCGAATCATCCACGCCAAGGCGGTCATCGTTGGTCAGGACGGCATCAAGCCGGATACGTGGTACTCGCTCAATGCTGAGGGAGAAGTTACGGAGGTGGAGTCATGAACCCCATGGCATGGCCTGAACCAGACCTGGAGGCGCCCGAAGTGATGCCCCTGACCGCATCCCCGCAATCCGTACTGGAAGTGATGCGCAACCCCTGCGCCTGGGACGTGGACGGCCACGACGCGCTCTGGTGGGCAAAACGCCTGAAGGAACGCGACTTCTTCGACAACCTAACGGACGGCGACCGGATGCTGATGCTGGCAGCCGTTCTCGAAAGCAACAACACGTGGATGCTGCGCCTGCAGGTGGACATCAAGGGCGCGGTAACCGAGGAATTGGAGGAATGAAATGTGGACGCAACAAGAAGCAATTGACCTCTGCATCGCAATAGAGGCCATCTGCCCAGACTACGGCTGCCACGTGGCGCTCACCGGCGGCACGCTTTACAAAAATGGTCCTCGGAAGGACTGCGACCTGCTGTTCTACCGCATCCGCCAAATCAGGCAAATAGACCAACAAGGGCTATTCGCGGCGCTCGCAAAGATCGGCGTCGAGCGTAAGAGTGGCTTTGGCTGGGTACACAAAGCCTCGTATGGCGACCTGAACATCGATATGTTCTTCCCGGAAGCGCCGGATGGGGAATACGTGCGCGATGCCGCTGTCGTTACTGATTTGGAGGCAGAGCCATGCGCCGCCTGATCAACTTCCTCCGCCGCATCGACGCCTACGGGTATGTGGGCATCTATTGCCTACTTGCCGCCATCGTCATGGGCTATGTCACCACCCAGCATTTCGACGACGAGGCGCGGCTTGTTGAGATTGCACAGAAGTAGGAGAACAACAAATGAACGAAGTTATCGAAGCCCCTGCCCGTGAGCTTGCAGTAGATGCTGCGCCCGCCGCTGACTCTCCTATGGGCATGATGCTGGCGGCCCTGAAGCACGGGGCTACCCTGGAGCAAGTCGAGAAGATGATGGACTTGCAAGAGCGCTGGGCAAAGACGGAAGCCAAGAAGGCCTACGACGCGGCATTCGCTGCGTTCAAGGCCGAGGCGGTCAAGATCGTGAAGGGCCGCAACGTGACGGACGGCCCTCTGAAGGGCAAGGCTTACGCCGAATTGCATGATGTGGTCAACGCTGTCACCCCAGCTCTGTCCAAGCACGGCCTCTCGTCGTCGTGGAAGCTGACCAAGGACGAAAAGGACTGGATGGAGGTCACCTGCTACCTGCGGCACGTAGGCGGTCACGAGGAAAGCGTCTCGATGGGCGGCCCGCCGGATATGGGCGGCGCCAAGAACGCGATTCAGGCCCGGGCAAGCACCAAAACGTACCTGGAGCGCTATACGCTCAAAGCCATCACCGGCCTGTCCGAGCAAGAGGACGACACGGACGGCAATGTGTACCGACAGGCTGCGGTTGATGAATGGGTCGAGAAGGCACAGCAGGCTGACACCGCTGCCGCTCTGATCGCCCTGAAGAAAGACGGCGGGGCGGTCTTCACTAAGGCGCGCGACCGTGAGGGTTACAAGGCCTTCATGATGGCCGTTTCCGAGCGGATGGATCAGATCCAAGGAGGCGCCAATGCGTGACTTCAAGCTGCGGGCGTCGTCTGTCGGAAGGATCATGACTAATCCCAGGACGAAGGGCGAAGGGATCTTGTCCGTCGGCGCGAAGACCTACCTGCGCGAGCTGGCAAAGCAAGAGATCCTCGGCATCGAGTTCGAGGTATCGAGCAAGGAAATGGAGAAAGGCATCGAGGTCGAGCCTGAGTCCATCGCCCTGCTTAACCGGGTACGAGGCCTGAGCCTGGAGAAGAACACCGAGCGCCGGTCGAACGACTGGATTACCGGGGAATGCGATCTCTACGACGCAGCCAACCGCAAGGGCTATGACCTCAAGTCGTCGTGGTCGGCCAGGACTTTCCCCGGCTGGCCGCCTGACTGCGAGGACAGCATCTACGAGTGGCAGATGCGTGCGTACATGTGGCTTTGGGACGCCGACCGATGGGAAGTTGTCTATGCCCTGGTTGACACCCCCGAGCGTCTGATTGGCTACGAGCCGATCCAAATGCACCTGGTTTCCCACTTGCCCGAGCACATCCGCGTTACCGGTTGGGAGATCGAACGCGACCCCGAAAAGGAAAAGCAGATGCAGGAGCGGGTCGAAGCCGCAAGGGAGTACCTGCAAGACTGCATCCGCATGTTTGACGAACTACACAAGGAAGCCGCTTAACCATGCCGCAACTTATTGGATTGGCCACCATAGGCCGCGATGCAGAAGTACGTCACACTGCCCAGGGCGATCCTGTCGTGAGCCTGTCGCTCGCCTTCACCTACGGGAAAAAGGGAACCGACGGGAAGCGCCCGACCCAATGGGTGGACGGGTCACTGTGGGGCCAGCGCGCCGAAGCGTTGCAGCCGTACTTGCTCAAGGGAACCCGCGTTTATGTGGTCGTGGACGAGGCGCACGAAGAGAGCTACCAGACCCGCGACGGCCGAACCGGCAGCAAGATCGTCGGGCGCGTCAGCGTGATCGAGTTCGCCAGCAAGCCCGCCCAGCAGCAGGCCGCGCCACAGGCTGCCCCGGAACCCGCCCAGCGCCCTGCCGCCGAGCCGATGGACATGGACGACCCGATTCCTTTCTAGCCCCCGGCAGCTCACCCTAACCAAATGGAGGCCCACTTAGGTGGGCTGCTTTCTTATTGCCTGGAGAAATGGCATGACCACCTCACCGAACCCGCAGGACGATGGCCTGAAGCTGGTCAAGCGCCACGAATGGATATTCAAGGGTAAGACGTTCGGCATCCTTGTCAGTTGCCGCGGCCTTGACGGCGATACGAATGATAAGTGGACATGGTGCATGTACGCGCTGATCTACGACAACCACCCGTTATTCAAGGACGCCGAGGCGGCCATCGAGCAATTGCCCTGGCATTGCGGTTGCACCTATGAAGAACGGTTCTTCCAGGAGCCGGCGCGCGGCATCAGATACGAATGGCAGCGCAAAGGCGAGTGGCTGAAGATCGGCTGCGACTACGCCCACCTGTATGACGATCACTATCAGCGCATGAGCCCGGAGGGTGGCATCCCGCCTGCGATCCAAGCTGACGCGCAGGAACTGTTTAGCGCGCTCCTCGCCCGCCAGGAGTCCAGCCATGACAGTTGATAAAGCCGCGTTGCGCGACCTCTCAGACACGCTGAACGGCATATTGCTCCCAGAAGGCTACAACCGGCAAGCGTTGAAGGATGCCGCCGTCGCCCTCCCCGCCCTCCTGGCCGAGAACGAGGCCCTGCGCGCAGAGCTACAGGCGCGGCAGTGGATGCCGATTGAGTCTTGCCCCCGTGGACAGCTAGCGCTGTTCTACGACGCAAATGCGACCGAAGTACGAAATTGCATGTTCGTAGATTGGATGGTTGACGGGGAGTTTTGTGGAAACCGCCACCATGAGGCATCCCACTGGATGCCCCTACCGCCCGCCCCTCCCCAAGGAGAGACAGCATGCTGAAGTCACAGGAGCATTACGACCTGATGAGCGCCTTTGAGCGCACCCATCGAGGAAGAATGGACAAAGAGCCGAAGGAATCCTGGAGCCGAGGGATCATCTACCAGGATGGTCATGTGAACGAACTGTTCCTGGCCTACCGGAACGGATACGCCTATTCCCAGGCCGACACGCGCAGCGAGATCCAGAATCTCGAGGCTTCCCGCGACGGGTACCGGGACGATGCCCGGGCCTTGCACGCGGCCCTACTGCGCATGGTGTCTCTGCACGAGTCTGAATTCGATCACGAATCCCCTCACCAATGGCGCCCGTACTGGCTGATCGCAGCTTTGCAGCGAACCAATGCGCTCGAAGGAGATGGAGCATGACCACGGTGGCCGTGCTGTTCGCGCGCGCGGACTCGGTCTACAAGACGATTCCAGGCTGCGACGTGTACGACATCGACCGCGATGCGCGCACGTTCCAGGGCGGTATGCCGGTTGTGGCGCACCCGCCGTGCAGGTCATGGGGACGGCTCAGGCAGTTCGCCAAGCCTCGGGAAGACGAAAAGGCGCTAGGCCCATGGGCGGTTGAACAAGTCCGACGCTGGGGCGGCGTGCTGGAACATCCAGCCGAATCCACGCTGTTTGCCCACTGTGGCATGCCGGCGCCTGGCCGGTTCCCTGACGCATGGGGCGGGTACACGATC
>Ga0164243_10011946_pt1 | contig 12349 bp, 8 predicted proteins | sample OricompcompostOP_FD_108781 | JGI IMG/M metagenome (GOLD analysis project Ga0164243, IMG submission 108781) | Organic Plus compost microbial communities from Emeryville, California, USA - Original compost - Organic plus compost (OP) | ecosystem: Engineered > Solid waste > Mixed feedstock >...
CGCGTACGCCGCCGGGGCCACCGCCATGGACCTGGTGATGGCGCCCATCCCTCCCCTCCTCGAGGAGGTCACCGTGCGCGCTTCGGCCGACTGCCCCGCGCGCAGCGACCGCCTCCAGGCGCTCTCTCTGCTCCAGCAAGCCCGCGCCGGCCTCCTCGCCGCCGTCACCGCCCGCGAGACGAATCGCGCGACGGCGGTCCGCCTCAATTTCGAGCGAGAGATGGACGGCAACAGCGACCGCGTCGAGCGTCAGACCGTGACGATCGATTCGTCGTCGGGGCTGACCCGCACCTTCGGCGCCGCGCGGAGTGGGGCCGACTTCGTTCGGCTGGGGTTCGTCGACGTCGACCGCGCGACCAACGAGCAGACCTACTACGGCCCCGACGCCGAGACGCTCATCGACGATGACTTCGCGGCCGGGTACTGCTTTCACGTCGCCGGCGCGCAGCGCTCGCGGCCGCACGAGGTCGGACTCGGCTTCCGGCCGGCATCGCGCCGCAATCGACGCGTCGACATCGAGGGCACGCTCTGGATCGACACCGTCGCCCGCGCGCTCGACGATGTCGAGTTCGACTACGTGGGCACGGTCCGCCCGCTCGGTGCGGCCCAACCAGGCGGGCGCGTCGAGTTCCGGCAGATGTCGAACGCCGTCGTATTCATCGATCGCTGGCTGCTGAGCATGATCGCGACGCGTGTCGACGCGACCGCGCACGACGACGTGCCGACTCGCGTCAGCTACTACACCAAGCAGACCGGAGGCGAAGTCGCGGCAGCCGCCTGGAAGGACGGCCTGACCTACGACGCCGCGCTGGGGAGCGCGCGCATCCAGGTGGTCGATCGGCAGAATGCGTTGGCGAGCGGCTTCGCTCTGCGCCTCGCCGGAACGGATTACATCGGCAGCCCGACGGCGCGCGGCGTCGTCGAAATTCCACATCTTCTGCCCGGGCCGTACAACGCGGTCGTCATCGATTCGTCGTTCGCGGAGCTGGGGATCACGGTTCCGACGTCGCTCCGCTTCGAGGCGGAGCGGGACTCGCTTGCCCAGCACAGCGTGGCGCTGCCCGATTACAGCAGGTTCGTCCGACATGGATGTCTGGATCGCGCGGCGCAGGAGCCGGCGCAGGTGACGATTCGGGTGACGGACCGCGGCGATCTCGCGGTTGGGAACGTTCTCGTCGAGATCTCGCGCGACGACGGCGATCCGACGCGGCCGGTCACCGAGCGTCGCTTCACGGATGCTCGCGGGCAGATCAGGTCGTGCCTGATCTATCACCTGGGTGATTCGTTTCGGATCCGGGTGTTCGGAGGGCCGGGCCGCGTCGTGCGCGGCGAGAACCGCAGCTACGGCAACCGGCCGATGGTGGTGCAGATCGTCCTCGACAATTGAGGCTCGTCTCGACGCGTGCGATGGTAGCGGATCAGAGTCATGGGGGCTCGCTCCGCTAATAGCCCCCGAGCCAGGGCTGGGGCCCGCGTCGAATCGACATGATCGGTAAGATCCCCATGATCCGCTAAAGGAAACGCGCTGCTCTCCCTTGCGCCGAACGCCCGCGATGCACGCTATCCGATGCGTTTCGCGCAACGCCGCCCCGAGATCCTCAGGGCGTCAGTCGATGCATCATGCGCGGGAACGCGATCACCTCGCGGATGTGCGGCAGCCCGCAGATCCACGCCACCGTGCGCTCGAGGCCGAGGCCGAACCCCGAATGCACGAACGTGCCGTACTTTCGAAGATCGAGATACCAGCTGTACGCGTCGAGCGGCAGCCCCTCCTCCTTGATCCGATGGAGGAGCTTGTCGTAGTCGTCTTCACGCTGCGAGCCGCCGATGATCTCGCCATAGCCCTCCGGCGCCAGACAATCGTCGCACAGCACGGTGCGCGGATCTGCCGGATTCTCCTTCATGTAGAAGGCCTTCGCTTCCTTCGGGTAGTTCATCACGAAGACCGGCCGATCATAGTCGGCCACGAGCAGCGCCTCATCCTCGGCGCCGAGGTCGTCGCCCCACTGCACCGAGCTGCCCTTCGCCTGGAGGATCTTCACGGCGTCGGTGTAGTCCACACGATGGAACGGCGCCTTCACCTTCTCGAGAGCGGCGGTGTCGCGCTCCAGCTCCTTCAGCTCCGCGCCACGCCGCTCGAGGACGCGCTGCACGAGGAACGACACGAAGTCCTCCTGCAAGCGCATGTTGTCATTCGAGTCGTTGAATGCGACTTCCGGCTCGATCATCCAGAACTCGGTGAGATGCCGGCGCGTCTTGGACTTCTCGGCGCGGAAGGTCGGGCCGAAGGTGTAGATCTTCCCGAAGGCCGCCGCGGCGGCCTCCCCGTAGAGCTGACCGGTCTGCGCGAGATACGCATTCCCTTCGTCAAAGTATTCCGTCGAGAAGAGGCCGCTGCGCTCGCCGATCGCCGCCGTGAGGATCGGCGTATCCACGCGAAGAAAACCGCGCTCATAGAAGAAGTCGTGGATCGCCTGCTCGATCTCGCTCCGGATCGCGAAGATCGCGCGAACGCGATTGCTGCGCAGCCAGAAGTGACGGTGATCGAGGAGAAAATCCACGCCGTGCTCCTTCGGCTGGATCGGGTAGTCGACCGGGCTCGGACCGATGATCTCGAGCGCCGTGACGCCCATCTCGAACCCACCCGGCGCGCGCGGCTCGGCGCGCACCTCGCCCGTCACCGCGACCGACGTCTCGAGTGTCAGCTCCTTGAACCGCTCCCAGACCGACGGATCGATCTGCGTCTTCACGAAGACGCACTGCATGATCCCCGTCCCGTCGCGAATGACGGCGAACGCGATCTTGCCCGACGATCGCACGTGCGTCACCCACCCGCGCACCGTGAGAGTCTGGCCAACGTGATCCTTGAGATCGGCGATACGAGAGAAGAGCGGGTCAGCCATGGTCGGAAAGCGGGCTAAGCTGGTGGCGCGGCGAGCTATAACGCTATACGACCCGCCCGATCCACGGTACCCCGCTAGCGGCGTCGACCTTACGGCGTTTTCCTTGCTAGAGCGTTCCACCACCGTTCAGCACCGCCGCTTTACCACATGACACTGCGCTCGAGGCTCGCCGCGGGCCTCGCCACCATCGCGATCATCCTCGTCGCCCCGCTGGGCTACGCGCTCCTGTCCCTGGGCAACCTGCACAGGGACTCGCAGTACTTGCGAGACAACGAGCTCGAGGCGTCGCTGCTTCTCAGCCGGCTCCGCGAAGGCCTCAACGATGTCCGCCGCGAGGAGCTCGCGCTGCTCTTCAAGCGCGACGACGTCACGAGCGCCCGCGACGCGATGAACCAGGGCGTCTCGCGAGTAGGCGTCCTCGCCGACTCGTTGAGCCATTTCGACCTCGGCGCATTCGCGAAGGAGATCGGCGCCACGGTCCGCCAGCTCCGCGACGCGGCGCAGTTGGAGTTCGACGCGACGCTTGCCGGCAAGGACACGCTCGCCGACACGATATCGGCCCAGCAGTTCGTTCCCGCCCTGAGCCACGCCGATACGATCGTGATGACGGCGGAGCACTCGATCGCCGAGCGCACCCGCGAACGGGTCGCGCGCCAGGCGTTGGAGATCAATCAGATCCGAACCTGGTCGGCGATCGCACTGGTCATCGCGCTGGTTGTGGCGCTCCTGGTCGCGATCTGGCTCACGCGCTCCATCTCCGGGCCGATCTACGATCTTCGAACGGGCATGGCGGCCGTCGCCGACGGAGACCTCGACTACCGCCTGCGCGTTCCCGCCGATCGCTCGGACGAGTTCGGCACGCTCGCTCGAAGCTACAAGGAGATGACCCGCCAGCTCGCGGAGCTCGACAAGCTCAAGGCGGAGTTCGTGTCGGTCGCGTCGCACGAGCTGAAGACCCCGATCAACGTGATCATCGGCTATCTCCAACTGCTCGACGAGGGGGTCTACGGATCGCTCTCCGACAAGCAGAAGGATGTGCTGCGCACCATCGTCGTGCAGGCGAATACGCTGCTGCGGCTGGTGAAGCAGTTGCTCGACGTGAGCCGCTTCGAGGCGGGCGGCGGACGGCTCGAGCCGAGGCCGATCCAGATCGATCAGCTGCTGTCGGAGCTCGAGAGCGCGTTCCACGTGCTCGCCATGCAGCGCCAGGTGACGTTCCGTGTCGAACGACGCGACGGCGTCGAAGACACTGTCTACTGGGACCTCGACCGCATCAACGAAGTGCTCGGCAATCTGCTCGCGAACGCGTTCAAGTTCACGCCCAAGGGCGGCGAGGTCGATCTGGTGCTCGGTCCGGCAGACGACGGCGTTCAGATGCAGGTGCACGACACCGGCGCGGGAATTCCACCAGAGCAACTTCCACGCATCTTCGATAAGTTCTATCAGGCCGACAACCAGTTTTCGGCCGGTGCCGCCGGCACTGGCCTGGGTCTGGCCATAGCGAAGCAGATCGTCGAAGCGCACGGAGGGACGATTCGGTGCGACAGCAAGCTCGGAGCGGGAACAACTTTCACGATCACGCTGCCAACGCGGGTGCAGCGGCGATCGTCGTTCCAGCGCGTACCGACGGTGTGATCCGCGCGCTCCGGCGCGCGGCCGCCACTGTGCTCTGTCTCACCGCCGTCGCGTGCCTTCCGTTCCACAACCAGCCTGTGGCCGACGAATGGCCCGGCGTGCTGGCCGGAGCGCAGAGCCGTGCGGTGAGCGGCGAATTCGCCGCCGCGGACAACGCGCTCGTCGCGTACGCGCTCGCGCACCCCGACACGCGCGAAGCGGTCGAGACGCTTTACTGGCGCGCCCTGTTCAAGCTGGATCCGGCCAACGCTGACGGATCGGTGACCGCCGCCGTTGCGTCGCTCGACGCATACCTCGCGTCGCTCAGACCGCGCGAACACGTCGCCGAAGCCACGACGCTGCGCCGCGCCGCGATGCAGATGGAATCGCTCAACCGCGTCGCGGCCGATGCCGCCGCACAGGCGAAGCACGCCGAGAACAACGCGGCCAATGCCAAGGCCGCCGCGGATGATGCGAAGGCCGACGCCAGGGTCGCCGACGCCAACGTCGCCGCGGCCCTGGACGCGAAGGAGTCAGAGATCAAGCGCCTGAAGGACGATCTCGCCAAAGCCAACGCGGAGCTCGACCGCATCCGCAAACGCCTCGCTACGCCGCCGTCCAAGCCCTGACGCGCGCGGTCAGCCGACGCGAAACAGCTCCAGAGATCGCGAATAGCGCTCGCCGAGCATCCGCCGGATGCCCGCGTTCTCGGGGCGATCGAGATTGGGATCGCGCTCGAGCACCTTCGATGCCGCCTCGCGCGCGCGCTCATTGAGCACTTCGTCGCGGATCGGATCGGCGATGCGGAATGCCGGCACGCCGCTCTGCCGCTCGCCGAACAGATCGCCCATCCCGCGAATGCGCAGATCCTCGCGCGCGATCTCGAAACCGTCGTCGCTCCGCGTGAGAATGCTCAACCGCTCGGTGGCCTCCGGGCTCACGTCGCCCAACAGGATGCAGAACGACTCCTCCGCCCCGCGCCCCACGCGCCCGCGGAGCTGGTGCAACTGCGACAGCCCGAAGCGCTCGGGATGCTCGACGAGCATCACCGTAGCGTTCGGCACGTCGATACCGACCTCGATCACCGTCGTGGCGACGAGGATGTCGACCTCGCGATCGCGAAACCGGCGCATGATCTCGTCGCGTTCGTCCGCGGCGATGCGCCCGTGCAGCAGCGCGAGCCGCCGGTGCTTGAACGGACCGGAGGAGAGCTGCTCGAACATCGTCGTCGCGGCGCGGAGATCGAGCTTCTCGGATTCGTCGATCACGGGGTAGACGATGTACGCCTGCCGGCCCTGTTCGATCTGCCGATCGACGAATTGCAGCACGCGCTCGCGGCCGGACTCGCGGCGCAATCCGGTCGTGATCGGCTGTCGCCCCGGCGGACGTTCGTCCAGGATGCTCAGATCGAGATCGCCGTAGAGCGTGAGCGCGAGCGACCGCGGAATTGGCGTCGCCGACATCACGAGCACGTCCGGCGACTCGCCCTTGGCGCCGAGCTGCTTGCGTTGCTCGACGCCGAACCGATGCTGCTCATCGATCGCGGCGAAGCCGAGCCGCCCGAATACCGTCGCGTCCTGCACGAGCGCGTTCGTGCCGACCACCAGCACCGGCTCGCCGCTCGCCAGACGGTAGCTGATCTCCTTGCGCGCCCGCGCCGGCACGCTGCCCGTGAGCAGGATCGGCGCGATGCCCAGCGGCGCGAGGAGCGTCGTCATCGTCCGCAGGTGCTGCTCGGCGAGCAGCTCGGTGGGCGCCATGATCGCCGCCTGATAGCCGTTCTCGATGGCGAGCAGCGCCGCGAAGAGCGCGACGACCGTCTTGCCGCTGCCGACATCGCCCTGCAGCATGCGCTGCATGCGATTCTCGCTCGTCATGTCGGCGACGATCTCGCGCACCGCCCGCACCTGCGCGCCGGTGAGCTGAAAGGGCAGCGATTCCCTGAGCCGGGTCGTGAGCTCGCGCTTGTTCTCGAAGCGGACGCCGCGCCGCCTGGCGCGCGCCAGATCCTTCGCGCGCTGCTGCAGGATCTGCACGAAGAACAGTTCGTCGAACGCAAGGCGTTCGCGCCCGGCCATCGCCTCTGGAATCGACGCCGGCCGGTGCACCATCCGCAGCGCGTCCGCGATCCCGGGGACGCCGCCGGCCGCGATCACCTCGCGTGGGAGATATTCGGTCGCCAGCGGCAGCAGGCGATCCAGATGCGCGTCGAGGATCGAGCGAATAACGCGGAACGACAGCCCTTCGGTCGCCGGATAGACCGAGAGCACACGTCCGTTCATCGACGCGTCGTCGCCCGACCCGAGGTTCACGAACTCGCGCGGCTGCAGCTGGCGCCCGTGGAAGAACCGGACGCTCCCCGTCACGAGCAGCACGTCGCCCTTCTCGATGGACCGGTCGAGGAACGGCTGCCCCGGCCATGAGACTTCCATCATGCCGGTTTCGTCGCGAAGCACCGCCTGGAAGATGCGCAATCCCTTTCGCGTCGGGATCACGCCCTTCGAGATGACCGTCCCGACGATCGTGCCGTCCATCCCGGTCTCGAGTGAGCGGATCGGCGAGACGGTGCTCGCGTCCTCGTACCGATGCGGGACGTGAAAGAGCAGATCCCCCGCCGTCACGATTCCCAGCCTTCGCAGCGCCTCGGCGCGCGCCGGCCCCACCCCCTTGAGGTAGGTGACCGGCGTATCGAGAAAGAGGCGGTTTGCGGTCATCGCGCGCGGCTGGTGTCGCTCCTCTCTACGGCGCTGCGCACCCGCGGTCGGAGCCACTCGGAGCTGATGGGTCTCAATCCTCGAGCAGGTCGCTGGCGAAGTCCGCGGCATCGAACGGCACGAGGTCGTCCGCCCCTTCGCCGACGCCGAGAAACTTGACGGGCACGTCGATCGCTTCGTGAACCGCGACGACCACGCCGCCACGAGCCGTGCCGTCGAGCTTCGTCACGACCAGCCCCGACACCGGCACCGCCGCCGCGAAGATCTTCGCCTGCTGCACCGCGTTCTGCCCGATCGTGCCGTCGAGCACCAGCAGCGTCTCGTGCGGTGCGCCGGGCAGCCGCTTCGTGATCACGCGCGCGACCTTGCGCAGTTCCTCCATCAGGCCTTCGCTCGTGTGCAGACGCCCCGCGGTGTCGACGATGAGCACGTCCACTCCGCGTGCGACCGCCGAGTCGATCGCGTCGAACGCCACCGCGGCCGGATCGGCGCCCGGTTTGGCGGCGACGAACTCGGCGCCGGTGCGCTCCGCCCAAACGCGAAGCTGATCGATGGCGCCGGCGCGGAAGGTGTCCCCCGCGGCGACCATCACCTTCTTCTTCTCGCGGCGCAGACGCTCGCTCAATTTGCCGATGAACGTCGTCTTCCCCGCTCCGTTCACACCGACGACGAGGATCACCGTGGGCGCCGTCGCGGACAGAACGAGCGTCGGATCGCTCTTCCCCGCCTTGAGCGCCGCCCCCACGCCCTCGGCGAGCGCGCGCCGGAACTCGTCCTGCGTCTTCACCTGGCCGCGCTTCGCGCGCCGTTCGACCTCCTCGACCAGCCGCAGCGTCACGGGCACGCCGAAGTCGCCCTCCAGTAGGACCTGCTCGAGATCCTCGAGCGACCCCGCCGAGACGCCGCCGCGCGCGAGCACGGCCACGTCCATGAGCGCGATGTCCTTGATCCGCGACCACAGCGATCGTTTCGGCAGATCGCCTTGCTTACGAAGTAACCGCATGCCTCTCCATCGACTGATTCACCAGTGTGCGCAGGCTCAGCGCATCCCGCGCCGGCGCCGCAGAATCCATTCGGCGCAGAGCATCAGGATCACGAGCGCGTAGATCCATCCCTTGTCACGCAACCGCGGCGCGTTGTCCGCCGCGATCGAGCCGCGCACCGAGCCACTCGCCACCCGGGGCGCGCGGGGCACCCACTCGCGCGACTCATTCACCGCGACGAGCGCCGTCCCGCCGCGCATCGACGCGTCGTAGATCCCCGGCGCGAGCGGCCCCGTCTCGACGATGTTAGCGTCGGGCGCGAACCGGAGCGTCAGCGAATCCACGCGCGCCGCACCACGTTGCCGCAGAACGACGGGCACCACGCTGTCCGCCGGCGAACCGCGCCGCCACCGGACCGGGTCCCCGGCCCGCAGCAACCGCTCGTCGGGCACGGCCGCGCGCCGATCGGCGCGCTCCGCGGCCAGCCAATCAAAGATACTCCCCCACAGCGCGGTGAACGCGTCCGACGACACGCCGCCGCGAAAACGCCAGCGCCAGAGCCCCGAGGCGGCGACGACGGCCACCCGGCGCGGCTGATCCGTTCCCACCACGAGCGGCTTGCGCTCCTCGCCGCGCCCCCTGCGCGCCTCGACGCCGACCCACGTGCCCTTCGGGACCGTGGTCGCGATGCCCACCGGCGGCAGGCTGTCCCAGATCACGCCGGAGAGCGCGCCGGCGATCGGCGACGCGGGAGCGGCCGACGGGTACCATTCGCCATCGGTCCCCGTGGTGACGATCAGGGCCAACGGTCCGATCGTCGCCGAGCGGGGTGGGCCGAACGCCGCGGTGTCGCCGTGCAGAATCGCGACCGGCGCATCGCGCAGCGACTGTCGCACCTCGCTCTCGCCCACCGGCGCGAGCGTGCCCTCGACGCGCCACTCTCCCGGCGCGACGCGAAAGTAGCCGCGGGTCGGAATGGAGAGCGCTCCACGCAGGACCGCCATCGCGTAACGCGCGTCGAAGTCGGGGGACGTCGAGACGAACACCGCCGTCGCCGCGCGCGACACGTCGATCGCCACCGCCACGGTGTCGTTGCGCCGCTCGCCATCGTCCGGCGCCGTGACGATCGCGCGCAGGATCGCCGGCCCGGCGGCGCCATCCAGCTTCGCCTTGACCGACACCGCTCGCTCGGCGAATGCGGCAAGTGAATCGATTGGCGTCGCGGCGAGCGGGCGTCCGTCGAGCGTGAGGGCCAGCGTGGCGGTGCGGACCGCCGCGCTCCCGGCGACGAGCGTGATTCGCGCCTCGACGCTGTCGCCGGCGACCACGGCGCGCGGCACGTCGATCGCCGAGACCGCGACGTCGCGCACGGCTGCATGCGGCAGCACGATCACACGCGAGCCGCCCGGCAGCGCGCGTGTCGCATCCGGGTCGTCGAGCTCGCCGTCGGTCACGACGACGAGCGGATGTCCCGCGCCAAGCGCGCGCTCGATGGCCGGGCGCAGATCGGAAGAGAGATCCGTGGGCGACGCGATCGCGTCGCCGCGCCGTGCCGAATCGCCGAACGCCAGCACCGAGTCCACGCGCGCGCTTCGCACCGAATCACGCGCGGCACGCCACAGCGCGCTGTCGCCGCGCGCCATGCTCATCGAAACGTCCAGTGCGGCCCACGCACCGACCGCCCGCGCCGGTGCCGCCGGCGCATCGAGAACGAGCGCCACCACGAGCGCCACAGAGCACAAACGAAGCAGGGCCGAGACGATGCTCGGCCCCGATCGCAGGTCGCGCGCTCCATACTGCCAGAGCGCGACGACGATCCCCGCGATGATGGCGATGAGCCAGGGCGACATGGAGGCGAAACTTAGCACCAGCCCGTCATTCGGTACGGGGTGTGCGTCGAGTCTCGGCAACTCATCGCGAGAGGCTTGCCATGACGACATCGCTGCGTCACAACGCTCAGCCCGGTCGCGGCGAGGCCCAGTCCGGCTGGATGTCCCACTCGACCGTTCGCGAAGGCGTCATCGCCGGATGCATCGCGGGGCTGTGCGTGGCGGTCTGGTTTCTGATCGTCGACACGATCGCCGGCCGGCCGTTTCACACCCCCGCCCTGCTCGGCGCCATCGCCGCGCGGACGCCCGATCCCATCGGCGCGGCGGAAGGCCCCAACCGCATCGCGCTCGTCGCGCTGTACACGCCGATCCACTTCATCGCCTGCGCGCTGTTCGGGATCGTCGTCGTCTTTCTGCTGCACCGCTCGCAGCGCCGGCCGAGTCTCCTCACGCTCGCTCTGCTGCTATTCGTGGCGTTCGAAGGCGGATTCACCGGCCTCGTCGCGATGCTATCGCAGACCGCGCTCGGCGGCCTGGCGTGGTATCAGGTCGCCATCGGCAACCTGATCGCGGTCGTCGTGATGGGTTGGTACCTGGTCCGTCGCCATCCGAACTTCAGCGAGGTCTGGAGCCACCGAATGGACGACAACGGGTGAACCGGCGCGCCTCACGCACCGAGTGATTCGACGCCTGCACGGAGTTCATCGACCGGGAGGCCGACGCCGATGAAGAGCGCCACGGGCTGCGACGTCGCGTGCGGCACCGACCGATCGAGCGATACCACCTTCCGTCCGTCGACCCGGTTCCAGACGAACATCGCGTCCGGCTGATCGGCGAAGCGCACCAATCCCTTGGCCCGCACGACCGCGCGCGGCAGCGCGCGAATGAACGCCAGGAATGCGTCGCGCGAAACGGTCTCGGGCAGCCCCAGGACGACGCTCGCGAACGGATGCTCGTGGGCGTGCGCGTGTCCCGGGTGGTGGTGGTGATGGCCCTCCGTCCGGGGAGCCGCGACCGTCGGCCGAGTCTCGTCGTCGGCAGACGCGACCGCGAGCCGCTCGAGCGCGTCGACGAAATCGATCGGCGAGCCGAGTGCGGCGTGAGGGTTCAGCGTGCGAATCCCATCGTTCACCGCCGCGCGCCGATCGTCGCTGACATGCTCCGCCCAGTTCACGTGCACGTGAGTGGCGGTGCGGGTCTGGTTGACCTCGAGCGCGTTATGCCACCACCGCTTCTGCCACCGCTTCGCGTCCACGATGGTGACCTGCAGGGGGAGCGTGTAACGCGCCAGCCGATGATCGGTCGTGAGACGGCCGAGCAGTTCTTCGGTCTTCGTCGCGCCGTTCGCTTCGATGAGCGTCACGGCGTTCGGCGTGTGCGGCATCGTCGCCAGCGCGGTGAGGAGATCCTCGAGCGAGGAACAGCAGACGCACTCTCCGGAGAGCGGCGTCACCACGGAGCTCAGCTCCGTCAGGCGCGTCGTGTCGATCTCGGCACTCTCGAAGTCATTGAGCAGCACCTGCGCGCGGAGGCCGCGCGCGTGCAGCTCCGGGATGATCGTGGTGAGGAACCGCGTCTTGCCCGCACCGAAGAAGCCGGCGACCAGCGCGAGCGGAATCACGAGGGCGAACCGAGGAAGTCGAGTGCCGCCGCCACGAAGATCCGCGTCCCGTAGTCGAGCGACCGTTCGTCGATATCGAAACTCTCATGGTGGTGCGGGTGCACGATGCCCCGCTCCTCGTTGCGCGCGCCGATGAAGAAGAACGCCCCCGGCTTCGCCCGCAGGTAGGCGGAGAAATCCTCGGCGGCCATGAACGGCGTCGCCTCGACGAGCGCCTCCGGCCCGACGCCCGCCGTCACCGCCCGGCGCAACAGGTCGGAGGTGGCCACCTCGTTGATGACGGCGTCGTAGCCACGCTCGATCTCCAGCGCGTAGCGCGCGCCGTGTGCCCCGGTGACGCCGGCGATGACGCGTTCGATCATCGGGGCCATGCGTTCGCGAACCGCCGGATCGAACACGCGAATCGTGCCCTCGAGCTCGACCGATCCCGGGATCACGTTGTTCGTCGTCCCGCCGGCAATCCGCGCGATAGTCACGACCGCGGATTCCAGCGGATCGACGTTCCGTGCGACGACGTATTGGAGATTCGTGATGACCTGCGCGGCCACCGCGATCGTGTCGACGCACCGGTGCGGAAGAGCGGCGTGCCCGCCGTCGCCCAGGATCGTGATGCGCAGCGCGTCCGACGATGCCAGCAGCGCGCCGTTCTTCACGCCGACCTGGCCGAAGGGCAGCCCGAGCCAGA
>Ga0164243_10011947_pt1 | contig 12348 bp, 16 predicted proteins | sample OricompcompostOP_FD_108781 | JGI IMG/M metagenome (GOLD analysis project Ga0164243, IMG submission 108781) | Organic Plus compost microbial communities from Emeryville, California, USA - Original compost - Organic plus compost (OP) | ecosystem: Engineered > Solid waste > Mixed feedstock >...
CATCAACATATTCGGCCTGCCGGTGGATGTTTCGACGGTTCTCTTCTTCGATATCGGTGTCTATCTGGTCGTGGTGGGGTCGATCACCTCGATCGCGCTCGCGCTTGAAGAAAGGGAGCACGGCTGATGGAAACGGTGCTCGCGATCACGGTCGGCATCTTCTTTGCCGTTTCCATCTATCTGATGCTTTCCAAGCACATCATCCGCATCCTCCTCGGTGTGTCGATCTTCGGCAATGCCGTCAACCTGACGATCTTCACTTCGGGCCGGATCGTGCGTGAAGTTCCGCCGATCATCCCGGTCGATCTCGACGTGCCGGCCGGGATCACGGCCAACCCGCTGCCGCAGGCGCTGATCCTGACGGCCATTGTCATTTCCTTTTCCTTCTTCGCTTTTCTGCTCGTCCTGGCCTTCCGCACCTATCAGGAGCTGGGCACTGACGACACGGACGGGATGCGGGTCGCCGAACCCGAAGGCGAAGACCTTCCACCGATGGGGTACTGAGCGCGATGGCGGTTCAAACAGGCCACAGCGTGGATCTTGCGGGCGCGATGGTGCTGGCAGCGACCAGCCCGGCCGACTGGCTGGTCATAGCGCCGGTGGCAATTCCCATCATCTTCGGCGCGGTCCTCCTCATCTTTCGGCATGAGACCAGGCCGCAGGCGGGCGTCGCACTCATCGGGCTCGTTGCCGGCCTCGTCTGTAATGTCCTGCTGCTCATGCGCATCCTCGACCAGGGTCCGGTCGTCATGACGATGGGCCGCTGGCTTCCGCCCTTTGGCATTTCCTTTACAGCCGATGTCCTGGGCGCCTCGCTTTCCCTGGTGGCGACGCTTGTGGTCGCGGTCTGCGCGCTCTATTCCACCTCCGATATCGGCACCATCGGTCGGCGCTACGGCTTCTATCCCTTCTTGATGCTGATGACGGCGGGCGTGAACGGCTCCTTCCTCACCGGCGACATCTTCAATCTCTACGTCTGGTTCGAGGTTTTCCTCATCTCGTCTTTCGGGCTGCTTGTTCTGGGGTCGGAGCATCGCCAACTCGACGGCGCGACGAAATACGCGATTCTGAACCTGATCGGGACGACCTTTTTCCTGACGGCCACGGCACTGCTTTACGGTGCCTTCGGCACGCTCAACATGGCCGATATCGCGCGCAAGGCGGACAGCGTGCGGGAGGCGGCACCGCTCACCACGCTTGCCGTGTTCTTCCTCCTTGCCTTCGCCATGAAGGCGGCAGCGTTCCCGGTCAACTTCTGGCTGCCTGCCTCCTACCACACCCCCCGCATCGTGACGGCGGCACTGTTCGGAGGCGTGCTCACCAAGGTGGGCGTCTACGCGCTTTTGCGCACGCTGGTCATGCTCTTCCCGCCCGAACGAGAGCTCCTCTCCGGTGTGATCGCGTGGGTGGCGGCTGCCACAATGATCGTGGGCGTAATGGGGGCCCTGTCGCAGACGGATCTGCGGCGCTCGCTCGGTTTCGTGGTCATATCCAGCGTCGGCATCATGCTGGCTGGGCTGGCGCTTGGATCGACGGAGGGCCTTGCGGGGACGGTATTCTATGCCTTCCATTCCATGATCGTCATGGCCGCGCTCTACCTGCTGGCCGGCGTCATGAACGGGCTCGGCGGCAGCTATTCCCTGCGCGCACTCTCCGGCCTTTACCAGAGCCATCCGATGATCGCCGCTTTCGCGCTGCTGCTGATGCTTTCGGCGGCGGGCCTGCCGCCTGCTTCCGGCCTCTGGCCGAAGGTGATGCTGGTGCGGGCGTCGATCGATGCCGGCCAGCCATGGCTTGCCTTCGCTGTGCTCGCCACAGGCTTCCTCACCACACTGGCACTGGGAAGGGCCTTCATCCTCGCCGTCTGGCGGCCGCAGGCCGCCGATGGGGCGCCTGCCGCGACTACTTCACCCGCGCTCGGCTATCTAACGATTGGAGTCTTTTCGCTGCTGGTGCTCTTCATGGGGCTCTATCCCCAGCCGGTGATCGATGTCGCCGAACGTGCGGCGGCTGGCATTCTGGATGCCTCCCATTACATCGGCACGGTTTTCCCGGAGGGCGCGCAGCGATGACGCTTTATCTCATCAACATCCTGCTGGCGCTGGTTTGGACGGCGGTGACCGGGTCGTTCACGCTGGCCAATATCGTCTTCGGCTTCCTCCTCGGCGCCGGCGCGCTTTATCTCATCCGCGAGCAGGTAGGCTCGCTCGGCTACTTCCGGCGCGGCATCAAGCTGATCGCGCTGGCGCTGCTCTTCCTCTACGAACTCGTGCTTTCGGCGTGGCGCGTGGCGAAGCTGGTGCTTTCGCCGCGGATGGAATTGAAGCCCGGCATCTTTTCCTATCCGCTCACCGTGGACCGCGATTTCGAGATCACGCTTTTGGCCAATCTGATCACTCTCACCCCTGGCACTCTTTCCGTCGACGTCTCGGACGACCGGAAGACGCTCTACGTCCATGCGATCGACTGTGCGGATGTGGAGGGGCTCCGTCGTGACATAGCAGAAGGATTCGAGCGCAGGATCATGGAGGCGTTTCGATGATCACGGGCGAAGGCTTTCTCGCGTTTGCCGAACTCACCGCGCTCGGCATATTGAGCCTTTCTTTTCTCCTTACCGTCATTCGCGTGCTGCGGGGTCCCGCGCTCCCGGATCGGGTGGTCGGGCTCGACATGCTGGTGGCGATCGCCATCGGCTTCATTGCCGTGATCGGCATCCGGACGGGATACACGCTCTATCTCGACATCGCGATCGCGCTCGGCCTGGTGGGCTTCCTGGCGACCGTCGCCTTCGCCCGGTTCGTCATGAGCCGCCGCTACGAGGAGGAGTTCATCTCGAAGGATCCCCTCGGCCTCTACAGGAACAAGAGCAATGATTGAGCTCATCCATAATCTTGTGGTTGGAACCCTCATTCTCATCGGCGCCTTTTTCGCGCTGGCCGCTTCCATCGGCATTCTGCGGCTGCCCGACCTCTACACGCGCATGCACGCTGCATCGAAAGCAGGCACGCTGGGCTCCGGCGTCATGCTGATCGCGCTTGCGATCTACGCTCCGGGTCATTCGACTGTGACGCGCGCTCTGGCCGCGGTCCTCTTCTTTCTTCTCACCGCTCCTATTTCCGCGCACCTTCTCGCCAAAGCAGCTCACGCAGCCGGATATCGCCTCTGGGACGGCTCCGTCCGTGACGACATGTTCGGAGACGGGCGCCCCGATCACAGCAGGGATGGAAAATTTTAGTCATTTCTCCGTGATCGGAGCTAGTTCCGGGCAAAAGCGCGGCGGAATTACCGGGTAAGAAGCCGTTAGACGGTGTTGGCGGTTCGGATGTTGAGCGCAAAGCGCTGATTTTGTTGAAATCGCCACTATTCTATCCCATTTACCGAAGAAAAAGAGGCCGGACGGCCGATTGTCGCATTTATATGAAATGGAAGTAAGTATAACAGATATAAAGGCTACTTTCCGGTGAAAGGAAACGTGAGTTGACGAGATGTAGTGAAGTGTGAATATCGATACTCTACAGAGGAACGGCCGGCGCTTTAAGTTTAGTGGAATTGGTGTTCACATACGGCTGTATGTAGAGAATGCGGGTTGGGGACACCCTTTACGCTGGGGCAAGATAATGGATATGGATGATCAACATACAAGAAGCGATGAAGTGCTTGTGGAACTGACGGCGGATGTTGTTGCGGCCTATGTGAGCAACAATCCGGTTCCGGTTTCCGAGCTTTCAAACCTGATCGCGGACGTGCACGCTGCCTTGGGACGGGTCACGCGCACCAGCGAGCAGGCGCCTGCCGAAAAGCAGAAGCCTGCCGTGAATCCGAAGCGTTCCGTGCATGATGACTATATCGTTTGCCTGGAAGACGGAAAAAAGTTCAAATCCCTGAAGCGCCATCTGATGACGCATTATGGCCTGACGCCGGAGCAGTACCGGGAGAAGTGGGGCTTGGATCCGAGCTATCCCATGGTCGCGCCGAGCTATGCGGTGGCGCGTTCGCAGCTCGCGAAGAAGATGGGGCTGGGACGCAAGCGCAAGGGGAAGTGACGATATCTCTTTCTCCCAGGGAACGGAACGGCGCCTCAAGGCGCCGTTCTTGCTTTGGTGCGGCGGCGTCTCGTGATTCCGGCAGGCCGTTGCAGCAGTGCGTCCACCGGTTTCGATGGTGGCTTCAAGCGTTCGAAGGCCTGTTTGAGCGCTATATGGCGGTTCAGGTCGTAGCTCCAATGCCTGCGCGCCCCCTTGAGCCGCTCGCGCTCGATGAGGCGGCGGAGGCGGATGAGGATCGCAGCTCTTTCCTCGCCGTTCGTTTGGAGGGCGGCAGACAGGTCGATTCCTGAAACAAGAAAGAAAGCGGCGCATTGGCACGCTTCCGCTATCTGCTGTTCCTGTGCCTGGCGAAACGCCCTGGCTTGTCTCTTTAAAACACACATGCATGGCCTCCTTTGGGTGGAGGCCAGTGTCCCAGTCGCCGCAGGCTGGGGGATAAATTCACATCAGAAACTTCGCTTCTGAAGCAAAAATATTTGTAATTTCAATAGCATGTAATTTCCGTCTTTGATTTATGTTCTCTTTTTGTTCACAGTCTCGATCCGTGCGGATATAAGGAAAATATTCCTCTATCAGGGAAGGGATATGTTCCGTGCGATCCACCGCCTTCGGCCAGTTGCAGGATGAAAACGAAAAGGAGGAGATGACAGCGGCTCCGGCGGGAGGCTTCATGCGCAAGCTGAGCCAAGCCGGCGATGAAAGGGTGAACGACATATGCGAGGGGGTCATGGATATCGTGGCCGCTCTCTTCAACGTCAGCGGAAAAGAGCTGAGGCGGCCCGGCAAGTGCGCAACCAGCGTGGCGCGGGTGCGGCAGATCGGAATGTATGTAGCGCATGTGACGCTGGGGCTGAGCATGAAGGAGGTCGGCCGCGGCTTCGGGCGGGATCGTACAACAGTCATGCATGCTTGCCACCTGATAGAGGACATGCGGGATGACGCGGATTTCGATCGCATCGTGCATATGACGGAGCAGGTGACGGCAGCCGCCTTCCGGCATGCGGAGGTGATCCGATGAGGCGAGCTTCATGCGAAAAGACGCAGATGCAGAAGGACCGGCTCCGCGTGCTGCGCTTCCTGGCCTGCGGACCAGCCTTGCCGCGGAAGGCCGCCAGGGAGGACACGATCCTGCTTGATGGCGGAGAGCGCGGGATGATTTCGGCGTCCGCAAGCACGCTTGCCGCATTGGCGCGTGATGGCATCCTGCAGAAAGACGATGGTGGCCTGTCGCTTTCGCTCGAGGGGCGGGCCCTCGCAAAGCGCGGCGCAGCATTGGAAGAGCCGTTTCGCGCTCAGCATATGGAATTCGGCAGCCTTACGTTTCCGGACGTTCGTGGTGGCGAGGTCGTGCTGGCGAACCTGAACGAATCGCCGCTGGCCCAACTTGCCCGAAGGCGCAACCGGGACGGCAGGCCGTTCCTGGAGGAGCCGGAGGTTCGCGCGGGCGAAAGGCTTCGCGCCGATTATACACGCGGACAGATCATGCCTCGGCTCGGCGCCAATTGGAACGAAGCCGTGTCGAGCGGACGCCGCGGCAGCAGCGAAAACGGTATAGCGGAGTTGACGGATGCGGCACTGGCAGCGCGGCAGCGCGTCGACCGGGCGCTCTCGGCGGTCGGACCGGAGCTGGCCGGTGTGCTTGTCGACGTGTGTTGCTTTTTGAAGGGGCTGGAGCGTGTGGAGATCGAGCGGGGATGGCCTGTCCGCTCGGCGAAGGTGGTGCTCAAGACAGCGCTAGCGGCGCTGAGCCGGCACTACGAGCCGCAGATGGGCACCCGCCGCCGGACGATCTTGCATTGGGGTGCGAAAGGATATCGGCCGAGCCTGTGATGATCGGGCGTGTGGCCGCGACTAGGCCACGCCTACGGCAGCGTTTGCTTCATCCTTCATGCGGCGAACCATGGCGCGCAGCCCGTTTGCCCGCTGCGGGGTTAGGTGCTCGTCAAGCCCGAGCACGCGCATCGTCTCTTCCGCATCGGTGGCAAGGATCTCGCTCGCCCGCCTGCCGCTGAAGAGCGCCAGCATGATGGCCACCAGGCCGCGAACGATATGGGCGTCCGAATCGCCACGGAACGTTATGACCGGATCCGTGCCCTCGCCGATCTGCGTATAGAGCCATACCTGGCTGACGCAGCCCCGCACCCTGTGGTGCTCGTCACGCGCGGTTTCGGGGAAGGGAGGCAGGTCGTTGCCGAGCTCGATGATGTAGCGGTAGCGCTCCTCCCAATCGTCCAGGAAGGCGAAATCGTCGCGAATGGTCTCGATGCTCGTGGTCATGGCCACGATATAGTGGCTCCATGGCCGTGCGTCACGGAAAAAGTCCGCGATCCGCGCGGCTACGGGGCCGGCGAAGCAGGATTCTCTGCCGGAATCGGCTCGTCGGGAGGAACCTGGACGGGTTCGGCCTCCGGCGGAGAATCGCCGGCAAGCGACTCGGCGAGCCTGACGCTTTCCATGGCACGAGCGATGATCGTCGCAAGGGCCGCTTTGGCTGTAGCGCAGACGTCGGGCTGGCGCTCGCAGATGCCGGCGATATCCCGGACCGCGTCCCGGGCTGCAAACAGCGCCTGGACGGGGCCGACCTCCTGTTCCCCCGGCTCCGACTCGCTGCCGCCAACGTCGATCGGAAGAACAAGAAAGAGCAGCGACAGCCCCATTGCGGAACGAATAAGAAGTCCCATTTCCTTAAATCTCCGCGCGTCCCGACAACCTGTGGCGTTTCGACCTCGGTGCAGAACCGGAGAGCCGCACCAAATCCGCTAAAAAATGCCTAAAATTTGAGTCGAATACGTAAAGAAATCAGCAAGAACGCATTTGAAACGAGCTTGTCTCGATTGCGGGGGATTTCGGCAATTCTCGCGCAACCATCGAACTCTTTGTGACTGCTTGACAATTATGGCCTGGCTGCCCGTTTCGAGGAACGGTTCGCAGCACATCGATCTGCCGATACCGGCGACCCTTTGTTAACCATGGCTGCATTCAGCCGTGCAGAATCTTTGCTTTCGTCGCGTTTTAGCCCAGCCGGCTGGCTTTGAGCGCCGGGCGCTTATCCTTTCCTTAAAAGGTGAGTGCGAGGGTCGGAAGCCACAACAACAGCCCCGTCAAACGGACAAGCCGAGCGCGTCGAGTTGAGCACTAGAGCGTCTTTCCTGATAGACTGGCCACAGAGCTTGAAGGCCGCATGCGAGCGCCTGCTGCATCCGTCAGTGCAAGGCAGCGAGTTGCGTGGCCGTCAGCTTCGGCTGCTCGCGGTCCTGCTCGCAGGACCGGTTCTGGCTGCGCTGGCAACGGCCGAGCTTGCTGTGCGGCAAGCGGGAATCGTAGCCGCGCTCCTTTCAGCCGCCATGGTGTTCGGTGTCGGCCTGCTCGCGCCGGTCGCCTTGATAGCGACAGGCAGGCTGAAACTTATCGAGCCGCTCTCACTCGCTCTCGCCGCAATCGCAACGGGGGTGCTGGTGGCGGGAGCCGGCGGGATCACGTCTCCGCTCGCCGCCATGATCGCCGGCCTCGTCATCGAGGCGGGATGGGTTGCCCGCACGCGGCGCGCCATCGGGCTTGGGTTGTTTGCCGCCGGTGCCGCTCTTGCCCTCGGGGCAGGTGGGGCCGGCTTTTTGGCCGCGGAAGGCGCGATGCCTTCGGCCTGGCAATGGTTGGTGCCGCTGATCTATGCCGCGACCATTCTTGTGCGCCTGCCGCTTCCTGCCGGTGCAAAGGAAGAGCCTGCCCCGGAGACGGCGGCCCCGGCCCTTGAAGAGATCATGGGCGCAGCGACCCTGCGCCTCCAACTGACGGGCGATGTCATCTACGCGTCCTCTCAGGCCGAGGCAGTGTTGGGCGTTGCGCCGGAGATCCTTCTGGGTTCGGGACTTTTCGACCGCATCCATGTCGCCGACAGGATCGCGTGGCTTTCCGCCGTGACCGATCTCCGTGAGGGCGCGGGCGCACGGATGGTTCGGCTGCGCATACGCGTGCCGGCCGAGCAGGGCGTGCCCGCCCATGCCGCCTATCGCACCTTCATCTGTGACTTGATCACGGGGACCGGGGGAGAAGGGATCGTCGCGCTGCTCCGCCATGACGCGGTTACGGCAGCGCTCAAGGAGGAACTGGCCGAAGCGCGCCTTGCGGCGGAAGGCGCGGTACTCGCCCGGGATCAGCTTCTCGCGTCCGTAAGTCACGAGTTGCGGACGCCGCTCAACGCCATCGTCGGCTTTTCGGACGTGCTGGCGAACGAGATGTTCGGAAAGTTCGCCAATGACAAGCAACGCGAATATATAACGCTGATCCGGGAAGCAGGCGGCCACCTGCTTTCTGTCGTGAACACCATTCTCGATGTCTCGAAGCTGCGTTCAGGCTCCTATGAACTCAAGTTCGAGCCCTTCCGCTTCGATGATGCGGTTCGGCTGTGCATGGCGATGACGGCGCACCAGGCAGAAGCGAAGTCGGTCGATCTGCGGGTGGAGATTGACGAGGATGTGGGCACGGTCCATTGCGACCGCCGGGCGGTGCAGCAGGTTCTCATCAACCTCTTGTCCAATGCGGTGAAGTTTACACCGGCGGGCGAGGTGAAGGTCACGGCGCGGCGCAGCGGCGACCGGCTTGAATTTACCGTCAGCGATACGGGGATCGGCATTTCCGCGGAGGACCTGAAGCGGGTCGGACGCCCCTTCATGCAGGTGCAGAACGACTACACCCGGCAATGCGAGGGAACAGGTTTGGGGCTTGCCCTGGTCAAAGGGCTAGTGAGGTTGCAGGGCGGCGGGATGAGCATCGAGAGCGCACCCGGTGCGGGCACTCGGGTTCACATCTCCCTGCCGGCCGCCCCGGCGGAAACGCGGCGAGAACGGGAGGACTTCGGCTGGGAGGAACCAGACGCCGCAAACAGTGGAGCGAACCGGAACGACGAGTGGTACAATGACGCGTTACGCAAATCGGCCTAGCTCTCGCGCCAGGAAAAACAAAGGCTGGCTCCGTGCCGGTGTCTCGAACGCGGCGGAGGTGGCGGTGCGCAATCCCGTTGCAGTCGGCGGCTCGACGGCCTTCCTCGTATCATTGGCCTTCGTTTCGGCCAATGCTCTCTTCTACCAGCCGCAGATGCATCCAAGCGCATTCGTTTCCACCCGTGCGCTGGCCACCAGGCCCGCTCAGGAAGCGGTTCCGGAACATCCTCACCCCGAGGCAGCGCCGCGGGAGGTCCGCCAGGTGTTGCAGGAGGAGCAGGCTTCGGCGGAACTCGAGCCGGAGGCGACCGGTTCGGTCCCGGAGCGTGGAGACTCGACGGTACGGGCAGTGCAGGCGGTGCTTAGCGATCTTGACCTCTACAGCGGCCCGATCGATGGCATGGCTGGGCCGCAGACCAATGCTGCCGTGGAGACGTATCGCCGCATTGTCGGGCTGGAGCCGGGAAGCGCGATCGACACGGCTTTGCTGCATCAGCTTGGATTGAACGGAGACAGTCCGGCGCGTTCTGCTGCTGCCGATGAAGCCGACGCGCAATCTCCTGAAAGCGCGGTTCAGACGGCCTCCGCCGAACAGGGCGGAAATATGATCCGGCGCGTGCAGGCGGGCCTCAAGGCCTTCGGCAATGACGGGATCGAAATCGATGGTGTTTTAGGCGAGCGGACCCAAGAGGCCATCCGGGAGTTCCAGTCACTCTTCGGGCTTCCTGTCACCGGCGAGCCGGACGACGCTCTGATCACGAAGATGCGGGAAATCGGCCTGATTGGCTGACCATGCACCGTGCCGCGGCAGCGCGGCGGTAGGAGCACGAAATGCGCCTCACCAGTGAGTTTTGGGTATCCGCTCTGGTCAAGCGCATCTTTTCGGACGGCGGCTTTGCCGCGATCAGGCGTCGGGGCGCGCGCGAGGCCGGCGCCATTTTCATCCTGCGACGCACGCGGTTCGGAGAATTCGAGCTTTATGGTCCGGCGCCGCAGACAAGCTACGACGCGGCGAAGCCGAGCGACCGTCAGTTCGCGCATGTGTTGGCCACGACGCAGGAGGAGGACGTGGACAAGCTCCTCGCGCGCGAGATGCGCTTCGACCCCGATGTTTGGGTGGTGGAGGTCGAGACCGGCCGCGAGATTTCGGATTATTTGGCGTTGGCCAGCGAGTGACCTGCCGCGAGCGGGCCTGCCTGCTCTTTTCGGTCCTGCCGCTGCCACGAGATGATCTTTTCCCGAGCCGCCTCCGCATCCAGCGCTTCATAGCGCACGTGGAAGAGGCGGATCGCTGCCGGCTGCGCCACCTGGGCCGGATAAGCCGCGGCAACGAGCAGGAAAGCCTGTTCCGGCTGAAGGTCTAGAGCCTTCAGGCCGGCCAGCAGGTCGGAATAGGTGGGAGCGTCGACGAGGCTGCGCGCGCGAGGAGCAAAAAGGCCGAGCGCACGGCCCAGGCCCTCGGCGAAGCGGCGCATATCGCCCGTAAGTGCGGCTTCCCGCAAACCTACATAGGGATCGGTCTCGGCAGGTGCAGGGGAGGGGGCAACTGCGGAACTGCTGTTGGACTTTGCCTCTCGCATGAGATCGCGCAGATTGCCGCGCATGGCTTCCAGCGCATCGTCAGGCTGCTCCATTTGTTGATCCGATAGCGCGGCCACGGATGAGGCATCGGTATCGCTGTCCGTCCTGGCCAGGAGCGCGCGGATGAGAGCCGCCACGACCGGATTGAGATCGTCACGCCGGGAGATGGCCCGCGCGTGGCCTACACCGCGACGTGCGATCAGGCCAATGAGGTCGACGTCGTTGAGAGCCTTCGAGCGCAGCAGGAGAGGCGCTGCAATCTCCACCGGCTCTTCCGCGAGTCGCCGAACGATGCCGCGCGGGGCCGGCGTGCATTCGCAAAGGGCGGCGGCCGCGAAGCGGCGGGTTTCAGCGGAGATCTCGTCGAAGAGGCCGAGAGCAAGGTCGTCGAGTTGCTCGACTTCCTTGCGGGTGGGACGTGAAAGCGCGCAGAAGGCGGAGATGGCCGCGCGGAAGACACGCTCGGCTTGGCGCGGCCCCCTTCCCAATGCGATATGCCTGAAATCCGCGGCCGACACGAGGCGAAACGTCCGATCCCTGAACACGACAGGCCGGAAACTCCTATTTCGAGGGATAGCAATCCGGCTGTGTGGGAGATTATCCGCAAGCCGTTAGCGAGCCATTAACCCCGAAATTAAGCATAGTGTTCACCAATATGTCCTGCCTCTCGGTAAGGAACTGTTAACCAAAACATGCGTTTGATCGCCGCCAAAGGTGTTGCGTATCCAGTCCGGCGTGAAAGCAGGGATGCATGAGATGGCAACTATCCTACCCTTCAGACAGAGCACCGTGCGCCGATCGCCCTCGCGCCCGGCAAGTGGCGGCGCTGCGATCGTCATTTTTCCCGGCGTGCGCTATGAGCGCTGGGATGAGACAGGCAAAGGGAAAGAGCCCCGCCTTCAGCGGGAGCGTCGACAAAGGCGGCTGAAGAGCTGACTGCTACTCCAAAGGCCTTGGCGTGCAGCTCAGACCGTCAAGGAAGGCATCGATCACGCGCTGCCAGGTCTCGTCGGGCGACAAGACCCGCACCAGAACAATTCCCTCCTCGGTACCGGTTTCGACAAAGACGGAGCGTTCAAACCCGGCCGGGACCTCTGCGCGCACCTGTTGCATCTGCGTGGGGGTGAGAACAACGAGGTCGAGCGTCCGGTCGGTCGCCGTCCTGTCACTGAGGCCGAAGACGTTCAGGCCGTCGCTGTCGTAGATGGCCATGGACCACATGGGAACGGCGCCCGGTGCGGTGACGTGGACAGGGCCGTCAGAAAGTTCGAAGCGGCAGGCCGATGCGACGAGTAGCGGATTTGCCGGCTGGGGAGGGTTGCCCTTCAAACTATCCCGGTCGAGGCGGATGGCGGCATAGGGTGCAGCAACGGCCGAAACCCGCGACCAGATATCCCGCTCCGAATAGGACGGCAGCATGAAAAGAATGGTGATATGCACGATGCCCGCGCCGACGATGCCGAGGAGCACTGCGTAGAGAAACCTAAGCATCGCAGCCCACCAGCAGGATTTCCGGCAGGGCGAGCTCTCCCACCTGAAAACCGGAGGATACCGGCGTGTCCAGCAATGTGAGGATAAGCTGCATTGCACCCCTGCCGCTTACGGCAAGCCAATTGTCGGGCGCGGGCATCGGCGAGACGGTTATGTCCAGCCCGTCATCCTGCCGGTGCAGGATCATTTCCGAGTGAACGGCAGACCGCCTCTGGCCGATGGGAGGCAGGAGCGCGCCTGAGGGATCTGCTGCGTGAAGCGTCCAGAAACGTGCGGCAGGGGTAGGCCCCTCG
>Ga0164243_10011948_pt1 | contig 12347 bp, 11 predicted proteins | sample OricompcompostOP_FD_108781 | JGI IMG/M metagenome (GOLD analysis project Ga0164243, IMG submission 108781) | Organic Plus compost microbial communities from Emeryville, California, USA - Original compost - Organic plus compost (OP) | ecosystem: Engineered > Solid waste > Mixed feedstock >...
GGCGCGCGCGGAAGATCGGCCTTCATCATGAAGTAGCCGAGGATGCCGAAGAAGATCGTCGTCCACACTGTGAAGAGGTCGAGCGTGGTCGCATAGGCCCCGACCAGCGAGATGACGAGGATCGGCGGCGCCAGATAGACATAGGGAATGCGGAGAAGACGGGCGAAGACCGGCGCCAGCGGAAGGTTGAGGATGAGAAGCATCACATTGCCGACGAACATGCTGGCGATGAGGCCCCAGACGAGAGTCGGCTGCTCGGTCATCAGCATGGGTCCGGGCCGGATGCCCTGAAGGACGAGCGCGGCGAGCAGCACCGCGGTGCTCGCCGAGCCGGGAATGCCGAGCGCCAACATGGGGATGAGCGCCGCCTGCGCGGCGGAATTGTTGGCCGATTCAGCCGCCGCCACTGCATCCATCGCTCCCTTGCCGAAGCGCTCCGGATTCCGGCTGAACCGACGCTCGGTGATATAGGCAAGGAAAGAGGCCAAGGCCGGACCGACACCCGGCATGATGCCGATGATGAAGCCGACGAGGCCGCCGCGTACAATGGCGAAGTGCGACTGCGCCCACTCGGCTGCGGTCGGCCACATTTCGCGAAGCCGGGTCATCATCGGGGTCGCCGTCGCCAATCGTTCGAGGGAGGCCAATACTTCGGCAATGCCGAAGATGCCGATCGCGACCGGCAGGAAATCGATGCCGTCGAGGAGATTCTGCGAGCCGAAGGTCAGGCGCTGAACGCCGGTCATCGGATCGACGCCGATAAAGGCGATCAGCAATCCGCCTGTCGCGACGAGCAGCGCCTTGATGGTCGATCCGCTGCCGAGGCTCGCCGAAGCGGTCAGCCCGAGAAGCGCCAGCAGGAAGAATTCGGGAGAGCTGAAGCGGAAGGCGAAATCGCTGAGCGCCGGCGCCGCGAAGACGACGGCGAGATTGGCCGCGACACCGGCAATGAAGGAACCGACCGCCGCAATGGCAAGGACGGCGCCGGCCCGGCCCTGTTTGGCGAGCTGATGGCCATCGATGGCCGTCATGACGCCGGATGCCTCACCCGGCACATTGATCAGGACCGAGGTCAACGTGCCGCCATACTGGCCGCCATAGAGAATGCCGGCGAGCATCATGATCGCCACCACAGGGTCCATGCCGAATGTCACCGGCAGGAGAAGCGCCATGCCTGCCGCCGGCCCTATGCCGGGCAGGGCCCCGATGATCTGGCCGAGAAGTACTCCGATGAAGGTGAAGAAAAGCCCCGTCGGCGACATCGCGACGAGGAAACCGTGGCCGAGATCGCCCAGAACGTCCATTGCCTGCTCCCGGCCTAGATGCCGAAAATACCCTCCGGCATGTCGACCTGAAGCCACACGCCGAAAATGAGATAGATGAATGCCGCCGTGATAATGGTCGTCGCGAGGCTCGGCAGAAGCGGACGCCGGAGGAGGATCGCCAGGGTGACGAAGGTGAAGCCGGCGATGCAGAGCGTCATGCCGAGCCAGGGAATGAGCGCGGTCTGAAGCAGAACCAGCCCCATGACCAGCGCGACCCTTTGCCGGGCACCCGGCTCGACATCCTCGTCCGGCGCGAGGCCTTCGATCGGCCGGAGAAGCGCGTTGCCGAGAAGCAGGAGGGCGAGGATTGTCCCCGCCCCCGCCACAAGCAGCGGGGCAAAGGACGGCCCCGGCGCGAATTCGGTCAGGAACGGCAGATCCCTGACCTGCATGGCCACAATGCCGGCCACGAGCAGACTGACGACAGCGATGATGATATCCGCCGTTCTCATGGCCGACCGCTATTTCTTCGCGAGGCCGATGCCGTCGAGAAGCTCGAACGTATAGTCCTGCATGCCCTGCAGATGCGCTTTGGAGCGGTCGAGGCCGACATAGTCCGTCCGCCACATGTTCCGTGCGATCTCCGTCTTCCACTGCTCGGTCTGCACCATCGCGGAGAGCTTCTCGTCCCACCACTTGGCGATGGCCGGATCGAGACCCGGCGGGCCGGCAAGTCCCCAGTTCTGGTCGAGCACGATGTCGTAGCCCAGTTCCTTCGCGGTCGGCACATCCTTGTAGAGGTCGAGATCGCTCCGCCGTTCCTCGCTCAGGACGGCGACCGGTTTGATCTTGCCGCCCTCGATGAGCGGGGCCGCCTCGTTGAGCGCCAGCGTGACGAAATCCGAATTGCCGCCCATGAACGCCGCCTCGGCAGCAGCACCGCTGTCGAAGGGAACGAAGTTGATGTCGACGCCGGCGGATTTTTCGAGGAGGCCGATCACCTGATGGTCGTTGGCGCCTACCTGAGCACCCGCGACCGTCACATTGTTCGGCTTCTCCTTCGCCTTGGCGACGATGTCGGCGAGCGTGTCGAGCGGCGAATCCGCCTGCACCGCGATCACCAGCTCGCCGGTGATGAACATGGCGATCGGCGTTAGCTTGTCGTAGACCGTCGGCAGGCCCTGCTGGATCGGCGTGCTGAAGATCGGCCCGGCAACGGTCATGACCGTGTTCGCGTCGCCCGGCCGGCCGATGACATAGTTCGAGGCGACCATCCACGAGCCGCCGGTCCGGTTCTGGACCACGATCGGGTTCTCGATGAGACCCGTCTCGTTGAGGATCTTGGCGACGATCCGCATGGCGACATCGGGCGTGCCGCCTGCTCCCGTGCCCGAGGTGATCTCGATCGGCCCCGTCGGTGCCGTGGCCTCCTGAGCCGCAGCATTGCCGGGCTGCGCGAGCAGCAAACCGGTCGCCAAGGCCGCGGCACCCGCCAGCCGCAGCGATTCCGCCCTTCCTATCGACATGGCATCTCACTCCCAAAACGGATGTGTTGCCTGGAGATCGGACGGTGGAACATCACCTTCCCGCATGCCGGTTCGAGGATCGAAGAATCCGGCAAGAGCGGCGCGCGAGCGCACATCCGAAGCATCCGGCGTTTCCCCTGGGGATCGGTTTTCCGGCCGCCTGTTGACGGCTCTTGATTGGTATCCCCGCATGTGAGGTTATTAAGCATGGGAGGCAGCGAGAAAGACTTTCTCGTTATCAGCCAATAACCAACGATTATAAGAATGCGGTTGGAGCAGCTTCGGTATCTCTGCGAGATCGTGGACGCGAAATTCAACATTTCGCGCGCCGCCGAGAGCCTTCACATTTCCCAGCCGGCGATCAGCAAGCAAATCCGACTTCTCGAGGACGAGTTGAAGGTCGATCTCCTCATCCGGAACGGCGCTCGCATTGCCGGGCTAACCGCCGCCGGGCAATCGATCCTCCCCCGCGCCCGCGAGGTGCTGATCGGGACGGCGGGCATCTCCCGGCTCGGCGCGGAAGTTTCGGCGGAACGAAGCGGCACGCTGGTCATCGCCACGACGCACACCCATGCGCGCTATTCCCTGCTGCCGGTGATCGAAACCTTCATGCAGGAATATCCGGGCGTTCATCTCCGCCTCGTGCAGGCCAACCCGGCGCAGATCCTCGAAGCCATCGCCTCCGGCAAGGCCGATATCGGCGTGTCGAGCGACGAGGGCGACTACAGCAACGAGGTCGTACAGTTCCGCGGCATGAAGCTCGAGCGCTGCGTGATGGCGCTGCGCGGACACCCGGTCTTCAAGCTGAAACGGCTGACGCTGCAGGGCCTGAGCACCTATCCCCTCATCCTGCTCGACCCCTCCTTTGCCGGCGGCCGGATCGTACTCGAAGGCTTCAGCCGAAGGGGGCTGTCGCCCAATGTCGTGATGACGGCGACCGATTCCGATGTCATCAAGGCCTATGCAAAGCTCGGCCTCGGCGTGGCGATCCTGCCCATGATGACCTTCGATCCGGCACCGGACGCGCCGCTCCGGGCTCTGCCAGCCAACCATCTTTTCGGTTCGGCGCAGAGCACGGTTCTGGTACGGGCGAACACCTATATCCCGACCTATATGCGTGCCTTCATCGAGCGCATAGCGCCGAATGCGCTCTCGCGCCGGAGCCAGCGCCTGACGCGGGCGCTCAGCCGGCAATCCTGAGGAGGAGAACCGCCATGCCCGAATGGCTTCTTTCCGTGCTTCTCGTTGCGGGGGCGGTCGGGTCGGCCGTGGTCGGCGGGCTTTATTTCGGCTTCTCGACCTCGGTCATGGGGGCGCTCGACCGGCAGCCGCCGGGCCATGCCGTCGCGGCGATGAAGGCGATCAACGAGATCATCCTCAATCCGGCCTTCTTCATCGCCTTCTTCGGGCCGGCGGTGATTTCAGCGGTGCTGCTCGTCGTCTCGTTCTTCCGCCTTGCCGACCCGGCGACGCCCTTCGTCATCGCGGGGGCGCTGCTCTATCTCGCCGGCTCCTTCGGCGTGACGATGGCGATCAATGTCCCGCTGAACGACCGCCTCGCCGCTCTCTCTTCGGCAGAAGAGATGGAGAAGGGCTGGCGTGATTACTCCCGTCCGTGGACATGGTGGAACAGCTTCCGCACCTGGATGTCCGCTCTTGCCGCCCTCGCCTTCATTCTCGCGCTGATCGCCTGAAGACGGCCGCAGCCAAGGATTGATTGCGGCAATTATCTCTGTATTCGTGTCTTTGATACGGGCGGCGGGAGTCGCCCGGCGAAGCGGCATTCCCTCCAGGCCTGCCCTGCCGCGGGCGCCCCGAGACGGTCAACAGATGAAGGAACTCCTCGCCGACCTCGCGAGCGGGATAAGCGGCTTTCAGCCGGCCCGTTTCCGCTACGGACGCTTTCTCTTCGTGCTGGCGATCAGCCTTCCGGCCGCCCTCCTCTTCGTCGCCCTCAAGACGCCGCTTCCCTGGATGCTCGGGCCTATGGCAGCCTGCACGCTCGCCGCGCTCTTCCGCCTGCCGGTCGCCGTCCCCTCCAACATCCGCGCGCCGATGACGGTGGTGCTTGCCGTGCTCCTCGGCTCGGCCTTCACGCCCGAGATCGTGCAGGGCATGGGGGCATGGCTGCCGAGCGTCATCGGCCTCGTGCTCTGTATCGTCGTCGCCGGCTTCGTCAGCGTCGCCTATCTCCGGATCGTCGGGAAGTTCGATCCGGCGACCGCCTATTTCTCCGGCATGCCCGGCGGCCTCGTCGAGATGGTCGTGCTCGGCGAGCAGCGCGGCGCCGATGTGCCGACCATCGCGCTCGCCCATTCCGCCCGCCTGCTGCTGACGGTCTTTTCCGTTCCCTTCATCGTCAGCCTGGTCACCGGGGTCAGCATCGGCCGCTCATCCACCCTTCGCCCCTCCTTCATCGGCATGGAGTTCGTTGATTTCGGCTGGATGACCCTGACCGCCATCCTCGGCGTAATCGCCGGCTACGTCTTCAAACTGCCGGCGCGCATCTTCATGGGACCGATGGCCGTCGGCGCCTTCATCCATGCCGCGGGCTGGAGCACCGCCCAGCCGCCGGCCGAGCTTCTCAACATCGCCCAGCTCATCATCGGCAGCGCCGTGGGTTGCCGCTTCGCCGGCGGCTCGGTGCCGCGCGTGCTGCAGATATTCGCGCTTTCCGCAGGCTCGACCACGATCCTCCTTCTGGTCACGGCCTTCTTCGCCTTCGCGCTGAACCAGCTCGGCAATTTCGGCTTTGCGCCGGTCTTCCTCGCTTACGCGCCGGGCGGCCTTGCAGAGATGTGCCTCATCGCCCTCGCCCTCCATATCGAGGTCGCCTTCGTCGCCGCGCACCATCTCGTCCGCGTCGTGCTGGTCCTCGGCGGCGCCGGCCTCGCCTTCAATTTCTTCAAGCGCTTCTGAGGGTTTGACTCTCCGGGCGGCATAAATAGGCTCCGCCAGCCCCTTTCGGGCCAAAGGCAATCAAGACGATGATGAAGCGCAGATATTACACGGGGCGGAACGTCGAGCGGGCAATCAGCATCGAGGAGCTTCGCCATATGGCGGAGAAGCGGATGCCCTCCTTCGCCTTCGAATTCATCGAGGGCGGCGGCGAGGACGAGGTCTCGATGGCCCGCAACCGGGATTATTTCAACACGATCCGCTTCGTGCCGCAGACCCTCGTCGATACCAGCCAGCGCCACACCAGGGTGACGCTCTTCGGCCAGGAAACGCCGATGCCGCTGGTCATCGCCCCGACCGGCCATAACGGCATCTACAGGCGCGACGCCGACATGATGCTGGCGCGCGCCGCTGCCGCTGCCGGTATCCCGATGGGCCTCTCGACGCTCAGCAACACGCGCCTCGAACGCCTGCCGAGGGAGACCGGCGGCCGCTTCTGGATGCAGCTCTACATCTTCAAGGACCGCGAGCTGACGCGCGACATCGTCCGCCGGGCCGACGAATCCGGCTATGAGGCGCTGACCCTGACCACCGACAGCACCGTCTACGGCATGCGCGAATGGGACCGCCGGCATTTCCGCGCGCCGGGCCAGCTCAAGCTCCGCAGCAAGCTCGACGCCCTCACCTATCCGCGCTGGATGTTCGACGTGATGATCCCGCACGGCGTGCCGAAGCTCGAAAACGTCATCGACTTCTTCCCGCCCGAGGCGCGCGACACGCGCATGGCCACGACCTTCATCCCGACGCTGTTCATCCCCGACATCACCTGGGACAATGTCGCCGAGCTTCGCGAGATGTGGCCGCGCAAGCTTCTCATCAAGGGCATCCTCAGCGCCGAGGACGCCCGCAAGGCCGCCAATCTCGGCTGCGACGGCGTCATCCTCACCAATCATGGCGGCCGGCATGCCGACCATGTCGTTACTCCGATGGAAGTGCTGCCGGAAGTCTCGGCGGCGGTCGGCGACCGCATGACCGTCGTCATCGACAGCGGCTTCCGGCGCGGCAGCGACATCGTCAAGGCGATGGCGCTCGGCGCCCATGCGGTCATGGTCGGCCGCGCCGCGCTTTACGGGCTCGGCGCCGGCGGCGAGGCGGGGGTCCGCCGCGCCATCCATCTTCTCTCGGAGGAAACCGACCGCGTGCTCGCCCAGATCGGCTGCCCTTCTTTCGACAGACTCGGCCCCCAGTTCCTCCGCCGTGACGCGCCAGCCCCGGCGCGCTAGAACCCGCTGAGACCGGAACGGAGTCGGGCCCTGTGAGTGGCGACGGGATTGTCATTGTCGGCGGCGGGCATGGCGGCTCGCAGATCGCCGCGAGCCTTCGCTCGGAGGGCTATGAAGGGCGCGTGACCCTTGTCAGCGCCGAAACGGACATTCCCTATCAGCGCCCGCCGCTCTCCAAGGCCTATCTCAAGGACCCGGCCCACGACCTCCTGCCGCTGCGGCCCGAATCCTTCTACGAGAAGAATGCGATCGGGCTCCGCCTCGGCACGACGGCGCTCTCGCTCGATCCCCGCGGCCGAAGCATCAGCCTTTCGGACGGGACGTCGCTGTCTTTCGACGCGCTGGCGCTCGCGCCGGGCTCCCGGCCACGCCTGCCGCCGATCGACGGCATCGGGTTCGATGGCGTCTTCACCCTCCGCACCGCCGCCGATGCGCGCAATCTACGCGACCGCCTGCAGGCGGCGGAGCATGTCGTGGTGGTGGGCGGCGGCTTCATCGGCCTCGAGATCGCCGCGACCGCCCGCCTTCTCGGCAAGACCGTGACCGTGCTCGAAGCCGCCGACCGGCTGATGGGCCGCGTCGTGGCGCCGGCTATCTCGGAACATTTCCTCGCGCTCCATCGCGGCTGGGGCAGCGATGTGAGGCTCGGCACGGCCATCGGCCGCATCATCGGCGAGAACGGCAAGGTCATTGGTGTCGAGACGGCCGCAGGCGACCGCATCCTTGCCGAAATCGTCGTCATCGGTATCGGCGTCCTGCCGAATGACGAACTCGCCGAAACAGCGGGCATCGCGGTCGAGAACGGCATCGTCGTGGACGAGCTGATGCGGACGAGCATTCCCGAGATCGTCGCGATCGGCGATTGCGTCTCCTTCCATCATCGCGCACTGGGCCGTCGCGTCCGCCTCGAATCCGTCCAGAACGCGGTCGATCAGGGCAAGGCGGCCGCGAAGACCATTCTCGGCAGGGGCGAGGCCTATGACGAGGTTCCGTGGTTCTGGTCCGACCAGGGCGACGTCAAGCTGCAGATGGCCGGCCTTCCCTTCCGCGCAACGCGGAGCGTGCTTCGCGGGCGGCCGGAGGATGGCGCCTTCTCGGTCTTCCACTATGAAGGCGACCGGCTCGTCGCCATCGACTCGGTCAACCGCCCCGCCGACCATATGGTCGGCCGGCGCCTGATCGGAGCCGGGCTCTCCCCGGCGCCGGAAATCGTCGCCGACGAGCAATCCGACCTCAAGGCGCTTGTCATGGCAAAGGCCTCTCCCACGAGCGCCTGACTGGCGGAAAAAGCGGCGATTTGCCCTTATCCAACGGTTACAATAAAACCACCCGCCACCCATCTATTCGCCTTTGAGAGGCTTCCCACGGAAGCCCGTTCCAGACTTTGCCGGAGATCGCATGGCGCGCCAGTTCATCTATCACATGCAGGGCCTCACCAAAGCCTATGGCGGCGGCAAGAAGGTTCTGGAGAACGTCCATCTCTCCTTCTATCCGGACGCCAAGATCGGCGTGCTCGGCCCGAACGGCTCGGGCAAGTCGACCCTCCTCCGCATCATGGCCGGCACCGACAAGGAATATTCCGGCGAAGCCTGGCTCGCCGAAGGCGCGACGGTCGGCTACCTGCCGCAGGAACCGCAACTCGACCCGACGAAAAACGTGCTCGAAAACGTCATGGAAGGCGTTGCCGGCAAGAAGGCGATCCTCGACCGCTATAACGAGCTGATGATGAACTACTCCGACGAAACGGCGGAGGAGGCCTCGAAGCTGCAGGACGAGATCGACAGCAAGAATCTCTGGGACCTCGACAGCCAGGTCCAGCAGGCCATGGACGCGCTCGGCTGCCCGCCGGACGACGCCGATGTCACCAAGCTCTCGGGCGGCGAGCGCCGCCGCGTCGCGCTCTGCCAGCTCCTGCTGCGCCAGCCCGACCTCCTGCTTCTCGACGAGCCCACCAACCATCTCGACGCCGAGACGATCAACTGGCTCGAAAAGCATCTCCGCGAATATCCGGGCGCGATCCTGATCGTCACCCATGACCGCTACTTCCTCGACAATGTCACCGGCTGGATCCTCGAACTCGATCGCGGCCGCAGCATTCCCTATGAGGGCAATTATTCCGCCTATCTCGACAAGAAGGCGAAGCGCCTCGAGCAGGAGGGCCGCGAGGAGGCCGCTCGCCAGCGCGCCCTCGACCGCGAGCGCGAATGGATCGCGGCGAGCCCCAAGGCCCGTCAGTCGAAATCCAAGGCCCGCATCAAGGCCTATGACGAGCTCCTCAAGCGGAACGAGGAGCGCGCGCCGGGAACCGCGCAGATCATCGTTCCACCCGGAGAGCGGCTCGGCGATGTCGTCATCGAGATCGAGAACCTGTCCAAGGCCTATGGCGACCGGCTGCTCATCGACGATCTCTCCTTCAAGCTGCCGCCCGGCGGCATTGTCGGCGTGATCGGCCCGAACGGCGCCGGCAAGACCACCCTTTTCCGGATGCTGACCGGGCAGGAAAAGCCGGATGCCGGCTCCATCCGCATCGGCGAGACCGTCCATCTTGGCTATGTCGACCAGAGCCGCGACGACCTCTCTCCGAACAAGACGGTCTGGGAAGAAATCTCGGACGGCAACGACATCATCCGACTCGGCAAGCGGGAGATGAACTCGCGTGCCTATGTCGGTGCCTTCAACTTCAAGGGCGGCGACCAGCAGCAGAAGGTTGGCTCGCTCTCGGGTGGCCAGCGGAACCGCGTCCACCTCGCAAAGCTGCTGAAAGCCGGATCGAACGTTCTTCTCCTCGACGAGCCGACCAACGACCTCGACACCGAGACGCTGGCCGCGCTGGAGGATGCGCTGGAGGATTTCGCCGGCTGCGCCGTGGTCATCAGCCATGACCGCATGTTCCTCGACCGGCTCGCCACCCATATCCTCGCCTTCGAGGGCGATAGCCATGTCGAATGGTTCGAGGGCAATTTCGAGGAATACGAGGCCGACAAGATCCGCCGCCTCGGCGCCGAAGCCGCCAACCAGCACCGTCTGAAATATAAACAGTTCGCCCGCTGAGGGCTTCAGGCGAGGCCGATGGCCTCGCCTGGTCCATTGGCAATCCATTGCGCGAGTTGTTCAACGGAAGCCGGCCTTGGCATGCCCCGCTTCCGTCCCGCCATCAGAATTCGGATACGTTTCGAGCCTCCGGACAGCGGTCTCGAACTCATATAAATTGCAACCCTTGGTTGTCAACGAGAATGCACCTATAGGTTGATTTTTTATCATAACACAATCAAAAGGATGCGGACTTGACGCCAAGGGGGTTGGATCGTGGTCGCCATAGCTTCTGCATGCGATACGAAGTTCGTACCGCATTTTCTCACCATGCTCGATTCAGCTGCCACGAGTAACCGAGGGGCCGTATTTTATCTCGTGGATTGTGGGATCGAGCCGGAGGTGAGGTCGAAAATCGAAGGCTTTGCATCAAGCCTCGGGATCGCCCTTCATATCTTTTCCCCGAAACTGGATGAGGTCGCCGATCTCCCCACCAGCGCCACTTGGCCGACCGCAATCTATGGCAGGCTTCTTCTTCCGGAACTGCTTCCGGAGAGCCTCGACAGGGTCATTTACGTCGATGCCGATTGCATCGTCAGCGGAAGCGTAGACGAGTTGTGGGAAACCGACATGGAAAGCATGCTGGTTGCCGGCGTGCTTGATCCCGGACGGAAAAAGGACCTCGAACGAGACGGAGTGACCCTCCCGGACTACATAAACAGCGGCGTTCTGCTGATGAACCTCGCAGCGTGGCGTGGGGAAAAGGTTTTCTCACAGATCGCCCGCTACCTCCGGGAGAACATCACGGAAGTTTTCGATCAGGATGCGATCAATCAGGTCTGCAAAGGACGGATAAGACCGCTATCGCACCGATGGAATTTCATGACGCATATGCTGCCAGATTACAGTCTGCAGAAGATGCCGGTCATTTTCCATTTCACCGGGCCAAGCAAGCCCTGGCTGCATAGTGATGCGCCCTGCAAGGAAATCTATCTGTACCACCGGGCAAGGACGCCTTATCCGCTCGCCTCTCCGACGAAGAAATACCGGTCAGGTTTCCGGCGGGCGATCAACCTGCTGCTCCTTCGCCCCAAATATTGGAGAAGGGTATTCAGACTCCAACAGTATCGCGCAGAGTTGGAGAGCTATCATCTAGAGAATGTCCGGCGGGCCTTGTCAGGTACTCCGGAAAGTCCCGCTTAACGCAGCGTCCTACGCCGGTCGGGCAAAGAAATCGGACGGCGTCACATCGATCCCGTTGCGCATGGCATGGGCGAGAATCTTTTCCGCTTCGCGATGCGGGATGATGCCGCCGCTGCCGCCCCGCTCCTTCGGATACATCCAGCGATAGACCCGGCTGAGGTCCCGGCCCGTCACCTCGGCAACGACCTCAGGCCCTCCGACCTTGGCAATGACGGTCTTTGCGGGATCCAGATGCATACCCGCATTGATTGTATAAATCTCAACTACACGTCAAGAGTTTAATGCGAAATCAGCAATGGACCTTTTTGCGTATATCGCAAAAATGGCGCCATGACCTTGGACCCGCGCGACTGGATCTTCAGCGAAATCGATGCCCTGCCACGCGGCAGCCAGAGGGAATTGGCCGACACGCTGAAGCTCGACCCGTCGGCCATCACCAATCTCCGCAAGCACAAGCGGGTTCTCTCCGCCGACGAGTTTCTCGGAGCCATCGACTTCCTCGGCAGGCTGCCGCCGCACATCATCGAGCGCCTGAGCCTCCTAAGGAATCCGATTGAATCATCCGGTTTTGCAGAAGATGGGCAGGAGCCGCTGGTCCCGGGGCTGCAGGCGGAGGGGGAGGTAGCAAATCGTTGGATTGCGGCAGGCGGGCAGGCAGGCTCGGCGACCCCGACATTGCTTCCTTATGATCTTCGCTATCCCGACGACCAGCAGGCGGCGTGGCTGGTGGGGGACGGTTCCATCGAGCAGGCGGCGCGGCCGGGCGACATCCTGATCTGCACCCGGGCAGGTGAACGGCCGAATCTCGAGGAGGGGATGCTGGTCGTGCTGGAGCGGGTCCGGCATGACGGGGCGATGGTGGAGCGGAGCGCGCGGCGGGTGAGGATGAGCGGCGGGCGGACGGGCTTCGCCTTCGATTCCTACAACCCGGCAATGAATGCGCCGCTCTATCCGGGCGAGGTCGGCGATATCGCCGGAGAGACGAAGGTGCTGGCGATCGCGCGGGCAGTCTATCGCCCGGAAGTCTGATTTCCCTTCTTTTCGTTTCGGCTATAGTGCGCCGCCGGCAAGAAGAAGGACAAGAACGGCATGGCGACAAATGACGCGTGGCTCGCGCAGGTTCAGGAAGATGCGATCGAGCC
>Ga0164243_10011949_pt1 | contig 12346 bp, 9 predicted proteins | sample OricompcompostOP_FD_108781 | JGI IMG/M metagenome (GOLD analysis project Ga0164243, IMG submission 108781) | Organic Plus compost microbial communities from Emeryville, California, USA - Original compost - Organic plus compost (OP) | ecosystem: Engineered > Solid waste > Mixed feedstock >...
CGGTGCCGGTGCCGGTGCCGGTGGCGGGCCGCGGACGCTGGCCTGGATCGCCCGCCACGCCGATGGCTGGATGACGACCCCGATCGAGCGCGACATTCCGGAGAAGGTGGCCACGCTGCGCACGGAGTGGGCGCGGGCCGGTCGGGCGGGGCAACCCGCGATCCACGTGCTGGCCGCGAGCAAGCCGACCCCCGAGCTGCTCGCCGGTTGGGAGGCGCTCGGGGTCACCGAGGCGATCCGGAGCTTCCCCGACCGCGACGCCGACGAGGCATCGGCATTCGTCGACCGGCTCGCGGCGAGGCTCGGCCTGTGCTGACCGGCCTCGCGGTCATGCCGTCGCCACAGGCGCCTCGATCACGCAGTCTCGTGGTCGGGATGACGACTACGTGGGTCCGCGTTGGCGATTCGGGCGGGACGGGCCGCCAGGCGGCGGCTTGCCGGGGCGGTGGTCGGGCCGCACGTCGCGGAACGCCAGCGCCAGCAGCAGCTGCACCCGCAGCTCCGGAGAGTCCAATGTGGACCCGAACAGGTTGCTGAGCTGATTCATGCGGTAGCGCACGGTCTGCGGGTGGATGTGCAGTTCGGCGGCGATGGCCCGGTGGTCGCCGAAGTGGCGCAGCCAGGCGCGCAGTGTCTCGATGAGGCGCTCCCGGCTGGCCGGGGACTGGTCCTGCAACGGCTGGAGGACCCGCCGTTGGAGCGTGGCGAGCAGCCACGGATCTCGATGCACCAGGATCGCGTCGAGGTGCTCCTCGGCCAGCACGGGGTCGTCGGTCAGCACACCCCGGCGGCGCAGCTCGGCGGCGGTCTGGGCGATCGCGACGCTGGCGGGCAGTTGGGCCAGCGGCACCGGGGGGCCGACCACCGCGCCCGCGCCGCGCAGGGCGCGGGAGAGCCGGGCCCGCTGGCCGGGCGCCAACGGGTCGGGCACGACCGCACCGACCAGCCCGGGCCGCCGTACCGGCAGCGTGCGGCTGTCCAGGCGGGACAGGAAGGTCTGGCCGATGGGGTTCTCCGGGTCGGTGAGGACGATCGCGGCCTCCTTCGGCAGCGCCCACCCGGCCCGGGTGGCGGCCGAGCGCAGGGCCGGCTGGTCGGCTCGGGCCGAGAGCAGGAGATCGACGAGCTCCTCGCGCCGGTGCTCCCGTTCGGCGGCCGCCTCGGACTGCTCGCGGACGTAGCCGCGCGCCGAGGCGGCGGAGAGCTGATCGACGAAGACGAAGACCGCCTCGGCCAGCGCCGCGAGCTGGCCGGGCTCGACGCCGAGTTGCAGCGCCGCGCGCGAGACGTAGCGCCACGCCACCCGGCCGCCAACCTGGTACGCCGACAGCAGCAGCGACAGATCACGGCCCTCGCGGCTCTCCAGGCGACCGATGACCTCGAACATCGCCAGATGGGGCGGGTCGACGGCCTCGACGGCCTCAGCGACCTCGGCCGGCGGTTGCCCGGCGGGCAGGCGCACCGACGCGAAGTCGACCAACCAGGTCAGGAAGGCCCGGGCCGCCGCGGTGACCTCGACCTGCTCCTGATCGAGGTAGGTGGCGTAGTCCGGCCACCCGTCCTGCAGCCGCGCCCGCACCTCGGTCAGGATGTCGGGCAACTGGTCGCTCAGGAGCGGCACCAGTCGCGCCAGATCATCGCTCGTGATCTTTCCTGCCACGTCCATGCTTTCCGGTCTACCGGCCCCCACCGGTGACCGGCAGGGCGAACGATTGTTCCGCAGTGATAACTGCTGGGCACGCAGTTGCGTCGTGGGCGCAAGACCCAGCGGTCCTGCGCGGCTCAGGATGGTCAGGTGGGCGGTGAGGGTCGGTACCTGAGGCGCCGGGAGGGCGAGGAGAACTTTCCCGTCGCCCTGCGTGTGCTGCCTGGCCCGGTGCGGGCCAAGCTGCGCGCGGTCTACGACGTGGCCCGGGTGATCGATGATCTCGGTGACGCGGCAGCGGGAGACCGTACGGCCGCGCTGCTCACGTTTCGGGACGACCTTGCCACCATCTGGCACGGCGGGACGCCGCGCGCACCCGTGCTGCGGGCGTTGGCCGCGGTCGCCGGCGAGCTGCCGGAGCAGCCGTTTCTCGATCTCATCGAGGCGAACCTGCGCGACCAGACGAAGGTCGAGTACGCGACCTATGACGAGCTGGTCGACTACTGCGGCTACTCGGCGAACCCGGTCGGCCGGCTCGTCCTGCAGATCTTCGACGCCAGCACACCGCGGCGGGTGGCGCTCTCCGACCGGATCTGCACGGCCCTGCAGATCATCGAGCACTGTCAGGACGTCGCCGAGGATCACCGGGCGGGCCGGCGCTACCTGCCGCTGGAGGACCTGCACCGGTTCGGGGTCACGCCCGGCGACCTTGGCGGGCGCGACACCCCGGCCACGCGAGCACTGCTGCGCTTCGAGGCCGAGCGGGCCGAGGCGTTGCTGCGCGACGGCGCGCGGCTCGTCGCCGACCTGCGGGGCTGGTGCCGGCTGGCGGTCGCCGGTTACGTGGCCGGTGGCCTGGCCGCCGTGGCCGCGCTGCGCCGCGGTGGTTGGTCCGTGCTGGCGGGCCCGCCGCGGCGACGCCGGCGTGATCTCGTCGCGGCGCTCGTCGGGGTCTGGCTCCGCCCGCCCGGGCGTGCGGCGAAGGCGGGGTCCCACGACGCCGTACGGGTGGAGGAGGCGGCATGACGGCGGCCGAGCTGGCGGAGGCGTACCAGGCCTGCGCGCGGATCACGCGGGACGAGGCGCGCAACTTCTACTACGGCATCCGGCTGCTCGCGCCCCCGCGCCGGGCCGCGCTCTGCGCGCTCTACGCCCTGGCGCGGCGCATCGACGACATCGGTGACGGCGACCTGCCCGCGCCCGAGAAGCTGCGCGCGCTGGACGAACTGCGGGCCGACCTGCGCGACCTGGATCGGGCCACGGATCCGGTGCTGGTGGCCGTGCGTGACGCCAGCCGCCGCTACCCGGTGCCGTTGATCGCCTTCGACGAACTCGTGGACGGTGTCGAGATGGACGTCCGGGGGCGCCGCTACGACACGTTCGAGGAACTGGTCGTCTACTGCCGCTGCGTGGCCGGCACCGTGGGGCGCCTGTGCCTGGGCGTCTTCGCGTCCCGGCCCGACGCGCGCGCCGCCGACTATGCCGACCGCCTCGGCATCGCCCTGCAGCAGACCAACATCCTGCGTGACATCCGCGAGGACCTGGGCAACGGCCGCGTCTACCTGCCCCGGCGTGATCTCGACGCGTTCGGCGTGGAACTCGTGCTCGACGAGCATGGCGCGCTGGTCGACAAGGACGGCGGGCTGGCGGCGCTGATCGTGGCGAGCGCCCACCGGGCCCAGCGCTGGTACGAGGAGGGGCTGCGGTTGCTGCCCCTGCTCGACCGGCGCAGCGCGGCGTGCACGGCGGCGATGGCGGGCATCTACCGGCGGTTGCTGGAGCACATCGAGCACCGGCCACAGGCGGTCTTCGACCGGCGGCTGTCACTCAGCGGCTGGCAGAAGGCGCGGGTCGCGACGAGTGCGCTGATCCGGCGAGGTGCCTGATGACGCGGGTGGTGGTGATCGGCGGCGGGCTGGCGGGCATCAGCGCGGCCCTGGCCTGTGTCGACGGCGGCGCCGACGTCACCCTCCTCGAAGGCCGCCCCAGGCTCGGCGGCCTGACCCACTCGTGGCGTCGCGGCGAGTTGGACGTCGACAACGGCCAGCACGTCTTCCTGCGCTGCTGCACGGCCTACCGTGCGCTGCTGGCGCGGCTCGGGGTCACGCCGCTGACGGTGCTGCAGGACCGGCTGGACATCCCCGTGTCCACAGTAGATGGTCGGTTCGCCCGGCTGCGGCGTGTGGGACTGCCGTCGCCGCTGCACCTGGGACCGTCGCTGTTGCGCTACCGGCCGCTGCGGCTGCGCCAGCGGCTGCGCGCGGTGCGGGCGGCGCTGGCGCTGGGCCGCGTGGACCGCACCGACCCGGACTGCGACCGGTCCACCTTCGCCGAGTGGCTGCGCTCGCACCGGCAGGACGACCGTACGGTCGAGGCGCTCTGGGATCTCATCGGCACCGCGACCCTCAACGCCCGCGCCGACGAGGCCTCGCTGGCGCTGGCCGCCATGGTGTTCCAGGTGGGGCTGCTCGGCGAACCGGACGCCGCCGACATCGGGTGGTCGCTCGTCCCGTTGCAGCGCCTGCACGGCGAGGCCGCGCGCCAGTGCCTGGCCGAGGCAGGAGCGCGGGTACGCCTGTCGGCCAAGGTGACGCGGATCGAGCCGGACGGCGGCGGGTGGCTCGTGACAGCCGGTGGTGAGTCGTACCGGGCCGACCAGGTGGTGCTGGCGGTGCCGCCGGCAGCCGCCGAGGCACTGCTGCCGGCCGGGGCGGTCCGCGCGGCGCCGGGCTGGTCGGCACGGCTCGGCCAGGCGCCGATCATCAACGTCCACGTCGTGCTGGCCCGGCGGGTGCTCACCGAGCCGTTCCTCGCCGTGGTCGGTTCACCCGTGCAATGGATCTTCGACCGTACGGCGGTCTCGGGCCTGGCGCGCGGGCAGTACCTGGCGTTGTCGGTCTCGGCGGCGGATTCCTTCATCGACCAACCGGTGGCCCGCCTGCGGCAGTTCTTCCTGCCGGAACTGGCCCGCGTGCTGCCGGCGATCGACCAGGTGCCGGTGCTCGACTTCTTCGTCTCCCGCGAGCGGGCGGCGACGATCCGGTCGGGACCGGGCCGGGCGGCGTTGCGAGCGCCGGCCCGCACCGCGTTGCCCGGGCTGGTGCTGGCCGGCGCGTGGACCGACACGGGCTGGCCGGACACCATGGAGGGTGCCGTCCGCAGTGGACAGACGGCAGCGCGGGCCGTGCTCGGCCAGGCCGCTGCCCACGAGGAGGTGGTGAGATGACGAGCCTGATGCCGTCTACATTGGACACGACGCGTGCCTTCGTCGAACCGGCGCTGCGGGCCGCGGTCGGCCGGCTCGACCCCTGGAGCTACCGGGTCACGGCCTACCATCTGGGCTGGTGCGACGAGGACGGGCAGCCGACGGTGGGCAGCGGCGGCAAGGCGATCCGCCCGGCGATGGCCCTGCTCGCGGCGCAGGCCGTGGGCGGGCTGGCCGGCTCAGCCGTACCGGGCGCGGTGGCCGTCGAGCTGGTGCACAACTTCTCGTTGCTGCACGACGATCTGCTCGACCGGGACACGCAACGCCGCCACCGCCGTACGGTCTGGGCGGTCTGGGGTGAGGCGACCGCCATCCTCACCGGGGATGCCCTGCTCGCGCTCGCGCACGAGATCCTGCTGGAGTCGCCGAATCCGGCGGCGGGACGGGCCGCGTGGCTGCTGGCCAGCGCGACCCGGGAGCTGACCCGCGGGCAGACCGCCGACCTGGCCTTCGAGACGCGCGGGGACGTGGCGCTGGAGGAGTGCCTGGACATGGCGGCGGCGAAGACGGGCTCGCTGCTGGCCACCAGTGCCGGCATCGGTGCCGTGCTCGGTGGTGGATCTGATTCCACTGTGGACGCCATGCTCCGGTTCGGGCGGGAGTTCGGGCTGGCCTTCCAACTCGTCGACGACGTGCTGGGGGTGTGGGGAGATCCGGCGGTGACCGGCAAGCCCGTCCACTCGGACCTACGCGCGCGCAAGAAGTCGCTGCCGGTGACCTATGCGGCCGGCCAGCCCGACTGCGCGCCCGAACTGACCGCGTGGCTCGCCGGGACCGGAGAGCCCGATCCTGAGGGACTGCCGGCCATCGCGGCGCTGCTGGAGGAGGCCGGGGCGCGGGCGTGGGCACTGGCCGAGGCGGAGCGGCGCATGGGACTGGCCGAGCAGGCGTTGCTGGAGGTCGAGCTGGAACCGCATGCGCGGGCGGAGCTGCTGGCCCTGGCCCGCTACGTGGTGGAGAGGGATCGATGAGCCAGACAGTGACCGAGCGCGCGTCGGCGGGGGAGTCCGCGGCGGCGCTGGAGCGGGCGGTCGACCACCTGCTGGACCTGCAGGACGCGCGGGGCTGGTGGAAGGGCGACCTGGCCACGAACGTGACGATGGATGCCGAGGACCTGCTGCTGCGCGAGTTCCTCGGCATCCGCACCGAGCAGGAGACGGCCGAGGCCGCCCGGTGGATCCGTTCGCAGCAGCGCGCGGACGGCACCTGGGCCACGTTCCACGGTGGCCCGGGAGACCTCTCGACGACCGCCGAGGCCTGGGTGGCACTGCGGCTGGCCGGCGACGACCCGGCCGCGCCGCACATGGCCGCCGCGGCCGAGTTCGTCCGTTCGCAGGGCGGGTTGGCGGCCACGCGCGTCTTCACCCGGATCTGGCTGGCGTTGGTGGGCGCCTGGTCGTGGGACGACCTGCCCGACCTGCCGCCGGAGCTGATCTTCCTGCCGAAGTGGTTCCCGCTCAACATCTACGACTGGGCGTGCTGGGCACGCCAGACCGTGGTGCCGTTGACGATCGTGGGGAGTCTGCGGCCGGTACGGCCGTTGAGCTTCTCGGTGACCGAGCTGCTCGCCCCGGATCCGCCGCCGGCGACGCGCAGTCCCTTGTGGACATGGAGCGGCGTGTTCCAGCGCCTGGACCGGGTGCTGCACTGGTACTCCCGCCATCCGCTGCGCAAGCTGCGGGAGAAGGCCCGGCAGCGGGCGGCGGCCTGGATCCTGGAACGGCAGGAGGACGACGGCTCGTGGGGCGGGATCCAGCCGCCCTGGGTCTACTCGCTGCTGGCGCTGCACCTGCTCGGGTACGAACTGGACCATCCGGCGATGGCCAAGGGGTTGGCGGGCCTCAACGGCTTCATCGTGCGTGAGCACCGGTCCGACGGTGTGCACCGGTGGCTGGAGGCCTGCCAGTCCCCCGTCTGGGACACGGGACTGGCGGTGACCGCCCTGCTGGACGCCGGCGTGGCGCCGGACGACCCGGCCGTCCAGCGCGCGAGCCAGTGGCTGCTCGCCGAGCAGATCACCGTGCCCGGTGACTGGTCGGTGCGCCGGCCACGGCTGCGGCCGGGGGGCTGGGCCTTCGAGTTCGACAACGACTGGTATCCGGACACCGACGACACGGCCGAGGTGGTGCTGGCGCTGGCCCGCGTGGCCGACCACGCCCCGCGCCGCGGCGACCGGCGGGCGATCCGGGACGCGGTCGACCGGGGGGTGACGTGGGTGCTCGGCATGCAGTCACGTGACGGCGGCTGGGCCGCGTTCGACGTCGACAACACCTCGAAGCTGCCGACCCGGCTGCCGTTCTGCGACTTCGGCGAGGTGATCGACCCACCCTCGGCCGACGTGACGGCGCACTGCGTGGAGATGCTCGCGGCGCAGGGACTGGCCGACGGGCGGGCGGTCCGGCGCGGGGTGGCCTGGTTGCTGCGCCACCAGGAGCACGACGGCTCCTGGTTCGGTCGCTGGGGAGTCAACTACATCTATGGCACCGGGGCGGTCGTCCCGGCTCTCGTCGCGGCGGGGGTGCCCCGCGACGCGGCGCCGATCCAGGCGGCGGTGCGATGGCTGCGCCTGCACCAGAACCCGGACGGCGGCTGGGGTGAGGACCTGCGTTCGTACCGGGACCCGGCCTGGGCGGGTCGTGGCGAGTCGACCCCGTCGCAGACCGCGTGGGCGCTGCTCGCGCTGCACGCGGCGGGGGTGTACGACGACACGGCTCAGCGGGGGATCGACTACCTGGTGCGCACCCAGCGCCCCGACGGTGGGTGGGACGAGGACCTGTTCACCGGCACCGGTTTCCCCGGCGACTTCTCCATCAACTACCACCTGTACCGGCTGGTCTTCCCGATCTCGGCGCTGGGCCGGTACCTGCGACGGAGCGCGCCGATCGACGAGACCACGGAGGTGGGCTGACATGGCCATGCCCCTGCGCCAGAGCATCCGGCTCGGCACGTACCTGCTCAAGCAGCGGTTGCTGCGGCGGGAGAAGTTCGCGGTGCTGGTGGAGTTGGAGCCACTGTTCGCCTGCAACCTCAAGTGCGCCGGCTGTGGGAAGATCGCGCAGCCGGCCAGCCTGCTCAAGCAGCGGATGCCGGTGGAGCAGGCGATCGCGGCGGTCGAGGAGAGCGGCGCGCCGATGGTCTCGATCGCCGGGGGCGAGCCGCTGATGCATCCGGAGATTGACGAGATCGTCCGACAGTTGCTCGCCCGCAAGAAGATCGTCTTCTTGTGTACCAACGCCCTGCTGCTGCCCAAGCACCTGGCGAAGTTCCGGCCCCACCGCAACTTCGCCTGGATGGTGCACATCGACGGGCTGCGCGAACGGCACGACGCCTCGGTGCGCAAGGTGGGTGGGTTCGACGCCGCGGTCGACGCCATCCGCCAGGCGCAGGCCGCGGGATTCCGGGTGATGACCAACACGACGTTCTTCAACACCGACACCCCCGAGGACGTCCGTGGCGTGCTCGACTACCTCAACGACGAGTTGAAGGTCGACCTCATGCAGATCTCGCCGGCCTATGCCTATGGCCGGGCGCCCGACCAGGAACACTGGCTCGGCGTGCAGGAGACCCGGGAACTGTTCGCGAAGGCGTTCGCGGACGGCCGCCGGCGGCGGTGGCGGCTGAACCACTCGCCGATCTTCCTGGACTTCCTGGAGGGGCGGCGCGACCTGGCCTGTACGGCGTGGGGCATCCCGTCCTACTCGCTGCTGGGCTGGCAGCGCCCGTGCTACCTGCTCGACGACGGTTACGTGGCCACGTACCGCGAACTCATCGAGACCACCGACTGGGACGCCTTCGGGCGGGGCAAGGATCCGCGCTGTGCCAACTGCATGGCGCACTGCGGCTACGAACCGACGGCCGTGATCGCCACGCTCGGGTCACTGCGCGAGTCCCTGCGGGCGATGGCCGGCACCTGACCGGGGCGCTCGCTTCGGGCGGCCGATCGAACAGTCGAGGGTCGTCACGAATCATCGCTGCGGCAGGGGTGTTCGCCATGCCCGGCCGCCGCGCGGACTGGCGAGGCCGCGCTCGGTCGCCGCGCCGATGGGTGACGGCCGTGCCTGCTCGCCGCGCGGACTGGCGAAGGCCGTGCCTGGTCGTCGCGCTGATGGGTGAGTGCCGTGCCTGGTCGCCGCGCTGATGGGTGGGTGCTCCAGCGGGGATCGTGGCTCCCGGCCGGGATCAGAACGGCGGAGGTTCGTCGGACGTGGGCGGCGCGGCCGGCTGCGGCGTTCGGTTGACGTCGATGCCGCATCGGGCCAGGGTCTGGTAGACGATCCTGGCGACGGGGCGGCGTCGACGGTCCTGCCCAGGCGCTTGCGCAGGATCGTCGGCACGGCCGGGGCGTGGTCGGTCGTCGGCAGAGGGTGGGACCGTTCCGGGCCGGTAGCCGATGACGCAGGTGTCGTCGGGGTGGTCGGTGTCGCCGTCGTCGTAACGGGGCGGCCGGTCCTGGTCGGGTGTGGTCGGTCGTGGCATCGGCGCGCGGCGCTGGTCGGGACCGGCCGGTGGGGTGCGGTCGTAGTCGTGACCCAGGACGCTGGTCCACCGGAAGTGTCCGGCCCGGGGCTGCCGTACCGTCCAGCCGCCCTCGTGGCGGAGCCGATGGTCGGCCTTGCAGGCGCCGCCGAGGTTGACGTCGGTGGTGGGGCCACCGTGGGCGTGTTCGATGGTGTGGTCGGCCTCGGTGTGATGAGCAGGGTTGCGACAGCCCGGGAACACGCAGTGGCGATCGCGAACGTGGATCCAACGCCGCAGGGCGGTGTTGGGGAGTCGGTCGGTGGGGTGGTCGTTGGGTGGCCCGCTGGTGCCCTCGGTGACGCGGTAGGTCAGTTCGGTGATGACGGCGTCCCAACCGGCCGGCGGGTCGGCCTGGAGCCGGCTCAGATCGGCACGGGTGAGGCGCAGCCAGCATTCGAGGCCGGCATGGTCGGGCACCGGGCCGTCGACCCAACCGGGCGCGGGGCGGCGGCGCAGCGGTGCGACGTGCAGCAGCGTGCCGTCGGACTCGACGAGCGTGACGTACCAGTTGTCCCTGGGGTTCGCCGCCAGACGCCGGGTGAGTTCGACGTGCAGGATGCCCCAGCCGAGCAGCTCGCCAGGAGAGCTGTCCAGACCGGCGACGCTGGTCAGATCGGCGACCAGGCGTAGGCCCCGAGTCGCGACCCGCTTCGTCGCCACCCGTGGCGCGCCATCGTCGCGTGGCGGCCCACCATGGTTGGGATCAGACCCGGGACCCGGGTTGTCCATGGGACGTGCGGCCATGCGTCTGCCAACGTCGTCGGCGGCGTTGTGGTCGCTGACGTTGTGGCCGTCAGCGTTGTGGGTGCTGGCGTTGTGGATGTTGGCGTTGTGGTCGCCGAAGCCGTCCGCGCCCGAGCCCACCGTTCCGGCAGTTCCGTCCACAGTGGAGCTTGAACCGTGGACTGTAGTGTTGGCCGCGCATTCGCTCGGCTCGAATGAGCGGTCGGCACCGGTGGTGCCCGGATTCGCGGCCGCGTTCTCCGTGGTGGTGTCGGATCGCCCACGATCTTCGGGTGCACCCGTGCCCGGTTCGGCGGCGGAGCCGGCCGGACTGCCGCCGGCCTCACCATCCATAGTGGAGGGTGTAGCGTCCTCGGGCCCGGCCGGAGGACGGGGGTCGGGTGGGTTGAAGTGGTTCAGGAGGTGGGCGAACAGTTCCTCGTCACTGAGACCGTCGTAGCGGCCGTCGAGCTTGCCGAGGAAGATCTCGGCGCGCAGCACCCGCAGCCGGGCAGGGTGGCCGGCGCGCTTGACGGCCCTGGCCAGGGCGTCGAGTCGGTCGCCGGCCATCGCGGCCTGCTCGACGGGCAGGTCACAGCCGTGGATGTCAGCCGTGCCGTCGGCCCGCAGTTCGATCTCGACCCGCCGCCCGGCCACCGCCCGCTCGTAGCGGCGCCGGGCCCACTGCGGGTCGAGCTCGACCGCCGCCAGCCGGATCGCGTCGACCAACTGACCGGGCGTGAGCTTGCCCGCGACCGGGGCCAACGCCTGCGCGACCGCCGTGGCGTGTGCGTCGGCCAGGCAGTCGGTTTCGCGCTCGAACACCCGCGCGCGAGCGTGGTCGAGGTTGCCGGCGGCCATCTCCGCCAGCACCGGCCGCAGCCGGGTGGCCAGCACGCGGGCGGAGGTGCAGAGATTGTTGGCGCCCTGTCGGGAGAGCGTCAACGCGGCCCGGACCTCGTTCATGCCGACCTCGTCGACCTCCGGCGCCTCGACGTCCTCCAGGGCGGCGAGTCCGTACGCGGGATCCTTGCGGAGCATGATCTCGCCGATCGTGGCCAACTGGCACGCGCGGACATGGTTGGCCAACCGTTGCCAGGCCCGCAACACCAGCACGAGGTCATGGCCGGGCAGCGCCGGTGGCTGCAGTGCCGCCAGTGCCGACGCCAACTCCGCACCCGACTCCAGCGACGCCAGGGCCGCCACCTCGGGCAGTGCTTTCGGTCTTGTCCGCCCCCGTGCTGACATACCGAAACCGTACCGGCTGGGTACGACAGTTTGTGGACACCCGTACGACGTATGCCAAATCGTTATCCTGTGTTCGAATGACCACAGTGAATCGCATTCATGTCCACAAGGGACAATGCTGGGCTCCACGTGCCTGGCCCGAGGTCTGATGACATCGAGTTGCTCAGACGGTCGCGCGTGGGCCATGTTCGCGACGTCGTGCCCGCTGTGGGTGGCCGTACCGGGGCTGGCTGGCCCGCACCGTACCGACCTCGCCGGACGGCCCCGGCACGGTGGCGTGAGGCGGGCAGGTCCGCCCGTACGGGCTGACCATCCTGCGTGGTGATCGGCGGGCGTCGGCAGGCGGTACGGTCGGCGGGACACAGTGTCTGATGGAGGGACCGATGACCAGCGCCCGCAGCCCCCTGCCCGTCGACCCGATCGAGGAGGCGGCCCGGCAGTGGCGCGAGCACGGCTGGGGCGACGCGGTGGACGGCATGGCGGCCGTGACCTCGCTCATGCGGGCACAGGCGATCGTCCTGGCCCGGGTGGAGGAGGTGCTGCGACCGCTGTCGCTGACCTTCGCCCGGTACGAACTGCTCATGCTGCTCTCGTTCACGCGGACCGGAGCCCTGCCGATGGCCAAGGCGGGCGCGCGGCTGCAGGTGCACCCGACCAGCGTGACGAACGCGGCGGCACGCCTGGAGAGCGCGGGACTGGTCACCCGCCGTCCGCACCCCGAGGACGGCCGCGCGGTGCTCGTCGAGATCACGCCGGCCGGGCGGGCGCTGGCTGCCAAGGCGACGACCCGCCTGAACGAGGAGGTGTTCCGCGCACCCGGGCTGTCGAAGGCGAAACTGCGCACCCTGGTCAGCGTGCTGCGCGACCTGCGCCTCGACGCCGGCGACTTCACCACCTGACCCCCGCCGCCCCCCGCCCCGCCGCGCCCCCGCCCACCGCGCCCCCGC
>Ga0164243_10011951_pt1 | contig 12344 bp, 10 predicted proteins | sample OricompcompostOP_FD_108781 | JGI IMG/M metagenome (GOLD analysis project Ga0164243, IMG submission 108781) | Organic Plus compost microbial communities from Emeryville, California, USA - Original compost - Organic plus compost (OP) | ecosystem: Engineered > Solid waste > Mixed feedstock >...
CCGGCGGTACTGGACGGCCTTGTTCCCCATCCAGCTGTTGAAGACGGCCATGATGGCCTTCCAGAGCTGGTCCTTGGGGTCCTGCGGGAACGGCTCGCCGACGTGCTTCTGGTAAACGGCCTTGTACCGCTTGACCAGTTCCTTCAGGTCGTCGGCGGTCAGGTCGGTGTCGTTCTTGACGCCCTTCTGTTCCTTCATCGCCGCCAGTTCGTGCTCGAAGTGCTCGTGCTCGACGCCCATCGCGGTCGAGCCGAACATGTCGATCAGGCGGCGGTAGCCGTCGTAGGCGAACCGGGGGTTATCGGTCTTCTTGGCCAGGCCCTCGACCGACGCGTCGGTCAGGCCCAGGTTCAAGATCGTGTTCATCATGCCCGGCATCGACAGGGCGGCGCCGGAGCGGACGCTGACCAGGAGCGGGTCGCCCGCGTCGCCGAACTTCTTGCCGACCTGGTCTTCGACGAGCTTCAGCGCGGCTTCGACCTGGGGCCGGACCGCCTCGGGGAGTTGCTTGTTGTTGTCGTAGTACGCCGCGCAAACTTCGGTCGTGATCGTGAACCCGGGGGGGACGGGGATGCCGATGCTGCTCATCTCGGCGAGGTTGGCCCCTTTGCCGCCGAGCAAGGTCTTCATGTCGGCCTTGCCCTCGGCCTTGCCGCTGCCGAACGAATAGACGTGTTTGGCCTGATCGGACATCTCTGTAACGAACTCCCTTGGCGGCCCTTGGCCGGCGGTGAACCTCCGTCGCCCGCGACGGTCGGCGCGCACGACCGCCTGGTTCCGTGCGTAATCGGTGAAAGGACAAAAATTAACGCCAGGCCCCGGTTCGCGTCAAGCCGGGTCCCCGGCCGCCCCCCCGCCCCGGACAGGGGCGGGGGGCGCTGGCGGGGTTCAGAGCGGGGGCTCTTGCCGGGTGCGGTCGGCGCCGACGACCAGGCGGCAGGCGGGGTGGTCCGAACGCCACCGGCTCCACGAAACGGGCTGGAGGCGGGCGACCCGCGGGAGCCGTTGCCCCTTGTGCTTGCCCGCGATCGCGACCAGGCCGTCGGCCGAGCCGACCCAGAGGCTCTCGGTCCCTCGGTCGAAGAGGACGGGCCGGTTGTCGTGGAAGTAGCCGGACATCCCCATGTTGAGCCGGCGCCCTTCGACGACCGGGTCGAACACCTGGGTCCGCTCTTCGTTCGGCGAGTACGGCGAGGTCAGGACGAGGCACGGGCGCTCGTCCACCGTGTCGTTAACGACCAGGACTTTCTCCAGGACGGTAAGCGGATAGGCGGTCTCGACCCCGCCGACCCGGAAGCCGCAGACGGCCGCGTCGTCGGGGATGCGGGACCAGTACATGCCCCCGCCGCACTCGACGACCGGGTAGTCGATCGCCCGGATCACGTCCTTACCGATCAGGCCCGTGATCCGCGCCGGGTCGACTTCCCCGCGGGGGACGCGGAACCACTGGTGCCCTTGCCCGGCCCGCCACCCCCCCCAGAGCAGGGTGAAATCCCCCTCGTCGTGGAACCAGTCCGCCGGGACCCGCGCGAACGAGTACTGGGGCGTGATCCCGGGGTAGCCGACCACGTCGGTGTTGCGGAGCGTGGCCAGTTCGTCCTTGAGCGACTTCCACTCGCGCCAGAGCGCGACGCACCGCGAGGTGATGAAAAAGACTAAAACGGAGAGGGCGGCCAGGACCAGGGCCCGGTGCAAGACGGGCAAGGGCGCGGGGCCCGCCCGGTCGGGGCCGGCGGTCGACGGAGGCAGATCGGCTTGAGGCATGCGCGGACCTCCTTCCCGACGGTTGGGAAACTCACCGGGCGTTCGGACGGTCGGCAGAACGGATCGTAAGAATGGCTCGGGCGGACAGGATTCGTGCCTCGTTATCCCGCGCGGCGAGGCCGGCGTCAACCTCCGGGTCTTCCGGGCCGGCGTGCGGGGCCGCCGGCCCCCGCACGCGCCGGAAGACCGAACCCATGAAACGCGACGACGCCCGCCCCCGCCGGGGTGCGGCGGGGGCGGGCGTCGGGTGAGAAAACGGGGCCGGCGGCGGGAGGGCCGGATCAGGCCTTGGCGGTCGCCTTGGCGAGCTCGGCGGCCTTCTTGACGACCTCCTCCTGGAGCCGGGCGGGGACCTTCTGGTACTTGAGGAACTCCATGCTGAAGGAGCCCTTGCCCTGGGTCATGCTCCGCAGGTCGTTCGAGTAGCCGAACATTTCGGAGAGCGGGACCTCGGCGAGCAGGATCGTGAACCCCGAGCGGCTCTCGCTGCCGAGGATGACGCCCCGCTTCGACGAGATGCTGCCGGAGACCGGCCCTTGGAACTCGGTCGGCACCTCGACCTCGACCTTCATGATCGGCTCGAGGAGGACCGGGTCGGCCTTCTTAAACGTCTCACGGAAGCAGTCGCGGGCGCAGATTTCGAAGGCCATCGTCGACGAGTCGACGTCGTGGTACGAGCCGTCCTGGAGGACCATCTTGACCCCCATGACCTCGTAGCCGGCGACCGGCCCCTTGTTCATCGACATCCGGAAGCCCTTCTCGACCGAGGGGATGTACTCGGTCGGGATGCGGCCGCCGGTGACCTCGTTCTCGAACACGAACGGCTCGGGGGCGTCCTCCGGGAGCGGTTCGAGCACGCCCTTGACGTGGGCGTACTGGCCCGAGCCGCCGGTCTGCTTCTTGTGCTTGTAGTCGAACGGCGTCGACTTCGTGGGGGCCTCGCGGTACGAGACCTTCGGCATGCCGACGGTGCACTCGACCTTGTACTCGCGCTTGATCCGCTCGACGTAGATCTCCAGGTGGAGTTCGCCCATGCCGGAGATGATCGTCTCGTTGGTCTCCTGGTCGACGTGGACGCGGAAGGTCGGGTCCTCGCGCATGAACCGCTGGAGCGCCTTGGAGAGCTTGTCCTGGTCGGCCCGCTTGTTGGGGTTGATGGCCAGGTCGATCACCGGCTCGGCGGCGTAGATGCTCTCCAGCGAGAGGTTCGTCCCCTCCTCGCAGTAGGTGTCGCCGGTGGCCGGCTCGATCCCCATGACGGCGACGATGTCGCCGGCGCCGGCCGAGTCGATGTCTTCCTTCTCGTCGGCGTGGACGCGGAGGATCCGGCTGATCCGGCCGCGCTTCCGCTGGCGGCTGTTGTAGTAGAACTTGCCCTTGGAGAGCGTCCCCTGGTAGATCCGCATGTAGGTGAGCTGGCCGTAGGGCTCCTCGACGAGCTTGAAGGCCATCGCCACCGCGGGGGCGTCGGGGTCGGACGCGAGGGGGACCTCGGCCATCCCGTTGTCGTTGTCCTTGGCGAAGACGGCCCGGTCGAGCGGGCTCGGCAGGTAGGCGGCCACGGCGTCGAGCAGGAGCTGGACGCCCTTGTTCTTGTAGGCCGAGCCCATCAGCACCGGGCAGACCTGGTTCACGACGACCGCGTCGCGGAGCGTCTTGTGGATCAGGTCGGTGGGGACCTCCTGCTCCTCGAGCAACAGGGCCATGATGTCGTCGGAGACCATCGAGAGCCCTTCGAGCATCTCCTGGCGGGCCTGCTCGGCCTCGTCCTTGAGGTGGTCGGGGATCGGCTTCCGGACGACCTCGTCCCCCTTCTCGCCCTCGAAGTAGACGGCCTCGCGGTTGATCAGGTCGACGACGCCCTCGAAGTTCGCCTCGGAGCCGATGGGGATCTGGAGCGGCACGGCGTTCAGGCCGAGCTTGCTCTTGAGCTGCTCGATGACGTTCCGCGGGTTCGAGCCGGTGCGGTCCATCTTGTTGATGAACGCCAGCCGGGGGACGTTGTACCGCTTCATCTGGCGGTCGACCGTGATCGACTGCGACTGCACGCCGGCGACCGCGCAGAGGACCAGCACCGCGCCGTCGAGCACGCGGAGCGACCGCTCGACCTCGACGGTGAAGTCGACGTGCCCCGGGGTGTCGATGATGTTGACCTTCTTATCCCGCCACTGGACCGTGGTCGCGGCCGACGTGATCGTGATGCCGCGTTCCTTTTCGAGCTCCATGTGGTCCATGGTCGCCCCCTCGCCACGGACCTCCTTCACCGAGTGGATCTTCCCGGCGTAAAAGAGGATGCGCTCGGTGAGCGTGGTCTTCCCGGAGTCGATGTGGGCCGAGATCCCGATGTTCCGTACGTTTCGAAGGTTTTCCATAGTGCGATTAGCCGTGTCTCAAAGGGTGGAACGCCCTTCGGGAATGGGGAGGGGCACCGATCCGGTCAACAGACCGGGGATGGAGCGGCCCGCCGTTCCAAGGACCGGGCCGTTCGGAGTCGACATCGACGCGGGGGATGTTCGTTATCGGGGGCACGCCGTCAAGGGGTGGCCGGGCGAGTTTAGCAAGGGCCGGCGTGTGGGCCGTGAAGGAAACATGATGCCGTCACGAAACGACTCGGGCCAGACCCCGAGGGGGTGAGCCGTTCTCCATGCCAAACGGGGGGATCGGCCGCGACCACTGCGTCCAGGCGCCACGAACGGCCCGCTCCACTCCGGAGATCGGGGAAGAAGGACCGACACGAACGCCGACAAAGCCAGCCGGCTGGAAACAGGACGACACCCGAAACGGATACCGCCCTCCCTCCGGCCCGTCGTCCGACCGCGGTCGGACGCAACGGCCCGAACGCCTAGCCCCGGGGACGGGGCGGCTCGGTCCATGCTACCAGAGTGATCGGTGACGGGGAATCCGTCAAGAGGATTCCCCGCGCGATTTCACACCCGCGGCGACCGCCGCGACAGGAAGGGCTCGGGTTCGGCGGCGCCGAACCCCCGACGGGCCTTAGCGTTTCTTGGCGGGCAACTTGACCTTGGTGTTCTTCATCGCCTCTTCCTGCATCGCCTTCATTTGTTCCGGCGTCGGGGTGTAGGCCGACTTTTCGATCGGCTCGTCATCACCGCCCCCACAGCCCGCGATCATGGCGGCCATGACGACCCCGGTCAGACCAATCCGGCTTATCCGCATGAAAAATCTCTCCATCGTAAAGGCGACACACCGCCGTCAAACGCGGACCGCAGCCGCCGAAGCTTCGGACAGGGAGACGCCCGCGGGGCGGCCGGTCGGGACCAGCCACCCCGCGAGGTAAGTAAGGAGGCGGCGCGTTAGAACGCGTCGCTGCTGACGACTTCGCCGCCGTTCCGGGTGCCGATGGCCCACCACGACTGGGGGCTGACTGTGTCCTTGACGAACCGGACCGAGCCGTCGGCCATGGCCATGTTCACGCCGCCGGGGTGGTTGCTGCTCGGGGGTAGCGCGTCGACCACGTTGCCCCAGCCGCCGGTGTTGCCGTCCGCGGAGTTAAAGCAACCGTTCCCATTCGGGGTCATCCAGTGGTTGTAGGCGTCCCAGATCAAGACGGAGCCGGCGTGGCCGGCGAGCCAGGCGTTGCCGCTGCCCGGCGGGAGTTGGCCGTAGCCGGCCGTGGTCCCCGGCAGGCCCTTGCAGGTGTTGTAGAAGTTCAGGGCGCTGGCCCCGGCGGACACCCCCTGGTCGGCTTGTAGGGTCATGCCGGTAGGGAACAGGTAGGTCGAGCGGCGCTTGGTGCTGGCGATCGTGATCGTGTTAGCGGCGGGGCCCGACCCGAGCAGGGTTTCGCAGAAGAGGGCCGTGTTCGAGGTCCCGTCGGTCACCGACTCGACCCCGAAGGAACCGCAGTTGAAGTTGGCCGGAGAGGAACTGTAACCCGGGTTGTTATTGTTGTCACTCCGCATCACGACGAAGGGGCCGCTCCACGCGCTGATGACGGGCGGGCCGCCAACGTTCGCCACGTAGTTCTTCCAACCTTGAGCGATCGTCGGGGCCTTCAGGCTCTCGGACGGGCACGTCATCGTTCCGATCTTCGTCCGGATCGCGGTGGTGTTCGGGGGCGTCTCCTCACCCCAAGCCCCCGAGGCGAGCGAGAAGTTGATGGCGTTGTAGAGCGCCTGCTGCTCCATCTGCCCGAGGATCGCCGCAGACCAGTCAAGCTGCCAGGGATCTTTCGGGAAGGCCGCCGTGGCCGCCACCGAGTAGTTCTCGACCAGCGGAGGAAACACATTCTGTTGCGAAATATAGTTGTGGACGGCCAACCCCAACTGTTTGAGGTTGTTCGTACACTGGGCCCTGCGTGCCGCTTCGCGGGCGGCCTGCACGGCGGGCAACAGCAGAGCGATCAGCACCGCGATGATCGCGATGACGACCAAGAGCTCGATCAGCGTAAACGCGCGACGACCCCTTTGATACACGAGTTGATCCTTTCGAATCATGGAACGGCAAGAAAGCAAGACCGCCCACGTCCAGGCAGGCGTTCGCTTCCGCAAGTGCGGCAGGGCACGACAAATGTAGCAACGAAAGAAATAGGCGTCAAACGCCGCTGGTATGGGGGTGGAATTATTATACGGGGACGACAACCCGATATCCTTCGTTTTTCGTCCTTCGTTATTAGGAGATCCCGCCTCGACAGCGGCCACGCCCCGCGAAGAAGCCTCCTCGGAGGGCGGGAAAAAGGGCGCGGCGTGGACCAAGCCGGTCTCGACCCGTACCATAACGATGCGGTCAGAGAGTTCGGACGCGACGGGGGCGGGGACGACATGGCTTTACCGGAGTTCGCCGACGACCTAGCCCGCCTCGACTGGGTGGCGGCCAACCTGTATAGCGCGGTGCTGAGCGACGCCTGCGACGCCGCGGGGCGGCGCGACCGGGCCCTCCGGCACGACGTCCGGCCGCTGGACGAGGCGCGGGTGCTCGTCGGGCGGGCCAAGACGGTCGTCTGGGCGCCGACGTTCCACATCCCGGAGCGGCCGTACGACCAGGAGATCGCCGCAGTCGACTCGCTGAAGCCGGGCGAGGCCTTCGTCATGGCGGTCGGCCGCTCGGAACAGATCGTCCCGTGGGGCGAACTCCTCTCCACGGCCACCCTGGCGCGCGGGGGCCGCGGCGCGGTGCTCGACGGCCTCGTCCGCGACTCGGCCCGGATCAAGGCGATGGGCCTGCCCGTCTTTTGCACCGGGCGGCGGCCGTACGACTCGTGCGGCCGAGGCGCGGTCGTCGCCTACGACGTGCCGGTCGCGATCGACGGGGTCGAGGTCCACCCCGGCGACCTCGTTTTCGGCGACGCCGACGGGGTCGTGGTCGTCCCCCGGGCCGTCGAAGACGAGGTACTCGGCCGCGCCTGGACGAAGGTCGCGGGCGAAGACACGACCCGGGACGCCCTCCGCGCGGGGCGGACGCTCGGCGACGTCTACCGCGAGCACGGGGTCCTTTAATGGAAAGGCCCCGCCCCTGACCCGACGCGTCGGCTAAGGATCACCCCCCTCGAAAACGGCCCCCAGGACGGCCGAACGGCAAAAACGCGGCGAAACGGCCAAGGGTGGTTGCATCCTGGCATTTCCTCTCGAATAATCAAAGGTGAACGGCGAATAATTTTACGGGGACGGATGCGTGCCAACTGTCGCTTCAATTGAGCGAAGGATTTGACAGCCCGCCCCGAGACCGTGATCGCGTCGTCGGACCGGGGGACATCTGTGCGGTCGACGTCTGTCCCGTGCCGGCCCGGCCGATCGGGGACTCGGCGGGTAAGGAGGGCGGCGAACGATGGCGAGTGTGCGGCCGGGGAAAGGGGTCGGCGTTGACCCCAGGGGGTTGCCTCGGGCCGGTCTGTGGGTGTTGGTCCCGGGGGCCGCGCAATGGTCCTGGGGCCAGCGCGAGCGGGGCCTGGTCTTTTTCGGGTCGTTCACGGCGGGTCTGGCGACGGCGGCGTTCGCGTGGGGGACGCCGGTCGGCCTGACCTTGCTCGGGTTCGCGTTCGTCACGCACGTCGCCTCGACGGTCGACCTGATCCGCCAGAGCGCGTTCCCGGGCCCCGGACGGGTCGCGTCCGTGGTCGGCCCGGCGGGGGGGCTCGGACTCGGCCTGTACGCGCCGGTGCTCGCCGCCGCCTCGTTGGTCGCCTGGCCGGGGCTGAGGGAGGGCTCGGAGGACGGGTACCTCGTCAACTGCTGGGCCTACCGCCGGGCGGAGCCGAAGCGCAACGAGCTGGTCTGGTACCGCTCGAAGCCGGGGGGCGCGCCCCGGGTCGGCCGGGTGGTCGCCGGGCGGGGCCAGGAGGTCGAGTGGTCGGGGGGCGAACTGCGGATCGACGGCCGGCCCGACCAGGACCACGGCCCGGTCGAGACCTTGGTCGGCCCTCAATCCCTAACCTACCGCGTCCCCGAAGGGCACGTCCTCATCCGCCCCGAAGGCCGGGGGGACGCCGCCCGGCCCCCTGCCGACGGGTTGACGATCGTCGGCCGGGACCAGATCATCGGCCGGCCCTGGGTCCGGTTCTATCCGCTCCGCGATCGCCGGCTGCTCTGAACGAAGCGGCCGGCCCGCCGCCGCGTCACGTTCCGATTTCACGCCCCCCCCTGCCCCGACCGCCCGACCGGTCCAGGGTCGCCATTTTGAGCGGATTCGGGGAGTGGGGCCGCGACAAGCGGCTCCCATCGTGCTATCATCGAAACACCCTGGCAGTGGCCCAGGGGCGTGAAAGGAACGTCGATCGGTCCCCGCGTCGGAGCCGACGCGGGCGGGCGCGGACAATTTCATGGACCGACTTTGGGCCCCCTGGCGGGCGCAATACATCCGGGACGCCTCCGGGGCGGCCCCGACCGGCGACGACCGCGGCTGCTTCCTCTGCCGGTACCTTGAGGCGCCGGAGGGGGACGGCCGCGCCAACTTGGTCGCGGGGCGCGGGCCGCACTCCGTCGTGGTTTTGAACCGTTTCCCGTATAATAACGGCCACCTACTGATCGCCCCCCGGGTCCACCTGGGGACGCTGGGCGAGCTCTCGGGGGCCGACCTGACGGAGCCGTTGGAAGCGATGCAGCGGGCGATGGGGGCGCTCGACCGGGTCCTCCGCCCGCAGGGTTACAACGTCGGGTTGAACCAGGGCCGGGCCGCCGGCGCGGGGCTCCCGGGGCACCTCCACTGGCACGTCGTCCCCCGCTGGGACGGCGACACGAACTTCATGCCGGTGCTCGGCCGGGCCAAGGTGATCGTCGAAAGCCTCGACGAGTTCTACGACAGGTTCGTCGCCTCGCTGGCCGGCCCGGACGTGCGCGGGCCGGGGGCGGCACGCGGCGGGCCGCACGCGGGCGCCGCGTCCTGACGTTCGAAGGGGGCGCCGCCGGCGCCGGGCCCGACGCGGTCGACCAACACGGTGAGTTAAGGCCCCGCCCCCGGGGCGTCGGAAAGGTTTCTGGCCATGCTGTTGATCATGATCCGGGCCGTCTTCGTGTCGGTCGTCGCCGGCTTGGGCGTACGGCTGGCGCGGATCGTCAGTGACGTCAACCCGCGGGTCGGGTGGATCACGTTCGTCGCCGTGATGCTGCTCGCGATCGCCGTGGTCGTGGCCGACTACCTCACGCCCCGCAAGAGGATCCAGACGATCTCGGCGATCTACTTCGGGCTGATCGTCGGCGTCATCCTCAGCGACTTGATCCGCAACGCCTTAGAACCGACCCTCGCCCTCTACCTCGACGAGAAGATCCGGCTCGGCATCTCCGGCCTGCTGATGATCTTCGTCTGCTACGTCTGCATGAGCACCCTGCTCCAGACCAAGGACGACTTCCGGTTCATCATCCCCTACATGGAATTCTCGAAGGAGGTCAAGGGGGCCCGCCCCCTGGTGCTCGACACCTCCGTCGTGATCGACGGCCGGATCGCCGACGTCGCCGAGACCCGCGTGATCGACCAGCCCCTGGTCGTCCCCCGGTTCGTCCTCCAGGAGCTCCAGGGGATCGCCGACAGCTCGGACAAGCTCCGCCGCAACCGCGGCCGGCGCGGGCTCGACATCCTGAACCGGCTCCAGAAGTCGCCCGGCGTGGAGGTCAAGATCCACGACGCCGAGATCCCCGAACTGGCCGGCATCCGCGAGGTCGACCAGCGGCTCGTCGTCCTGGCCAAGCACCTCGGCGGCAAGGTCGTGACGAACGACTACAACCTCAACAAGATCGCCCGCCTCCAGGGGGTTGACGTGATCAACCTCAACGACCTGGCGAACGCCCTCAAGCCGATCGTCCTCCCCGGCGAAGGGCTGACCGTCAAGCTCATCAAGCGGGGCGAGGAGCCCGGCCAGGGGGTCGGCTACCTCGACGACGGCACGATGGTCGTCACCGAGCAAGGGGCCTACCACCTCGGCGAGATCGTCCGGCTGACGGTGACGAGCGTCCTCCAGACCAGCGCCGGGCGGATGATCTTCGGGCGGATCGACGGCCCCGGCCCGAACCCCGGCGGCCGGTCGGCCGGCGCCGGCGCGGGCAACGCCCCCCCGCACTCCGAACGCGAGAGCCCCGGCCGGCAGAACGCCTGACCGGCGCCGGCGAGCGGATCGACGTCCCAAGCCGAGCCCGCCCCCACGGACGACTTTCCGGGGCGGGCTCGGTCATTTCGAAGGCAGCTCTTTACCGGCCAGCCCCTTGCGTCACGCTTCCTCCCGCCGTCGGCCCGACCAAAGGACCTCACCCCGAGAACCACGGGCCCCCGCGGGGGTCGGTCGAAAGGAGGGCCGAGGTGGCCCGCCCTTCGCCCCGTCTCACGCCTCGGCTTCGTCCTCGTTCGCCGCGGAGCCGTCGTAGGGCGTCTTGCACCAGTGGCAGACGAGGACGGCCTCGCACCCCGGGCAGAAGACGGGGACCTCGGGGCGCGAGAGGGCGTCGTACTGTTCCTGGTCGGGCGGCGCGTATTCGGCGCGGCAGGCGTCGCAGATCAAAGGGCGGTCGCAGTAGGCGCACGGGATCACGGCGATACCCCCCCGGGCCCCCTTCGGTGTCGCGTCAGGCGTCAGGTGGCGGCCTTCTCCGGCTTGAGGCAGCGGGCGATCTGGCGGACGGCCTGACGGAGGCGCTGTTCGTTCTCGATCAGGGCCAGGCGCAGATAGCCCTCGCCCGTCTCGCCGAACCCGCGTCCGGGGCTGACCGCGACCTCGGCCTCCTCCAGGAGCTTCATGGCGAAGTCGATCGACCCGAGTTTCGACCGCCAGGGTTCGGGGATCGGGGCCCAGACGAACATCCCCCCCTTGGGCGATTCGACGTTCCAGCCGAGCCGGTTCAGGCCGTCGACGAGGACGTTCCGGCGGTTCTGGTATTCGGCCACCTGGGCGAGCCGGCCCGCCTCGCCGTGGCGCAGGGCGACGATCGCGGCGATCTGCACGGCCTGGAACAGCCCGTAGTCGTAATACCCCTTGATCGCCTTGAGCGCGCCGAGCATCTGCCGGTTGCCGCAGGCGAAGCCGACCCGCCAGCCGGCCATGTTGTAGCCCTTCGACATCGTGGTGAACTCGCACCCGACGTCCTTCGCACCCGGGACCGACAGGAAGCTCGGCTGCTGCCAGCCGTCGTAGCAGACGTCGCTGTAGGCGAAGTCGTGCATGACGAAGAAGTGGTACTTCTTCGCCATCCTCACGACCTCCTCAAAGAACGGCTTCTCGACGACCGCCCCCGAGGGGTTGTGGGGGTAGTTGAGGATCAGGATCTTCGGCTTCGGGAAGAGGCTCTCGCAGACCCGGGCCACGTTCGACAGGAACTCGTTCGGCTCGCGGACGTCCAGGGCGATCACGTTGGCCGAAGCCAGGGCGACGGCGTGGACGTGGATCGGGAAGCTCGGCGCGGGGACCAGGGCGGTGTCGCCCGGCCCGAGCACCGCCAGGCACATGTGGCTGAACCCCTCCTTCGAGCCGATCGTGGCGACCACCTCGTGGTCGGGGTCGAGCGAGACCCCGAACCGCGACTCGTAGCGGTTCGCCACCTCGCGGCGGAGGTTGTACACGCCGGACGCCACGCTGTAGCGGTGGTTCCGGGTGTCCTGGGCGGCCTCGCAGAGCTTGTCGATGACCCACTGCTCGGGCGGGTCCGTCGGGTTGCCCATCCCGAGGTCGATCACGTCGATCCCGTCCCGGCGCTTCCGGTACTTCAACTCGTTAATCTTGCCGAACAGGTACGGCGGCAGCCCTCGGACGCGCGGCGCGACCTCCAGGTCGAAATGCTCGGCGGTGTCCGGATTGGACGTATGATCGATCATCGCGGCAAAGACCCCAATCGACGCAGGGGGGGACACGACCCGGGACGGTCCGCCCGGCGTCCGGGCGTCCGGCGCGGGCGAGAGGCCCGCCCCCCCGCTCACCTCTAAGTATAACGGTCCGACGCCCGGGACGCATCCCGACTCGGCGCCGACGCCCCCCGGTTCCGGCCGTCCGATTTTTTCCGAACTTCCGCGCGCCGTCAGTCGATACTCAAGTCTGCCCACCAGGACGACCCGTCGCGAACGACGACACACCCCTCTGAAATCGCACCACCGGACTTCGGGTCGGTCCGGATTTCATATAGAGCGAGGGCCGGCCCCGGAACGCACCG
>Ga0164243_10011953_pt1 | contig 12343 bp, 13 predicted proteins | sample OricompcompostOP_FD_108781 | JGI IMG/M metagenome (GOLD analysis project Ga0164243, IMG submission 108781) | Organic Plus compost microbial communities from Emeryville, California, USA - Original compost - Organic plus compost (OP) | ecosystem: Engineered > Solid waste > Mixed feedstock >...
CACCCCACCCCAGCCGCCCGTGTCAGAACCGGCTTCGGCGAAGCCGGTCAACATCAAGCGCACCAGGATCAGCGGGACTTGGGTCGCGATCATCGTCGCTCTGATCATCCTGATCTTCCTGCTGGTCTTCATCCTCCAGAACCTGGACTCGACGCCGATCGAGTTCCTCGGCATGCAGGGCAGCCTGCCCGTCGCCGTGGCCATGCTGTTCTCCGCGATCGGCGGCGCCGTTCTCGTGGCGCTGGTCGGCGGTGCGCGCATCTTCCAGCTGCGCAAGGCGGCCAGGAAGGCGAACAAGGCCCTGCGCTGACCCGCCCGTAACATCTGCCCCGGAAACGGGGTGATGTGCGTGACCATCGAGAACCTGCCTGCCGCCGCAGGCGGCAGCGACGAGAACTTGCTGCGCCGCGCCGGGCGTCTGGCCGGGTGGGCCGCGCGCACCGGGCTCACCATCGGTAAGCGGCTGCCCGTGCCCGGCCTCGAGCTGGCCGGTGAGGGCCTGCGGCAGGTGGAACGGCAGGTGCTGACCGGGCTGCGCCGCCGCCTCGACGAGGTCGACGACCCCTACGTCGTGGCGCTGAGCGCCGCGGGTGCGGAGCACACCCCGAACGGTGACGGCGAGCTCGTCCCGGCGCGCGAGCCGCTGCGCGCGGCGATGAGGGAGCTGCTGGACCGTTCGGTGGGCTTCGGTCGCGAGCAGGCCCGGGAGTACCTCTACGCCACCGTGCTGCGCCAGCTCACCCCGGACGAGGCGCGCATCGTGGCGGTTCTGGCCACTGGCTCGGCGTTCCCTGTGATCGACGTCACTGAGCGCGGTTTCGGTGGCGGTCGCACCGTGCTGCGCAACGCGTCGACCGTGGGCAAGGCGGCGGGCGTCACGCTCGACGACGAGGTGCCCGGTTACCTGACCCGGCTGGCCGGGTTCGGCCTGGTCGAGCTGGACGGCGAGAGCTCCGAGCTGGAGTCGCAGTACGAGATCCTCGCCACCGAGGACGTCGTCCGATCGGCGGTCCACTCGGCGCGGCGCGCCCGGCTCGTCCGACGCACCGTCCGGCTGTCGCGGTTCGGTGTCCGGTTCTGGGCAGCGTGCGACCCCGGCGAGTGGACTCGCGTCCTGTGAGGGCTGCCACTAGCGTGTAACGGACAGCGCCCGACCCGCGCTGTTACGTGATAGGACCCGGCCATCCGGGCCTTTACCACACCTGGGCCCATGAACGCCAGGTTTTTGTTGTCATTATCACATGTGTTTCGAGGTTGTTGCAGGTAGTTCGCCTGCGACCCGACCGTTGCGCTGAACGACCTAATCATCTCTGTTAGGTTGTTTTGACATGTCCGGAAAGCACTTGATCGAAAATCCGACCAAGGCCGACGGGGCGTCGCTTTGGCGAATCGCACGCGATTCGCAGAAGCTTGATCTCAACTCGCCTTATGCCTATATGCTGTGGTGCCGCGATTTCGCCGACACCTCGGTGGTGGCGCGGGTGGACGGCAACGCGGTCGGATTCGTGATCGCGTACCGCCGTCCAGGCGCGTCAGACACCGCGCTCGTCTGGCAGGTCGCCGTCGATGCGTCGCAACGTGGCAAAGGGCTGGCTGGTGCCCTGCTCGACAACCTGTACACGCGCCTGGTGGCCGATGGTGTCCGCTACCTGGAGACCACCATCACGCCCGACAACAAAGCGTCGATCCGCCTCTTCACCTCCTTTGCGGAGCGGTGGGGCGCGCAACTGGAGACCACTGAGCTGTTCAGCTCGGCGGACTTTCCGGACGACGGCACGCAGCACGAGCGCGAAGACCTTTACCGAATCGGCCCGCTGTCGCCGCGATAACGCTGGAAATTGGGCGATGAAGCCCGCGCAATAGGTGTCGACAAGCACCAATGGAGGGGAAAACCCACAGTGAGCATCTTCGAAAAGCTCGAATCCGAAGTGCGCAGCTACAGCCGGGGCTGGCCGGTCGTGTTCGACCGCGCGCAGGGCAGCCACCTCTACGCCGAGGACGGCCGCCCGTACCTCGACTTCTTCGCGGGTGCCGGTGCGCTCAACTACGGCCACAACAACCCGGTGCTGAAGAAGGCGCTGATCGACTACATCGAGCGCGACGGCGTCACGCACGCGCTCGACATGTTCACCGTCGCCAAGCGGGATCTGCTGGAGACGCTGGACGAGAAGATCTTCCAGCCGCGCGAGCTGGAGTACAAGGTCATTTTCCCCGGCCCCGGTGGCGCCAACGCCGTCGAGGCCGCGCTGAAGCTGGCCCGCAAGGTCACCGGCCGCGAGTCGGTCATCAACTTCACCAATGCCTTCCACGGCATGACGATCGGCGCGCTGTCGGTCACCGGCAACTCGATGAAGCGGCACGGCGCGGGCATCCCGCTGGTGCACGCCACCCCGATGCCGTACGACCAGTACTTCGACGGCGCCTACCCGGACTTCCTGTACTTCGAGCGCCTGCTCGAGGACTCGGGCAGTGGCCTCAACGAGCCCGCCGCCGTGATCGTCGAGACCGTGCAGGGTGAGGGCGGGATCAACGCGGCCGGCCTCGAGTGGCTGCGTGGCCTGTCCGACCTGTGCAAGCGGCACAACATTCTGCTCATCGTCGACGACGTGCAGATGGGCTGCGGCCGCACCGGCCCGTTCTTCAGCTTCGAGGAAGCCGGCATCAAGCCGGACATCGTGTGCCTGTCGAAGTCGCTGTCCGGCTACGGCATCCCGATGGCGCTGACGCTGATCCGCCCCGACCTCGACGTCTGGGAGCCGGGTGAGCACAACGGCACCTTCCGCGGCATCAGCCCCGCGTTCGTCACGGCCGCCGAGGCCATCCGCACCTACTGGAGCGATGACGAGCTGGAGAAGTCGGTCCGCGCGAAGGGCGAGCGCATCGGTGCCGCGCTGCAGGGCATCGCCGACGCCTACCCGGACGCGCAGCTGATCGCCAAGGGCCGCGGCCTCGCCCGCGGTTTGGAGTTCCAGAACGGGGAACTCGCAGCCAAGGTTTGCAAGACCGCCTTCGAACGCGGACTGCTCATGGAGACCTCCGGGCCGGACAGCGAGGTGATGAAGCTCCTCCCGCCGTTGACGCTGACCGACGCCGAGGTCGGCGAGGGGCTGGAGATCATCGACGCCTCCGTCAAGTCCGTACTCGGCAAGTAAGAGAAGAAGAAGGGAAAAGTTTTGATCGTCCGGACCCTCGACGAGATCACCGACACCGACGCTGACATCAAGACGCCGAACTGGCGTTCCAAGCGGATCATCCTCGCCAAGGAGGGTGTCGGCTTCTCGGTGCACGAGACCACGCTGTACGCGGGGACCGTCAACGACTTCTGGTACGCCAACCACATCGAGGCGGTCTTCGTCTTCGAGGGCGAAGGCGAGGTCGAGAACAAGGCCACCGGCGAGGTTCACCAGCTCAAGCCGGGCTCGCTGTACCTGCTCAACCACCACGACAAGCACCAGGTCCGTCCGAAGACCGACATGAAGACCGTGTGCGTGTTCAACCCGCCCGTCACCGGTCGCGAGGTGCACGACGAGAACGGCGTGTACCCGCTGATCACCGAGGACGGCGAGAAGAGCGCCTGATCGGCGAGTAACAGGACCCACTACCGAAAGGCAAAACGCATAAAAGGAGGCGAACCGTTTTGACGATCATGGAAACCGGTGTCGAGGACCGCTACCCGACTCGGGTCGCAGTTCCCACCGAGCCCTTCGACCGTCCGGATCCCACCGTGTGGGGCAGCGAGTCCGACGGCCCGATCGACGCCGCGACGCTGGCGTCGCACGACGCGAAGGGGTACCACATCGTCGAGGGCCTGCTGTCCCCAGCGGAGGTGCAGGGTTACTGGCAGGAGCTCGTCCGGCTGTCCAGCGACGAGGAGCTGAAGGCGGACGAGCGGGTCGTCACCGAGAAGAAGACCGGCGACGTGCGGTCGATCTTCGAGGTGCACACGATCAGCGAACTGATCGCCGAACTGGTGCGCGACCCGCGTGTCCTCGACCGTGCCCGGCAAATCCTCGGCTCCGAGGTGTACGTGCACCAGAGCCGTGTGAACTACATGCCGGGGTTCAAGGGCACCGGGTTCTACTGGCACTCCGACTTCGAGACCTGGCACGCCGAGGACGGCATGCCGCGGCCTCGAGCGGTGAGCTGCTCGATCGCGCTGACCGACAACTATCCGTTCAACGGCGGCCTGATGGTCATGCCGGGCTCGCAGCGCACCTTCGTGCCGTGCGTCGGTGAGACCCCGGACGACTACTACAAGTCGTCGCTGAAGGAGCAGGAGATCGGCGTTCCCAGCGAGAACGACATCACCAAGCTCGCCGCGGAGTACGGGATCGACCAGTTCACCGGACCTGCCGGTTCGGCCCTGTGGTTCGACTCCAACATCATGCACGGCTCCGGTAACAACATCACGCCGTACCCGCGCTCGAACATCTTCCTGGTGTTCAACAGCGTGGACAACGCGCTGGTGGAGCCGTTCGCGGCGTCCAAGCCCCGGCCGACGTTCATCGGCGCCAGGGACTTCACGCCTGTGACGCGGTAGACATCGCTGATCCGGTGGGTCGGGTGTAGCCACTCCATCGCGCTTTGTTACAGTGCCGCCACTGCGAAAGGCGGCAGCATGGGTCTTCCTTGCTCGGGGTGACTCCCGTGTGACGTCGGGCAGCGATGGCGTGGCGCACCTGCCCCGCCACAGTTTCACCGAGTGCGGCCCCGCACCATCAGATCGGGACTGATGGTGCGGGGCCGCACTCGTTGTGGTGCCCGGTCACTGGTCGAACAAGCTGACCTCGGGCGTGATCTCCAGCAGCTCGTGCACCGGACGCCCGCGACGGCCGTCGATCGTCGTGGTGCGCACGACGCGCAGGCGGGCCGTCACCGGGCGGTCCAGGTTCTCCTTGATCTGGTCCAGCAGGTCCGGCGCCACCGCACCCTGGATCGTGCCCCCGGACTCGCGCTCGAGGTAGAAGATCCGGCGGCGGGTGCGGACGCCGTCGAGGCGCCCGGTCACCGTCTCGTAGCCGACCTCCTCGCGTGACTCGCGCAGGCTGCTGTGCAGCACCTTCGCCTGGTCGGTGGTCATGCTGCGGGTGACGTCCTCACCCGCGGTCGGGGTGAGCGCGAGACCGATCCCGGTGTTCTTCACGACCGCGTTGACCACGTCGCTCACCGCGTTGCGCACGGTGTCGCGCTGCAGCAGCACCGCGTCCAGCGCGCCGTCGTCGGAACCGTTGGCGGGCAGGAAGTCGCACAGCTCCTTGACCGCCCGCTCGGACAGCGTCTCGATCCCGTCGTGGATCAGCGCGTCGTCGGGGACGGGCTCGGGGAAGCCGAAGAAGATCGTGTTGCCCGCCTGCCCGCGCTGGATCAGCGGCGCCTTGTCGCGGTCGGCCTGCTGCACGTAGGTGATCTCGCCCTGCGGGTTGCGGATGATGTGCCCGATCTTCGCGGTGGCGTCCTGCAAGGCGCGGCTGATGTCGGAGAACGTGTACGCGTCGAGGTTCGTCGGGCCCATCACCGACACCCGCAGCAACGGGGACCGCGCGGTGCGCTCGAACTTCCAGTGCGCTGCCATCGCCGAGGCGCGTGCCAGGTCGTTGAGCCACATGCCGCCCGGGATCTCGTCCGCGATCCGGCGGAAGTCCATCATCACCACACCACCTCGGGAAACCCGCGGCGCCCTTCGTACGACCAGGTGGCCGCCCAGGTCTCCTCGTCGCCGGGGAAGCACAGGAACCCGTCGAGCAACCCGCCCACCGGTTGCACCTGATCGAGGTACATGGCCGGCTGGCCGACGATGACCCCGCGCAGGGTCAGCAGCCCGTACAGCGAATCGCGCATGCGCCCGGTCATGCGCTTGAGCTCACCCCAGTCGTCCGGCAGCAGCACCACGTCGAGCCCGCTCGGGATGTCCGGCGTGCGCGTGATGAACTGCCCACCGATCCAGGCGCGGCCGCCCGGGATGATCCGGGCGACCGCGCCGAGGTAGCTGTTCAGCGCGCTGAAGAGGATCTCGCGGGCGTTCTGGTGCGGCGCGTCGAAGACGAGACGTTCGTAGATGTCGGCAACGTCCGCCGGAAGCCGCCCGGGCGGAAGAACCCCGTCCGGAGTCCAGTGAGGCAGCGGCATGCCGGAGAACGTACCAATGGAGCGGCGTGACTCAGCTCGCCGGGGCGCGGTCCTCCGGTGCCCCCTGCCGCGACGCGATGAGCGGCGTGAGCTGCGGGCGCTTCGGCGACAGGCCGTCGCCCATCGACTCGCCGCGCAGCTGCCGCCGGATCCACGGCAACAGGTGCGTCTTCGTCCACGCGAGGTCGGAACGCCGGTTGGCGATCCAGTCGGCGCGCATCTCGGTGACGGGCCACGGCTCGCGCCAGTCCTCCGCCGTCGGCACGCCGAGCACCTCGGCGGCCCGCAACGCGATGCGGCGGTGGCCCTCGGCGGTGAAGTGCAGGCGGTCGTCGCTCCAGGCGCGCGGGTCGTGCAGCGGGTCCATCGCCCACAGATCGACGATCTTCGCGCTGTGTCGCGCCGCGCTGGTCCACAGGTGCGCGTTGTAGATGCCGATCTTGCCGCGCAGCACGCTCATCACCGGCAGGTGCTTGGTGTCCGGCCCGTTGAACACGAGCACGTCGATGCCCTCGGCGCGCAGCTTGCCGATCACCTCGTCCAGCTGGGCGGCGATCTCGTCGACGTCCGAGCCCGGCACGATCACGTCGTTGCCACCCGCACACAGGGTGACCAGGTCGGGTTTGACGTCGAGCGCGATGGGTACCTGTTCATCGATGATTTCGGCGAGCATCTTCCCGCGCAGCGCGAGGTTGGCGTACTGGAACCCGGGCTGGCCCTCGGCCAGGATCTCGGCCAGCCGGTCCGCCCAGCCGCGGAAGGTGCCGTCTTCGTTCAGGTCGTTCAGACCCTCGGTGAAGCTGTCACCGAGTGCGACGTAGCTGTTGTACTCCCGCACGCTGCCGTCCCCTTTCGCCAGCATCTGCCCGATTTAGTTCGCCCCTCTAACAACCTGACAGGATGCACCTCTAATCCCGGGTCGCGCCACCACCCCCGCGGTGGAGGACCGGCCCCTGTGTCGAAGATCTCGATGCCAGCTGCCCGTTCCGACAGTTTTGGGGCAGGCTGTAGGGGTGACCGATCAACCTGTGCCCGACCGAGAATCGCTCGGCAGCATCCTGGGCGGTCGCAAGGGCGCCATCGACGCGAGCCTGCCGCCGTTGGCGTTCGTCGTGGGCTGGCTCGCCGCCGGTTCGTCGATCGCGTGGGGGTCGGCCGCGGCGATCGCGGCCGCGGTGGTGGTCGGCGTGGTCCGGCTGGTCCGCGGCGACAAGGCCCGCGCCGTCGTGGTGAGCCTCGCGGCGGTGATCGTGGCCGCGTTCATCGCGCTGCACACCGGGCGAGCTCAGGACTTCTTCCTCATCCAGGTGCTGTCCAACGTCGCCAGCGCGCTGCTGTGGGTGACCAGCGTCGTCGTCCGCTGGCCGTTGCTCGGTGTGGTCGTCGGCGTGGTGCTCGGTCAGAAGACCCGCTGGCGCAGGGACCCCGACCTGTTGCGCGCCTACTCCCGCGCGAGTCTGGTGTGGTCGTTGCAGTACGTGCTGCGGGTGGCGGTCTACCTGCCCCTGTGGTGGGCGGGTGAGCTGGTGGCGCTGGGCGTGGCGCGCACGGTGCTGACGTGGCCCCTGCAGGCGGTGACGATCGCGGTGAGCGGGTGGGTGCTGCACCGGGCGCTGCCGCGGGAACATCCCGGGCTACGCGTGGTGCGGGAGCCCGCCACGCGCGCGTGAAAGGGCCCCCGGCGAGGGGGAGTTCCGGGGGCCGTCCACACGGTACGCCCGTTGACACGTCGGGTCCTCGTGCCGGCAGCACGAAGAACGCGCGCTCCGTTGGTTCGCCCGGTCAGTGCGGGCGCCGCGCCACCGCCTCGCCGAACGCGTCGACCGCGGCGAGCCACGCCGCCCCGAACACCCCGTCCGAACTGCTGCGTACCTCCAGGCCGCTGAGTTTCGCGCGCACCCGGTCGCCCACGCGGCTGGCGTTGCCGAGCACGCTGCCGACCAGGACCACGGGGGTGTCCTCACCCGGCTCGCGGGCGGCCATCGCCGTGGCGACCAGCAGGTCGGCGCCGCGTTCGACGATGTCGGCCGCCACCGGGTCGTCGGCGGCGACCAGCGGGGCGAAACGGGCCAGGCGCACCGGGGCCTCCGCGTTGGCCACCGTGATCAGCCGTCGCCACGCGTAGTGCCGGTCGGTGGGGTCGACTCCCGCCTCGGCGAGCACCGCGGTGGCCAGTGGGCCGAGTTCGGCGTCCCGGCCGAGCGCGGCGAGCGTGGCGCGCACCGCCTCGCGGCCGAGCCAGAATCCGGAGCCCTCGTCGCCGAGTAACCAGCCGTAGCCGCCCTCGGTGGCGACCATGCGGCGCTTGCGGATGCGCCCCGCGATCGAGCCGGTGCCCGCGATGAGCACGGTGCCGTCGGGCGCGTCGGTGGCCGAGGCGAACGCCACCTCGGCGTCGGTGAGGATCAGCACGCGATGCATGCCGAGGTCGTGCCAGGTGCGCTCGAACAGCTCCGCGACCGCCGGGTCGGTCAGTTTGGCCGTGCCGGCCATCCCGATCACGCAGGCAGCGGCCCGGCCGGGGTCGGGAGCGGCCTGGCGGATGGCGGCCGCCAGGTTCGCCGCAGCCTCCTCGGGCGGGTGCGAGTTCGGGTTGGCGCCGCCCGCCCGTCCGGTGCCGAGCACCCCTCCGTCCGCGTCGACGGCCAGCGCGCGGGTGGACGTGCCACCCGCGTCGACCCCGAGGACGAAGTCGGTCATCGGGTGCGGGTCACCTTGTTCAGGCCGCGCGGTCGGTCCGGGTCGAAACCGCGGGCGAGCGCGAGCCCGAGCGCGATCCGCTGCACCGGCAGCACCTCCAGTACAGGAGCGAGTTCCTCGGCCACGGACGGTACCGGGATCCGCACCGCGGCGGGCACATCGCCGCTCGAGGAGCCCAGCGCCAGGACGTCCGCGCCGCGCTCGGCCACCGCCGCCAGCACATCGCGCAGCGCGGCGCCGCCCCTGCCCGCGCCGGTGACGGCGAGGACCGCCGTCTCCTCGTCGACCGCGGCGACCGGCCCGTGCAGCAGGTCGGCACCGCTGTAGGCGCGGGCGGCCAGGTAGCTGGTCTCGGCGAGCTTGAGCGCCGACTCCAGCGCCGTGGCGTAGGAGTACCCGCGGCCGGTGGTGATCACCCGGTCGACGAAGCGGTACCGGTCGACCGCGCGCTGCACGTCGACGTCGAGCGCGGCCCGTGCGAGCGGTTCGATCTCGGCCGCCGCCGACGCTTCACCCCCGCGCACCGCGTCGACCAGCAGGTACAGAGCCAGCAGCGTGGCGGAGTAGGTCTTGGTGGCGGCCACCGCGGTCTCGGTGCCCGCGCCGATGTCGACCGACAGCTCGGCGGCGCCCGCCAGTGGCGAGGCAGGCGTGTTGGTGACCGCGACCGTCAGCGCGCCCTGCTTGCGCGCGGTCTGGGTGAACTCCAGCAGGTCGGGGGAGCCGCCGCTCTGGCTGACCGACACCAGCAGCACGTCCCGCAGGTCGGGCCGCGCGCCGTACACGGTCACGGTGGAAGGGGAGACGAGCCCTGCGGGCAGGCCCAGCAGGACCTCGATGAGGTACTTCGCGTACAGGGCCGCGTGGTCGCTCGAACCGCGCGCAGCGAGCAGCGCGAATCTCGGGGGCCGCCGGGCGATGGCGCCCGCCACCTCCGCGATCTCGGCGCGACGAGCCACCAGTCCGCCGAGGACGGCGGGTTGCTCGGCGATTTCCGCGGCCATGTGCTGTCCGGGGTTGCTCATCCGTCATCCCTTCGAAGGTCTAGACCAATGCTACCCCGGGCGCGTTCATATCCGGAAAGGGTAGTTTCATCGTGCGCCAGTGGCGCGCGTTCGAGGAGGAGTCGGTCATGTTGGAGTCAGCAACGCGCGGTCAGCGCGAACCCAAGTACTGGGCGTTGAAGCAGCACCTGCTCGATCTGCTTGAGACCATGCCGCCGGGGTCGCCGATTCCCACCGAGCGCTCGCTGGCGACCGAGTTCGCGGTGTCCCGCACGACAGTGCGCCAGGCGCTCGCGGATCTGACCGCCGAGGGCAGGTTGCACCGCGTGCAGGGCAAGGGAACGTTCGCCGCCGAGCCGAAGCTCGCCCAGCGCCTGCAGCTGTCCTCCTACACCGAGGACATGCGGGCCAAGGGGCGCGAGCCGTCGTCGCGGCTGCTGGAGGTCGAGGAGCTCAAGGCCGAGCCGGAGCTGGCCAAGTTGCTGGGGATCCGCAACGGCTCGAAGGTGCTGCGGCTGCGCCGCCTGCGGCTGGCCGACGGGGAGCCGATGGCCTTGGAGACCACTCATCTGCCGCTCGGCCGGTTCCGCGGGCTGCGCAAGCACGTCACCGAGGGTGTTTCCCTCTACGCCGTGTTGCGCGAGCACTACGCCGTGGAGATGGACCACGCCGAGGAGACGATCGAGACGGCGCTCGCGGGCCCGCAGGAGGCGGACCTGCTCGGTGCCGACGTCGGCACGCCGATGCTCCTGCTGTCCCGGCATTCGTTCGCCGCGGACGGCAAGCCGGTCGAATTCGTGCGGTCGATCTACCGGGGTGACCGGTACAAGTTCGTGACCACGTTGTCGCGGCCCTGACTTGCAAGATCCCTTGTATGAGCGAGGGATCGCTCGACTTGACTAGTCCATTGTGGATATTGAGAGTGGTGTACGTCACCTTCCGGCAACGCCGGGAGCATCTCAATCGACGAACACGTTGGACACGATGGGGTCAAGACGAGAGGGAGTGCGAGAGCACCGCGAATGGCCGAGGAGAAGGAAGCGAGCAGCGAGAAGAAGGCCGGGCTGTCCCCGGCGCAGGTGATGGCGTCGGCGCTGGCCGCGGTCACGGCTGCCTTCCTGGGGTCCACGCTGGGGGTGGCGGGCACGGTCATCGGTGCCGGGGTCGCGAGCGTGGTGACCACGGTGGGCAGCGAGCTCTACCTGCGATCGCTGCGACGCACGCGCATGGCCGCGAAGAAGACCGCCGAGCTGCTGGCCGTCGCGGAGACGCGGCAGCGGACGAAGGTGGTCCCGCCGTCCGGTGCGCCGCGGTCCACGCACCCGCTGATCAGGCACCAGCAGAACGCGGCGGCGCAGCGCAGGCAGGCGACGCAGCTGACCGAGGTGCAGCGGCCCGGGGCGCGGTGGCAGAGCCCGCAGCACGCGGATCAGCAGCCGGACCAGCAGCGGACGCGGATCGTGCACCCGGTGGCCCCGCCGCTTTCGGGTGCGACGCGCCGGATCCCGCAGCCGTCCCGCGATGACGAGAAGACCGTCTTTTTCGGCAAGCCGGTGCCCGAGCAGGAGGAGCCGCCCGCCGAGGCCGGGAAGCCGTGGTGGAAGAACCGGTGGACGCTGATCGGCGCCACCAGCGTCGCGGCGTTCATCGTCGGCATGCTGGTGATCACCGGGTTCGAGGCGGCCACCGGGAGCACGGTGTCCGGCGGTGAGGGCACCACGCTCGGTCGCGTGGTCGGCGGCGGCTCGGGCGGTCACGTCGAGCCGACGACGCCCACCGAGGTGACGCCGGAGACGACCGGCGCGCCGTCTGCGGAGTCCTCCGCACCGTCGACGACCCGCACGACGCCCACGCCCACGTCCGCGGGCCAGGAACAGAGCGAGGCCCCCGCGACGACGACCCCGCGCACCAGCGCACCGGAGACCGAGAGCGAGGCCCCGGAATCCGCGCCCACCACGGCGCCCACCAGCCCTGAGTGAGGTTCGCGGGAGAACGGGCCCTCCGCGATCAAGGTCGCGGAGGGCCCGTTTCTTGTGTCGGGCGGGCCGGGGCGCGGGCGCGGGGTGCGTCTCGGCGGTGGTCGGTCGAGGTCGCGGTTCGGCTGGGAGGTGTGCGCGGTGCGGGTTGCGTGCCGTCGCGTCGCCGGAGCCGCCCTGCCGAGGTGGCGGGTCGGGCGCGCGCGCCGCGCTCAGGCGAGTCGGTTGCCCCGGGCGCCCGGTGGTCGCCTGTGGTCGCCCGGCGAGCCGGGCGAGGCGTGCCGGCCCGCGCGGCGCGCCCACCTGTGGTGGTTGCCCGCTGGTGGTGTGGTGGGCGGGCCTTCGCGGCGCGCCCAGCTGTGGAAGCTGTCGGTCCGTGGTGCGGTGGGCCGGTGCGTGGCGGTGTGGTGTGGCGCGTTCTGCCGTGGCGGTTGCCCGTCGCGGAGGTGATCCGGGTCGGGCCGGGGCCCTGCGCGGCGGCTCGGGCGGCGGCTGCCCGCTGGTGGTGTGGTGGGCGGGCCTGCGCGGGGCGCTCAG
>Ga0164243_10011954_pt1 | contig 12342 bp, 10 predicted proteins | sample OricompcompostOP_FD_108781 | JGI IMG/M metagenome (GOLD analysis project Ga0164243, IMG submission 108781) | Organic Plus compost microbial communities from Emeryville, California, USA - Original compost - Organic plus compost (OP) | ecosystem: Engineered > Solid waste > Mixed feedstock >...
CCTCGACGGCACCAGCAACAAACCCGGATACCTGCCCGGCTTCGGCGTCCTGCCCGCCGAATCCGTACGACAGCTGGCCGAACACGCCGTCTGCAAACCCCTCACCACCCCCGACACCAAGCCGGAGAAGAACTACCGGCCCAGCACCGCACTACGCACCTACGTGCAGTGGCGCGACCTGACCTGCCGCTGGCCCGGCTGCGACAAACCCGCCCAGGGCTGCGATATCGACCACACCACCCCCTGGCCGGCCGGGCCCACCCACCCGTCCAACACCAAGCCCTACTGCCGGACCCACCACATCGTCAAAACCTTCCTCACCGGCCGCGGCGGCTGGAGCGAACGCCAACACCCCGACGGCACCCTCGAACTGCGCGCCCCCACCGGACACCTCTACATCCACCAACCCCACGGCGCGGCGATGTTCCCCGCCCTGGCACAAGAAACAGGCGACCTCAACATCAAGGCAGCCCCACAACCGCAGGTGCGTGACCGCATCGCACTCATGCCACCCCGAAAACGCAGCTACGACGACGAAAAACGCAAACGCATCAACGCCGAACGCCGCCAACGCGCCCAACTCACCACCGAACAACAACACCAACACCAAGCCAAACTCGCCACCAACGACAAACCCCCACCCTTCTGAGTGGGTGGGGGCTGTCTGCCGAAAGTACTAGGCGGGAGCGAAAACCGACTTGAAGCGGTTCAGCGACTCCTGGATATCGCCGCGCAGTGCGCCGGCGACCACCATCCCGATCGGTCCGAACAGTGCGGGCCCGCCGAGATGGATGTCGAACTGGACGGTCGAGCCCTCGGCTGCCGGTTTCACCTTGCCGATCAGTTTGACCTTCACACCGCCGACACCGTTGCCGTTGAGCGTCATCGACTCCGGCGGACGGTAGTGCACGATGGTCCACTTGATCCGGTTCGGCATGCCCATGACCTCGACGATGGACTCCAGGGTCGTGCCCTTCTCCAGCGTCTCGGGCAGCTTGCTGCGCCACACCCGGTGGATGGACAGCCACTCCTTGTAGCGCGAGAGGTCAGAGGCGGACGCCCACGCCTGCTCCGGCGTCAGCGGGACGTCGACGGAGACGGAGAGTTTGGCCATAGTCAGCTCTGCGGGTTGTTCTCGGTGTTGTCGAGGTTCTCTACGTAGTTCTTGGCGGCGTTCTTGGCGGCTTCCTGGACCTTGTCGACGTGCTGGGCGAATTTGCCCTCGGTCTTCTCGTCGACGATGTCGCCGGCCTTCTCGATCACCGTCTCGACCTTGTCGGCGTTCTTGGCCAGCAGGTCCTTCGCCTTATCGAGGAATGACATGGGCCTTACCCTACTCCCGCCACAGCCGCCGGCGTTCGCCGAGGACCGCCCCCTCGACCCACCAGAGCACCTCGATCGCGGCCGCTCCGACCAGGCCGATCAGCAGCGCGATCGTGGTCGTCCTCACATTCGAGATGTCCAGCATGAACAGCTCCTGCGCCAGCGGGATCGAGAAGATCACCACATAGGCCAGCCCGGAGACCGCGACCAGCGCCACCCGCCACCACTGGTACGGGCGGGCCACCACGGCCAGCACCCACACCGCCGACACCAGCAGGGTGATCAGCGCCGCCGTCGACGCCTGCGTCTGCTCGACCGGGCTGGCGTTGCGGCCCTGGTAGGCGACCAGGTACGAGGTGAACGTCGCGATCCCGACCACCAGGCCCGACGGCAGCGCCGACGTCATCACCCGGCGCACGAACCCGGGTTTGGCGCGCTCGTTGTTGGGCGCCAGCGACAGGATGAACGCCGGGATGCCGATCGTGAACCAGGCCGCGATCGTCACGTGGATCGGCTGGAACGGGAACAGCAGCGGGTCGGTGCCGAAGATCTTCGACGCCAGGCCCGCCAGCCCGACCAGGATCGCCAGCAGCACCGAGTACACCGTCTTGGTCAGGAACAGGTTGGAGACCCGCTCGATGTTGCCGATCACCCGGCGGCCCTCGCCCACCACGTAGGGCAGCGTGGCGAACTTGTTGTCCAGCAGCACGATCTGCGCCACCGCCCGCGACGCCGAGCTGCCCGCCCCCATCGCCACACCGATGTCGGCGTCCTTGAGCGCCAGCACATCGTTGACGCCGTCACCGGTCATCGCGACCGTGTGCCCGTGTGACTGCAGCGCGTGCACCATCGCCCGCTTCTGGTCCGGGCGCACCCGGCCGAATGTCGTGCACTCCTCCATGGTCTCGGCCAGCTTCTCGATGTCGTCCGGCAACTGGCGGGCGTCCATCGTCTCGCCGTGCAGCCCCAGCGAGCCGGCCACCGCACCCACCGACACCGCGTTGTCACCGGAGATGACCTTGATCGACACGTCCTGGGAGGCAAAGTATTCGAGGGTGTCGCGGGCGTCGGGCCGGATCCGCTGTTCGAGCACCACCAGCGCCGCAGGCGTCACCCGGCCCGGCGCGGCGGCGTCGTCCACCGACAGGTCGCTGCGGCCCAGCAGCAGCACCCGCAGCCCCTTGGCGCCGATCTCCTCGGCCTGCTCGGCGATCGGAGAACCCGGTTCGCACAACACATCCGGGGCGCCGATCACCCAGTTGCCGTGCTCGCCGTAGGACACCCCGCTCCACTTGGTCGCCGACTTGAACGGTGCCACCGCGGTCGCCGTCCAGCCCGGCGGCACCCGGTAGGCCTCCGCGATCGCCTGCATCGAGGCGTTGGGCCGCGGATCGTCGGCCGCCAGCTGGGCCAGCACGTTGACGACGTCGGCGGTCTCGTCGAGCCGGATCAGGTCGCTCACCCGCATCCCGTTCTCGGTCAGCGTGCCGGTCTTGTCGGCGCACACCACGTCGACGCGGGCCAGCCCCTCGATCGCCGGCAGCTCGTTGACCAGACACTGCCGCCGGCCCAGCCGGATCACCCCGACCGCGAACGCGATCGACGTCATCAGCACCAGACCCTCGGGCACCATCGGCACCAGCGCGCCGACCATCCGCAGCACCGACTCGCGCCAGCCGGCGTCGGTGGTGAACAGTTGGGTGTAGATGATCAGCAGCCCCGCCGGGATCAGCAGGTACGTGATGAACTGCAGGATCTTGTTGATGCCGCTGCGCAGTTCGGAGTTGACCAGGGTGAACTTGCTGGCCTCCTCGGCGAGCCGCGCCGCGTACGCCTCGCGGCCCACCTTCGTCGCCCGGTAGGCGCCGGTGCCCGCGACCACGAAGCTGCCCGACATCACCTGATCGCCGGGGTCTTTCGCGATCGGATCGGCCTCACCGGTGAGCAGCGACTCGTCGACCTCGAGGTTGGCCTCCTCGACGATCTCGCCGTCGACGACGATCTGGTCGCCCGGCCCGATCTCGATGATGTCGTCGAGCACCACCTCGTTGGGCAGCACCGCCCGGGTGCCGGACTGCCTGCGCACCAACGGTTTCGTCTGCCCGACGATCGCCAGCTTGTCCAGTGTCCGCTTGGCCCGCAGCTCCTGGATGATGCCGATCGCGCTGTTGGCGATGATCAGCAGACCGAACGCGCCGTTGATCACCGAACCGGTGGATAGCACGATGATCAACAGCACCCCGAGGATCGCGTTGATCCGGGTGAACACGTTGGCGCGCACGACGTCCGACACACTGCGCGCCGCACGCGTCGGGACGTCGTTGGTCTTACCCGCCGCTACCCGCTCGGCGACTTCGGCGTCGCTGAGGCCAGCAGCGGTGGTTTCCGGCGTGGTGGTCACTTGACGAACGTCCCCTTCTCGAACGTGTCGAAATACTCCAGCGTGAGCCGGTTTCCGTCGAACACCGCGGTGGAGATCGTGCCCGGGGGCGCGTTCTCGGTGATCAACTCGAACGTGAACGTGTTTCCGTCCCAATGTGTCAGCGGCACATCCAGTTTCGTGCCCATGGCGAGCCGCAGCTGTCCGTCGCGCTCGGTCACCCGGGCCGGGCCCCAGTAGTCGTTGGCGTAGGTGCCGACGTAGCTCGCCAGCGGTGCGGCCGGTGCGGGGTCGGCGGGCGGCTCCTTGCCGACCAGCGAGCCCATCGGCTTCTCCATCTCCTCGAACAGCGGGCGGTAGAGGTTGTACCAGTCCTCGCGGATCTCGCCGAACTGCACCAGGTCGGCGAACTGCGCGGTCAGCGTCTCCGGCACCCCGGACGGGGTGGCGTTGGTCAGCGCGATGATCGCCACGTCGGCCGACGGCAGGATCACGAAGTTGGTGCCGGTGCCGAGTTCGAAGGCCCCGGAGTGGCTGATCTCGGTGCGGGCGCCGGAGGTGACGCCGACATTGAAGCCATACCCGTAGAACCCGGCGCGCATCGCCGGTTCCGAGGGCTTCGAGGCCACGATCTGTGGGGACACCGCGGGCAGCAGCGCCTCCGGGTCGATCAGCCGGCGGCCCTCGTGCTCGCCGTCGGCCAGCACCATCGCCAGCCAGCGCGTCATGTCGTTCACCGACGAGCTGACCCCGGCCGCCGGGGACTGGGCGTCGGGCTCGCGCAGATACCGCGGTTCGTAGCGCCCGTCGATGTTGATGTGGCCGACGGCGCGGTTGGGCCGGGCCTGGAAGTCGGCCAGCCGGAAGCTCGTCGCACCCATGCCCAGCGGCTTGAACAGCACGTCCTCGGCCAGCGTCTCCCACGGCTTACCCGCGGCGACGGCCACCGCTTCAGCACCGGCGGTGAACCCGAAGTTGGTGTACTCGTAGGTGATCCGGAACGGCGACAGCGGCAGCTCGCGCAGCTTCTCGAGCACGTGGCGGCGGTCGTAGCCGAGGTCCTCGAGCGTGTCGCCTGCGTGATCGGGCAGCCCGGAGCGGTGCGACAGCATGTCGGCAACGGTGACCATCTGGGTGACGGCCGGGTCCGCCAGCGCGAACCACGGCAGCTTCTCGACTATCCGGGTGTCCCAGTCGACGACCTTCTCCCCCACCTGCTGGGCCACCACCGTGGCGGTCACCGACTTCGACACCGACGCCAGCTGGAACACGGTGTCGGCGTCGACCGGCTCCCCGGTGCGGATGTCTTTGACGCCGAACCCCTTGGCGTACACCGTCTTCCCGCCGTGCACCACCGCCACGGCCATGCCCGGGATACCGGACCTGTCCATCAGGTCCTCGGCCAGCCCGTCGAGCTGAGCCACCGCCCTGTCGACGGCGTCGTCGGGCAGCGGCATCGCGGGCACCAGCGGCGGCGGCACCTCCGATCCGGCACTGTCCGGCCGGGCACTGGTGGACGGTGCGGGGTCCGCAGACTCGGCGCCGCACCCGGCGACGAGCAGCAATCCGGCGGCGACGACGAGTCTGACCAGTGCGTTCATGACGTGAACGGTAACCTGCCCGCCCTGTCAGAGCCGCCACCACGGCTCGGACGGCGGCGCGTCCGGTGCCACCCGCTGGCCGGGCCTGGGCACAGTCACCTGCACCTTCTCCGCGTCGGCGGCGCGCAGCAGCCGTTCGACGGGTTCGGACCACGGGTGCGGGGCGAGCCGGAATGTGGCCCAGTGGATCGGCACCAGCAGGCCGCGGCCGGCGTCGGCGACGTCGAGATGGGCCCGCACCGCCTCCTCGGGGTTCATGTGGATGTCGGGCCAGGCCGGGTGGTAGGCACCGATCGGCAGCAGCGTCAGGTCGAACGGCCCGTGGTCGGCGCCGATCTGGGCGAAGCTCTTGGTGTAGCCGGTGTCGCCGCCGAAGTACGCGCGGTGCCGGGGACCGAGGATCACCCACGACGCCCACAGCGTGGTGTTGCGGGTGAACAGCCGGCCGGAGAAGTGCCGGGCCGGGGTGCAGACCAGGGTGAGCTCGCCGATGGTGTGGCCCTCGTGCCAGTCCAGCTCGACGATCCGGCTCGTCGGGATGCCCCACTTGCGCAGGTGCGCCCCGATGCCCAGCGGCACCACGAACGGGGCCCGCTGGGTGCGCGCCAGCGCGACGACGGTGTCCATGTCGAGGTGGTCGTAGTGGTCGTGGCTGATCACGATCGCGTCGACGGCGGCCAGCGCCTCCAGCGGGGCGGGCACCTCGTGCATGCGTTCGGGCCCGACGGTCTGCGACGGTGAGCACCGCCTGCTCCACACCGGGTCGGCGAGCACCCGGTAGCCGTCGACCTCGATCAGCGCCGAGGAGTGACCGAACCAGCACACCGACGCCTCCCCCGCGGCGGCGGGCTCCGGGGGCACGACGGGGATCGGGGCACGCGGCCGGGTGACGTCGCGGGAACCGATCAGCTCGCGCAGCAGCACCCGCTGCTGTTCGGCCTCGATGCTCAGCACCGACGCCGGCTCCAGGTTGTGGAACACGCCGTCGCGGTAGTTCGGCGAGTGCCGGGCCACCGATTCGATCTCGGCCGGGGTCGCCCCCAGCGCGGCGGGCGTGCCTCGCAGCGCGCGCAGCACCCAGCCCCCGGCCAGCAGTGACGCCGTGCCGAAGCCGATGCGCAGCGCGCCGCGCAGCATCAGGCGCCCTTGAACTTCGGCGGTCGTTTCTCGATGCGCGCGACCTGCGCCTCGATGACGTCCTGGCTCTTCCAGGCCCGGTCGAACATCTCCTGGTGGTTGGGCCACGGATCCTCGTAGGCGCCGTCGTCGTTGAGCACCCGCTTGCTGTGCTGCAGGGACAGCGGCGCGTAGCCGGCGATCTCGGCGGCCCACGCCTGCGCGTCGGCCAGCGTGCCGATGCGGTTGGCCATCCCGGTCTGCAGCGCGACGTCGGAGGTGAGCTTCTCGGCGGCCAGCAGCATGCCGCGGGCCCGCCCCGCACCGACCAGCGATGTCAATCGGCGGATACTCCAGTTGTCCAGCGCCAGACCATATTTCGCGATCGGGAACTGGAAGTAGGCGTTGGGTGCGACGACCCGCAGGTCGCAGATCATCGCGAGGATGACGCCGGCGCCGATGGCGGGGCCGTTGATCGCGCCGATCACCGGCATCGGCGCCCGGTCGATGGCGAGGTTGAGGTCCTTGGCCTTCTCGGGCAGCTGCTCGGCCATGCCGGACGGGTCGGTCAGGTCGGCGCCCGAGCTGAACACCGAGCCCGCCCCGGTCAGCACGATGGCCCGGACGTCCTCGGAGGCGGCGCGCTCCACCTCCTCGCGCAGGGCGTCGACCAGGGCGACGTTCAGGGCGTTACGGCGTTCGGCGCGCTGCATCTCCAGGGTGAGCACGTTGCCGTCGCGGGTCACACCAATCATGCCGCCAGCCTAACGACCGGGCGCCGGTCAGCCGTCCGGGGTGACGACCTCCCAGTCCTCGGGAACGTCGTGGACCTTGACCGAAACGCCCTCGGCCTCGATGTGCACGGTCACGTCGCCCAGGGTCAGATCGGTCAGCGAGACCCGGCCCCAGTCCCGCGGCAGCCGCGGCGAGACCACGATGCGCTTGCTGGGCACGTGCGGGTCCAGCCCGAGGAACGCGCGCACCAGCAGCAGCGGCGCGGCGCTGGCCCAGGCCTGCGGCGAGCACGACGTGGGGTACGGCACCGGCGACCGGAACTCCGAGCGGGAGAACCCGCAGTACAGCTCGGGCAGGCGTCCGCCGAACGCGGCCGCCGCGTCGAGCAGCCCGCAGGTCAGCCGTTCGGCCAGCTCGACCGCACCCGGGATGTGCCGGTAGCGCATCAGGCCGGCGACGACGAGCGCGGTGTCGTGCGGCCACACCGACCCGTTGTGGTAGCTCATCGGGTTGTAGGCGCCCATGTTCGACGCCAGGGTGCGCAGCCCGAACCCGGAGTCCATCTCCTCGGAACCCAGCCGCTCGACGAGCGTCGCGGCGTGCTCGTCGGAGGCGATACCGGTCCACAAGCAGTGGCCGACATTGCTGGTCAGCGAGTCGACCGGGTTCTTGTGGCCGTCCAGCGCCAGCGCGTACCAGCCCTTGTCGGCCAGCCAGAACACGTCGTGGAACCGCTTGCGCAGCGCCTCGGCGCGGTCCCGCATCCGCGCCGCGGTGGCCGGCTCACCGAACGCCTCGGCCAGCTCGGCGCGCGCCAGCAGCGCCGCGTACTGGTAGCCCTGCACCTCGCACAGCGCGATCGGCGGCTCCGCGGCGCGACCGCTGGCGAACGTGATGCCGTCGAAGCTGTCCTTCCAGCCCTGGTTGAGCAGGCCGCGGTCGGTGGCGCGCTGGTACTCGATGAACCCGTCGCCGTCACGGTCGCCGTAGCGCACCGCCCAGTCCAGCGCGGCGTCGGCGGCGGGCAGCAGCGACCGGACGAACGCCTCGTCGGCACCCCACCGCCAGCACTCGGCCAGCAGCATCACGAAAAGCGGTGTGGCGTCGACGGATCCGTAGTAGACGCTGCCGCCGAGCGCGGCCGTGCTGGCCGGGCCGCGGCGGATCTCGTGCATGATCCGGCCGGGCTGCTCGTCGGTGAACGGGTCCACACGGCGGCCCTGCATCTCCGCGAGGTGGTGCAGGGTGCCGACGGACAGCCCGGTGTCCAGCGGCAGCGCCATCCACGCGGTGAACAGGCTGTCGCGGCCGAACAGCGTCATGTACCAGGGGGCACCGGCGGCGACGTAGGGCCGGCCGCTGTCGCTGTCGTCGCGGATCAGCAGCGCGCCGAGGTCGGTTTCGGTGCGGTACAACACCTGTGCCAGCCCGCGGTGCTCCGGTTCGACCTTGGTGGCGGTGTTGCGCCAGGCCTTCATCTTCTGTGCGGGCGCGCTGGCCTCGAAGTGCTCACCGCTGCGGAACCGGCTCTGCACGCTCTGGTTCGACCACGTCGGCTGCACCAGGATCTCGGTCTGCCAGCGCTGCCGCGGGGGCACCACGATGCGCCAGGTGAACATGCCGGGCAGCGTGGTGGGCGCGCCGGACGCCCGCACGGTCACACCGCGGACGTGGTCGGCGTGGTCGAGCAGCACCATCTCGTCGTCGACGACGGTGGCCTCGGCGCCGCCGCCGACGGGGCGGCCCTCCTTGACCGTGAACAGGTCGGCGAAGTCCGCGTCGACGAGCAGTTCCAGGGTGACCACGGTGCTCTCGGTGTCGAGGTTCTGCACCGAGATGGTCTCGCGCATCCCGTCGGCGACCAGCCGTTCCCGCACCACCAGCAGCGTGCTGTCGGCCAGCCCGTTACGCGGGGTACGCCGTGAGATGAACTGCGCGGCAAACGCTTCGGGCGTCTCGACGGACAGCGGCTCGGGTTCGCGGCCGTCGACGCGCAGCTCCCACCGGGACAGCACGCGGGCGTCGCGGTAGAACAGCCCATGGGCGCGCCCGGTGTGGATGTCGCCGTAGCGGTCGGACAGGCAGAAGGTGGCGCCCTCCACCAGGGTGACCGTGTCGCCCCCGTATCCGACCCCGGTGGCACCGCCACTGTTGAGCGGGGCCGGCGCGGTCATGCGCTGGCCCGCTCGGAGGTGTGCGGCCCGATCACGCGGCGCAGGCTGATCGCCTCGCGCGGTGCGCCGACCACGGAGCGGTAGATGCGCTCGTAGCCGGAGCCGAACTGCGCGACCGCGAAGTGCGCGGCGACGTGGCGGCGGCACGCGGCCGGTTCCAGGGTCGCGGCCTTGTCGATGGCGGCGGGCAGTTCCTCCGGCGAGTCGCAGATGACGCCGGTGACGCCGTCGACCACGACCTCGGGCACCGAGCCGCCGCGCAGCGCGACAACCGGTGTGCCGCAGGCCATCGCCTCGATCATGACCATGCCGAACGGCTCCTCCCACTGGATCGGGAACAGCAGGCAGCGGGCGTTGGCCAGCAGCTTGCGCTTGTCGGTGGCGTCGGCCATGCCGAAGACGTGGTCGTCGGCGGTCAGCCGGGGCCGGACCTCCTGCTCGAAGTAGGCCTGTTCGGCGGGTTCGTCGCACTTACCTGCCAGCACCAGCGGGACCCCCGCGGCGTGGGCGGCCTCCAGCGCCAGGTGCGCACCCTTGTACGGGGCGTAGCGGCCCAGAAACAGTGCGTAGTCGCCCTTGTCCGCGTTGAACGGCCACTCGTCGATGCGCAGCGAGTTATGCACGCGGCCAACCCAGTTCAGGTCCGGCGCGAGTTCGCGCTGGCGGTCGCTGATCGCGATCAGGCCGACGTCGGTGCCGAGCTCGCGGTAGTAGGGGTACAGGTCGTCGTCGATGGGGCCGTGGACGGTGACGACGGTCGGGATCCCGAGAGTGCGGTACAGCGCGGCGTTGAGGGGACCGGCGAACGTGTGTTCGTGGATGACGTCGATGCCGTCGGTCTCGGCGATCTTCTCGATCGTGCGGCGGACCCGCAGCGCGTGCATGATCTCCGGGTACGGCTGGCCGAGCCGCTCGGACTGGATGCCGTCCCACAGCGGTATGAAGTGGGCGTCGGTGCCGGGTTCGCCCGCGCCGAGCAGAGTGACGTGGTGGCCGCGCTTGACGAGAGTGTTGGCCAGGTCGGCGACAACGGCCTCGGTTCCGCCGTAGCCCTTGGGTGGGACGTCGAAGTACGGCGGTGCGACGAGCACGATGCGCAACGGTTCCATGCTGTCAACGAAGGCGTTGCCTGCCACTGAACTCTCCTCCTTTTCATCCCCAGCGGCTTTAGCACTCTCGCTCGACGAGTGCTAATTATGGCTCCGATCGCCCCCACCGCGCCACCTGTGGCCGTTGGAGCCGCGATAACCTCGGGGAATGAGCCGCACGGGTGCCCTGGAGGTCCGCGACGCGGTCCTCGACGAGGGCTCGTTCCGCAGCTGGGACGGACCGCCGCTGCGGTTTGCCGTCTCCGACGGCTACCGCCGCGAACTGGCCGAGGCGCAGGCGCGCACCGGGCTCGACGAGTCGGTGGTGACCGGCGAGGGCACGGTGTTCGGCCGCCGCGTCGCGGTGGTGCTGTGCGAGTTCGACTTCCTGGCCGGCTCGATCGGGGTGGCCGCCGCCGAACGCATCACCGCGGCGGTGCGCCGGGCGACCGCCGAACGGCTGCCGCTGCTGGCGTCGCCGAGTTCGGGCGGCACCCGGATGCAGGAGGGCACGGTCGCGTTCCTGCAGATGGTCAAGATCGCCGCGGCGGTGGAGCTGCACAAGCGGGCGCATCTGCCGTACCTGGTGTACCTGCGGCACCCGACGACCGGCGGGGTGTTCGCGTCGTGGGGGTCACTCGGGCACGTGACCGCCGCCGAACCCGGTGCGCTGGTGGGCTTCCTGGGGCCCCGGGTGTATGAGCACCTCTACGGCGAGCCGTTCCCGGAGGGCATCCAGACCGCCGAGAACCTGTTGCGGCACGGGGTGATCGACGGGGTGGTGCCGCTGTCGGCGCTGCGCACGACGCTGGACCGGGCGCTGCGGGTGGTGGCCGACGCGCCGGGTCCCGCGCCCGCCGCCGCCGAGCTCGGCCCGGTGCCCGACGTCCCGGCGTGGGATTCGGTGTCAGCGTCGCGGCGGCCGGACCGGCCCGGGGTGGGCTACCTGCTGCGGCACGGTGCGACGGACCGACTGTTGTTGTCGGGCACCGGAATCGGCGAGGCGGCGACGACGCTGCTGGCGCTGGCCAGGTTCGGCGGGCAGCCGGCGGTGGTGCTCGGACAGCAGCGCAGGGTGGGTGGCAAGGTCGGGCCGGCGGCGCTGCGCGAGGCGCGGCGCGGGATGGCGCTGGCCGAGAGCCTGCAGCTGCCGCTGGTGCTGGTGATCGACACCGCCGGGCCGGCGCTGAGCGTCGAGGCCGAGCAGGGCGGGCTGGCCGGCGAGATCGCCCGGTGCCTGGCCCAGCTCGTCACCCTGGACACGCCGACGGTGTCGGTGCTGCTCGGTCAGGGCAGCGGCGGGCCCGCGCTGGCGATGGTGCCCGCCGACCGGGTGCTGGCCGCACTGCACGGCTGGCTGGCCCCACTGCCGCCGGAGGGAGCCAGCGCGATCGTGTACCGCGACGTCGACCACGCACCGGAACTGGCTGTGGCGCAGGGGATCCGGTCGGCCGATCTGCAGCGCGACGGGATCGTCGACGTGGTGGTACCGGAGTATCCCGACGCCGCCGACGAACCGCTGCAGTTCACCGAACGACTGGCGTCGGTGATCGCAGGCGAACTGTACGCACTGCGGTCGGTTCCCGCGGAGGCTCGGCGCAGCGCACGGCTGGAGCGGTACGCGCGGATCGGGCTGCGCTGAGCTCAGCCGCCGAGCTCGCTGACCGCGGTGTCGAGTTGGGCCGCCTGCTCCTCGATCTCCCGGTCCGAGGGCGACTCGCCGATGCGCCGGAAGAGGTCGTCGCGGGTGGCCACCTCGAGCGCTCCGCGGTACTCGGGTGCGGCCAGCCGGCCGGCGCCGATCACCTCGACACGTCCCTCGACGACGACCAGCACGGGGTCCTTCTCCTCGGACCGCAGCAGTGCGCGCACATCGTCGGCCGAGATCATGGCTCCATGATGGCCGAAACGGCCGGTTCAGACCA